>JAABUL010000608.1_pt1 | contig 75869 bp, 65 predicted proteins | sample 5559151 | NCBI WGS metagenome assembly JAABUL01 (sample SAMN10711876, study PRJNA513368) | rock metagenome | isolation source: Antarctica rocks | place: Antarctica: Victoria Land, Pudding Butte sud | reverse complement strand
CTCCAGTCGCGCCTAGGGGCCGGCGGCGATGTGGGCGGCGAGGGCGTTTTGTATGGGCGCCATACTAAAATCGGCCGGCGGCGAGGGTCGGTTTTGGCACCCAACCGCTCCCTCTCTAGCAACACCGTACCGCGCGGCCGACGCATCCCAATACTGCCTCTCCTCGGACGTACCTATGTGCCAGTCGTTCATTCCGCCCAACATTTATCCCACGACTCACTCATCGCCAGGGACCATCACATCTACTCCCACTACGCCGGCTCGATTTCGCCAACTTTCACTAGCTCCTCGCAACCCAACAAGGAATCCTGTAGACCCCAACTCCCATGCGCGAAGCCCATTACGACCAAGAGAAGATGTGTTGGCTGCACAGCAACTGATCGCCCTTCGAATCCACGCGACTTCTTTGCAGTCCTTGGCGGTCGACAGGCAGGCGGCCTCCTCGGAGCTGGTTCCACGCTCACTCCGTGCATCAAGCGAGCGACAAAGGAAGCGACCGCGGTTCGATTGATGAATGGGGACGGTGCTGGACTTCAAGGCGTTGAGAGTCACAAATCGCTCTTGCCGGGCAGCAGCCTCGCTTTCCAGGGCCGACTCCTGTCATGCGAGGCCAACAAAGTGAAATGGGTGGTATGGAAAGTGTGTAAGAACTACTAAGACAAGAACGTTCATAGCTTGGATTGTCTCGCTATATTCACTATCGAAATGGCTTTCTAAGAGTGTCGGTCTCGAGACCCACAGAGGGACTACTCGCAAATGTCCTTGTTCGTAGTTCTGTAATAGAATGGCATAAACGTATCAGGTCTCTCATCTACTAGATATACCCAACTTCTTACGCTTACACATGATTGTCGGGCCATGTATCGAAGCGTTGCTTGCTTGAGGCGTTTGGCCTGCTTGCGGTCCCAGCCAGGAGTAGATTCGCACTCGCGCTGTAGTGGGAGAATGTGCCTGCTGTGTCGGCTGCTAGATCACGGCATGGTCCCTGAGTCTCACCATGCATGATTCACCACACCACGACCTGTCGACCGGCATCCGACCATAGAGTTCTCCGAGTACGTTACCGCGGCGAAGCTTCGTCTCCTCTTTTGGACAAAGATGGTACGAAGAGCAGACGGCCTTCGTCCCTAGTGAAGCCCATCTTTCATGGGGTCTGTCCCTCGTGAAGCCCAGAAACGATGGCATCTCGACTCGAACGGATCTGATGACATTAATACTAGAACTTCTTCTCTGAGTAAGTGGCTTCAGAGTTCCAGGCTAAGAGACGCCACCACAGTTACCACTTAGAGCCTAGTGATATCTTGGCTACTAGAGAGATTCTCCATTCTCCTGAACAACATCGACCCTCTACACTCATTCTAAGGTTGGAAACTCTTTTCTCCTAATCACATAACCAGTATTGGAAGAGATCTTGAAGGATTTGCCTAGACGACTATTAGTCTTCAGGTCCATCGCCGAGGGAGTGGTCACGTGAAGCAGAGCTCTCGATGCATCTGTCTCGAGTGGTTGCTGCCTGGCGCGCTGCTGTTAGGATGTTATCGTTCAACCTTTGGCTTACCGGCAGCTGAACACAGGTGGTCATTAGAGTGATTGTAAGTTCGAGGCGCCATTTATCTGCCTGTACTGCCTCTTGAAGTGTCCTCCATACGCAAATACTCCCTCATTACTGCGGCCCCGTCTTCTCTCATGAACATTCAGGCTCCTGTATCCTCTAGAGCTGAACTTTACCTCGTCGATGGGAATCGAGGTCCCTTACAGAACGCATCAGAGATCCCGAGAAGCGCACGAGGTGCATCATGGATCGATATGAAGATTTGATGGCTTTGCGTAGAAGCGGAGGGCTAGACAACCTACCATGAGAAGAAGACCAAGATAACGCAACACAAGAACTGCGATACTTGAATTGGCGCTGCCTCGACCGAGTATGATTCCGTTTGCGGAGGTCGCAATTTTGGGAGTTGGCCATCGCTACCATCTCTTGCTGCGGATGCTGCAACAGTTTCTGTCTCGACCTCCTCAAAGCAGCCCGGCAAATGCAGATTTGCCGAATGGGGATAGACAGGTTAACAATCTACTGCCGGCAACCATTTCACCATCGCCGAAATCGACGGAACCCAGCGCATGGCTACATAGCTGATCAAAGCAGCGGGAGGCTAAGGGGCAGGAGTCTTTGCGCAGTGGATGCGGTGGAGCTGGGAGACTAACTCTCGTTTAGCTAATGATGTTGCAGGCGGAGACAGAGTACCTTCACGTGTGAAAGGACTCTGCGTATTTCCTATGGGTCGACGTTCCCGCCGGTGCTCACCACAGAATATCTGCGTCTAGCCTTATCTGTATATGGCATTGTCTGTCTCTGGTATTCCGAATGGTCTCGGGAATAACACCAACCGCCGCGGCCATGTGAGCTGGAGTGTAAGATCAGCAATCGCCATGCGATAAACGAGAGGAACTTACCAAGCGCCTGGATGTCATCTGCAGCATCCGCCAATTGTACCGTAGCGCCTACCTTAGCCTACCGTGGTACAGTTCATTTCTATGCCCACTTCCAACACCGACATTCGGGTAACCGCCATCTCGGTACCTGGCCTCCTCAAGGCTATCGTATTGCCCGACCCCAATACGACATCAGCCTCTTCAACATCGCATCACGCCAAGTTCGTTCGCGGTCAGCAATCGCTATACCTCCGCGCCACGCTAAATGGTATTCTGTTGCTTCAGAACAGTCTTTCTCTCGTCTAAGATCACATAAATGCTGGCGGCGGACGGAAGGCTAGACGCCAGGACAGCCGAAGAGGAGAGGGATCGCGGATTTGCAGTGAAGCGTGCGGATGCTGTAGGCTAGGTGCGGAGGATTGGTCTGCGACGGAGGATGTGGCGACATTACTCGGGATTGCGAAAGATTCGGGTACGGATGTGGGTACACAGCGTGCGCCGAGCTGCAGAAGGCTTCGAATAAAATTAATGATATTCACGCATCCATAGCATGAACCATGACAGCACGTCAGTGGTGTACTGTCGAAGATGATCGATGGCTCGTGTCTAGGTATATGGCCTTCATGGTTAGTGGTGTGTGGTGCAAGATCTCGAGTCGGCGGGTGGGTCGGTAGTCTAGATGATCGAGGGTGAGGATTACGTTCATCACGAAAGGTTAGGCGGTTTGCTACAGCGACGGCGCAGGGGGCAGAGAAGGTGAGGTGGATTTTAGAAAATGTACCGGGGATGACTTCACGGCGAGACGGCATAGACTTCACCCATTGCCGAATCGAATATATTCGTTCTGTGTGATCATCAGGGTACTTGCTTACATCTTAAAGAGATAGAGTGTTATGACTGCGCTATTATCTTGAACTGATCTTCCAGGGCCTCCTAACTTACTCAAGGAAATATGGCAGGGAGGTCTAGGAGGTGATTGGTGGATTAAGCGAAGTCTAAAAGGGCGCATTTACCGCGCCACCTCTCAATTAAACACCACCTCTCGATTGATAGCTCCAGCTCCAGCATAGATATGTCCCATCCAACGACATTTGTCCAGAAGACGTAGGTATTCGACGTAGGTATCAAGTTGTAGGTACCGCGCAAAGACAACGCGCGCTCTACATCGTCACAACCGCGAAAATCGGTAGGCCATCCAATTTACTGCAGCTATCCTTCCGATTCTCGTGTAACGCGAACGTCGCCTTCCATCACTTAAAAGAACTCGCGCGCTGCATCTCCTTCACCTCCGCCATCACCTCCAACCTCTAAACAGCCAGATTTGGGGTGTTCTTCCCTTCAACAGTTTACCTCACAAGCTTCAGCAAACACGGATACAGGTAGCACGAATCGCGACCGCCTGATCATCATGCCGGCGGTGCCATCGCCCCTCAATGCCAATCTGGTGAAAGAAATGAACAAGAATCTGCAGCGCCTGACTGCCGCGAAATCTGACCACAAGTACTCCCTCGGGCTGGCCATGATTGAGACCTACGCGCAGACTCTTCATTACGCCGTCGACTGCCTCAACTATTTCAGAGCTCAAGTTCTCGAAAACTTGGAGGACGCTGGTGTCTTGGACGATAAGAAGAGACATCTACTGTCCCTCGCGGCGGGGCAACTCGAGAATCGGACTTTACAGAACGCTGGGCAGTATCTCAAGGCCAAGAACGACGCGAAAAACACCATCGGCCCATGGAAGGACGACCCAAGTATATGCGTGCTCGGCAAAATCCCGCTGCAGCTGCTGTCCGACCTTTATGTGCAGCACGGCGAGAACAAGCTCGTGGAGTTCCTATCTCGCGCCCTAATCGGACGATACCACGACGCACTTGCCGGTCGACGCGGCGTGATTGAGCCTGCAGTCCAACTCCGCGACATTCGCAAGGTGAAAGAGGCGCTCCAACAAGGACTCCAGGCGGAAGTGCAACTCCCCGGCCCCAGCAGCGAGCTGCGGCGCCTCATCCGTCTCTCAAGCCGCGGCATTCCTAGTCTGGCGTTCAGAACATGCGCCGAACTTCGGCACATGGCCGATCCAAGCTTACAATCTAGCTTGGCGAGTTTGACGGAGATGCCAGGGGATTGCCTCGCTTCCTGTATGGTTGCCGACCTGTTTGAGAACACTGCATCAACCCTGCAGAGACTGGTGAAGGAGAATGAAGCTTACGTTCATCGGTATGGGTATCTGCTTGTGGCAGTGCGAGATCTCCCATCCATCCCTTTCGCCTCACACGGCATTGATTCCGCCACCGACGAACAGCTCATCACCTCGTCCAAAATGCGCTACGATAAGCACAAGAGCGGCGACGATTTCCGATCGTGTACCTCGGTCGAGCAGAAGGTCAAGCAGAAGGTCAAGCAGAAGGTCAAAGAGAAGAAGAACACTATCGAAACCGACCCGGTCCAGGATCCTAAGCCAGCGACAGATGCACATCAAGATCAAATCTGCGTCTGGCGCAATATTTTCTCTTCGGATACACCTGATGGCCCATACCCATACTACATTTGTGAACCACGCGACACGCAAGCATGGATGAACCAGATTCTACATTGCGGAAAGCGATTGCGCTCACGCCCGACACTGCCAGGCATCAACACCACCTACCATTATCTCAGCCTCTCATATATGACGGCCTCGGCACTACACACCGAAGACGCACGTCTGGCCTCGCTCAACTTGGTGCTTGCAGGCCGGCCGAAGTCGAGGCTAGTTATCTCCCCACAACAGAAGCCTGAGTTCGAGGAATGGATTCGAGGACGTTTGCGACGTCAAGTCACGTCTTGCTCGCAACTCGTTCGCCACCCCGCAGTCCTTGTGAAGCCTGAGAGCTTACGCGATGCAGGGATATCTTATAAGCGCGTCGTACAACAGGCACATCAACTGATGTACACTGCGCCTGGCGCGTACCATCAAGTCGTCAATCTGGGCGCCAACTGGGCAATAGCCGTCAATCTCGAATTCGACGACACGCCAGATCTTCCAGACAGCTACGACTTCTGTTCTGAGGAGCATGGCTGTAACAAGTTTGGCCACGGCGGCTTCGTGACTGCGGCAACCTTCTCCCAAGAAGTAAATTGAGCTCAAACGGTTCGATGAAGCTCTTAGAGGACATCAACGACTGCTGGATTACCCAGAGGAGCGACCGACGACTGGGACCGGCGCAGAGGATGGACTTCAGATGCTGCGTTCTGTACGACACTGCTGGAAGACACTGCTAGGAGACCAGAAGGTGAGGTGTTTCCGTAGGCTGTGTACATGCGACGGCGGCGAAGAGGGTACATCGGGCCGGCGACCTACGTCTGAGGCGCTGAGTCTTCGTTTGGTACGCTGGATTTCGTCACCGACGATAACGCCGCTTTGACACCAATGTGAGATTGGCGGAAGTCGAGCAGAGCTTCTCGAGCTTCGACTTTTCAGCTGCTACGGCTGCTGCGAAATATGTATACTGCGCTGGCTGAGGCTCAGAGATTGAGGGAGGACTTTCATTAGGAAGGCATCGATGAGGACTGCGTAACTGCATACTAGCATGCAATATGGTATCAAAGAAGGCTTTTAAATCCCCACACGTTCGGGTATCTCATCCATGGTCTGTATGTACCTTACTTCAATCCGTGATGGATGAGTTGGACAGTCCTGTCTGTGTGATATTGGCTTCATAACCTTCCACCGCATCCTCGAAGTGTTTGCGCACGGGCTAGTCAGCGCGCGCGCACGGAAGAGTTAGCACATCCGCGTCCAGCCCTTCCATTGACCTCGTTAATTACAAGATCGCTAGACCAAGCTCGGGCAGTCCATCAGCGCGTGGAGTGCGGATAAGATGCACCAGGAGCGGTGGTTGATCGACTGCGAGGTGCTGGTCCTAGCAAAAATCGTCCCAAGAGCATGCCCGCAGCGTGCTGGTAGCAGAACTCAAGCATCTTCCGGTGGTTGAGAAGATGTAAGTTGTACTCTTGTACTTGCCTATAAGTGGAGGAGGGGACTGAGGGGGGTGAGGGGAGGAGCTGTAGCAAGTCAAAACTTGGAAGGAGGCGGAAGACCTCGTTGTCATCGCACCGGAGAAGACGAGCACGGCATTGCGCTCCAGTCGCCAGGTGTGACGGTGGTGCATGTGAAGAATGTAGTCGTAAATTTGGATGACAAGGTCCCTCATATCCCTCGTCATCACTACTACGGCAAGCTCGGTATTCTACTCGTTCTACATGGGTCTGAGCCTTGCTCGTTCCTACTACAAGCCCTTCCCGCCGCCTACGTATACGAATCGCAACTTCGACAGCAACATCGTAGCTCTAGCTTAGATCAAGATAGATTTCAACGCTTCCCGCGGTGTTCTCAAACCATAACGGATTCACAGTGCACAGAGTGAGCCAACTAGCAGACTCCGCATGTACTTCAGATTGACGGAGCGTAGCACGGTACACTTCGGGTCTTGCCTTGAGATGAGCGATTGTACTAAAGGGCAATTTACCTTCCAAGCCACCAACATCTGTCCAGGACTGGTCCCATCCTCGATCGATAGGACCGCAGCGGGCGAGTAAAGTTGATTGATCATTGAGATGCTTGTTACGTGCGGATTCTCGTAGATTCATAGGTGAGTATATATCTAACTTCTGACTATGAAATTCTCAGTCGATGGTTCCCTTCTTCTGCCTCTCCTCCTTACGCCAAAAAGACGATCTGACAACATTCGGCGGTAGACGTTAATCGTATACTATCTGTCCCGCTCACCACCCTCCCGAAAACCCAAACCATAGGTAGAGGTCAGACAAGCCCGACCGGTGGCGTAAGACGTCGGCAGAGCTCTTAGCAGACCGGATCTCAATGAACTTTGTGGTCATGACTCAACCGCCGGGATACTGAAAGATTGTGGTCTGACCCTGGAGGCGGACTGACATGGTCGTGGGCTGAAGCTCTCGCACATGAAATCTAGGTGGTTTGGAAGGAGGCCATCCAGAATCTCAGCGGATGGCTCTAGGGGGGAGCACTGATTCGATGCGCAGGTGAGCGGTACTGAAGCGGCGGGATACTGATAGCTGGATCCTGGACCATTGGGAGATGGCGAAGAGCATATAGACGAGGACGCAACTGAAAAGATGGGTTCGATGGCCTCGCACGTCCGAAACGAGTCTTCGTCGAGTAACAGGGGTGGAGGGTCCAGCAAGTCCATGCTGTTGCGATGTGTCTACGCAGGAGGAAATAGTAGCAGGTGATTAGAAGGACAGGTGGAGTCCATGGCTGAGTCAAATCCTGATGTAAAACCTCTTCAGGATCAAGAGGTCCCGCAGCGTGCAGGCGTCTGAATTCCGGCCAAGAGACAGAGACAGGTGGCGAAACCGAAGGTACTGGTCTGTTGTCGTTGACATTGGTGACGTCCTTTCCCGGAACCAGGGAGAGAGTGTATGAGCTTGGTACATTAGACTTCTTCGATATAGAAGCGTCCACTGACGATGTGAAGTCCGCATTGGCGTAATGCTTGATGGAGGGGCCTGCGCTATGCATTACAACCTCTGTAGTAGCCTGATCGCTGTGGTGAACCACAGTTGGAGGACCAGGTACACTCATCGTTGAGTCCGACTTAGCAAGCTTGGATCGCAGTATGTCTTTTGCACGTTCAATGTCGATGCCGCTGGAAGTCGAGTAGTGTAGGCGGACAGTACTCAACAGCAGCTTGCCACGACGAGCAAAGACACACTCTGTACCCGCCGCACTACAAGCCGAACATCTCTCCCAATGGGCAATACCGTCGCATTCCGCCCTCGATCTTTGGCATCTTTGGCAGGCCCATGAACTGCGTTGCCGATTCATAGTAGTTGCACTGACGCTTCCCGTGGTCGCCTTGGAGAAGGATGCCTGAAAAAAGTAGGCGCTGGAATGTAGGGACATAAAGAGCTCCTCAAGAACAGAGGAGGTAAAAACTCCTTTGAACGTCGATCGGAGGATATTTGGGCAGGCCGTGGATGGCTGCCTGCGAGCAAATCCCTTGTATCGCTGGGAAGATATCCCTTGCATCGGTGGGAAGATATCCCTTGCATCGACGGCAAGATACCACTCTCGGCGCGGGTGCAGGACGTAGGTTAGAGGCGATGTACTCATCGTAAGTTCCGAAATCTGAGAGATGAACGGCGAGGTTTATCGCAGTTGAGGAGTAAGGAGGATTAGAACAGCAGAAGGAAAGATTGTAAGCTTTACTATCCGTCATGAGAACAACGATGACTCTGCGGCACATCTCATTATTCCAGGACAGTATCAAAACTTGCACTTACCTCAAATAGCATACCACGGCACGATTACGAATGTACATTCAGCGGTAGGTCCGAGATCAATAATACGAGACGCACGGATCGCTCTATAACAATCCAACCGCCTCGAAGATAAGTCACCATCACCTCCACCCCTCTCCGATGTTGCAGAACTCCATGCGCGCAGGGCATCAGAAACAAGATGTTCGGTTTTGAGGTCGACCATTCAGGAGAACGCTCGTGATGTACGTTCGCGCACCCATGCGACATGTTGCTGCGTGCGCTCAAAATGGAATGTTACTGCCGGGGTTGTCTGATCCGTGGCTGAAGCAAGGAGAGCAGCGCGTGCGGGTAGGAGATTGGCTGGATCTTGTTGTTTCGGTGCTGGGGTTTGGGCGGTGTAAGGATCCACGCATTGCCGCGCTCTGGGCTGGTTAGAGTGTTCTGTTGTCGGCGGTGCGGTCGTAGGTCGAAGAAAGAGTCCGTAACTGCGCCGAACGTCCAGTCCTCACGTCCAAACCTCCTCCTCGAACTTCAAGCCCTCCTCGACCCCGAACGCTCAATCCATCTCTTCCTCCAACATTTCGCCCACGCCCCCGAGAGTTCAGCCCACGTCCTCAAGAGTTCAGCCCACGTTGTCCTCGAACCGCAAGCCTGCTGGGTGCAATGTCGTCGACGGGCATCGAGGCGCAAAGCAATGGTGGTGCTTTAGCCGTTTCAGGCGTTGAGGCCGCATCGGTGTTTCGCTCGTCCGACGTACGATACATTGAAGAGTATTTGGACGTGGTCACCGGCTGGTAGGAGGAGTAGTGTGACTTGGCTACTAGCTGGTGGAAGGAGTCGTTTGGCTTTGTTACTGCCTAGTGGGAGGAGTACAGCAACGTTGTGTCAAACGCCTACATCGGACTCGGCACGTGCACGCCTTCCGTCCGATCTACCAAGTGAATACAAAGGCGAATATCTCGCTCGATACGTGTCGGAATTGAGTGAATACAAGCGCATGTGATAGCGGTGACTGCAGTGGACCTAAATACATATAGGTTGACCAAGCAGCCGACTACTTGGCTTGATAGCACGGCCTGAACGGCTGGAGCCAGTGTTGACTACACCAGCCAGTTTGGCTGGATCTATCGACAATATGACCACTTAAGTGGGTGAATATTGCTTCCTTCGCTTGTTCTGCTTCTTGGCCGACTGCTGGAGCTCGATAGCGAGTTGTTTAGTCGCTCTGTCCGCGTCTTGTTGGTACTGCCGTCGTAGTACGTCTGCGGCTTAGCTGACCTTCCGACTCAGAGCCTGTTCTTGACGGTCAATACGTCGTTTCTGCTTCTCTGCTGCCTTAGTAAGTGATTGTGCCTTCTTCTCTTCACGTACAAGCTGCTTAGCGGCTTCCTCTGCCTGTTTTGTAGCCTCTCTGGCGTCATATTTGGCTCGTAACGTCTTAATACGACCTGGACTGAATATAATGGCTGCAGAGGCTCCATCAGCACGCATCTCCTCAATCAACGTCTTGTTCCGAGTCTTCTTCTTCTGAGCTTTAAACAGAGCCCTTTTAACGCTCAAATTCTCGTGCTTGAGGATTGAATTCTCAGCTTCAAGGTGATAGAGCTTGTCTACGAAGCGATTGAGCTTAATAGCAGTCTACTCTTGAACTACGTAACGCTGCTTCACTTCTTTAACGAAGCGGACCTTCTTACGTTGTTTAATAGCTACTGGAGCGTTGTCGTGTAAGGAGGAAGTTGTTGGTCGTGAAGAGGCTGCTAATGACGCCATTTTGTCCAATACAACGGCTGGATCGAGTGGTGATATGCCTGTCTTTGCAAAGGACGAGAGGACGTTACTAGATGTGAAGGCCTCGTGCCACGCACGCCAGAACAAGCGGAAGAAGTCACGCTTTGTAACGGAGCTAATCCCTTGGCTGTCGTAGACATAACGCTCGAGTGACTGGCTATATCGTGTAGCTAGTAGTGCGAATAAACCGACGTCTAATGGCTGTAGCCGGTGCGTTGAATGAGGTAGATAGACTGCTACAATTATCCGATTAATGTGGCACTAATCCAGTAGTTCTATGGTCATATGGCTGCCGTAGCCGTCCAAAATGAGTAGCCGCTAGTCACGGCCATTTCGAGCCTTCTTCTTCGTCGACCGGTCAAAGACTGACTTAATCCACTCTAAAGCGATCTCGTTGTTCGTCTAGCCGTTTGGTGAGGCTGCAAAGAAGACGTCGTGGTGTGCGGTATCCAAATCTTGCACCTAGTTGTCTTAAAGCTGGCCACTTTGCTAATAGCCGGTAGAAGTGATGAACCGTCAGCACAGATTGCAGCTAGTATTGTAACCCACTCTCTATTGTTGTCGGAATAAGCTCTAGCAAGTGCACCACTTTGAAGGGCTTGTTTGCTGAATATTCGTCTTAACCGTGTCCCTCTACTAATGAGGAACCCTTTCTCGTCTATATTGTAGGTATTATAGCTCTCAACGCTATATTCCTCGACCTTAGCCTACAATAAGTCGAAGTAGAGCTTGTAGGAACGTTTAGAGTCGGCCTTGATGCGTTATCTGTCTATAGCACGAAGATAACCAGCTAAAAGGTGCTCTTTATAGCGCGTGCAAAACCTCTGGGACCAGCAGTAGCCAGGCTCCTTTCCGCCGAGTTCGAAGGCTAGGTTGGCCACTATTGAGACAGTCGGTAGTAGGCCTCTATTAGTGAGCTTCTTAATGTGTAATACGAGTTGTTGCTCTTGGTGCGGTGTGAGGAGTTGTTGGTTTTAGTAGTACGCGTCGCTCAATTTAGTGACGCCACGGAATCGCCGTGACAAGGTGCTACGGTTAACATTGTGCTTCTTAGCGACAGAGACAATTGAGAGGGTACTATCGAGCGTCAGCTCCTTTAACGCGGCCTCAATTGAAGCCATATTAGTGGAGTTATTGGCGTTTAAAGTGGTTGTATAAAACGCGAAACGCGTGTAAGTAGTGAGTCCGTGCACGGGATGAGCTAGCCTTCTACTCGTACGACCACCACTACAACTGCTTGATTGCGCCACATTAGGAGTTCAGCATATTGAGAATTTCATCGACGGAGCGCTAGAAAATGCTTGTCTGCGATGCCGATGATCAGTGCAAGGGGTTAGAGGATCCTGGATGTGGTGGCTAACACAATGAAACAGTCTCGTGCTGGATGGTGTGTACCAAGCAGCCAGCGTCACCGGCGAATCGATTGTTTGTAAGGACGCCAGCTGATGGCATTGGTCCAATCTAGGCCATGTCGTACGTCTTCCAGGGCATGATAGGCGACTTTCAGCCGTCTTTACGCGGGAACTTGATCTGGCCGATCAACGTGCGGATCTGATCGAGCGGCGGATATGCACTCTTCCAGGCTCGCTTCCACGCCGATCTGGGCGTCGAGGATGATGGCTAGTCCCTCCACCGTTGTGAGCACGAAGTATTGAGAGTCCACTTCTCTTATTTTGTCTTCTGGACTTTCTGGATGTCGACTACGCGGGATGAGAATCGTGCACGCTATGGTTTCCGTTATCATATTCACGGACACGATCTAGATTGATTCTCGATGATCCTGCTCGTGCTCAATGCTTAGGCAGAGATGTGCCCCTGTTAAGAGGCCGCAGAGTAAGGTGTTGTTCGTGATAAAGATCTCGATACCGGCAAAAAAATACTCGCCAACGAAGGAATGAGCATGACCCGGCTCATGAAGATGATTTACTAAGTCGTACGCTCCGCCGGGGTAATGTGTAAGGTCATGAATGATGAGGACAAGGACGAGGGATACCACGACAACGACTAAGAAGGAACCGATCGACGAACCACTCCCGCAGTCTCAAGTACTCATAGATCCTCCAGACGCTCTATATATATGTAGGAGTTCAAGCAAGTTATCCGTCAATCCGATGTTAAAGCGGTAAGTTTGACCTCAGCCGACTGCATTTTATGTGAGTATGATGATAGTTGGCATTATTTGCTAACAATAAACGATCTTCAGTACGCACCGTACCAGATCATCAGTACCGAACAGGCTAGCCAATTTCGGGCAGCTCTGCACGCATGGTCTTCTTCGTTGGCAGCCGAACGTCTATTCCACGCATTGTTTCCGCTTGGAATGTCCAAAGCAATGTTCGGTGCATTTACGGTCATGAAGTAGACATGGGCAGTTCTTTGTAGAACATGTTTTCTTACAGCTGCATGATCGCGTCTCTTTCAGGCATCTCGGCTCGTCGTAGTGGCCAGCACATAACGGAGTGCACCGGCGACCATTGCTCCCACACGGGCAGCTCTGCATGTCGCACTTCTTACACGTACAGCCGAGCGAACGCAGGTCGGCAAACGCTTTACGAAACTCTTCCTTCTCGATCGTGTCGGAGAATTCATCTTTCTTGAAGCGCTGTTCAAGAAGGTCTAGAACCGCCGACAATTGAAACGGAAGAGCTTCATTTGTCGCTGACTGATGCGAGCCGATCCAGTAGATGTTTCGTAAGATTTCTGGTAGCCGTAAGTCGTCCCAAATCATCCCTCCGTTCATTAGACAGACCTCAGGAGTCAACACTGCATGGATGATCTTCTCACCCGGTGGCAACAGCAGAAGGTCGACAGGGCCAAGACGAATAGCCCGAGCCTTGTCCCCAGGGTCCCAGTCCTTTCCCTTCGACGCGAGTCTTTCCCAGTCGTTGTCGTCTAGGACCGACTGTGGGACGATCCACCACAGTTTCGATCCAAAGAGGCATCGCACCCAGGTGCCGTTCAAAGCATCCACATGAGCTCCCGAGAAGGCACCCTTGCCTCCAAGTAGGTCAAACTCCAGACAAGATCCTACATCAAACCATTTGATCTCCTTCCCACCGCTTTCCTGATACCTTGAAGTAATGCAGTTGATCAGGTCTCTAAGGATACCGAAGCGTCCACTCCTTACCAGGCTAGGCTGCTAGGCCTGGAGAAGTTGCGAAGGTTGAGGGCGTTCACTGCAATGCCCTGTCGAAGCTGATCTGCAAATTGTTTAGCGGTTAGGCGCTTCGCTTTAAGCTTGCCGGGCTGCTGGACATCGACGCCCTGCCCATCAGTAGCAGCTGCTAGACGACCTATGTAGGCTTCGATTGTCTGATTGTCAATATCGTTGGAAGTCTCACGTAATAGTGTTGGCTTTGTGAGGCTGACTCCAGACGCCAATCTCGCTTCCACCTCATCATTCGTGAGCACAAGAACCTCCGCTTCGTCTTCTGTTGATTGAGCTGTACCTGCAGTAGTGTAACAGGAAGCGAATCGTAAGTCATTCGTCCACAGTTTGAGCGTCGGGTCTAGCGAACTCTGCGTCAAGGCTTCAGTTTTGTGTGCCAGTTGACACATAGCAGCTACTTTGTCTCTTGGCCAACCTGAGCCAATCATACAGGCAGTGCAGGTACCCTCGCATATGGGGCACACATGTTCATTTTGTTCATCATCGGGAGAAGCTACGTTTAGCTCACTAGGAATTTGTCAAGAAGGTTCCGCGGTTTTCGTAGCCTGTGGTGGCGGTGAGGTCGCTCGTAGATTCGAAGGACCAAAATTCGCTAAAGGCAGCTGTTCTGCATCGAACTTAGTCACCACTTCTTCTCGCATCCGGAACAATGTCTCCAGGTCCTGTGTCAATCGCTCATCGACGGCCTTCAGCGCCCGGAGAATTAGGCTCTGACTTAGTGAAACCATAGGTAGTCCGTGGCGGCGTAATTCAGGTCCCATGCTCTTCAAAATGCTAGTCTGCCTAGCGTGCGATCCTGCGCAGAGTGCCTTAATGATATGGCAGTGCGTGCTGCACAAGTCGAGCGTTTCGATTCTCGCCTTGTGAATCTCTTGATGATACGAGCAAGCGTGCTGTAGCTGCAAAAGAGCTATGCTAGGGCTCGTGTTGACGTTATCAAGAATCTCGGGTGCAGGATGGCTGACTTTCAGGCTTCAAGCGAGCCAGCTACCCATAGGGCATCTTCGAGCTGATATCTTTCGCGTAGAGCGACGAAGATTGCACGACGCCAGGTATCTGCGCTAAGGCGATCAGGTATCTGCACATCGTTTATGAGAAGAATTGCAAAGGCGAGGCAGTAGACACCGCAGTCGAACAAGTCAGCTTGACGTAGGTGACAGATCTCGAAACACCAGGCGGTTGAATGGACCACTCCATCTTTGGTATCTAGTGCAGCAAGAAGTTGTGTCTGTAAGGCGGTCTGACACCGTCGAAGGGAGTCTTTAGATTGGAGCGGATCAAGCATATGTACTGTTCTGTTATGACGAGTAACTACTGCCACACACCAATGGTTGCTGTTGATATGTAGTGGGACGACTACGTTCTGTCCAGTGCCGATGTTACGATAGCCATGGGAGCCAAGCTCGCCAGGCTAACTATCCGGGTGGACTCGCACTGCTTGAGGATCGACGATGAACCAGGTACGAGCATCCGGGATGAAACATGTAAGAGCTTCCACCATTGCGGTACAAGTCAGCCATTGTTTTGGCAGCAGCGACGTCAGTGCCTTAGCTATGCCGAAAGGTTCCAGCTGGGAGGAGAAGGCGTTAACCGGAGGCATGTCGGTGATGTCGCTGGTGCCGTGCTCAATATCTTTGGCCATGGTCGGAGAGGCTACTTCGTTCTCAGCGACCACACTTCCAAGCTCTCGATGTCCAGTGGGTTCATCGGTTTCGGAAAACGCCCTCTTCCTTTTCCGTGGGACGTTGGACGAAGCCCCGGCAAGTTTCACGCTATGCTTTGAGGGTTGGATAGCGACAGCCGGCTGGACACCAAGCGCGATCGTATCGACGAGCAAATAAGGCAACGGAGGTGATAATTTTGTGCCCAGTGATTTCCCAGAGCCGTCGTGGCCGTGTATCGGTCGTACTTGCTCAAGAACACGGTGAGCATTGTCGTCGGGTCCGTTCGTGGACTCCACTTTGTTGGTGGTCTCTGTAGACCTTCCGCCAGAACCACGCTTGGCTCTCTCCACACGTGTGTCGATGGTAGCGTTTCCCGGCTGGCCTGCCTTTGGTCTCGACCGGCCAGAATTGCGCGATTTTGGCGCAGCGATTCTGGGTTGGAATTGTAGCTCAACACCGAGAGCCTCCGCCGCTGCTTGTACGTCGTGGTATGTGAATCGTGTTTGATCTTCGCTTCATCGTTGCGGGTTAGTATAGTGGCGCAACTACAAGCTCAGAGGTTATTCGTACCACGATGGTCGCTCGTAGAGTCTTACTACTATCGAAGCGTAGTCGCAACTCTCTGGCGCCTGCTCTACGAGCCGGCGGAACCATGACATGAACTGCTTGGTGCATTTTTCAAAGTCTAGGTGTATCTGGGATGGGCGTACGCCTTTCGATCTGTGTAACGCATTAAAATCGGCACGGAGATCTGGGCTGAATGCACTCTTTACCAGTATGTCGACCTCCAAGAGTTGCTCCGGCTGGAACGCTTCTTCGAGTGAGACGCCTCGCTGTCGAGCTTGCTGTGCCAACGTCCTAGGATCGGCAAGTAGCTCAGGACCTTTCGGTCGGTCAGCGTTAACGGCCGTCTGCAAGGCTGTATTCTAGCTGTTAGTCGCGGGTAAGGAGTCTCATCAAGTCTGCCGCACGGTTCAATATACCTAGTTGAAGCATGATGTCGCCAGGTTACAGTGCCCATTACCAGGGATCGATAGTCGTAGCCAAGATGAGATAGATGGCGAAGGTCGTGAGAGCGGCGAGAGCGGCGAGAGCGGCTAGTCGTTGAGGGAAGGACAGAAATGTGAAGGTGAAGGCAGGAAGTTCAAGAAACTCGGAGCAGACGGCGAGATCTGTGCGGCAGCGAGATCTTCAGGCCGCGAGATCTAGCTGTAGGCGGCGAGATCTTTAGGCCGCGAGCCGCGAGATCTCTCCAAGCTGCGAGATCTCTTAAAGCCGCGAGATCTCCAAGCCGCGAAATCTTCAGTACCACGTTCGTAACATCTGTTATCCCGCCCAACGCATATTTGAGATACAAGAGCGTTCAATCTGGTAGACTGATCGTTCTCTATTGTGCCGGGAGTTTGTAGGCGCACACTACTAGTATATACGTCGTAGATGTGGTGGTTCTAGCGAGCCGCGACTACGAATCCAACAAGCCCTGGTCTTTAGCAAGAGTACTGTCAACTTAGCACTTTGTTTCTATCTCATTGTCGTTGGTGGCGCCATTACTCTTCGCGACTTCGATTGTCGGCGGATTAGGCAGGCGGTAATGTTCTACCGGGATTACTATCTGTCCACCCGACGACGAAGAAGTCCGCAGAGAGTGTTTACCAATGGCGGGAATCTGTGCGATGTAGATCGGCTAGCGAGGTCGTAAGTGAAGTAGTAGAATCCTTCTTACAGACGTGTGCATTGAGTAAATACCCTAGACTTAGCAGGTGAAAGAGGGCAGGAGGAGTTTGGAGGTGTAGCAAAACGATGATGGAGTTGAGCTTACTCTGGGGCAGATGAGCATACCCGGCTAGGTGGTGAAAAGGTCAGTAGGCCACGGGAGTTGAGGATTCGAGAAGGCGAGTCTCATACGTTCGCGTGTAGCGACTGTCTCCGACTTGCAACATGTTTCCCGTGTAGGAGGACCACCATTGACTCACATCCGGCATACATTCATGCATGCCTAAGGGGTCTGTTGTTTTTGCTAGATGTCGTGCGAGGAGTAAGAGCCAACTGGTAAGGGGCACTGATTTCCGTGGGCTCGATTATGTAGTCCGTATAGTTGGTCCCCATTCTTCATAGTAGTATCATCGCAGGTGCATGTTGAGTCGCATCCTCTCGGAGACAAGCTCAAAGCTTACGTCTTCATCTCGTCGTTGGAAGCCGGCAGCCGACACTCGTACTACTGGTCGCACGACTTCGAGCAAGCGAGATGCTGCCACTTCCGCCTCGGTAGGCTGTACGGCAGACTAAACCGGCCCATCCTGCTTTAGCAAGAGGCGGCGTGCCTCTGCCGACAGAAGCTAGAGTCCACTACAGTGCCTAGACAGATCTTAGAATAAACCCGAAACCAGAAGCTTCACACCCACAACTCACAGAGGTCTAGGTCTCAGATCGTAAACAGGGGTATGGGTTGGTGGGTCGATTCAAGAGGCCTAATCGAATGAGTTTTGGTGAGGATTCTGTGTGGTCGTATACTAGGAAGCTCGATGATGAGTTTGGTATATCTGGTTGTTCTGTTGGTGTTCCGTTGTCCGACATGTTCGACGGGGGACGGTGTTCTGCTCTGTATGCTTAGAGTGTACGGTCGACATGATGTTTCTCATGGCTATAGTCAGACTTCCAGCACGAAGCGAAGCGGGAGCGGAAGAAGCTGAGGGATGCTGGGTTGGTGGCAAATCCGAGTCCATAGCAGTCGGCAAAATCACGACCGGACAACATGACGCCCCGGAATCAGCGTAATCGGTAATATTCGAGCCGCCACGCGAACAAGTTCCCGTAGTTGGAACCCCGACAGCTCAAGTGCTTCGAATGCGATGTCGAACATCCAAGGCCAAAGAGTACGTCTTGACTTGATGTGGCCATGAAAGAAGCACCGTGCATAAGAAAGGCAACTTTTCTCGAGACAATGTAAGAGTAGGGGATGATGTATAGTCCTGGGTTTGCGGAAGAGCAGCCTACTGCTCACGCCAACACGCCGTCCGAGTACCATGCCTCATCCACTAGCATTGAGAAAGCATCCTCTGAACATCCCTCCCTTCCGCTAGCATTGAGGAAGTGTTCTCTCAACACCCCTCCCATCCGCCAGCATTGAGGAGGTGTTCTCTCAACACCCCTCCCATCCGCCAGCATTGAGGAGGTGTTCTCTCAACACCTGTTCTCTGAACACCGCCTCCATCCGCCACCAGCATTGAGGAGGTCTTCTCTCAACGCCACCTCCATCCGCCAGCATTGAGGAGGTCTTCTCTCAACACCCCTCCCCTCCCCAACATTGAGGATGTCCTCTCTCAATACCCTTCCCTTCCGCCAGCATTGAGGAGGTATTCTCTCAGCACCCCTCCCATTTCCAGCATGATTGAGATCTTTTCGTGACATCCCTCCACCATCCAGAACTCAAGAAGGAAGGATCGGAGAACAGAAAGCGGTAACGCGTCTTGATGACGGGATGGCAGTGGCAGAGGAGATAAGCGAAGCCATCTCATTCCATCCATTCTGCCGGTCTTGTTGAGCGCGCACTCGTGGTGGCGTCTTGTCTGTGCTCTCGACATCCGAGGCGCGATGACTCCGTCGACCTCGCTGCGACGGTTGGTGTTCTTCGCACTTCTGCTCGAGCCGCACGTGACAGGATAAGGAGTGACATGCCGACCCCTTTCACTTTGACCCTCCGTCCTTGCTCTTCCTGTCGCTCGCCCACCAGTTTGAAGGCCAGGGTCAGCGCAGAGAGGCATCGGAGATGGAAGCGGAGGAATGGGCGACCTACTATTACCTACGCAACGGACGCTCACTAGAAGAGTACCTGGGTCGGCCGATCTCGTGGCCTGTTGGACGCGGCAGCTAGTGTAAGCATTGCCTCAAGACCTACCTCATCTGCCACGGAGGTCGACCATGCGCCGAGTGCAAGGCCGAAGGCAAGATATGCGAATGGATGCTCGATGACGGTGATGATGATGCCGTCGTTCGATACTTCCCTGCCGGCACCGATCGTCCCGCACATTGGACAGGCGGGGTGCTGTGCTGCTACGACTGCGCAGTACAGTCCAGGAAACTCTTCGGAGCCTCGTGCGAGGGCGATTGGGAGTTCCCGTGCAGCGAATGCTGATCGAGAGCCCGCCGACAGAAGACAGCCACGATATCGTGCCACCAACCGACCGACGACGGCGGCGTGCGGACATACTTTGTCCAGCGCCAGCGCCAGAAGAAGCTGCCGAACAGCGAAACTCCTCGCAGGTCATCAGATGGAGACCTCGAGCTCGAGCAGCAGCATCCAACCGAGGCTGCAACACTGGATCCCGAACTAGCCGGATTGATCCAATCCCGGATTCCGCTGCACGTCCTCGACGACTTCCGTATCGCGGTTGCGAGGATCGAACAAGACTTGCCGTCACGCTACCTCGATGACTGGTGCACAGTCATCTTATCCGGCTCACCAACCCGTCTCTCTGTCAGGATCCCGCAGGACGATGAGCTCCAGGTCAACAGTCTGCTTGCTACCACCCACGTTGCGGCCGAGATCGAGAAGGAGCGCTACTATCTCTTGCACTGCGCTACATCCTGGAGTCTGGTCGAATATTGGCCGCAGGAGAACATCGCCGAGGTCTACGACCCGAACTGCACCAAAGACAGGACTTATGATGTGGCCTGCGCGACGAGAGCAGTCCTTTCCGACTGCTCTGTTGATGTTCAGCCTCCCAATGTGAGCATCTCCGCACAGAGGCATAACTTGCCGTGCTAACATGATTGTTTCATGCAGCTCTTTCAGCCGCAATCCAAGACTTCATCGGACAGCGGTGCACTCGTGGCCGCAATCCTTGCTTTTCGCGCCTGCGACAACGCCCCACCGGGCTCAATCTTCGCCCTCAGCTGGGCGCGCGCTGTTACAATGTGTCGACGCGCCTCTCGATCGTCTTTACCCGTCTGCATTTACGACTTGCCGTATGCCCCGAGTGCGCTCATGGCGTTGATCGAACACGGCAGCTTACAAGAGTTCTGCATCGTCTTGCTTCAAGAAGCACGTCGCATCCAGCAGGTGATGAAGGATGTTATCTCGAGCCAGAAGTCCGCCGGCATCCAGGATTCGCCCACTCGTGTAGCCAACAGCATCGTCTGGGTGTTCAGTCGAGACGAGGAGTGGTAATCATGTTTCTAGAGCTCTCACGAACCTTCACATATGCTAACTGGACTCACAGGTGTATCTCGTGGCTCCGCTCGGTTCAGCGGGATGACGGTAATGCAGGACTACGGAAGACTCGCGATTGAGGCTGGAAGCAGGCCACGGAGCAACAGAAGAAGATCGACGGCTTCGCAACGGAAGAAAGGAGTGCCCCTGGACTTGTCGAGGGGGTCTACGAGACGAACGCCGGCTTGAACCATCGGCTGTCGGAATCGGAGCAGCAATCACGGTATTCTGCCATGAAGTTTGGCGTATCGCTCGCAAGCGGTGATGCAGTCAAACCAACAAAGCTGTGATTGACAGACCTCTTTTTGTCTTGAGAAACACCTTCTCATTTCACGAAATTGCTAGAAACAGTAAGTCGGAAGGAGAATGCTCATCCTTGCTGAAAGGACGTGCAAACATCTCCCATCGCCCAGATAAAGTCTCCTTCCCTCTCTCAGAAGTAGATTGCTAACACAGCCCAACACCATGCGAGACCAAACGAACAGAGCCACCGGCGGAACGCCGAAGAAGCGCAAAGCATCGCCCACGACACCACCGCCCGCACCATCAAGAAAATCACGGCTCGTTGACGACGTTTCTGAGTTCAACGATGACATCTCGCCGCCAGGCGCACCAAAGAAGCCCAAGATATCGGATGAGGATTCAGACGACGATATAGGCGACGGCTTTACGGATGACGACGGTGCAGATGACGACGGTGCGGAGGACGACGGTGCGGAGGACGACGATGCAGACGACGACGATGCAGACGATGGCGATTCAGATGACGACGATTCGGTGCAAGAAACACCATCCAAGCCCATGCCCCGCTCGCGCTCTCTATCCTCTCTATCCATTAACTCCCGTCACAGCTCGATCGTCGATCAGCACGATGTTGACGACAGTGCCTTGGACCAGGACCCATTGGTCGAGCCTTCGGATTCGAAGCCAATCTCTCCCTCTACCGTCAACAGCAGACTGGCTAGCTTCATCAACGGCAACGAGGACGGCAGTATCCAGGACCATCCGGAGAAGGGAGCGAAGCCTACGATTCGCTCTCCCCTCAACAAGGCCGGCCACAGCTTTCCGTCAGCATCAGAATAGGTGGATCGAGCGTGAAGCGGACGGTTGCGAAGCTGGCAAACCAGATGTCTGAGTTGGGAGATTGGCATGCAGCGTCGTAGAAGCACACGGGGTAGATTCACTAAGTAGCGGGTACTGTCTGGCCATAAGCAGTTAGTTGTGCGAAATGAAGGCAAATCCATAGCTATTACAGTGAGATGTTTATGCAGACCCCTCCGTTCGTCTTCAGTCGACCAGGTTTTTGATCATAGCGAGCTCTTTAGGACGATCTTGGCCCGCCGTTGACGAAAGACATGCTAGACAGTTTGACATACACAGCGTGCTACCGACAACATCGATGACGTCGCTCAAAAGGTGCTGTCAAGGCAAAGAGGAGAGCCGTCCGGCCAACAGAGTACAAGTAAGAAGTACAGAGACCCAGCATTGCCCTTCCTGGGCAGGAGATGAAGCACAATGACAGCCAGGGGAGAATGCGTCTATGTGACTAAATACTGCTCCCAGATGTGAGAACTATCTGCCACCTAGCATGACTCTTCTCATGCCTGCTGCTGCCTGATTGCTCGAGCTTCCTGGTTTGTCGTTTCGGTAAGGACTGTGAGTACCCGCGCGTTCTTCCTCTCTCTCTCTCTCTCGTCGTGCCTAGTCAAGCCTCGAGTCAGAGCTCGCGACAAAGCTCTCCTCCATCTCGCAGATACTTCCCGGACCTCGCTTCATGATCGCCGTGTGGAAGCTGGCAAGATGCAGCTGCTCGACGAACGTGCACTCGTAGCGCGGCACGACATCAGGGTACTCGGTGTCCATCAGCTCGATCTGCGTCAGGAACGCCGCGAACTTCCATCGCGTGGCTCCCATGTGGTCTCGCAAGACTCCCAGTGCATTGGCATGCTCGTTGAAGACTATGCCGCCGCAGAGAGAGTGTCCGTGGGCCGGGAAGTTGCGCGGAAACACGTTCTGGGCGTAGTAGCCGTACAACTCTGCGGTGTCTTTGTCGGCGATGCGTGAAGCGTTGCGCAAGTGAGCGATGGAGTCGTCGAGACCACCGACGAAGCCGTCGATCAGAGTGAGCGACTTCGAAAGCCATTCTGGTGTGAAGGTGCGCTCGCGCTGTTTAGAAACGCCGTTAGTATCAAAAGTCTTGACCAGTCTATAGCGATACCACCTACTAGTGTCTTGTCTGTACGTGCCTTGGATTTCCGCGAAGCCCAGACCGCCTGGTGATAGCGGTGATTGCGGATGAGCAGCTTCATGTCGAGTGGTTTGATGCTCTCCAAAGACGATTTCAGGCTGGAGATGATGGCGCCCTTCTCCCTGACGAATGGCGAGTCCTCTACTAGCATAGTCTGTAGACGAATGCTCTGCTCGAAGACGCTCAGTCCGCAGTGCGAAATGTAGGGGTCGTACGCAGTGTCGTTAGTGGCCATAATTGAATTGACTGAGGTGAGAACACGAAGAAGGGTAGCTCCATCGATGGCGGTCTGGTTCGACAAAGAGATAGTTGGCGGCGAGGTTGATGGACCGGTCACAAGGGGCTTGAAGAAGAAGGCGACGATGGTGAGGACCATACACAGGAGCATGGATACGAAGAGAGGGTCTTGCGGCGGTCCGATAGACTCCTCTTCCTCGGTGTCATGAGCCGGCTGCTGAACGAGCTCCGGCGTTGGCGGCATGTTGGCACAGTAGTGTGATGTCGTGCACGCCGACGAGTATCTGCGAACTTAATTAGTTCTGCACGGATGTGGTACCTGATAACCAGGCAACTTACCGAGAATGAGCTTGTGTTTCGATGGCGAATTCGAAGATTGAAGGAATTTTGCCAGTCCTTATACGTTGTCACTCGTTGAACAAAACACTCGCCGCTGTCTTTGAGATTCACAAATAAATGCGTCTGTTTAGATTGCAGCCATGAACGAAACAAAGAGGTACGAGACATAACATAGCCTACCTGCAGTGCAATCCGCCGACAAGCGTTAGGAGTCGGCCAGTGTCTTACATCCATCGATTGGAGAAGGCTTGCTTGGTAAAGGTTCTAGGTGGCGGAGGTCCTACGTCGTCTGGAAACTCGCTGTCATGCTCAACAATGATGCCTGAAAGATGAACTCAGTTCATTTTGTATCGCACAAACGACCAACATCTGAAAAGCACATTGCTTTGCGAGCTCCATCGCCCGAATCTCACCGTTACTTCATTCCGGAGTTCAACAAGGTATTCACACAGTTGCAGCAGAATTGGGTAATGTGTGGCTTTAGCGACCAAAGGTTGAGTTCGGGCGCCAGCATGGTATCCATATGCGGTCTAAGGACTCCCGGGATCCCTGGCGTCTGCACACGTGCTAGTCTCACTCGAAGAGAAATCGTTGCCATGTCTGATTTTTAGACCAAGAGGGGCTCGATAACGAGCTAAGACCGCGGATGCGTATTTGCGGAGGTAGCGACTGCGTGGAATCGTTCTTCATGACCTCTCGACTTTGGATTGGCCTGTTTGATCGCATGTACCTACCCGACAAGTGATGCATCAGGTCGGTCAACAGCCTGTTGAAGGACAGTCCGTCGAATCACGTCATGTGGTGCACGAGCTTCCCGACACTGACCTGGGCCTGATATTAACACGGCGTACATGGAGACAGCCGCTCTTGGGATCTCGAGAAGAATAGAGGGCAGATTACCAAAGGATCGGGTTCCATCTGCAAGAAACATTGGCTAGCTCCGGCATATCGCCTGCTTCATTGAAGCTGCTGTCCGCATCCCCTGGTATACTGCCGTGACTGCCTTTGAGGTCGTCTTCGCCTAGCACTCCAGAGGTCATATCCACGACTACTTCTGGGAATAGGGTAGGTCGAGGAGATGAGATCGTGTTTCGCTAAGTGCTTTGCTAGAGCGAGGACTTCGCCAGATAGTAGAAGGGAAACGGAGAGAAACGGCGCGAGAGGGAGGGAGGCCCGAGCGGCGAACCCATTCCACCGGAATTTTGACACCAATGCTCAAGACTACAAATAGCAGCGGCGCTGAAACAACAAGTGACAGATCTCCAATCTGCACGGAAGTGAGCATGGCAATCAAACATGGGTTGTGCATGTCCTACGTGGACAACTGCATGGCCAATCTTCTGCCGCCAGTAGCACCGCAGCTACAGCAACGTCGGGATCTAAGACGATCGCAACGCACGCCTCCAGCAATTAGCATATCTACAAGCTAGCTGCCAGAGTATTCACAAGCCTCGCAAGCACTCGTACCCACTCGACTTCCAAAACATCGCCTAGATCATCCAGCCAAACATGACGCAAGCCCTTCAACAAATCAGCCCCGGCGAAAACGACGAGCATCAGCACCCGGCGCTGACGTTCGAAGCACTCGAACGTCGGGCTCGCCTAGGGTTCAACGGATACGAGTCTGCCACGCTGAGCCTCCCTGCATTGTCGTCTTTGACAAGGTCAGAAGTCCTCCAGCAAACCAGTCTTCCCGATGACGACCAGTATCGGCATCCAGAGCTGACGTTTGTGGCTCTTGAACGGCGGGCTCGCTCACGAAGCAACGGTCACGAGCCTGCTACGACGGGCCTTATTGCATCTTCGACAATGTCACAAGTGCCGTCCATCGTCGAATCCATCACTGAGGTGGTCGAGGGTTACGAGGTGACCACAGGCTGCGAATCCAAGACAGGCAACAAGGTGGAGGAGCCAGGGGAGGTGGAGGAGCCAGGGGAGGTGGAGGAGCCAGGGGAGGTGGATGAGGTTGACGCGTACCTGGCTGACTCCTTGACCACACGGACCTACCTTGTGTTTACAGGTGAGGACATGGACGAAAACCCGGAGCTCATGAAGCGGACGAGATTTGCCATCGTTATGAATCAGTACGGTGTCTTGCTGGATGATGGTACAATTGAGGATAGCAGTGGCGTAGTTGGGGAGGGTAGCGTGTTTGAGGAGGGTGGCGTGGATGAGGAGGGCGGCGTGGTTGAGCCTGAGATGGATGACGGCCAGTACCTCAGGATGGAGGCGGGTTTGGCCCGGTACCAGCGCGGCCTCTCGGTATTGGCGATGGTGGTCGACCTTGAACGCTGGGAGGGCGAAGGGACTGAGGCGTGTAGGCAAGTCCACCTTATGCTGACCACGATGGATCAGACTGACGAAGCTTTTAGGCAACATGCCGCGACGACGTTGAGAGCGGAAGAGGCACGGGTCGCAGATCTTCTCGACGGCATGATCGCAGATGCCGACAGGTGGATACACCAGTTCGCACCCGGATGGTTTTGGGCACTTCCTCTGTCGGTTGAGGGGGAAGAAATGACCGTCAAAGACTTTCTGCAGGGAGATGTGCTAACATGAGTATGAAGACCTTACGGGAGAACGCAAGGACGACAGTCAGGAGGGAGGACAGCAAGCAGGGAATGGAAGGAGGGCAGTGGATTGTACCTAGCGTAGGCATAGATTGAATCGCAGTCTCAAAGCGCCTAATGCCAACAAGCTCTCCACGGTGTGGTTTCAATGGTTGTACTAAGCGAGTTGATAATGTCGTATTCTTCCTACGCGAGAAGCTAAGAGACAGCGGGTCGAAGGGTCCTCTCGTAAGAGTCCTATCGAACTTGCGGACACCTACAATTGGCTTCCGCTTTGCTCTTTCACGGAATCACTACGGCTGGCTTTGGCCGGTCAAATGCGGTTGGTCAGCGTGATGCTGAGCTAGTCCAACAACCCGGAGGAGCGGCATCCCGGTGGCCAACGTTTCAGGGCCAGAGTGGCGTTAGCTATTGCATAGGTAAGGCTTTGCGATAAAGAGTGCAGGGAGACAAACCAAGCCGGGTCGAACTGCGTATGTTTAGTGGCTCGAGGGTGTACTTGCACCAAGAGAGTCGTATGAATGCTAACGCAGGATTCCTTGCCCTTCTCGGTGTTGGCTGCAGGAACGGTGAGGTCGCCCTTCTTCGCCTTGCCGTTGGTGGTTCTGCTGCTCCGGCGGCGCTGGCGTCGTATAGGACCTGGACCTCGTCGTCGGAGTAGACGGCAAGTTCTTATTCGTCCGACATAGTAAACGGTAGTTTGTTGTGGTTGAAGGTAGTTGAAGGTGGGAGATGATAAGGTATACTTACCTTCGCACAGATAGGCGCCTACCTAATCGCAGAGAACATCAGCAGACCATGTCGGAGAGTGAAAATTCAAGGCTGCAAGAGATGCGTCAGCCTCACTTAGTACTCACCTCCTCTTTCTCATGATACCTGAGAAATAGCATGCGCGGAACATCGATAGGACGAGAATGGCTTAAGGCGGATTAACGGCTCCATTTTGCTGTCGTAGTCGATAGATCGATCTCACGTATCCCTAGTCATCGTGGCCTGCTATGTGCTAGGTGATTCGATGCTGGAGATTCGGGGTGAAACTGAGGCTTTATTTTCGAGATCCGGAAAACAAAGTGAATGAGTATGTCACATTTGAAAGACTTCCGGCCCGGGAGGATCTCCGTACGCCGAAACCCAGAGCAGTCAATAACCTATGCCGTCGCATCAGGGCGAGGAGTAGAGGCGCCGCAAGGTGAGTGTGATTCCCTTCGTCGCTGTCGGGTCTCGAGGTAAGATCACGCCAGACTTTTGGAAGTTAATTGTCATCAGCGATCTACCGGAGAAGTCGTAGGAACTGAAGCGGAACATACATCCCAGAGTGCGCAGGCATAGATCTGTCGAAGTAGTTGTGAGTTCGGTGACGATCACGGCTCACTGAATCGTGAGGCAAGGATCGCGAGGCTGAAATCTGTTCACGCTCGGGTTGGTGTTCCTCCTCGTAGACGTTCTAACGGCCCTGTTGTAGGATTGGTCGGTGTTCGCGGGGACGGAGAGATGTTCGATGTCCATGCCAGGCGGCGTCTCGGTATCATAGCAGATGGTAGCCTTGTTCAGAATTCCGTCGCTATTTATGGGGATGGTTGTGAGCATCCCACAGTGTTGGAGCCGGCTATAGGCGTGACGGCGTTGTACTGCGAGAGTGACACACAACCGGCTGCATCCACGATCGTAGTAGAAGGTATTTTTGTCATCGGCCATATCAATCTTCTTCATGCCGCCGAACATGTGCGCGATCGGATGCGATGCTTAGCCAACGACGCTGCTCGAGCTCCTCCTGGCCATGTTAAACAGATGTTTTGACAGGCCTTGGATGATGAGCTTCAAGGTTAGGTTGATGTCAACGCCGAGGACGGTCTCGGCCTACCCGTATCGAGCTGTAAGCGCAACAGGATCCGGTACTCGACTCTCATGGCGTAGGCAGATGGTTGCTTGTTACCATCGCCAGTGAGCAGCGAAACTCGGGTCCTCGTGTCGTTGTCGATCCTCCGTTAACGTCGCTTCTCGGTCCTGCCGCGTTCACCATAGGTAGCTCCCACGATAAGCCGGACGACGCTCAACTCGAGCGCATCACCACCACGCCCGCATGTGTAATGAGAATGGAAAGCAAGTCGATTGATGAAGTCCAGCTTCGAAAACAAAGACGCGGACACTAGCCAAGTTACTAACCATAGCGTGTGGTAGAGGCTAGCAGTGGACCCGATGACAAGGTCCATAAAGATAATACGCGAGAACCTGGAAGAGCCTCACGAGGGCCATGTTGTAGACGACCCAGGAGAAAGATAAGCCTGGGAGGCCGAATACAAGCTGAGCATGTCCTTGCGTCGGCGACAGCTGACAGGTTCTACTGTAGTCCGGAAAATTTGAGTCCGGCGAATTGCAGCGACAGCGACTGCCGCCTTGATAGAGTAAACGTTCCTCCGCTTACGAAATGCGCGATCAGCTCAGCAATGGCAGTCATGTGAATGCCGGCGTGGGACCACCGAACATGCTATCGAAGGTTTTTGTGTCTCCGATGGTACTGCCACCGTAGTAATGCTGCCGTCACCGATGCTATGGTGCTCAAGATCCTCACCCAAGCGCCGCGGATCTTGTGGTTTGCGGCTGGCTGCCCACGTGTGCTCGTACGCTCTTCAAACCAATCTCCAACCAATCCCATCTTCCTCCGCTAACACCTGGCCCCCGTCGCACGATTCGCTCAAGCATGTATACTCGACAACCTCCACCTCCCCAAGATCGGCTCGACCACGCATTCTTAACTCCCACCCGCTCGCGCGATTCTCCTCAATCTTCTCAGCCGCCCCCCTTGGTTTCTCCTCGATGGCGACTCGATCGTGAGTGAGTACGGTCTCGATCGTCGTCGTGCATGCGCAGGTTCTCGCTGCGACCTAAACCTTGACGGTAAGGCGGACGGGACGATGTTGGGGTCGGTGCTGATCGAGGGTCGTCCAGGTCGACATTCCGGGACATGGGGATTCCTTAGACATGACGCGAATGGTGGTGAAGGTGAAGTTCGAAGTCCATCTTGTTGATGGCGACGATGAGCTGCTCCACACCGAGGGCGTAGACAGGTACGGCGTGCTCACCAGTGCCAGCAGCGATGATGAGAATGGCTGAGTCGGCTTGGGCGGTACCAGTGATGGTGTTCTTGATCAAGTCGTGATGGCCCGGGGCGTCGATGACGGTGCCATAGTACCTCATTGGGAACGATGCGAGCACACGAACGTTGACACATGCCTTGTAAATTTGATGTCGCGGTGAATGATGTTAAAAGCTGCGTCAACTGCATTCCTCGGATCAATGATCCGACATGCCAAGCCTCAGAATTTGGAACGCGAGTTTCTTGATGGTGAATCTGTCTAGCTCCTCCAACAGCGCCAATCTCGCCCGCTATGCTGTTTCGCTGCCGATGCCATCGTGACCGATTCGGCACATGGGTATCAAGGGCATTACATGTAGCCATGTTCCGTGTTGTTGAGACGGCCATACTCGGCCTTAGGTGTTTACAAGCACCCTTCGCGCTCCCTCAACGGACTATCACTCTCTACACGTACAGGTTAGTTCGTTTCCTTCACTTGTTCCGCTCCCCTTCGAGGTCCCGTAACAAGATAGACAACACCCAACATGGCAGAGTTCGCGCAGCCAGCGTCGACAACGAGCTCGTGCAACGCGGACCCAGCCAATCGGGCTATCGACGGGACGGTCGTCTGCTAGGCCTGCGATGCTCGTTCGTGTGTCTGTTCTGGAGATCCTCACCACTGCGCCGAAACTTGCGCGGAGCATCAAGAGCCCTTGCACAGGCAAGATGAAGAAGCCACTCTTACGATTATTACAGCGACATGCAAACAGTGTCCAGGTTGTAGTGTGGTCATCGAGAAGGCCGATGGTTGTGATGCTATGAGATGCCCACAGTGCGGGTAAGTCGAATGCCATATGATTTCGAGCCTCCCTCAACTCCCAACAGTTCTCGCTTCTGCTAGTACTGCAGAGGCGCTATGGAGGGCGGTGAAGATACAATTCGCGTAAAGGGTCCTACCTCTCACGCCTGCCCGACACGCTCCGACCTCACGCAGAGCGAGCTCGATGAACGCATCGCGGCCGGCGCTTGTCGCTGTCAGTATATCCTGGATTTTCTCCATCAAGGTCCACACATAAGAGTATCGACGCGCCAGACTATTCGCTGGTTTGCTGTAATCAGAGCGACTATCGGCGCGGAGATACGTCGAATCTCGTCGGCGGCGAGCTTCGCGATCGATAGGAAGATGCTAGCTTGTAGAGGCAGCAGCTTTGGAACTTTGGAGAGAGTTTTAAAGGAGCGAGTGCGTTCAGAGCCGCTCGACCTATTTGCGGTCGGCTTCGATCTAGTGGATTTCACGCGCAGACTGCCTTCCAAATCTCGTTCAAGGAGCTTCTGGCTTTCACCATCGCTTGACCCACGATCGGCTCCACCAGTCTTCTTGACCGTTTAACTTCCTCCCTGCGCTTCGTCAACCTTTGTTTTCCTCCTTCAAGAGACCTAACCAACTCTAGTTTGATATACATCAACACTTGAATCACAGTATCTCGGTGATCCTCTGGCGTAGTCCGCTGCTACTCTGGCGTGAGCTAGTTCGGAACGTCGCTGGCTCAGCATTTCCTGCCTCGACCAAGTAGTCCGAGTGAGAATCCAAGGGCGTTGGATTGCGAGCACATCTAATATGTCTCGCTGGCTCATCATCTTCCTGGCTCGACCAGCTATGCCGAGTGACAACCTAAGGGCGTTGGGTTGCGAAACGAAATATCTAATCGTCTATTTGGTCCAGACGGTAAGAAGCCAGCCTCGGAGCTCCAGGTCTTAGTTTAATGCTAGAGATAGGTGCGTCGTTGTTGTCGACTCGGCCGACCTAGTACCAAACGGTTATGTCGGAGTAGAAGAAAGGGGGGGATGCTGCTTCCAAAACTTATGTTTTGCTCGATCCTTAAACGCTCCAGATTGCAGTGTGACCAACTTCGATACGCTGGATCATATCAAGGACAGCAGCTAGCTGTTCGCAATACCATCAAGTCGGAGCCCACGGCAGTCTGAAGGATTGTTTTTGCCCGTGCAGTCGCGCGAAGTTTTATTCTCGCTCACCCCACTCAAGACATATTCGGAGCTCCAAAGGTTCGGATTATCCATCGACGTGCGCCACTGAATGTCACTGGAACAGGCGCGGGGACAGCGTAGGCGCGATAGTGTGCAACGTAGGAGATTATACCAATCGAACCCGTAGTAGCCTACGCGAGCATTGGCGAAATCGGGTGCGGAGGAGGCTGACGCCCGCTGAAAATTCGCACTAGAGGATGTCGACGGTGAGCAAGGAAGAGGCGCGGACGAAGGAGATGGCAGCGATGGATCGTTTAGGGTGCGGATTAGCGCTGGCGTGAGAAGCTTGTGATGAAAGAGGAAGCACACGGAATGATTTGAGCCTGAGCATGTCTTTGTCCTCCGATAAGTCTATACTCTCTCATCTTGCAAGAGGAAATCCTCCAGTCGTTCGCCAAAGGTATGTACTCACTGCGCGTACCCGAATCTTCGTACGGTATAGTCTCTCTTGATGATCACACCACAAAGTTCCATATCGCAAACGCCGTTCTCGATCAGTGTCCTCCATCGCAGAAACCTTCTACCCCAGTCGGTCGCGAACCTCGAGGATGCTAGGTATATGATGATTGGGCCGAGGCTTCAGCACTTGACGAATCGCCTGTCTCCTCCAGTCTCATATCAGTGTATGCATCGCTGCTCTAAGCTTGCTGTGGTTCCGAATACCTAAAAGTCCTCGGCACAGTATCGTCGTGTTTGTGCCACAAGCATCGCACCCCGTAATCTGATAGATCTCCCTCGAAGTGATCGTTCGCGCATTCCATCAGCAAATCATCCTTAAAGCTAACCGGTAGATGTATCAGCTCGGCCTTGCTTCTCCCGCCCTCAGATTGCCATATATCCATGAACAGCTTCTTCATACAGGCACAATCTGGCGCATTCGTTGCCCAGAAATGCCTGATCTCGGCCACTTATGGATACTCATTGAGTATTCCCATCCATCGTAGCGTTTCGTCGATGATTTGCGTTTTGAAACGTCGTGTCCACCAGAAACCCGGCTATTATGAACAACTCCATCAGCTGAGGGTATGCTACCTTCGTTTGACTCGTGCGCAGTTTGGATGTCTTATCTTTGCAAGGTTTTGGTCTCCCATCCTCGGTCAGGGTCCATTTGCCCGCGGACTTTTTGGTACGTTTGACCTCGATCGTCCTCGTACCGTCTGCATCCTAAGTTTCTTCTAACACGACGGTGTTGGCGTGCAACTACTGCGCGTACACTACGACGATGCCGCACCTTGTTGAAAATGTTCTTGTGGTCCAAGGAGTAGAATCCATCTTGTGTCGGTAGTGAGCCTGTGAGATGTTGTGATCGTAAGGTAGTATGGAGCAATCAAGAATCGGTTGTGGGACGTGATTGGTCAAGCAAGATCGTGGTTCACGTGGTTCAGTTCAAACTTTGTGTTCCACCAAGTAGTCCGAGGAGCGTTTCGACGAGATCATCAAAGAGACCTCTTCCTTCATTGACAGACCACCTTGTGCAAGTTCCACTTTCTACATTCCATTATCGAGTTCCGATGACCACTGACTAGACAGCTACCGCTTCAAATGTCCTACCTAGTCGATGGGAAGGTGTGGAAGGTATTCGCTGCTTTCGGCGAGAGTTTTCGCATGAGCAATGATAGAGACTGACAGAACGGCACTTCTGGACAGCGCAAATGTATGGTACAGTCGAGCCATCGCACGCCCGTTCTTTACCGAAGAGCCTGCTCTACTGGATTTTGGAGTGCGCTGCGTAGCGGGTCAGTGGCCACAGGATGGTGCTGGAAGGCCAAGGTCGTAAAGACCGCAACCGCATATCTGCGTTGCATATTCGCTCATGCTTGATGGAGATGGTGAAGCGGCGAAGCGACTGGTGGCACTGCGGCGTGAGTGGTGACCTGGGATGTTCGCATCGAAGAGCTGTTATGTGGATCCCACCAAGGCAGTGTCTGGCCGGAGCTCACTCCTCGACGCTCTACCAGATCTTGAGACTGAAGGCTGCTCTGTGCTCATTGTTGAGACGAGATGCTGAAGGGCGCTCGATGCTCACTGGGTCTATTGCTTGTTCCTAGGTCGTACCAGCCTGTTCGTCATTCAACCCGTCCGTAAGACCAACAGGCACAGGATTTCAACGCCAATCTTTGACTCATCTTACACTCGGCTCAAGCTTCTCCTTCTCCGCCTGCCCCAGCCGTCGACCTCCTGTTTGCTAGCTAGCACGATGATACGCGGTGTGCAAACCTCTACTCCGTGTCCGACTCGAGCTTGTCCGGGTATGCTACGCTTCTTTCCTTCGCTCGCGGAGCAGCCTGCGATATGCTACGCGGCGTGCGGCTTTCTTCGTCGACCTCTAGCTTGCCGAGCTGACAGATTCTTCTTCGCGGTTCAACCTGGCATGATGTGCGCAACAAGCCTATGGCTCGCTCCCCGCCTGGTCCGCTGATGACTCGGTAAGTTACACCTTTCCCGGCATTGGCGCTCATGGACTAGTGGTGGGGTATGGAGACCCCAGATCGCTGGCGCTGGCGGAGCGGATGCGTCGGTAGGCATAGCTCGTAAGGCTCGTGAGGCTGTCGAGATTGCGTTGAATCTGGTGATGTCGGGTATGGTCAATAGCTGAGTAGTCCACCTGGTGGTCGAGGTCCCGGCTTCGGAATATGATAGCGACAACGAGGACCCCGGGCTAAGCATTCCTCGCAGTTGAACACGATCCGGACAACAGCTAGTCTGCCGGTTGGAACGGTAGAGGTATACTTCGCCGGCCACGGAGTCGTGCTACTGTAGGCGCAGCTATGCTCGAACTCTCTTCCGATCCGCTAGCATTACCTTAATTTGACCTATACTCGCAGCGGCCCGCTACTGTGTACACCCGCTAGTGCTACTAGGTCCCGCGGCCTTTGCCACCTATCATGACATTGGCGTTGGCGTTGGCGTTGAGAATGGTGGTCGAGGTCCATTACGTTGAATCTGGTGATGTCGGGTATGCTCAATAGCTAAGTAGTCCACCTGGTGGTCGAGATCCCGGCTTCGGAAATATGACAGCGACAACGAGGACCCCGGGCTAAGCATTCCTCGCAGTTGAACACGATCCGGACAACGGCTAGTCTGCCGGGGAACATTTAGAACGGCAGAGGTGTGCCTCGCCGGCCACGGAGTCGTGCTACTGGAGGCGCAGTTGTGCTCGTCAACTGCTTTCAGGTTAACTCTGGTCTCCGCGCATTAATTTGACCCATGCTCGCAGCGGCCCGCTACTGTATACACCCGCTAGTGCTACTAGGTCTCGCGGCTTCTCCACCTATCACGACATTATTGGCGTTGAGAACGGCATGTGAGGAGTCTGGCCTAGCCCTAGTAGCGCTCAAAAATCACCACTGAACAGTGCCAATGAATATGCCGGCCGGTGATGCACATGGTTGATGAATAGAGTATCATTATGTGTCGTCAAGGCAGATCATCCCATCTCGACTTGCCACTTTCATCATCAACACCCTCGCCTGCTCCGTAGGACTATGTAGAGCAAGCATGCCGATATCGAAACCCACCGAGGGTAACTGAGGCGTCGTGCTTCATCTCTTCTGTGATGTACCACTTGATGCATCCGGCCATTCAATACAGACAAAGGCGCAATCTACAGGTAAAGATGGCAGCAGTCCTTCTATGCTGAACGCGGCTATGCTATACGTGCTTCCATTGTTTCCTTATCTTCCGGGTCTATATATATATGCAAGCTTGGAATCGTACTACAACATGCACAATATGTTTCACAAAACTATCCACCCGACCAACTCACGCCGCGCCCCAACAATAAGCGAACCTCCTAGACTAGATCCTGCTGCCGAAACCATGGCATCTTCTTACGCCGCTCGTTGCCGTAGATGTTTTATTATCGCTTGCTGGTATTGTTAGTGTTGTGACGTCCATCGCATTCCTCAGAGAATTTAAAGTAGTTGCAACGGATCTCCACTGGGCCCTCCAGTTCGTGGCTTTTGCGCAATCAGGAGGAGTGGTTATACTCGATGTTCCATCGTCGAATTCTGGTGTGGCTTAATGCCATTCATGCTGCTGTAGTGGATTCCAACGAACAGCGCCGTGGACTTGAGGTGGTCCAAGGATTGGTGAAACTCGTCGAAGCTCAAAACAGAACCAACTCAGTCTGTACCGAGAGACTTCCAATCGTCCGCGAACCGCAAGAGCAGGCATGACTTCCCGTCATCCCAATCACCGAAAAGCAGAAGCTCAAGACTTAGTCGTATCTGCAGGCTTCGGGCATCAGCTCATTGTGCCGCTCGTCGGACATGTTGCCCTACGGTTGTAGTGGTCCAGGGATACCTCCTCCGGTCGCCAGCCCCCATATTGCTGTGCTCTTCATCATGCTAAGTAGCGCACAACTGGAAGTCGCAGACGTTGCAAGCATGCACCGAGCATGTGAGCAGGGCGTTCCTTTACATCCGCAACCATGAGCTCAGCGCCAACTAGCATATCGGTGTCGAGCTCGTACGCATCGATACTCTGCCCTGGGTGTCGCATTTTCAGGTTGTTGGATGATCTTGGAGGGCATCTTCGGGAAGATGGCGTAGACTCATCGTCCATCCATTGCATGGGCTTGTCGCCGAAGCTGATCGTGCGGATTATGCCAGCTTAGGTGTTGCTGGTCTTGAGGTGGGGAGTGAAGAAGCGGAAGAAAGAGTGTAACATAAGCAGTTGTATCTGCGGAGAGTGGTGATTTGTTGAACGAGCGCGAAGGATGGTTTGAAACAAGATGATTCCGGAAGTATGAAAGTTGCATACCTTGACAGTGGATGCTCACAGCCGCCGAGCTCCCGATGTGTCGGGCACGTTGGAGCTGGTAGATGAGAGGAAAGAGAGATTATTAGATCTTGTTGTCGGTCACTGATCGCATTGAGCCGGAAGTGATTGATGCACAACTGGCGCTAATTTGTATTTCTTTCTTGATACCGCACTGCTTGCCCAGCACTGTTCCCTGCAATGTTGATGTCTTTTCGTCGCTCACTCGGGTTTATCGTTCGCCGGCGGGTATCACGATCTGCACTCCCATCTTCAGTCCCATCCTTTGGGTTGCGCGATCCTCGCCCTCGCGAAACCTAGTCCGATCTTCGGGGAGGCTGGTTAGCTAAGTCGGTGAGATTCATCCGCCGATTCGCGCCTAGGAACGTTGTATCGCTGATCTTCGCTTCTCATCTGGGACACTGTATGCCTCTCGTCTCCGAAGCCACCGACAGCGCCTGCCTTCAGCCATCAATGCTGCTGCAGGACGCTATCCGCCATTGCCGCCCCCACCTTCGCTGCCTTGGCCGGTTCTCCGTGATTCCACTTCTGGCCCACCGAAGCTTCGTGACATCAACGCGCCTGCTCGATTGGGTCGAGTTGGTGCAGCACCAGCTCCATGGCCGCTGACCGAGCATCCCTTCCTCCGAGCGCAGCCATCCCCCGAGATTTCCGTCGCTACCAAAGACCTCGAAAGCGTCATTCCGTAGAATTCGGTGCGTGCACAGTATTCCTCAAGATTCGAAAGAATGATATGGTCGCCTCGTCGTTGGTGTGAGCGCAGGACATTTCACGCCATCTGCGAGCTGCTTGAATCCTTCAGTCTCTCCCGCACCTGCGCTCGCCTCTGTTCGGCGCATTCTGCCTCGCTTTTGCAAGTTTCTTCACGACGCCCTGCGAAGTTGACTTTACGATGCAAGCGCATCCGTTTGCAGGTTTGCCGTCCGGTGGTGCACAGGTAGAGGAGAGGATCCGGCAGGTCTGGAGAAGGACCCGCGAGCTAGTTGGTGTAGGTCCAGCTGATTGGGGGAGTGGCTGAAACGGCATTTCGGAGTGATGCTGGCGGAGGAAGTAGGTAGGTGATCATTAATCATCAAACCTCGAATCCAATGCATTGACAACAGTGGAGGGCTAGGCTCGAAGCGGGTGCACCTCCGCACCGTTCCTGAGCAAGGCTTTAATCATCCCATCCCACCCGAAGCAAAACAGACAAAAAGCTCGATGTATGGCTCAACATCTCGGGACATCAGGATGATATTCTTGAAACCTTGCTCGGCAAAGACATTGGCGACGTTGACACCGTATGTAGACGCAAAGTCAGGTATTGTCATCGCACCGAACATCGATTGGGGACCTCAACACATACTGACCGCTCCAATTAGCCATTGCTCTCGCAGGCTACAACAGATGCTACCGATGCCTGACATCGCTAGGTCTACTAGCGGTATCCTCAAAAGCCTGGGCTACCCGTAGATCACACGCTCGACTCTACAGCACTGGCTTGTTGGTAAATGGAACGGGTGAGGAGGTCTATAGGACGAGCAGCGGATGTGACCCAGCAAGCTCACGACTACTTACGACGCCCTCATTCCCAATCCTGGAGACAAGCTTGTGTCCGTTGCAGCAGAGTAACGATGTGTCGCATTACGGTAGAATACCTGTGAGCAAGCCGGAGGGTGAGAACCTGGCGCAGCGGCGCAATCCAGAGCAATTCACGCGCAATCACCACGTCTCAATATTGTGATGTTACTGGTGTATCTGCTTCGCCACCCTAGAGCGAGTACAGCATGCCACAGTCCGGCTTTGAAACTTACCCGGTCCCAAGTGTGGCCTGCACGTGGCAGTCGGCAATCACTTAAGCTTCAAATGCGGCCTAGCAGGTGCTGGTGGACACAATATGCGAAGCGTCTGAGTCCAGGTGTCGGGGCTGATAATTAGGCCACGCCACACGCCAGACTTCAACATCCTGCTGGATGGGAATTTGTCTTAACAGCAGCATTGCTAAGTAACAAGGTTCTCCTTATCTTCGTCTACGCACTCGCGGCTACATGTCTTCGCGTTCACTTACTCGGCGACGAATAGTTACAGTCTGGGTTCGTAGCTTGAGGTAGTCGATCTCTTGCTTCTTTCCCAGCGATTTACGTGGCTTGAGGTAGGCGGTCTCTTCCTTCTTTTCTAGCAATATATATGTCGTAGTCTGAGATTGCAGCTATTGGATGAAGCTCATACAGTCATGGCCTGTACACCCCAGTCTGTAGCTCGCGCCCGGGAGAGACTCCATACATGTTTCATACGCCTGGAGCTGCATTTGACGCTCGTTACACGGTCTCCACACCCTCCTTCTGCGCCGTTTAGGCATTCATATTGCTCTGGACAAGAATCACTCGTTCATGGCTGGACTACTTAGAGCCCTAGAAGGTCTCGCTGATGCATTGCTCAGCGCCTCGCAAAGGCGTCAGAAGACATTACCTGGCGCTTCTTAATTACTCCCGATCAACCAGCGCTAGCCTAAGCAGCTGAACTGCGGTACTCCGCCACGGCCGAACACGAATAATGACACCCTCTAGCTTATTGGGCATCTTTCCGACTTCACAATGGACTTCACAGACCACAATGACGTCGCCCGTACCGTGCTACCCGCTCGCTGCTTGTCAAAGACCCTAGAATTAAATGACGATATCCTCCATATCCGCCTCTTTTGTACGGCCTTTCACAAGGCCCTGGCTTATCTTGGACAAGCGAATGACTCTGTACGCCTACGAAGTCTACATCCGTCTGCATAACCGGCTCATCTGTCTTGTAGGCTCATCGTTGAACGTCTAGCGATCTCCTACGTCACTCTCTTGGCCTTGATGGCCTTGACTCTCCCACGGCAGAGTTGTAGCGGTTTCTTGAGCCTGGACTCACCTAATGATGCAATGAAGAACAAGTCTATATCCGTCGGTGATTGCTAATCCGGTGCTGGAATCGGGAGTGTCCACGTCGCGGTCAAGATCCCGTTCTACACGGTAAGAGGTACAGATATTCAACGTCAAGGCTTACACTTTTGCCCCATCTTGAGAGAACGGCTTTCTAGGCGACCCCACCGCCCTTGCAGATCCTTCGGCAGGCAAAGCCCCAGCAGTGCTCTACGGACCATGAGTCTCGGATATCTCGCCGCTCATCAGCCTGTGTCGAGTGTATCGATACGGAAAAGTTCAACGATGATGAAGAACGCCTGTCGCTGCCATGTTCCGGCTTTGAGAGGTCTCTCGAGAGCGAGGAGCTCAATAAAACAATGCTGCACAATGGATGCGACTCTTGCCAAGTTCAGCGTTCTCCTAGGACCCCTTAATGTACGGGCCTCTGCGGTGTCGACCGTCTCTCTCTTGCTGAATCATCACCTGCTCGGACCGAAGGCCACTCGGGCGTCTTTTCTGGGAGTAAGACTACACTACAACGATAGCACGTTGTGTATCCGTTGGTGGTGCTCATCCAGCTTTCAAGCGTTTCGGTGTCATTCTCGGATCTCATCGGTTCTGGTGTCTACGATAGAGATGCTGACGGCTCATTACTACGCCCTCGGGACCCCGGCCACTTTTCTACGGGATGGCCGGTCCGCCACGTTTCTCGTACGTCGTTTCCTGCTACTCTATTTCGACCGGTCCGACTTGTCCGGACTACTTGCACAGACGAGCAGTCTGCGTCTGTAGCGCTTTGACGGGTAACGTTACAACAGCGTCGGTACATATGAAGCGCCTACAGCTAGTCAACGTGCGGTGGATGATCGAAGTGATGGACAAGGGTCGACGAATTGCAGCCTAGGCGGATGGACAACAGGTCTTCAGCGACAGCGACGGTGTTGAATCTGTTTAATAAGCGTTCAAATCCCGCTCTGTCACTCGGCGTCGTTTTGGAGTCACGTTTTTGCGCCCCTGGCAACGGGCACAGCGGAGTCTTCGATACCATCGTACAGGACAAGACTACGTACATCGGCAAGGGAAGTGTTTATAATCTATCCTATTCAAAGGGATGTACGTATACTCCCACGTAATCCTTTCCATGGTCGTGTTGAGCCTCGGAACCAACTCAGCATTCCCATGAACACCTTTCCTTTGCACGGTGGAGTTGCTCAAAACCAAACCACAACATCCCACCGTGACCGAAACCAAACAGCGAGACGCCCAACAGATTTTGTGCAAAGGGATTGATACCCCTCGTGCAGTAACGACGGTGCCTTCGCTCTATCGTATGCTCGAATCACCAGGTAACCGGAAGGAGTCGAATACCGTTTACCCATCCCAGAGCAAACAGGGCCGTCAACATTGTTCCACTACTCCACTACCACAAGACAGTCGCCTGCGACCTTTCGTTCCCACGCAAGCTAGCCCCAGCAGGTGCAACGTCGAAGCCGCCCGAACACCAAATCACGGCCCGTGGCCTACTAGCGCAAGTGCGACGCTCGTGGCCTCCTGTGACATCTCGTACCAGCAGTTTCGTTTCCGCTCACTTCGAGGGACCGCTTGATCCCAACACGAAGGCTGAACCCTCCGAGACGACTAGCAGGTGTCGGAGGAGAAGACGTTGCTGCAGGAAGGTTGCTCCCTCCGGCATTGCGAAGTCGCGGGATCCTGGTCTTCCTGCTAGGCTTGAGCACGCTCGACAGGCGCGGCGACGGTGGTTCCGCTAGCGGCTCCGATACCTTCACCCCACCCCCTACACGCGGAGAATGGCCTGCAGAGTGAGTCGTTGGACCTCCGGGCGGTGACAAGCCCTCTAATTTGGTCGAGGCAGGGGTTTGCTGCTGTTGCTGGACCGTACGCTGTGCCAGAATGTGATGATCGCTGCCATTTGCATCGAATGCTACTGTATCGGCTTGGTAGGAAGTATTGGAGACAGGGCACAGTGCTGATGGGACCTCGTTTTGAACATACGGGTTGCGTTCTTCCGGTGTTGTAGGTGCATTCGCCTCCTGCGGCAGGTTGTTGATTCCGTTCGGCACCTCCGTCCGTGGTGCAGCGGCGAGAGACATGATATCAAACGATTGTGCGTACACGGTGCTGGGAACCACCATTGGAGCGAGCACAAGCCCTTTAGAGGTGCAGACCTCTTCTTGTGGCAAGATTGACACCTCCGTCGCAGAGCACACGGCGGTTGGCGGATGCAGTGGGAATGAAGCCAGACCCGAAGTATCGCGTGAGATTGACTGGTGTGTGGTTCTGGCAGACATGTCGACGGGCGATACCAGCTCTAAAGGCTTTCCGGCGGACGGAATTTCAGGCACCTCAGGTTGAGCAACTGGGTCCTTCTCCTTGAACCCTCCGTTGCGATGACGCTCTCGCAAGAAATCCAGCTGCTCCCGAGCAGTCCCGCCTATGACCTCACCTAGCTCTTCATCCCATACGGGCTTCGTCGGGAACTCTTGAGACGGCCCGCGTGCTTTCAAGATGGCAGCCTTCGCACGGAGCTCCTCATGGTGTTTTCCAAGCTGTAACTCTACGCGCTCCTTGAAAGTTCCTCCCACGAAGCGACGTTGAGCTCCGTCCCATTCGGCTGTCGTCCGCGAGGCGTTTGTCTCCCAACAAAACTCGGTCCGGATCTCCTCAATCACCACCAGCATTCGCTCGGCGAGTTTTCCTCCCACGAACATAGCTTGATCTTCATCCCACACGAGTGTCGTCGTCAACTTTTGAGACGACTCGCGTGCTGGTGAAACGGCGGTCGGCGTCGTCGTTTCGGTCTCCGCCGGTACGTCGATGGGTGAGGCCTCAGCCTCGCCACCCCTTGCTGTGGGCTCACATGTCTGGAGCATATTGATCTTTCGCACGAGGTGGATCGGGGGTGGCTTGCGTGCCGTTGTGGCTTGTCGGCAATCTGTTCACGGCGTCTGCTTGTCTCCTGGTGAACTGAACAGAATGGTCGCTTAGCGGAAGAGGTGAGGAGGAGTCCGGTGTTATTGGAGTTGTTGCAGGCTGACCTGCGTTTGTAGTAGACCCGCGCGGCCGGTTCAGTGCCGAGACGGTTTGTGCGACGCAACATTGAGGCGTGCAGGTTACCTATCATCCTGGTCCAACACGTTCATGGCAGTGGGTCGTTGTGTCTGCGCCTGCGCCTGCAACGGCGGGATGTTCTTTGTGTTGAAGCTCCATCGCGATCGCTACCGTCGTCCTATGCACACCTGTTGCTGTCGCCGAGAACCAGACTGGCGGTGGAGGTGCAGTTCGTATTGCTTTCCATGTCTCAAAGTGTTGCGGCTTGCATGTCATGGCTTGGCAGCAATTCCGCAATTCCAACCTCACCTCGTCATCACGGCACTATCGATCGAACAATATGTAGCCAATGAGAAGCGGATGCACTTGTGGCATGTTGAAGCATTACCTACTGACTACATATATGCTACAACATAGTGAAAGGTACCTGGACTCAGGCCTGAGTCGGACGCGGTCAAGTTCATCATCGAGCTTGGAAGTGTGTATCAAGGTCCTGCCAACGTCTTGTTGGCGCTGACAAGCCGTATAGCCTGTTTCCACGTGTCGACCTTGGAGCTAAGGCAAGTTCTTCTAGTGTGTCGGGGTAGATGGAGGAACTGGCCAAATGAAGCGAAGTCAACTGCGGCCATCGCGATGCTTCTGGCCCGCGGCTCCGCTTCCGCCATACCAGAGTAGGTTGTATGAGTGAGTAAGTGTTCAGTCTGCTAGTCGACTTTATTGCATTCCCGACCTTTTCCTGTGCCATTCCGCATCTTTCACAACTCTAGGGGTCAATCTTGAGGCAGTTCCGTATACCCGATGCTATCGTAAGTACAGCGGAGGACTGAGCATCTACCGAATGTATAGCGCCGGTCTTGAGCGGCAGGCGGAGAGCAACAAGTCCGGGAGAAAGCGAAGGGCAGCGTAGTGGAGGGTATCAAATACACTCTGGAGGTAACACAATGAGAGCACCGGATACCGTACTACCGACGACTACTACCCGGCCCCCCAGCTCCCTCCCCCCTGGAGCCAACGTAGCCCGGCGCTCGTCATCGCCGCTCATATCCCTCCTAATCGCCGCGACCGGTAGTTCGGTTCACTCTCCGAACAGCCGCTTGTCCTCCCTCTCGTACGAGTCTGCCGGGATGTCGTCGGCGTTGCACCACCGTCTGTCGGGGTCCCCGCTGTTCTCCAGGTCCCATTGGGCGACGATAGCCCGCGCGCGGTTCGCGATGTTGCTCGGGTTTCGACGTGCTACCTCGAGCGGGGTGTTCTGGTTGGTGTTGGCGGGGAGCGCATCCGCCGTTACGCCCTCGTGGATAAAAGGGTCGCTTAGTAGGACTGCCCACCCACGCCGGTACGAAGGCGACTCGGAGCCATCGCTGTCGGACATACTAGATCGGGGTTCGGCCTCTGGCGTGGTGGAGTGCTCTCGGGACAAGGATAGCTCGTATGGAGTGATGCCTTTAGTATCGAGGCGGGTTTCGGGTGTGGACTCTGTGCGGGAGTAGGTGGTCTGCGGCGGAGATACTGATATATAGTCGTACGGCGTCCACGGCAAACGATAGTATAATGGCAAACATCGTGCGGGACGGCAAACTTAGCACGTAAGGGCAAACGTCGCGCTATAGCAAACTTCGCGTAGGAGTGAGACAAAGCCTCAGTACGGCAGCTTCGTGGTGTCTTCATACTTCGCCAACTCTGCGTTACCGACTTAGGTCCAGCTTGGTAGTGATGCGGTGGGTGTGATTGGTGTCCCTGATCGCAATGTGAGGCAAAGTACAGCTCTCATCAGAAGTCCCGCATCCTCGACCATACGCCAGAAACGTCCTGGCGTTCGTAGAGATTGCAAGACCCGCTTAGGCACGTAGTGTCGGCGATATTATGACTCATTTGGAGGTGGACCGTCTGCAGGTCCTCCGGCTTTGATCCCAGGTCTAGGTCTATAGTGCGTGGCAGCTAAATGGGGTTGTGATGATAGCAATTACGGTGGCGGTTACTCGATACATGCTCACTTGTGTAGATAGGCTGTGAAGTTGTTCAGTCCCTCGAGCTTTTTACCCAGTGGGGAGTTGTTTGCAGTCACTCTGAGTTGCGCGCTTTCGTCTTCGGTCTGGATTCGATGCTACTCGGGCGGAGGGAGGGAGATGAGTTGAATTGTCCGGAGATGAACGGGCTTGGAGGCGAGGGGGCGAGTCTGGTAGCAAGGCAGGTGTCCTGAGGTCGCTCGGCATTGGTGGAAGGAGGTGGAATGGCGTCGAGGAGATGGGTCCAGCTTGGGGAGCCGAAGGTCGAGTCTGCCTCCGAAATTGGTTCAGCTGCTGCAAGTCTTTGGATAGGGTCGACGGATGCACGTTTGTACCATCCCAAAACCGTGAAGAGAGACAACATCAAGATCAGTCGCATGACACCCAAAACAAGCATGAACGAGAAGGCAGCTGCCACGAAAAAAACGAAACGCAGGTGCCCACCAGAATCCAACGAGGGTGGTGGCATAGCTTGGTGATTGAGGTAACTACGTACTGTTGCGAGCTGGCTACGCCCCCCAGCTCAGAAACGTATCTCCTGCGAGCTCTAGAGCCTGCAATGTCGCTCTCACACTTCCTTGAAGAGTTGCATTTCTCGAACACAGTACCACCAGGGCGAGTGTCTCTGATGCTCCGTAAGTATAGCCAACCAAGCGACGGCTAGTGATGAGCCGCAGCCTCGCAAACACATCCCGCGTGTCTTGAGGCAACCCACGCACTCCAAGTGCTCTTGAAACGCTGACCAGTGTCAAGTCACCATCTTGTCACTCGCCGTCAGTGGCCTCGTCATCCGTGATGAACACCCGCCCGGCTTGCATTTTGCTCGGTCTCCTGGTCGAGCGCCTATCGCCGGACGCCGCAGGTACGTCCTTTGCTCGAGCGCGTGAAGGAGCATTCGTTGCTCGACCGGGCGAGGCTGCCGTAGGCACGTTCGTTGCTCGAGCGGGTTGGGCTGGTAGTGTGGCTAGTGGACGCGCGGGCGCTGGTACCTGCTCTGGCTTCGCTACCCCGTCAATCCAGCCACTGATGTGTTGCATGGCGCGGCCCATGTCGTAGCCGAATTTGAAGGTCTCGTCAATGGTCGTTTCTGGTTCCTCGCCGTGGACGCACTTGCGCTACGTGATGCGGATATTGAAATGGACTCTGCTGCTGTCGAGGCTCTAAGTAACGTTGACTTTTCGCTCGATCGCCTTCTCAATCTGGCCTTCCGGGTAGATGAGGGTTTCGAGTATATCCTGGTCGTCGAGAATTGTATGTATCCCGCCATCGGTAGAAGGACGCGTCGTCGTGTTGGCTTCGAACCGGTAGAAATGATTCTCGCGCGGTTCAGTGAAGGCATGAGAAGACGTTCGGGGCTTTCTGTCGTCGTACGCAGGGTCGGTGGTATGCATGTTGGCAAGATCGAGATAGCTGTAAACTTGCCGTCAGATATGAGGATGTTCTTGTGGATGAAGCCAATAATGTACCTCTCTTTCTTTTCTGCCATCTTACGCGTTGTTGCGGATTACCATCGTGCAGGTTTCGGTCCTTCTTCTGCGCGTTGGTTAGGTAAAAGGTTCGACTTTGTTTGCAGGCACAACTCACGCAGTAGTATGGGAGCCAGAGGAAGGCACTCACTCGCAGCAGATGGCGTAAGAGGATAGGATCCAAGGCTAGAATGTAGACGGACCTGTTCTGCAAACGCGAACCTCAAGATCGATTCGGTGTAGCCGCTTGGCAGGGCGTCATCGGCGCTTTCGGGCCCGAAACCGCAACTACTCCGCATCTGATTATGATAAGAGACTCCGATCGTCGAAAGATTCTCAGCAGGAACATCAGTGGTGATGGTGAAATGGAGAAGCCGACGTGGTTAAAAGAGTCGTTCATACCATCTACGATCTAGGTTCTGCTACTCTGAAAGCATACATCCGCGAAACTTGTTGGTCGTTAGTCGTGCTCGTCATCTTGGTGCGTGTACTTCAAGTGCGTCCTAAACCCCGAAACTCGAATCCCAAATGCTCAAGCCCAAAATGTCCAGATATTGCATATCCAACGCCAGACCCAGAGCTCACGCCCTCCTTTTTCTTGACAACAAGACTATCAGACCCCGGCTTGACTGCTCACGCCCTCCTTTTTCTTGACAACAAGACTATCAGACCCCGGCTTGACTGCTCCGCCCTTCAATAGCCTTCGCTCCGGGCCACCTCGGCTCTTCCGCCTTATCAGACCACTCATGACCATACATTGTGTCCTTGAAAAGGTCATTGACACCCCTGTGTAGAGATGTGGTGATCCGGCCGTCCGGCGCCACATTCCCATTCCCCAGTGCGTCTGATAAGGTCGGTACCTGCGTTCCGTCGCATGCTCCGTCGCAGTTTTCGTGGAAGTGACATTCCCCGCCTTCAGCGCGGTGCAACAAGCCATGTAGCTCTGAGCCGTCTGGGTCCTTTCCGCAGCAGAACGAGTGGAACTGGTAAAAACGCGCCCGTCCCGTGTCCGTCCACCCATCGAAATCCGACAGGGCCAATCCAGTTCTTGCAATCCACGGCATGAACACCCAGGGTCGCTGACTGGAATCAAAGTCTTCCATGACTATGCAGAACAGGTCGAAGAGGACCGCATCCTCCTCGGGGGTGAGCGCGGGAGTGACGGTCGTATCGGTCGAGAGGTAGAGTCCAACATCATCGATTATCTTGTTGCATATGCGGGGGTCCGCGAGCATAGTTCCGACGTCGTAAATGGTCTTCATGTCTTCCAGACTTGCTCCACTAGCGAAGAATGCGTCCAGATCCACAAACCGGTCATGGCCGCTGTCGATGCTGGTGTAGTATTCCCGCCCCAGAGAGCGGACCGTCAGACGGGAACCTGTGGACATGATGGTTGAGAAAACCATTACACTCGGCTGGCCCACATTTGGACGGCTGGGGTGTAGCATCCACGGATGGTTCAGCCTAAGAGGTGTAAGAACAAGGAAGCTTTAAGAGGTTCGGGCAGAACTGACTCGGTTACATACACTGTCCCTTCAGCTCCAAAGATTTCTGCGATATTCGACGTTGAGCTGGCCCACATCTGGACGGCTGGGGTATGAGATTCGCGGATGTGGTGTAGCCTAAGAGGTGAGGTGTGAGAATAAGGAAGCTTCGAGAGATTCGAGCAGAACCTTATACCGCTCCCTTCAGCTTCAAAGACTGCTACGATGTTCGATGTGAGAACGACGATCTGTAGGGTTCGTCCTCGTATCACTCATCGTGTGCAACACAATCTATCAACGTCCACCGTCTCGTATGGGCTGAACCATGGGTGCAGGTACATGATCGGTGGGTCAGCTAGGGTCTCAGCAGGGAGCATCGTCTGCCCCAAGGATTGGTTCATGGATGCTGCATAAGAAAGGTCGACAGAGAGACCAAGTTTTGATGATGAGCTGTCGTGCGAGATTGGCCTTGGCGGGCGGCTCGGACATCGCGCCGGTGATGAGATACGAGGCAAGTGGTGCCGAGTGGCTTGCAGGACTCTCCACAGCATGGCTCCATGGTAACCATGATTGAGTACGCGAGGAGCCAGGGAACACAAGATCAACAATGCCTCAGCATGTCACTCAATTTTGACGCTTCCCACGCCACTGCAAGCCCATCACGGAGACTAGCCCGGGGCAGAGTCCCTGGCATCCGACTGTGCGACCAGATGTGCATGCTCATCATCGCAGGCTAATTCAAAGCGTGTGAAACCGCATTTACCACAACGATCCCAGCCAAATCGAGCTCAATCGGCAGCGGAGAAAAGACATTCATTAGCCAACTAGAGGAGACTGGCGGGGCATCTTGCTTGCCTTACCTGGGAAAGGGTGGAGCCACAAGGATGGTCAGTTTGAGGAGGATGTCTAGAGGATGTCCAAAGTAGCGAGAGTTCGTGATAAGTTCATGGTTGGGATTTGTGAAACATTGTTGGGCAGTAACGTGCGCGTCGAGTCCCATCAGCGCGAGCCCGAGCTTGCAGCACTGCATCCCCGGATGTCCGCCAGATGGCTGAAACTCAAAGCAGGAACGGCAGCGTATCACGAGGTGTGGATATAGGTTCACAAGGTGTGAATCCTGCTCGCCTCTCCCAGCACTCCCAGCAGGCTCCAACCGCAGTCCTTCGCAACCGAAACGTAGTGGTTGTCCGCTAGCTTGCGAGACTGTCGCCGAGTATGACTGTATGAACCAGAAGCAGATGCGAACGATCAATGTTGCACTCTGACAGCACCAGCTGGAGCGTAGCAACAACTGTAGTGGCTCGTATACTCATCGCGTCCCTCAGGCATGGGAAAGCCGAAGCTTTCAAGAAATGTTGGTACATGCCTCCCGCTGCCCTTCATCGGTTCTGGTCTAAGTTCATGGCTTCTTCATAGCCTCGTAGTCAAGGCAACACGTACTGCCGCACACCGCTGACTGCCTGAGCAGTGTAGCCTCGAGCTTCCGACTGTAGGCAGAAGACTGTTTTTGCCGTTCGATCTTCTCCGCGTCGGTCTCTGTCCAGGAGGGATGCTGACCTCGGAAACTGATGCACACCGAGACCTTAGCTAGCGTTGGCGAAAGGAAGACCAGCTGAGCCTGAGGAGTGCTTCTCGTGTTCACGAACCTGGCCGGACCGTAGCGGACGTTCTCAAACCTGCTTACTTCCTCGAGCACTCCGAGTTTCGTCGTATCCGTAGCTCTGCATAATGTTTTATCGTATGAGCTCAGTATAATCTTGATGAGGATTCGGAATTCATACGGCCGGCCTGAGAGCATACGACCGGTCCATTTCCTTTTCTTGCTCGTCGTCGGCGCGAGGGCGAGTCCTCCAAAAGGTGCTCTGCGCTTCCGGGAAGCCGCTATGCTTTTGCGTTTGGTAGCGTGAAGCGAAGGAACGAAGGATTTCGACGGCGCGTGGATGAGAAGCTTGATCAGACCGCACGGAGTAGCCACGTGGGAGATCGGCTACCAAGCCCGGAGTAGCCATGTGGCGATGGCCGAGCCTGAGAAAGCAGGCCAACTGGTACTGTTGAGACTTTCGTCTACTCGACCAGAAGTTCAGCTTTTGGTTGCGATCACCATTGCAATTCCTGTCCACTATCATCATCTGCGTACTCGATCGCGATCTTGACGTCTGTGATTTGGTATGCAGAGCTCTGCTTTGCTATCTCTGCTAACTTGGCCAGCGGAAACCGTCGCAGGATAGGCATCAGCACATCACGACGAAGCATACTTTCCACTTCTACGTCTAGAATCAATTCATGGCCTCGGACTTCTGGCCTCAGACTCCTGGCATTCTATCTCAGATAAAGGGCTTGAGGGCAGCACCTTATATACTTCTGCAGGACGTTTATGCTTCGTTGAGTGAGGTTGTATAATACTTCGCGCAGATCAAGTCGGATAGTGGCCTGCAAGGTTTCGCTCGCTGAAGCGTCACCAGTCAAAGATCGTCGCATGCCCTGCTGCTGTAGGCTGGACCTCTCTCGCGGAGACCTTCTAGGACAGCTTTTGAATAAAAGTCCATCTTCGCCGGTCAAGCTCACGATCATTGTACAGTGCACTCTTTAGCTTAGTAATCTTTCAGCCTGCCTCTGAAGGACTACCGGGGACTAGCCGTTGGACTCAGTGGCAAATTCTTTGGTAACATCAAATTGATCTCTAGCCTTGCCTCCCAAGTCAGACCCTTCGACTTGGAAAGTGAGAGCTGAGTGAACTGTGGCTTGTGGCTGAAGCTAGGCCGGAGTGACGCCGGACCAATGCAATGCGCCGTTTTCCTGCCCTGACCTCATTTTTTGGTTTGCGAGGGCATCTTTGACAGCATCTGCGTTTTGGCCTTCCAACCTGGTTTAGAATCAAACAATACGAACAACGCTATTGCTGAACATGAGCAGTAAGAAGTGCTGCTGGCCCCAAAAAAACTCACCAACGTCAAGACTGTTGTAGAAGCGAAAACATCAGTCAATTCGCCATGTCGGGCAAGACCTGTCATTTGTTTCAGTCGCTGCTGTGTACGCACTTCTACCAGACTTCTGGGAGCGTGGAAAGACGATGCTATGGTGCGTACCGAGAGATGACCGCGGGAAGATGCCTTGACGTCCAGGTTTCATTCGTATGAATTCACAACTAAACGAGCTTTTTAAAGACTCTCTTGCCTCCTTCCCATCCGTACCGCAGAGACTTTGAGAAAGCCCATTACTTTTCTGGGATCTCTCCAAGGCCTACTAGGATGAAGTACGAATCCGCTGGAGGCTTCCGACTCGAAGCGAAGATATGTGTCCAATCCATCCCCCTCAAAGAGTACCGTCATCCAGAAAAGGCTTCCCACAAGTATGTACAGTCGATTGAAAATGCGAACTTCGACGTCCGCCTTGAGGTCGCAACGCCCCACAATCTGCCTCGATCTTGGCCGGAACACGACGGCGAGCTTGGGATTGCCATGTGTGTTTTCATGGACGGACGTCTCGTGGTCGCGCTATGGGAACCGGCTTGCCCGTCGGAGAATGTTTCCTTCTTCGTCGATGGCATCACTCGGAATTGTAGAGAGGCGTTTACAAAGGAGAAGTTCATTTTTGCTACTCTTGAGACTGGTAGGTCGTTTGGGTGGTCCCGGTCTGCTTTCGAAACTGACATCACTTGCTAGACGACGCGCGAGCAGAGGATCTGTCCAGCGTCGACTACAGAAGGCTGGGCGACATCAAGGTTCACTGTCATGTTGCAGTAGCCAAGGGAGTCGAGGTACCCCACGCAGACGTACCAGCTTTCAAGAGATGGTCGGACGTGACTACTGTGCCTGAAGAGCTGCTCAAAGGGCGTGCGATATCAAATCAGGTTTCGTACGCATGTCCATCAAATCAGGTTTCGCTACAGACTAACAAATCGTTAGAGTGAGCGAGCCGCAACCACTGGACTTCACCAACCCTAGTGCGCTTTTCAATACCGTGGCGAGCATCGCAAAGCTCACCTTTCAATACCGCACGAAACGTTAGTCGAGGTTCCTAAAGTTCTCGAAGAGCTCGTTCTAACCGAAGTACAGGCGACCTTGAGATCGATGGCATCATCTCTCCCCCAACGCCTACACCTTCACAGAAGGACGAGGCTCTTCCGAGCAGCGCTGAAGGACTACGCCGTTCCGACGAAGAAGAGCAAAATCGTGGCGGGCAGGGCGGTACTGGACTCAGACGAGAGAAGCGGGGAGTGGCGGCTGCCGAACTTGACGAGGGTAGTGACGAGAGCGATGGGATCGTGGTCGACAGAAACAAGAAGCGAAGCAAGAGAGCCCGAAACAGCACGGTTTGAGGTACAATGTGCGATGGGGAGTCTGGGTAGCTTCTGGTCAAGGACCCTCGCTGGCGATGTGTCGTTTGAACAACCAACTTATGTCCTTCACTTCAGGTTTAGATGATGAAAGTAAGAGCCGCAATACGCTGAAATTGAATTGAACACCCACTCTGCTTTGACGTTAATTTTTCTAATCGAGACTTGCGGTTTGTCCGGGCCTTCCTGTGGCTCCACAGGCCCATGCACCGACAGAGCAATCGGCATGTGCTGATGAGCCTGCTTACGATCCCAATCGATGTGTTCGGTAATTCTTCAAACGCCGCAAATCATCGCTACCCTGCCTATTTCGATCCTCCTCCCCCTCTCAACTTAACTTCTGCTTCTTCTGCTTCGCTGCCTTCTCGATACCTAGCCTGTCCTCATCCTCCCTCCATAGCCGACCCATCCTTCTTCTGCTTCGCCGCTATCTCGCCATTCTGCCCGTCGTTAGCTTGCCGATGTCCACTCTCGTCATGCGCGCCACAAGAGCGGGCGCATCTGAACCTCCTTTGACGTCTTCGTCCGAAATGGGATAGTCCCGTGGCCACGCGTGCGTGAATGGCTAAAGATGCGTGCGTTGGGTTAAAGCGAGAAGCGATGCGAACGCGGAGCGTGTGGCGGCATGATGGAGGACTTTGTCGTCCCGGGGACGAGTGATGGGGCGGACGGAGGCGCTTGGTGCAAGTTTCTCTGCTTAGTAGATGTCAATATCCTATGATGTTATGCTGACCTTGATCTTGCTTAGCTCACGACTACTCCGCAGCCGCTCACATTTTGGCCTCTCCGGTAGCTGCGTCAACTCGCAGCGATGCGGCGGGGTGAGAATGCGGCGGAGGGTAGGCCCGTGAGTAGAGGGAGGTACAAGGATGAGGGTTTCCGGCCTATGGGTGAGATGAGTAGGTGCGGTGACGATCAAGGTGAGGTCTGTTGCTGATCCTCATTATGCTGCTGGAAGAATCGGGAGGGTCGGGGCTGCACTAAGCTCGGCGCAGGGAGGGCAGGTGAGTTCGTTGTCGGTGCATCCTGAATCTGGAGGTTTGCATGACTGGGTTGGCCAGGGAGAGATTGTAAAAGCTGGGAATCAGTCTTTATCTGACTCGTCGAAGGCCTTGCTCCCTTCCGTTGCGCAGACCATGTTTTGGATTAGTATAATGCCTCTGCCAAATTCACGTGAAAGGAAGGGATAGAGTCTTACGGAAGCCGCAGGGTACTTTTTATGCATTGTAACATTGATAAGAGACGGAAACTGAGGTTGACAGAAGACTCACGTTAGGCACATCAAGACGACGAGAGCCAGCGTTCACAGGCTCGATCGCACAGCCGAGGACGACGTCGTCGGCAGCTCCGCCTCATCCTCATGCCTGAGAAAGACAAGCCAGTGAAAGACTAAGCCGTCCTCTGCTGGCTAAGCTCTGTGCTCTGCCGTGGGCATGCAAGATTGAAGACGCTTCGAAATGACCATTCTGCTACTGGTGAGTAGAGCTGCTTCTTGATTTGAGCTCCGGAAGCTTGGATTCTAGACAGGCCTCTCTTAGTGTTTCTTGGTCTTGATCGACAATAGCGTCCACATCTAGGTTGCCATGTAGTCTTTGTCGAGCGGCCTGGATACCTTCTGCAGACGCCTTGAAGGTCGTTGTATTATCTCTTGTTGCGTCTCCTGGCACTGTTACTGCTCCTCCCCGATCTGCTGCCAAACCTCCCCGGTACCACAATATAGTGGTTGACCGGCTGGGTGCTGACACCGGCTGCATACCCTGGATATCAGATGAGCTCTCCAGCCCACATCAATCTCGCTCTAGCCACTACAAGCCAGAAGCTATAAGCGACCGAACAACGCAAGAATCCGTGATGCTCGTAGATGGTGATGACAACTGACCGCACCGACCTCCCGGATTCGTGGTGCTGGTGCCAGTAATGTCGTGTTCTGCTTCAAATGTATTGGCTTCCATTCCACCCCGCAAGACCGTAGGGTTTGAGACCTCGCGCTCACGCCGCCTTACTTGTTGAACATTGTTCGTAGTATAGGCCATAGAACTTCGCGATCATAGCGGTGGAACTGCAGAAGTCGAGCCTTCTTGCCGGGTTCCTGTTGTTTTCTGCCGAGCATGCCTGCAGTGTGGTGGACCGTGCAGTCTGGTGCTGGGCGTGGGCCCTGGTCGCGGGCGGTCTGTTGGAGCGTGGTTTGTTCGAGCGTGGTTTCCGAGCGTGAACTTTACCAGGGTGGTCTGTTCGAGGGTGGTGGTGGCGGAAGGTCGTACGTCTTCAAAGATCACACTATCAAACGCAACAGTGACAACGACTTCTACCCGTAGCATAAACGCCACGTCGGCGCGTGTCGCTGTGAGCGCCTGCCGCAGACTCATGTTCATCTGCACCTCGTTCTATCACGGCAGTTGGTGGGTCGGCGGTCCATCTTCGTACCGGCGGCGTCGCATTCTCTTGAGAGTTGGTACCGCCGACGCCACCGAGGTTAAGCAGCAATGCGATCAGCGCGTTGCCGAGCTTGAAAAGCAGCCCGGGCAGTGTTCTCGGAAGAGAGCAGATGCTCACCATTAACCAGGCTCGAGACCAGAGCACAACCGCGGAGAGCCAGAAAGCCGGCATCGCCGAGCTGGAGACCCGCTCTCGAGTTGGCGGCTTCCCACGCCTGACATTTCGCAGAAGCTATGTGCTGATCCAGAAAGCCGGGCGAAGGTGGTCGAGACGTAGAACCTCACAATCAAGGATTGTTAGAGGTGGCTCAACGTCCTTCGTATTGTCTTCGTGACTTTTGCGGTGAGGCGATCGCGCGCGATTATGAGGCACCAGCAGCGCGACGACCGGTGCTGACAAGGGCGTCTGATGCTGGTCATGGTCACGTGTTGACGTGCCTCTTCGGTGGCACTGGTGGTGGTGTCTTCGTCTTGCTTTTGCTCGTGATTCTTGGAGTTGCTGCTGCTGAAGCATGGGGAAGGTCGGAGTCTTGAGGTGGAGTGTAAGCTGGCGGACCTCTGCTTCGAGGTCCTGCTCTTGAGATGACTTCATTGTTCTGGTTGGGAGCCCGCTCTGGTGAATTGCCTTTGTTGCTGGTGGGGCTCCTAGTCGAGCTGGCTGTCGTGTGGTGAGGTGAGGCTTCTGCTGCTAGTGAACTCGGAGTGGCCCAGAGCCAGAGACTTTCTACTGAGATTTGCAGAGGCTGTGCTGCTGAAGGCTCGTAGACGAGCTCGTGGGTGTCTGCTGAAGGTGAGGCTGGTGAACTTCGAGCATGTCGTTTGGCGCGCGCTCGTTCTGTGCCGCTCTTGTATCTGCTGGTTGTTCTGGTGTATACGAAGGCGTCTGCTGTTCATGAGCTACTTTCCTGTCGCGGTGTGATACCTCGAGAATAGCAAAGAGCTAGAACAAGGAAGTTGCCAATATATGAGGAGGACAACATGGACACCCGGCCATACGAATCGCGCTGCATGCTAAAGTGAAAGAACTTCGCAAATTGCTTTCGCAGGAGACCACCAACGACACCATCGCTTTCTTTTGCTCGCTCCGTTCTGAGTACGAACAGACCTCCGGCGCCCACGCCATCCAACGGAACAGATGCTCGGGGCTATTGAGACGCACAATCTGCACCTTATGATCGAAGCTGCCTTACCCATTGATGCTCGCACTCATCTCCGCGCCTTAGCCAAAGCGTAGGCGTGGTCGTTGCAAGCCGAAGACGTTGTTTTTCACTTCTCTCTCGAATCGCTCAGCACCCGCTTTCTATACCATCTCCGCGAAGTCTCAGCTTTCTGCTCCATGGACGTTGCCAAACCTGCACTGGACAAGGCACGTGCAACACGGATCGCGTAAGGCGTAGGTCGCCGAGTTGACCGTTCCAAAACTTAGTGCCCAACGACGCAAAAACAGCTATGCACACCTTGGACTTCACTGTGAACCGCGAACGAGGAACGTCGAGGAAAGCTGTGCGCACAGCCAGACAAGCTCCAAATCAAGACAGCGGACAGAATGCTGTTCGGACTATAGACGTAGAAGAAGATGCTTCTAACATGCTACAGTCGACCGAGGGCTACGACTCAGACTCATAGGACGAGTCTAGTCAAGGCACTTCGGGTAACATCATCAGTCATACTAGCACTGGGGAGGAGAAAAGCATCGAAGTTAGTCGAGAGTTGGCATCAAACAGCCTGTCTCGCAACACACACGAGTCAAACTTAACCGTGGCAAATGGGCCGCAGGGTCCGGTCACCCCTAGCACCTCCCTCAAAAGAAGACGCTCGCAGACATCGTCAGTGGAGACTTTGCTCACTAATGTTAACAAAGCACCCAGAATCGCAAGGACGTGCAACGAGCTTTCGGAGCATAGAACGGACTTTGAGGGACATTACTCTGGCGACAGCAACGTCGGAGACGTACAATCTCCGCATGATGTATTCGTCTCTGAGGCCCCGCAGGCGAACGAAACCGAGATTGACGTCTTAGACGAAGTTGCAGGAAATCGTAACATGGCATCGCATCGCTCGCACGAGAAGGTGCCACAGCTGCTGGACATAGCTTATGCGGATGAAACTGCAAACTCAACGACCGAAGACGCAGCCGAGAAAGAGGCCTATGTTACCGTGTCTCGGTCTGCGAAGCTGAACGGACATGTCATACACACCTTGCTCAAGGCCCTCAACCCAGAAACTTCGAAGATAAGCATCGCCCAAGTCGATCATCCGCCCAAAGCATGGTCTCGAATCACTCGAACCTGCAGTAGCTTCGAGCGTGCCGTCGTTGTTATCTTCGACAAGGATCTCAATCACTGGGCAGTTGGCATATTCCATGTCGCTAACTAGAGCATCCCTATCTACGACCCGCTTAGGAGCGAGCCATTGAGACGGAGCTACTCGAAAACTCTCGTGGCTTCGATCATGAACGATGTATCTCGAGGTGCAATCACGCCGCCTTCGTCTAGTGAACCACGGTTGGGAAAATATGGTGTTCCTCTTGGACTCCACCAATCCAACGCCATCGACTGCGGTTTGTACGCTGTCGCATACGCATGCTACGCCATACACGATCTTGCATTTCCTCTCTAGCTGGATGTTGTGCTCTGGCGAAGAGAGCTCTGTTGCATTTTCAAGGACGGAAGTGCCAGAACAGAGCCCTTAAAGCAGTACGGCAGTCCTTCACTCAGAGTGTACGGAACAATCAGCGATGCTACCGAGGAGCTTCTTAAGCTAGAGGAAATCAACAATTCCGCCGAGATGCTCGAAAGAACTTTATAGCAATGCCGCAGCATCTGCTCGATGGTGTCGCGAGTCCCGGAGACAGAACGTGACAGGCTGTGTCGCATCCAGCTTCTGACTGCTACCTGTGACTGGCTTCGCAAGGGGTCACATTAGGACTTGTCCGATAGTTTTGAGATCGACTGTCGACACCAGCTTGCAAGCAAAATAAAAGAGCTCAGGGATCTGAGCAGCGCCAAGAGAGACTTGGGGAGACTTCGCGGCGTAGTGCAACAGAATGAGCGAGATATGGCCGTGTGCACTGCCGAACTCCGCTACCTGCGGGAGATGCACGATGAGCTACACAACGTGGCATCGAAGGCGGTAGATTCAATGCAGGATCGGTTGGCTAAGGCTGCGTGGAGAGGTTCAGAGTAGTCTGGCTTGAAGAAGCAGATAAGTCAAAGTCAATCGCAAGAATTTCAAGATTTACTGTTTCGCATAATGGCCCATGCCATGTGACTATTCATAACCTACGAACACGCGCTGAAATGACCGCAGGTTACCCTGACCTTCAAAACCTTGTGCCAAGCGTAATGCCATCGGGTTGTGCACTATTGACGACCAAGCCATCCGAATTGACAAAAGCCTGTTTGAGTTGGAGGTTTTGTACAAGAAACATGGCCGAACGTCGCCACCGTACCCATTCTCCTTTTGAGGATCCTGAATACGATCTTGATGGTGGAGGACTCTCTCTCACGGAGCCGGAATCCTGCACCATCCTCTGGCTCCGCGGTACGGCCACATCGTCAATAGCACGCTTCGCTATACAATCGCTTCACCCCTGCTTGCGGCCGCATTGGAATACACCGGCCGTCCGACCCAAAGCAAACCCACATACAACAAGCTAGCATGTCATGCCTGTATAGCATCACGCTCACTAATGGGACCTTCAAAGGGCTCGTGGTAAGGTATGGAGACCACCACATTATTGCGCGCATTACGGTGGCAAGGCTGCTCGAAGACTGCTAATCATGTCACTAGCATAGAGCTCGACCGATAACTAGTGCGAGGTATGTCTGTGTCCTCCTCGGAAATGGCTGATAGACGCTTATTACTGTCTCCGAACGCGCTACGGCTACCTTACCACAGTAATGCTTTGACTGGGAGGGAGCAACACTTCGCGATAGGATGCGAGGACTTGGGCATTGGTCCGCAAACCTTCGGATCGTGCTTGAACGATACCTTAGCACGTTGATGGGGCTCTACTGTGCAGCTTATCATCGTTCTGTCATCGGGGAAGCGCTGCCAGTGTAAAAACTCCTTACGAGCTGTCGTACCTATCATTCTCGACAAGATCAATCCCTGCGATTCGACCTGCTGGCTAGAAAATACGCAAAACCAAAGCGAGACTTCCTCAGGACCATATAACGAAGGACGTCCACCAGAATACGAGCGGGCATGATGCTCGTCTGTCATCCTCTATGCCATGATCAGCAAAGCTAAGCGGTAGATTCCTGGCTCACTCACCTCTTAGTTCCCACCACACCTGGCGCACCTTGTCTCGTGCGTCACCACACGCTTGTTAAGGTTGCCGCACTTGTCACGTTTGGAATTGGCGCATGGGGCAACGTCCTTTTTCTCGCAACCGCAACGGTAACGGTGCGTTATCTCAGTACAATGAGAACGGAAGCCTTCTAAACCGCAGCTCAAGCTACCGAACGTGAACGAGCACGAGCTGCATCCGAGGAGACATTCTAGGCCGTGAAGGTCTTCGCCAGTACTAGTGTCATACGGATTGCTACATCGGTCAGCTTGGATGTTGTAAGTCTCGAGAGGGACTCACCTCGCTATGTTGGACCATCGTCTATAACCCGAGAGATGTGACATTTCGAGAAGCCGTGCTATTTGTTGGAATGGGAGCAAGGTATGACCAAAGAACTGAACAGCGAACGGCGGGATATTCTTCCTCTTATCTTTCATCTCTTACATTGACCTGAAGGGTCTCACAGGGATCCTCAACGATGTCCGTCATCAGCTACGCAGTATGTTGCTCTGCTATAGTGATAATGCGGTCCTGTTGCCGGCAGTCTCACCTACTGGCGAAGATCCTAGTTGAACAGCCGGTGTCATCTGTCTCCCGACTAAGCGAAGGATACGTGGCAACGTTCGCTTTGCTAGAGGATCATGCAATAGTTCGCGCTGCTGCTGTAGTGTGGGAGGCTGACAGGTTCCTAAGGATAGGCGCATCAGCTTTGATGTATGCACGAGAGCTTCCCATGCCGATCTATCGAAAAAGTGAATACAGGATGCTACGAAGCAGCTGCCTTCTGAGCTCCAGGCACCTAAGACGAGGCCGCCGTATGCCTATACCGCAATGAGCCGAGAGAAGAAGTGCGTAGTCAAAGTCGTGATCTTTTAGCTCGTTCGAGCCACACAAACTGATCGTTGGGAATATCGCGAGCACACTTCGAGTGCTTGGTCAAAGGTTTGCGAACGTTGCATGGATTCCTACATATTACCTACCTCGCCTGCCCCCAACCGCTGGCACATCACAATGAGGCACGCTCGATGCTGTAACGATCGACTATTAACTTATTACAGCACAACTACATTCGTGTATCAAGCCTTTACGAACATTTAGCCACATTCTCATAGTTACCTTTCATTCGCCGTCTTCCAACGAAGAGCGATGTATAGAGGCAGCTTCGAAGCACCTCGGAGCCCTCTCGGTGCCGTGCCCCTTCTCTACAGGTGCGTCGCTTGCCTGCCAACATTAGACCCTGCATACTCGCGAGCACCATTGGGGAGCGTTGGCGACGAACCATACTTACGTCCATTAATCCCCCGCAATCGTGTCTGTTGGCGATGGAGCTACAGAGTACACGAGGAGTGAAGTCCGAGGCTTTCCTACACCTCAGAGCACGACATCAATACGTCTGCAGAAGGTGTGGAGTGCGGTGGGGGCGAGATGTATAGAATGCATGGATTGCAGCTGGTGGTGGTGGGGTTGATAAACATTAGTAAGGAGAGACGAGCTCGCGACGAGAAATGTGGCATAGTAGAGGGCCGGCAGTATAGGATCAACACTCACTCCCAATCACTACCCATCAACTTGTAAGGCTACACCGAGCCTCAGGGAATCGCGAACTCCGAGGCTGAAAACTGCGGGAATTGTCTTCTGAGCTCCTCGATGGTTGTGCGGCAGAAGTACAGCGGTGAAGAGATGGTTCTCAATCATGGCGATATCTCAATGGCCCAGCGTTCTTTTGCGGGATTTCACGACGACACGAGCTGTGGGATGCACCATCCGTACCCTTGCAGCACATGCCCCTGTAGCCTCCAGCATCTCCAGCGGAACATGATCGCGGGCGGCATCCAGCCTTCGGTGGCGCCAAGTATGACGCCGAGCTCACTGACGGCGAGTGTGTTCGAACATCTGAAGTCGCTAGGGCATGCGGCCATGCGCTGTATCTTTCATCCCCTCGAACGTAGCGTCCGACGATGAAGGGTTCAGCCAGCTTGATGCCGAGGGATGAGATGGTGTTCCAGTTTGCGAATTGGGATTGACTAGACATGATGCAAGGAGCCCTCCTCAGAGAGCTGAAGTACAACCATGTATGCTTGGAATCTTCGTTTCGGAGACTCCTTATAGACTACGTTGACTTTTCACCAGCAGCTTTGAAATGCTTGAGTACGGCAGTCTTGGCAATGGTATGTTCGAATGAGTTGCGGACTCCGTGACCGCTGAAGGCGAGGTCTGCACCGTTTGTCCGCTGCAGGAAATCCTCAAAACCCATAAACACAAGAACCGAGATACCCTGAAGCGCTCCAGTGGCCAGTTGATCATCTCATGATCGAGATAATATCTTTGAAAAACCCTCAACCGCGCTCGAATCAGTCGGTAGAGGTGCAGGACTATGACGGTGTCGCATGTCAATTGCTTCTTTCTGCTTGTGACGGCGTCGAGAGTTCTGGCGTTGTGTGAGAAACCATTGCTAGGTTTCGATATGTCTCCTGAAGCAGATTTCCAATGGCGATGTGGTCCAATTGCATAGTCTACTGAGGCTGCAAGATCTTCTGCGGTCTAGATCGAGCTTGGAAAGCGGACTCTGCTTCTCAAATGGGCGGGAAATCAAGTTGAGTGTGTCGTGGAGAATCGTCTTCTCCTACGATCTTTGGTGCTAGTCGAGTTCTCCTCCAAGCAGAATCATACATCTAGGAATCCATGACATGTGAGCCTACTGGCGGCTTCTTAGGCCACTTCCGCAATACCAGCATGACGTCGCTCCCACGTTCAGAGGCATGTCATAGCGATCGCTCCAACCCCCTCCTTCGCCTGTAATCTCACCCCGTCGCTCCGTCCTCATCTCCCGGCCCCACTCTCTCCCCTACGAGCTTGCCCTCGCCCTGCACATCTGGCTCGTCCCTCTTTGCCATACCCTCGGCACTGATATCCTTCCGTAGCTCGCTACCTCCTCAGCGCTGATATCCTTCCGTAGCTCCCTCCTTCACCGCTACCTCCTTAGCGCTGACATTTCCCCGCAGCTCCCTCCTCCACCCACCCCCGCAGCGCTGATATTCTTCTACAGCCCCTCCTTTACCACCCACTCCTCGATACTGATATCCTTCCCCGGCTCCTAATGATCTGCCCTATATTCGTAGAAGCGTAAGGTCCGATGTCGATTCGGAGGTAGAGATTAGAAGGAGAATCGCATCGCATCATCGAGAAGCGTGCACTTAATTGACCTAGTCACCCGAGGTCGAGGAAGATGAGCTGAATTGAGTATTCGAGGGCGGCAGGCGGCAGGGAGGCGGCATCGGCGAGGTTGGTTGGACGATGCCGACACTTTGTGCAGAAAGTGCGAGTGGGGGCGGGGTACGGCGAATCCAGCCTACTTTTACGACAAAGTCGGAGCCATACCAGTAGGAGCGAGGCGATTGGAGGATTAGGAAGATGGAGATGGGCATGAGGAGATGTGGTGTGGAGTAGTGGGCACAGATTGGAGACTGCATGTGGCCGAGAGCAGATGGGTGAGGCTCGAAGGCAAGTCATGCCAGCTTTTTCCTAAGCACCACCACTACACAAGTCGTGACCACAACCTACGGAGCTAGTGATCTACAGCTCGCGACCAGAAACAGCATTGGCACGACGCCAGCCATCCAGCACAACATTCTGTCAACGGCATAGAGTGTCTCCTCATCGTCGATCCAACTAGGCTGGGACTATTACCAGCGGCGTACTATAGCCGCCAACCAAACCCGGACTGCAGTCTTCCTAGTGGCGCGTCAGGCCACCGCTCAGATCTCGAAGACGAAAGGCAACCGAACTTTGAACAACACGGAGGGATGGCGGTTGCTAAGGTCTCCAAGGCAAATAACACCAAGACGTTAAACAAAACCAAGGTTACGCAATCGCAAAGCATCAAGACGGAAGACACACAAACGGAAAGCATTTTGACGGAGGTCACGCCTACTTATCCGTACGAAGAGTACGCCGCAAAACAGCCCGGGAGGCCTCTGGGCAGAAAGGCACCGAGCTAGACGTCTGGAGCACAAGAGTACGGAAAAGAAACATCGAGACCAGCCCGGGAGTCTTCCGAGCAGGCAGGCACTAAGCTGAAGGTCTCGAGAAGAGGGCGGAGGAAGCTTCTAGGCAGAGAGGCACCAAGCTGAAGGTCTTAAAAGAGGTTAGAGAAGGCGGGTCGACTTATAGCTGGAAGTCTAGAAAAAGGGACCGGAGCCACCAGATTAACTTGCAGCTGAAATTCAACTACCGGGGCAGGAGAGTTGACCTACTGCTCGTCCAGCCGAGTCATGGATACCGCCAACCGCCAACGAACAACACGAGAACAGCGCCTTTCCAGCTGTCCTCTTGCGGGTACCCAAGGCGTACACTTTCTCCATCAAATGGGCCCGACGGTCTTGGTGGGTTATCAGCTTGCGATGTAGCAACGAACGACGCCTGCCAACGAACGAAGACAGCTTGCTAGGCTTCCGGAGGCTCTCCAGCAAGCACTGGAGTAACGAAACAAGGCACTGGGGTAACAGACGAAGACTGCTTGCAGGGCATCGATGGTCCTAGTCCCTTCACCCTGGTGCCCCGTCACCTAGCGTCAGACCAACGAATGAATACTGCTTTTTAGGCTTTAGCACAACGGTTCTGCTGGCTTTTTGAGGCACCGAACGAAGACTGCTTGCCAGACTTCAGCATGGTGGCCCTGGTGATTCTTCAGCGAGTGCCTAGAGCAACGAGCGAAGCACTGAGGGTGCCTTTCCAGCTTACCTTAGCCGGATGAACTATGCCAACTCTGTATTAGCTATGAAAGGAATTGCGATGGACTGAAGAAGTGATCGAATATGAGTTGATGACAGCAAGAGCAGCGAACGGTTCAAAGATTCTGGCCACGTAAGCTCATCCTACGCTGCCTGCTGTAGCGGTCGTAATACAAAACCTGCAGCTCAAATAAACTTGCTATACACCCTCGCCGGACGCTGTTCCTTGATGGCAATGATCGTGCATTCTCTCTACATCGCGACCATCTGCACGTCGGCGATCACATCCCACTCGTCCTCGAAACTTGGCCAGCTGTGGGCAAGCCGCTGAGCAGTCACCGAGCTTCACGAGCGCCCCTGCGTAGGTACAAGATCTCCGCATCCTCACTATTTCCAAGATCGCCTGGCTAAGGGCTCGGCATCTATCACGACCAGAACTTCTACATGTATCCTTTTGATGAACCTTGAGGCTGCTCCGGCCGCGACATTGAGCAAGATATCCTGATCCTAGCGACTGGACGCATCAAAAGCTCGCACCACATCACTCTTTCCACCGTGGCGAAGCTGGTGAGAACTGTGGATTGGCGCGTTAGCACAGCGCGGAAGACCGTCCTTAAATCAAGCTTGATATGTGATGGGACAGGTCGACCCGCCGGAGATGTGAGAGAACTTTGAGGCTTTCGGCATGGAAGTTGCTTTCGGCATTCCATTTTGGCACCGTCACAAGCTCGCAACCCAACACTCGCTCAAAACCATCCCGACACCGATCGTTTCTTCAGAATGGCCTAGTGACATTTAACATGCCGATCATCCATAAAACGCTACGTAGAGCCTGGATGTCAATTTGGTGACCATGTTACCAATAACAGCACCCTGGCGACCACGGGTGATTCTTCGGGACCACTAGATCACATCCTCCACACCCCAGAAAGGCCGGGAGCGCGATCGCAATCGCCACATCTCGCCAGAGTGTGATCACGAACAAATCACGAACGTCGGCTCCAGGACCGTGGCATCAAGTAGGTTTCGGGCCCGTGATCTTCTGCGGTAACGAGCTTGCCTCCTCATCGACTCTCTCGAACGCCTCAACCGAAACAGAAACTGGAGATCCGGCACTATGAGAGACGTAGACAGTGGCCATCTCGTAGCTGTTGGGCGAAGTCGTTCCCACAACTCCACCTTAGGATTAAGCTAGGACATTTCGCTGGCGGATCGGAGGGTGTGGGTAAAGCTAATCCGGGTCGCCAAGGTCGGAGACAGAGAAACAAGACAAAATCGAAGATGCAAACCTACTAGAAACCCTACCTATCCCTGCAAACCCACTATCAACTTCTCTAAGGCTAGGAGGGAGATCTACCCGAATGGGGTTTTTCATAAGCTCTAGGTCTGCCAAGTGGGTGGTCTAGCGGAAGCTGCGGTTCGGACAATGAAGTGTAGGAAGTGGTGATGAATGGGACTTTACTATGCTTCCATGCTTTAAAAAATTGTTGCGTCTGCAGAACCTACTTACATCAAAACCTCGCGCCAATTCCTATGCCCTTAACGCCTTCTACGTTGTCCTCAGACATACATAACCGCGAGAGCTTCATCCGAACAGTATCTTCCATCGAAAAGCAGACACCCGTTCGCCAACATGCACCTTCTAAACACCCTCCTTGTCCGACCGGCCACGGCGGACGTCGCACTCCATCGTCACCGCAGCACATAGGCGAGTTCTCCGTCAAGGTAGAGCGGGTAGGCGTTGTAGGACATGGCGGCCTGTAACCAACCTCATTTTGTTGCCTTCATCGTCTCGGTCTTGAGAGACAGATGTTTATCGTCGTCTACAAACGACCGGAATGTCAGCATCTGAAGTGAATTGGCACAACCTAAGTCCGAAAAAAGTAGCGCAACATCAACATACCCAATGCTTCGAGGCCAGAAGGGCTTGGGAGTGCTTCGAGTTTGGCGGCGAGCGAAGACGGACGGTGATGATGAGGCACGTGGACGGAGGGCACCGAAAGAAGCTAGCCGCGTTTCGCTTCCCACCACTCAAAGCTCCACTTTGAGAAACGCGTCTACAAACAGCCCAATTCTCGATAATATCCGATTTCGACGAGCTTTCCTCCCCGCGCGTACCTGACTTGCCACAACAGGAGGCCTACGTGGCTGTGGGGAAGAGGATGGCGGATGCGCCAGTCGGCAATTACGATCGCCTCTCGGCCTTACAAGAGAAGCTCAATGAGTGCGCGGCCATCGCAGATCTGCTCAGTCGGCGCCTACAAGTTTGTATGTCTTGCTAGGACTGCCTGTTTGACGCGCCCGTACTAACGCCATGGACAGTGGAGCGAGTAGAGCGTCAAGCCCGAACGCGCAGTCTTCGCATAGATGTGGATACTAGCACCTCGCAAACCACGGACGTCTTAATCTCCCAGCCAAGATCCACGCGGCGTGCCGTTGCTTCGCGGCCAGCAGGTGGGCACAAGAGACGGGCAGAAGAGCAAGGGGATGTCTCTCAGACCGCCGCCACTGCATTCGAAGACGCCGCAGGGCACACAACCCGCCCTCGGAAGCGAAGCACGCGTCAGCAGCTTGCCCTCCCGGACACACCCACACAGAGCGGTAGCACGGCCGCCACATCATCCACGCCCGCCCACGGACTGCCAAACAGCGAACACCGCCCTGAACCGCCGACAGCACCTGTCTGGACAATAAATGACAAGTGCTCAGTGTGCTATGAGCGGTTCACCAACTCCGAGAGTACCAACTGCATTGCGTGCACCCGCAGGGTGCACAAGCCGTGCTTGGAACGCTGGCACGAAACGGCACCGCTACCCACGTGCATCGAATGGTGAGTACTACAAACCCCAAGCTCTCACGATTCATCCCTGATGGCACAACAGCAACTCCGAGTGGGAAGAGCTCATCATACTGGACGAGGCTTGATTCCGCCGTCTTCTAGACGAAGATATCCGGCATTTGCAAGCTTCCATTCACCTCGACGAAGGATTAAGAGACAGGCAACGCGAGGTAAGCTCCTATGATGCCGCATTGCACGTGCTGTCTTCTGACTAGCATTACGACAGATGAGTATCATTACCATTACGACAAACAAGCATCTTTACGGCAAGAAAGCACCAAAAGACGAGCATCATTACCATCACGACAAACAAGCATCTTTACGGCAAAAAAGCACTAAAAGACGAGCATCATTACTATTACGACAAACAAGTATCTTTACGGCAAAAAAGCACCAAAAGACGAGCATATTACCATCACGACAAACAAGCATATTTACAGCAACAAAGCACCATATCAACTCCTCGGGTTGCGTTCATCTCATTTCGGTACAGGAGGCTTCGGTGGGGTCCTAGCAAGGTTCGATTGAGCTGCGATATGGAAGTGGCGCTGCATTGTGTCTACTAGCCAGCGACAGTTCTTTAGAAATGTGCATAGGTACCTGCGCTGAGATCCAAGCAACGATCACTCCATCACATTCATTAAGCTACTCCTTCACCTCCATATTCAGCACTTTCCCAACTCTAATGCTTTAGATAGCTGCCGGATTATCCACCGTAGAGTGCACTCCTGTCTCGAGCCGCACTATCCAATACTTCCAGCAAGCCCGGAGTCGGGATTCCAGCTCCGAATCAACTCGGTTCGCGAGTTGTAGATGGCGATGCGCTTGCCTCAAGTGTGTGGCGACGTTGCCAGCGAGCTCGAGGACGTGGGCGGTCGTGTCGTCTACCTAGTCTTTGCCGCCAGTCGTGAAGCATTGGTTCAAGTTGTCTGGCTCCCTTTGTTATGGCTTATCTCTAGGCTCATTCCATCTATAGCAGCAATCCGATCGACGTGTGCGCGTGCGCGAAACGACGGCTCTCGGTGCGGAGTGGTGGTGTGAGGGCACCCAGAGTCAGGCGTTCCTCACTCGCTCCGTTCATCCATCGCCATCTTCAACATAAGTATAAACATCATCCGGCTCATGGTGCCATCGGCAAAATTTGTGGCATCGACTAGAAGGAAAGGTCAAGAGTACAAACCGCCTGAGCTTGCAGTGGTTGCGGCGGCCGTGGATATCGAGGCGGTCCGGAGTGAGTGTCGTTTCCGCCGTCAAGGTCCATCTACGACGACCCATCGCTAGTGTTCTTCTGTCCAGACGATATCGAAGTTGACACCGTCGGTTTGCTTGTGCATACATCCGTCACTGTTCTTAGCTAAAGCACATATTCGCATGTCGTCCCAGAATCACCTTGCGCTCGTCGAACAACATCCTGAATACTAACTATGGTCCAACGGGAGTCGAGCGCGGCTACAAGTGCTTGCACCGTGTTCCCGCTCAGCTTCTTCGCCAACTCTACGTCCTCTCCTACAGTGCCAGATCCTGCATCTCCCTCCCGATATCCTGCCTCCTAGCCGCCATCTCAAGCATTTAGGACACTAGCTCACATACTTCGCTAGAGGTCCCAACCGCGCCGACGGTATGGACCTGACGCCAAGCGATAATGCGAATCCTCTCTCCACAGACTTTATGCCAGGAGAAGATGACCGGGATTCCTGTTATGAGCAAGACTCCGGTGATGAACAGAGTTCCAATGCTGAGCAAGCTTCTAGTGACGAGCGAGTTCCTAATACCTTCGAGACCGGCTCTATAGCCAGGTTTGCGAGCTACGGCGTGATCGATATGGAGCTCGCGAGGATAAGTAGGGCGACGTCGGAGTAGAAGGCTTTTGACGAGGTTGCGAGAACGCGCTTGATCTGGGTCGTCGACTTTCTGAGGAATACGCCGAAAGATCTCTCTACAATGAAACTCTTGTGCGAGGACTTGCTTTTGGTCGCAATATTGACCGACACCAGACAGGTGCGAAGCAGCCTCTAGAGCAGAGCACACATAAAACATGCGGTCCGAGCACTTGAATGCCTTCCCGTCCGGCCACCCCGGCTCCCAGATGACCAACACCTGGAAGGCGGAGGAAGCCGTGATAGACAAGTCGTACGAATGCTTCTCCAAAAGGATGGTAACGTACATATGGCGTGCGCGCAGCTGCCCGATACCAACGACGCTATGGAGGAAGAGATCGAGCTTTGCGCTAGGAAGCGGTGCTCCCCCGCAAAAGGCATTGTGCGGTAACAACTCGGCTGAAACGTCCGACCTAGAGGCTATAATCATGAAGAGGCACATTGACACGATCATGACTGAACAATCGGACGACGTCAAGGAACACATCGCGAGCATGGAACACGATTCAGACGTCCAACAAGATTCGCGCAAGGATCAGTCGGAGGCGGAAGGGTGGAAGTGGGGGGGGCAAGATCTAAGATGAGGTGATGACGTTGGACGTCAAGAGGTAGAGCTGCTACATGGATAAAGCAAATGTGTGTCTGCGGGTTCGTAGATGGCACTTCCTTGTTTCCATGGTATGTGTTTGGATGAGATGAGTTGTTATCTAAAGAGATGGAAAGAGCCTTCAGGGCTCCTCCAAACGCTTATGTAACGACTGCCGGTTGCTCAAAAGTCTGTACGCCCTCGTGCAGCTCATCAACCGTCCTCCCAACCGCCGGTCATGGACTTGATTGCTTTGTTTTTGTGCTTTTGAAGTCTGTGTGCCGTGGGAGCTTGTCGACCATGGGTAGGACCGAGATCGACTGCTGTAAATATATTGTTGGTTGAAGGATTGTGGTACCCGTAGGCTGCTGAGGAGTCGAAAGCAGCCGTAGTTAGTGTGAAGCTGTCGGAAGTTGTTGATGGATGTGGTAGTTGGTGGCAAGATCCAGATTAGCCGTGCTACGGTCGCGATGACAGGGGTCGCAGGCAGGTGAGGTATGCCGTTCACATGCCCTCGGGATTCTGACAGCCTTCACCCTTTGCGCAGCTGGATGCCGGGCGCAGGGAGTCGAGGGTATCTGCTATGATTGCAGACTCGTCCCGGGGTTGACTGCCTTCGACTTTGGCTGCCCTCTTTTCCAATATCCAGGCCGGCACCGACCAGTCTAGGATTTGGACTGGAAGGTCTTTCAAGGAGCATTGCACACGAAGGTCCTCGAGCAGCGAGTCGTCCTTATCGAGGTATCTCGCACGCATCTGAGAATGGTTAGCTAGCGACTTTTTGTACTGTGGTTGCGTACATACCTTCTCGTTGTCGAGTACCCTGTAAATGATTAACCAATCGTGCTTGAAGTGCTGCGAGTACTTGAATCGCTTGCGCAATGTCGGAAGGAGCGACCTGATAATCTTGATGGCTTTCGGACTTGGGTGCTCCAAGAAGTGTCTGAGCACGGCTATCCATTCCACCACCTGCATGTCCACAGTAGCCTCTATCATATCACTAGAGGGTCGTGGGATCCTTGTTCTAAGCACCAACAGCATGCCTGCTACCGCTTCCATTCGTGCGTTCACAGAATCATGGTTGTAGTCTTCGATGTGCCTGAGAACTTGAAACGACGCTGTGACTAGTCCTTCAAACACCACGACGTAGAGAGCGATCGTTACACCGACGATGGTTGTGTTGTAGATTTCGTTCGGCACGAAGAGTACTCGAGAGTAGAAGAAAAGGCTCCAAAGCCCGGTGTACATGTTGACGTAGGCAGGTGCTTACCAGACCGCGCCAGCTCATCCGCTGCTAGCTTAGTGCGCTCAATGTATTTGTACATGAGCTAGGCTTTCTCCTCGAGCTTAACACCCGGGGGTGCCATGATAGTCTTGATGTCGGCGACATACTCTGAAAGTGATTCCGGCACGTTGTGTATCCTGACTCGCTGCTTTCCAAGGACCAATGTCCCGAAAGTGGTGAGGACATCCTTAATACGAGTCAAGTTGAGCTTGGCCGGTCCTGTATCTGTGAATTGCAACGACAAGGAGGGAAGCTCATCCAATTCAATGGAAGAGGAAATGTCTTTAGTGACTCCGCCCTGCGGGTCTATAGCAAAGCTTGATCCAGTGCGTACGGTCCAGTAAGAGAGCTGCAAGAGATCAAGCAGGGCCGACAGATTAGTTCGAAGCATCAAGACCGACTTAGGCTTGTCTTCGCTAGTCTTGCGAGCTGGTGGACACTGTATGTGGACTTGAAGTGCGGAGCTCCGGAAGCGTGCGATGTGGGTTTGGGACTCGGAGATGATTGGAGTGTTGAGTGAGTGTATAGCCTTCGATATGCTTTGCCATCCGTAGGATACGATGATGAATTCGCTGTCGACCAGTGTCTCGTACGCTTCTTCTCCGATGGTCTTGTTGACTGCGAGGATAGCGGGATGAAACTTGTACGTTGGAGCTTGGCTGATCTCGCGACGACCTGCCGTGGAATGCTACGGATGTAGGTTAGTACTCCAAACATATCGTTGTGAATTAGGGGTAGCTGGTTTACCTTGCTACGCAGGTTGGCTAGCCGGGTAGCCTATGGCCCCTTACGGACTTGTGGGTGGAAGAGCAGAAAATCGTAAATCTTATCTCGGAGCTCGCGCGGCAGTGGAAAGTTGACGATCGGTGGACCTAGTAGTGGTAGAAGGGTTGCTTGAGAGCCGTCACTTCCAGCGTCCAGCGCCTCCAAACCTGACACGGGGGAACTGACCGCCTCGGCCATTGCAAAGATGATTGCAAAAGCTAGGTGTCAGCATGGGGGGTGAGGGCGAGGAGGCAGAAGACGACGAGTTACGAGGCGAGATCGCGGATTTGTGGAAGCTCGCAAAACCGCGGGAGAGGCGGAGGTAGCGGCTCCAGTTTCTTTGTCTTCGTTGGTCGCTAGGTCCACAGCTGCAAGCACCCGTTATGAGCGCGTATTAGAAGGTGTTGTTGGCAAGAATAGCCCCGAATATCTCCTATATTGTTTAAGAAGCCTGTCGTTCATGGTAGTAGAGGTCAAGGTGGAGCGATTGTGCTCGACCCCAACCCACTTGAGATGCTCATTAGCAGCTTCCTATAGGTGATTTCCGCGATGTCATTTCACGTGTAGACCTCTCCGGCAAGTCCCTTCCAGCACCGGGTATGCGATGGTCCACGCCTGAAGTCAGTATCTGCTCTAGTCCCGAGTGTACTGCCGGTGCGTGCCGGCTCAAGCACCGCGCTGCATTACGGTACACAGAGATCTTGACATACAGGCCACTGTGGCTTTAGCAGTCGGAGATCTGGTGGTAGGCAAAGCACCTATTGATGGCATCGGACAGACGGAGGCCGCCTCCGCCGGTCTCGCAGCGTTGATTTCGAGCCCTTCAGGGTGAAGTGATGATAGGAATATGGCCCGTGGCTACCTTCCAGTGCAATGTTTAGTTGTGCGACGATTGATGCTGTAGGGCCGACTTTGCTTCCCGGGATCGCTAGCGCAGCCTTCGTTGGTCCTCGAGAGGACGATAGGCAGACTGATAGTACCTGCAGATGTTGGCATATCGTTGTACTGCTAGGGATCTAACCTGCTACTGGCCGTTAGACTCATCATGACCTCAACCTAGTCGGATCTCCGGAAATATTGCGGGATTGAGTACTGAATCTATCGTCGAATTGCGATGAAAGATGTTGCGTAGTTAGGGTAGGCGGAGCTGGCCCTGTGTTGTTCTCACTCTCCTCGTTAGGGGCCTCGAGCTGCCGAGATGGACTTTCAAGGTCTATGGTGGTAGCAAGGCCCAAACCTCGTGGAACCTAGTGCGGGCTTGCGTTTTTGGCGGCCGTCTCCGCTCTAATGATCGCGGCCGGTTCGTCGTCATTGAGCGCGGCCGATTCGTCGTCGATGATCGTGGAAGGTGTGGTGGTAAGATGAGGTCTAGGAGAACGAGGACTCGCCTTCAAGGTCGACATGCAAAGAATGTTGAGCAAGTCAAGTTGTTGAAGTGCCCAACTTCTTGTCCGGCACAAATTATTCGGAATGGTCGGCAGAGCTCGTCGTAGGTGCTACTCAGCTCGATGGAACGCATGGAGACCGGTGGAACGTTGGTTTCTCGTCTCTCCGGTAGCGCCTACGTGTCGAGGACGAGACCACTCCATTGCTTGTGAAGTGCGGGTACTAGAGTTGAATCTTTGCGTGGCCTGATGCATTGCTCGCAACGCATGTCTCGTTGTATGATGCCCACAGTAGGGTTCGATCGTTAGGACGTAGAGGCCAGCCGTTCTCGTTGTCAGATAGCCTTGTACCGCTGGTGTGCGACATTGTCGAGCTCCAATGTGCTGCCGTCGATGTCGAGAGGAGCCGCGATGTACACTCATCGTACTCACGTAACCAGCCATGCGCCTGAAAGATTGCGAGCCTTCCGGGGTTCCACCTCTGGCGAACCGGCCTTTCCAGTCTCGGCTGGACTTCTGGTTTTACACGAGTAGCGCATATAGAGCGGAGAGGAGTGCTTGGATGTTGTTGACGCAGGATGCTGTGATGCTTTTCTGTGGCAGCGTTAAATGATTCCACTCCGCCTTTTTCCACATGAACAACTAGCTACTATTAGCTCGCTGACGTCGTCTAGGTACTTGGTCTGGCCGCGGCGGAGTTGTTCCTCGCTCTCCTCGCAACATCTTCCCTGCGCGCCGGCGTAACATCCGCAGTACTCTTTGACCCTTTCTTGTTGACAAATGCTCTTCGGTCCTGCCATCCTCGTGCTCCCGTCCGCGCCTCATCACTCAACTCATACCCTAGCCCGAGCTGCGTGCTGTTGGTTGCGGCGGGGTCAGAGGGTTGTTCTTCGTTGTTGGCCGTTCCATTGCCTTGTATGGTTTGCTGGAAGGCGCGCCCGTTCTGGAGTCTCTGTCGTTGTGGGTCAGCAGTGAAGTGAGAAAACAGACTTGCCCAACCAACCGTTTCCGTTTCCGTTTCGGCGATACGCAGCGGTGCCTGGCGTTGCGACTGGGGGATGGTTAGCCATGCAAACAAACGCTCCTTGTACCACACTGACCTGACGTGCTGAATCTGCGGTTTTTGACCTCAGCTGCTCGTTCTCGACTTGCAAGGCTACGATCGTTGACTCTAGGCGCCGCTTCTCCAGCTCACAGTACTGCAAGTCGCCCTGCAGCCGGCGACTGTTCGTCTGTACACGAGTATGCTCGCCCTCCTTGACGGATGCAGTCCTCTTCAAATCGTCGATGTATGAATGCAGTTGGTCGATCACAGCCTGTTGGTGGGTTGCTTGCCTGGACAAGTCGCTAATGGATGTCGTATGCTCGGCTTCCGACTGTAGAGCACGGCGTCTACATTCTTCGGCTAGATCCGTGATATTCGTGAAGATGTCGTGGCCTGGACGGTCCAGCCCGTCGCCTGGGGGACTGTCCAGCCCGTCGCCTGGTGGACTGTGCAGCATGTCGCCTGGACTGTACGACACGTCGACTGGACTGGACGGCATGTACGTTGGGGAGTCCATGGTGAAGTTTGTTGCTGGTGACCTGGGCGTTCGCACAGGGATGAAGAACTTCGAGCAAGATGGGAGAACAGAGGTTGCGAGGCTCTATACCGTTTGTATGGTCTGTGCCATTACCCACAGCGACAGAACGAGTTCTTTGTCCTACTCGTGCTGTTTGGTGAGGGGATTTCAGGTGTTTGAAACTTAGCCATAGAGGAGAGGGCAATTTCGGCTCTAGGACTTTGGGCATCGGTAATGCTGGTTCTCATCGATTGCCTGGGCCTAGAGTTGTTGAGCGTATCATTCATCACCCCCAACTTCCAACTTCTATGTTCGACCGGGAAGTGTTCAGTAGCCGTCATCATCATTATCGTCGTGTTGGAAGTGACTTTGCGAGTGACGAGCTTTAATAATAGCAATCGGATTTGAGTCTTCGTTTTCTTCGCTCGTGACATGCAGTCAGAATGCAGCAGCTATGAAGAACGTTGGCTCTTTAAGGCAAAGTACTTTGAATATCCTAGGAATATTCTTCACGAATGATTTCTGCGATGACATCCGGCTGTTCGGCGGATAGCCTCCGATGTCGTACGCAAACGCACCAGTGTAGTCTGAGTATCGAAGTTCCAATTCAGAATGAGTGTCTCGCGTTTCGAAGATCCATATCTCAATGCAGGGTTCCGAGTAACGACGATAGCTCGCAACGTCGAGCTCCTGATGTCCGCACCAGAAAGAAGCACCAGAGTAGTACGATGTGCTTGGTGACGATGTCTATAAATGTGTATGAGTAGTGGATCTGCGGCGGACGGAGGCGAGTAGTATACGTCTGTTAGGTGTTGCTAGAATGGTGCTTTTAGGTGTGATGCTGTGGAACGCGGTCGCGGCCCGGGTCAAAGCAGCGGTTCACGACGCATCTCCTCTCCAACTCCTACCGCTGCTCAATGCCATCAACTCGCGTCTGGGGTTGGTCGTCAGCGAGTCGGTAAACCACTCTTGCGTAATGAGATCAATCTCCTGCTCCCTTCGGGATCTATCCGTACTAGCGTCAAATCCCTGAACTCTCGCCGTTCGCCCTCAACTAGAAGACTCAAACACCGCGTGCACGGACTCGGCTCGTGCACGCCTTCCGTCCGGTCTACTAAGTGAATATAAAAGCGAATATCTCGCTATATACGTGTCGGAAAGGAATGAATCAAAGCGTATGTAATAGCGGTGACTTTAGTAAATCTATTATTATATATATTAGTTAAATAGCCGTCTACTAGGCTTTATAGCTCACCCTAAACGGCTAGAGCTAGTGTTAACTATACTAGCTAATTTAGCTAGATCTATCGATAAGGTAACTAGTAGATTAGGTAAATGTTACTTATAAGGCCTCTTTAGCTTCTTAGCTAACTACTAAAGCTCTATATTAAGCTATCTAGTCGCTCTATCCGTATCTTTTTAGTACGCTTTCCGTAGTAATTCTACGGCTTAGCTAACCTTACAACTCTAAGCCTATTCTTTACGCTTAATACGTCGGTTTTCCTTATCCGCTACCTTAGTAAGTAACTATACCTTCTTCTTATTACGTACGAGCTACTTAGCGCTTTCATCGGCCTATTTTATAGCCTCTCTAGCGTTATTCTTATCTCAAAGTAACTATATCTAGCTAGGGCTAAAGATAATAGCTCTAGAGCCTATATCTAAACGTAGCTCTTTAACTAACGTCTTAGTCCGAGTCTTCTTCTTCTAGGCTTTAAATAGCCCTCTTCTATAGCTTATTATCTTATACTTTAATACGCTATTCTTAGCGTTAAGGTTATAGAGCTTATTAACGATCTTATTTAGCTTAATAGCGGTATTTTCTTATACTATATACCTCTACTTAACGTTATTAACGAAGCGAACCTTCTTTTGTTATTTAACTACTACTAGAGCGTTATCTAAAGACGTAGTAGTCGGTCTTAACGAGTAATTCGATAATACTATCTTATCTAAAATAATATATAGCTCTAGCGGTAATATACCTATCTTTATAAAGGCTAAGAGGACGTTACTTAGTATAAATACGTATATAAAGGTAGGCTTAAATAGGCGGTAGAAGTTACGCTTTATAATAGCGCTAATACCTTAACTCTTAGATATATATCTAGTAAGTTATTAGCTATATCGAATAGCGAGTAGTACGAATAGGCCGATATCGAGAGGCTATAATTAATAGGTTAAGTATAGTAGATAGACTATAACTATTATTCGATTAGTATAGTACTAGTCGAGTAGTTTAATCGTTATATAGCTTCCGTAGCTATCTATAATAAGGAGCCGCTAGTTACGGCTATTACGAGCCTTCTTCTTTATCTTATAGTTAAAGATAGTCTTTATCTATCCTATAGTAATATTGTTACTCGTCTAGCTATTAGGAGATAAAGTAAAGAATACGTCGTCGTTCTTTACGTCGAGATCTTATAACTAAGCGTCTTAAAGCTAGCTAGGCTAGCCTCCGAATATAATAGCTATAGGTAACGTAGAACCGTCTATATAGATAGTAGCTAATATTATAACCTACTCTCTATTACTATTAGCGTACGCTCTAGCTAGTTTACCCTTATAGTAGGCTACTTTACTAAATATTTAACTAGCCTTACTAGGTTAGCTAATAAGAAACCCTTTCTCGTCTATATTATACGTATTATACGTCTCGATATAATATTACTATATCTTAGCCTCTAGAAGGTCGAAGTAGGCCTTATATAAGCTCCTTATATTAGCCTTAATATATTATCTATCGATAGCTTAAAGGTAACTAGACGAAAGGGCGTCTTTATAGCGCGTACAAAACCTCTAGGACTAGCTCTTTCTAGGCTCCTAACTACCTATTTTATAGGCTATATTATATACTATTATAGTAGTTAGAGGTAGGCCCCTATTAGTAAGCTAATTAATATAGGCTATTAGGTTCTTCTCTTATATAGGCGTAAGTAGTTACTAATTTTAATAGCCTTCTTCGATCGATTTAGTAACTCTATAGAAGCGTCGTAATAAGGTAGAACGGTCTATATTATAGACTCGTACGACT
>JAABUL010000607.1_pt1 | contig 76006 bp, 118 predicted proteins | sample 5559151 | NCBI WGS metagenome assembly JAABUL01 (sample SAMN10711876, study PRJNA513368) | rock metagenome | isolation source: Antarctica rocks | place: Antarctica: Victoria Land, Pudding Butte sud | reverse complement strand
GCGCCTGCGGAGACGTTTCTGCGCACACAGTGTGCGCAGAGCTCAGCAGCAGACCTAAAGACATTGAAGTCGACGTTGTTGGGCATGCATCATGCACGGCAAGGCGGGCAGACTGTCGCTTGAACTCTCGGCGCCGCTCAGCTGCTGAAACAGCAGATTGTGCGATGCGCAGATGCACAACGGGGTATGAGCAATTACTAGCATGTTCAAAAGGTCTGCCGACTCTGGGCACCAATGCAGCCGTGTGCGCAATTGCGGCTGCGGCTGCTCAGAGCGCAAGCGCATTATTCCTGTATCATGATGGCCCAAAGGCCCCCACCTACGTATGGCTTGACCATCTCTGGGCACCGCTGCAGCTGTGTGCGCGGTTGCAGCTGCGGCTGCTCAGAGCGCAAGCACGTCAGACGTGGACCAAGACAGCTACGTCGCCCACCTGCGTACGGCTTGACCATCTCCAGGCGCCAGCGCAGCAGCGTGTGCAGCTGCCGCTGCGTGGACAGGGCCGCCAGGGAGTCCGCCTCACGGAGCGCCCGCTCCCGCAGCGCCGAGTTGCTCTGCCGCACGAAGAACTGCGCGCCGCACGCGCACAAAGGCTTCAACAGGCTTGCAGAAGACTGTTGCAGTCGTCGGTTAACTGCACCAGCACCGGATTGGGCGGCCCCTAAACTCCAATTGTGCCGCTTCGACGCCCCGGATTTGCATGGGTGTGATGAAAAGACGCATCGACAATCGTCTCCCTGGAATGGAGGTTGCATTGCAATGGCAGGGTCACCTCCACGAGGTCGGCGCCGCCCTTGTCAAGGGCGCCCGCAATGGCAGGCGACACGCCCACATCCCGTGCGCCCGCCACCAGCGCTGCGTGCGTCCACCCCAGCTGCTTCTGCATTCATGAGAGCCACGAAACTGAGTCCCAGCCATACACACACGCAATCAGAATGCCGACATCCCGCGCGCCCGCCACCTGCGCCGCGTGCGTCCACCCCAGCAGCACAGGTAGGTTACACATGGTCGGGATGTTGATTCCAGCAGTCATGACCATGCCGGCAGCCCATGCGCCCGCCACCCATGCCGCGTGTGGCTACCCCAGCTGCACAAGACACTGGTGGCTTGGTTGGAGGTTGTGCATGTGCAGCCCCACATGCATCTGCAGGTGACGCGTCGGCGATGTCCTGAGGGGGCGTCAGATGCCCTATGCCCCCTCATGTCGGTCAAGAATGGCTGCATGTAAGGTTGGTACCGCGCACCACGTGCGCGAGCGCGGCTTCCTGGACTTGCTGCAGAGCGTCCTCCACATTGCCGTCCCAGCTGCCGCCATCGTCGCCAGATGCATGCGCGCCTGCAGCGCCCCCGGCGCCTACGTCCGGTCCCGCAGTGAAGGCTGGGCCGGAGCCGCCGCCCGCCGTGAACTCCGGGGCGCCCGTCGATGAGCCGGCGGCGCCGCCAGCAGGCGGCGCATCATCCCCGGGATTGGGGCCTGCCGTGAAGGAGGGCGGCGATCCGTCGGTGGCGGTGAACTCCGGGGGCTTGCTGTATGCGCGGATGGCATCGCCGGTCGTCTCGGATGCATGCCAGCCGCTGGCAGTGCCTGCCTTCTGGCGTGCTGCCGGAGAGTGCGCATGCGACTCTGGCGTTGCCTGGAAGCCCACGAACGACCGGACGGCAGGCTGGCTGCCGGCCAGGGAAGTCTCCATTGAGCCATGTACACGACAGATGCCCACAGCTGGCCGAGCCAGCCTCTGTGCCAGCTGTCGCAGCATGAAGCACGTCGAATGTGTGATCAGCGATGTGAGCTCGTTCTTTGTGAAACCTAGCAGTATGCAGACATCGGCGGGCGGCGAGTGAATCTAGCACACGTTCCAAGATGATGTGCAGGCCTAACGCGAGAATGCTGCGCTCTGCATCTCCCTGCACAAATGTCAGCAGCAGCACATGAGAGTCCCTTCCTGCACTGGCTCAACAGCGCCCGATCACAAGCATTCACAAGACAAATTGATTCTGCTAGTCATTGGTAGCCATCAGAAGCATCAGGAACGTGGCGAAGGCTATCTAGGCGACGCCGACGCAAACGCCAGAATTTGGTGTCGGAGCATGCTGCATGAGCCTCAGCTTCTGCAGCCGACACCTTGGTCGACCGCTTCAGACGGTCGTGAGCATACTTCTCAGCCGTCAGACGGGCGCGAAGCCCCTGAGCGGCCTGCACGTGCTGCACCGACAACTCGCCGTCCCCGCACGGTCCTGCAGCGCCGCCGCTGCCGCGCCGCATCCCGCACCAGCGCTGCAGCGGCACCGGCAGCTTGATAGGCCACATAGGTCCCCACGATTGCATGCGGCGGCGGCCATGACGGAGCAGACGCCCGCCACGGAGCCGGCAGCAGAGCTGGCGGCGGCAGAGGAGCCGCCAGCGGCGGCGGCCACAGCCGCAGGGTCGCCAGCGGCAGCCTCTGTGGACGGTGGCTATGAGGCGCAGCTGGCCGGCAAGGTGGAGCGCGTGCGGCAGCTGTTCTCGGACTTCCAGCTGCCGGAGGTGGAGATCTTTCGCTCCTCGCCCGACCACTACCGGCTCAGGTGCACCGTCTGAGGCACACAACTGGAAGCTCCACGGAGGCCATGCACAAAGCGACGCTGAGGATGTCAGAATTGCAAGTGTTTTGTTCTCCTGCATCGTTGGGCCGCAGCCACCGGCGGCACACATCATTGCTATGAAAGGTCTCCCGCCTTGCCTGTTTCAGGGCAGAGTTTCGTGTGTGGCACCAGGGCGATGACACCTACTACATCATGTTTGAAAAGGTGGGCGCCAAAGCACATGATGCAACGTGTGCGCGCCGACAGTGCCGCACCACGTCTTGGCTCGTAATGTCGCCATGCACTCGCCGCCGGCGTTCTCCGCGGTCCCCCCTCCTGGGGGCTTGGCCGGGTTGACGAAACGACAAGCGGCGCCGCCATGACGCTTGGAAGAGTGCAAACTGCGCAGGAGGAGGGGCGGGCGAAGCCGAAGCAGGTGCGCGTGGACGCGTTCCCGCGCGGCAGCGTGCTCATGAACGAGCTCATGGGGCTGCTCATGACGCACGTCGCGGAATGCGAGGCGCTCCGCACAAAGCTGTACCAGGCCAATTTCCACACCACGCTCAGCGGCCAGGCCATGGTGCGAGCTTGCCTTGAGTTTCGCTTGCCTTGTCGTGTCAACTGAAAGGCAAGGTTTCATGCATCAAGCAGTGCCGGGGCGCTTCCCTTGCCGACCCCTGGCTTGGGAACCAGCTAATGGACGCAGGGGCTGACACCTCCTGGTGCCTCGTCGACACGGCTGGCACCGTAGCTCGGGGCGCTCTTCATCCGGCAACACGCACTTTTCCAGTGCATGTTGGCAACCCCAGCAGGAACCCAAGGACCAGTCACCCGTTGCGTTCAGCCCTAAACCCTAAACCCTAAACCCTAATTGCATTGTGCCTCGCACAGGTCACGCTGGTGTACCACCGGCCAATCGACACCGCGTGGGAGGAGGCCGCCAAGGGCCTGCGCACCTACCTCGCCCAGGTGACTGATTATCTGGAAGTGCCGGCGACTTCAAGCACCTGCAGTGCTGACCTGACCCTCTGTGCTGCGGCGGTTGCGTGCCGCAAGTGAGCCCGGCGCTTTTGACAGCCGCGCTTCCAGTTCTGAACCCTGGATCCTGCGCAGGGCGCTGTCGTTCATCAGGAGTAGGCTACGGTCATTGCCGGCAGCAGCAAGCGCACCTGAATTCGCGGTTGCATTTCTCTGCAGCACCTGTCTGCAAACCCTGCAGGCACCGTCATGCATGCAGGAGGAGGTGACAGTGATCGGCCGCAGCCGCAACCGCAATCTCAACTTGGGGAGCAACTGTCAGCTATGCACAACTAGTAATGACTGCGAATCAATTGTGAATTGCGCAGGCGCCGTCATGCAAGCAGGAGGAGGTGACGGTGGTCGGCCGCAGCCGCAAACGGAAACTGGAGCTGGACTGCAGCTACGTAACAGAGGAGCTCACCGTCGATGGCAAACAGTACACGTTCCGGCAGGTGGGCTGGCTCTCGGGTCATAAAATTGCCGAAGCAAAGCGGTTGCCTGCTGCGTAATAAGGATTGGTCTTTAATAATAATGAGGAATTTCAATTGGCCGAAGCTGCCAGTTTGTCACGGATCTGCGCCGCACTGGCAACCAAACCATTCGTCAGACTGGCAGATCTCTGCTGCGGGTGGAGGGCGCGTCCTCGCAGCCCAGCGGCGCGAAGATTGAACATGGCAATCTCCTGGTGCCTATCCTGTAACCGTTCCAGGGCGCCGCAGGTGGAGGGCGCCTTCTCGCAGCCGAATGGCGTCATGTGCCAGCACATGCTGGGCTGGGCGCAGGCAGCGACGGCCGGCAGCCTGGGCGCCGACCTGCTGGAGCTGTACTGCGGTAACGCCAACTTCACCATCCCGCTGGCGTCCAACTTCAGGTGCGCTCGAGACAAGGACGTGTCTCGCACCTCCTTGCGGGTCTTACAAGCCTCCCATGTCCTATCACAGCGGGTCTCCAGCAACGACAACTTCACCGTCCCGCTGGAGTCCGACTTCAGGAGCGGAAAACGAACCATCGCAATGAGCGCCTCGTGCGCCCTGGCGTGCGCGGCATCGTCCCATTTCGGGAGTGTGGGAATGCCAAAACGCCCATCCCGCCGGCGTCCGGCTTCAGGTGCGCGCATTGCAAGACTCGAGGGCAAGTCGACACGCCGTGTGCCGGCTGCGCTCACGTCCTGACGTTATTTTTGTACTAAATTTTTTGTCGATAAACTTTTTTTTCAATCAGTTGGAATAGAATTATACCAATATAGACTGTGTTTTTAGTTATGATAAGTTCGGTCCCGATATGAAACCCTAATTTTTGTAGCTTTGCTACAAAAATGTTAGAAAACTTCGTAACAAGAAGATTGAGCAGCACTATCCCGCCGAGGCGTCTGCAGGAACCAGCAAAAGAGCTCATCGCGTGGGTGAACAATCGTCCACATCCTCCAGGAAACCGCCCTCGTGGCAAGGGTCCTGAAAGATCTGCCATCTCTCTGCGCAGGCGTGTCATCGCCACGGAGGTGTCCAAGGCGTCAGTGGAGACCGCACACCACAACCTGAAGGTGTGTCATCAAGTTCGCCCTGCTCATCGTCCTCGCGCTGCAGTGCGCCATGCACCCTCGCACCTACCTGCAGTGCCAGCGAGTGCATCATGCGTTTGCGCTGCCAAGGCGTACCACTGCCTGACAGCACTGCCCCCCTGCTGGTCGATGCATAAGCTAGCTCCCTGCGTGATCAGCGCACGCATGTACACGTTGACCAGCCTTGTGTGAGCTATGCAGCTGAACAGCGTGGAGAATGTGCTGGTGGCGCGCATGTCGTCTGAGGACTTCACGGCCGCGTGGCACGAGAAGCGCACCATGCGCCGCCTTGCCGGTGCGCAGGAGCAACCCATCCTGCGACGCAATCTTTCACACACGTCCTGCAACCAGAGGACCTGCCGGCCTCCCCTTTCGTCTGCATATGTTGGGTGCAGGCCTGCGAAGTGAAAACGTGCTTTTAGTTGCGTAAATAAATATTACTTTGTAATATTTGATGTGGACATGCGGCAAACACGGCTGTGTCCCAAAAACCTGCAGATCTGGACTGGTCGAAGGTGGATCTGCAAACCATTCTCGTGGACCCGCCCAGGTGCGTGCAGAATGCACCCCCATCAGAGCACGACAAAATATGTCCGCTGCCAGACTGGACGAGTCCACCGCAACGCGCATCAAAGCCACGTTTTTGAACATGACACATCGCAGTCGGGGTGCGGCGCATGGCGCCAGGCTGTCCCTTTTGCATGAATAAGATGTCTGCAATGCATTGTCAAGCTGGGATCTCTGCTCAATGTCAAGGTCAAGTGCGATGTGCAGGGCAGGCCTGGACTGTGAACCGGTGCGGCTGCTGCAGGAGTTGCCACCACCGTCAATGTCGCTAAAATTTTCATAGATCCTGTCTTCCTCAACCCCAGTCGCCAATACGCAGGGCGGGCCTGGACAGCGAGACGGTGCAGCTTCTGCAGGAGTTTGGAACCGTAGTGTACGTCAGCTGCAACCCCGTCACGCTGGCGGCCAACCTGGCAGAGATCAAGGACACGCATGACATCAAAAAGTGCACACTTTGATGTTACTCCCGGTTTCTTCTCAAGACCTTGTATTCATTAAACAACCCCGTCACGCTAGCGGCCAACCTGGCGGAGATCAAGGACAGGCATGCCATCGAAAAGTGCCTGTTTTCGGCTGCTGCAGAGACACAGCAACGCCCTCTGGTAGAACATCTGCAGCTGCAGAACTCTCGCATGATCGTGTTGCACGTTTGGCACAAATGCGGTTGTTGCAGCAGCGGCAGCACAACGCGTGTCCACATTGCGTGTCGAACTGTCGCGTACTGAGATTGCTTCCTGGGAATGCAGGTTCGCGATTTTCGACCAGTTCCCGGGCACGGAGCACATCGAGTGCGGCGCCTTCCTGCAGCGACGGCCCGGCGCCGCCAAGCAAACAGGTGCAGGCACAGACGGCCCACCGATGCGGCCAGGGTTAGCAGCGGCGACATCTGGTGCGGCAGCTGCCGGACAGCCTGTCAAGGCAGGGGGAGCAGCAGAGGAAGCAGGGGCGGCTGGTGAGGCGGCACTTGCAGCAGAGTCGGACTCACAATAGCTGTCCCTAGCTGTTGTGAAACAATAGCCGCGACTGCATTCCTGATGAACAGCTAGAGGAGTCGTCGAGTCCGAAAGCATCCTCGAAACGTGACCAGAGGTTTGCACTGCTGTAGACACAAGTATATGAAATGCGGTGTTACTTCAGTGTGCACAATATCTAGTATGAGCATCACGATGTTCAACAGTGTGCACGTCGCACGGCCCGCCGGCGCTTGGAAGTGCTCCGAGTCACTGTGGACGCAGTGCAGGGTTCATCTTTCTGACAGCAAAGGAATTCCAATAGGTAGGTAGCGCATGTTCATGTGTCTGCAGATGCATAAACATTCAGAATGGTGATGCATTGGTTCTCACCATGTCTGCAATTCATTTTATACATTGCCTTTCCTTATTTCGTCTGATATGTGCGGTGCGCTTGTGTCTGCAAAACTGGTTCTGCCCGGCAACACAACCCCTTAGTCTCGAGCAGCAATCCCATTCGCTTGATGTCATGAATGACACCTGCAGCTTTGCAATCAAACGGCTCTACGTGATTGGCCTCTCTAGGTGACTGCTTGCTGCACACTCTCAAAGGAAGCAGTTTTCAGTGTTCATTGCTGCCGGTCTGATGCCGCCCAGTGCTGCTGGTCGTACGACGCGGTGCAGCATGCCGCCTCCTGCTTTGGCGACGGCGCCCAAAAGTGCCGCTGCTGCAGCTGCACCCGGTGCGCATTCCTGCCGCCGAGCGTGTCCTCCCGCGCGCCGCCGCCGCTCCTGCTGCTGCCGGAGCCGTGCCGCCGGTGTCGATGCTGCTCGTCGTTGCTGCGGGCGGCATCCGCGCTCGACAGGGCGGCATCCGCGCTCGGCAGGGCGCACTCGCCGTCGCTGCGAGTTTCTGACCGGCCCGGGCTGCTGCTGCTTCCAGCTGCCTGACTGAGTGCTGGCTCTTGCAATTGTGCGTGCTCGCCGCTGGGTGTGCTGCCGTTGTGGCGGGCACCCTGCAGCAACGCAGCGTTTCGGCCACTGGCGGCTAATGACATGCCGCTGCCGACCGCGCCGCTGGGCAGGCCATTTACCCGCGTCTGCGGTTCCAAGCTGTCATGGCACTGCTCGCCGTCGCCGGAGCCCGCATCTCTGATGGCCGGGTTTGCAGCTCTGAGCTGGGGCGCCTCGGCCTCCAGAGCATCTGCAGCCAGCAGGTCTCGCTGCGCTGCCGCAGCAGAGCCTGACGGCCGCCCAGCCTCTGCCGCTGCCATTGCCGCCGCAGACTCCGGCTGCTGTGCCGTCCGGAGCTGCGGGGCCGCTGCCGCGGCTGCAAAACTGCTACTTTGTTGGTTGCGCTGAAGATATGCCATACCTACTTGTGAAAACTTCGTCCTTCTGAATTGCGCCTCTAGTACCTCGTCCTCGTCCACGCTGTCGTCCAGGCGCCAGCGCCGGCGCTGGGAGATTGCACTTCCGCCGCCGCCAGGCTGCAGCTGCCCCGGCCGCCACGCCAGCAGCAGGCGCTGCAGGATGGAGGTGGGCACGCGGCGCCAGGTGTTGCGGAAGCCGATGCGGCCCCACTCCACTGTGCAGTGCAAGTCCTGCACAAGCATAGCGGACCTCAGCAGGAGCTCAGAAGAGTGCTGCAGCTGTGTGCTCTGCACAATGTCCCAGACGAGAAACAACGAGGATCGCAATGCGATACTGCAGACACCGGCTGGCCGGTGCGATGTATGTGGACGCATCATGCGGATGCGCTACCGCACACTCGGCGCCCTGCTTCGCTCAGCAAGCAGCATAGGTCAAGCCCGCGTGGGCCATTCAACAGACGCAACGACCACCTGCAGGCTGGAGTTGAGGTGCACAAGGACGCGCGCATTGGCGTACTCAGGGTACTCCGCTAGCAGCCGCCGCTCTGCCCATGCCATCGTGTCCAACACCTACGCGTCAGGGAAGAGCAGGCTCAGCTCCCCTCTCGCCCTGCAGATTGCTGGGTTCAGAGATCTGCCAGCCGACCTGTCGCCCCAGTCAGCATGTGTAGGGTCCAGACCTCGAAACACAAGCTTGCAATTACCCCCCCTGCGGCCGGTCATGAACCTGGCTGTGCTTTCCATTATGACTTCCCAGAGTTGCCTTTCTGATGCACATGCAGGACATCGCACCAGCGGCATCTCTCGCTTGAAGATGTAGTTGCGCAGCTGTGGCGGCGCGAGCCAGCGCTCCTGGCCGCTGACGTGGCAGTACACATGCAGCACAGGGGCGCCGCCCTCCAAGCCCCACTCCGCCAGCACCTCGTCCCGCAGCAGCCTGATGTACCAGCCTGCAGCCGCGGTGATAACCGAAGGTGAGGGGCTGTCCAAGGTTTCGTCCGATACCCAAGTTCCTCCCCGATGCTGCACCGCACCTGGCTACGAGATCTGGCAGCACCGGATGTTTTGCATCCAGACTATTATGTGCAGGGACTGCAACACCCTGCGAGGTCTGTACTTCCCACAGGAAACGCATATTCCGCGTGAGCAACGCCGTATGGATTGATAGCATCAGTTCATGCCGCTGACACACACCTGACAGCTGCGGCCGATTGAAATGGCGGCCGATGGACAGCTGAAGCGCCCCCGTCAGGTCGTTATGCGTCAGCGTGTAGCGCCGCGCCCCCAACGGCGGTGGCGCCAGCTGGGCACACCCTGGCTCATATGCCACCGACAGCTTGGCGGGGTTGAAGGACGGCGGGTCGAACGGCGTGCCGCACACCTGGACCACAGCAGTTCGATGGTGTTCATACACTGTGTGGAGCGTCCGTTGTCATAAGACGAGCTCCGATGCTGCGCGGCATGGCGTCTTGCGGCAGGAAGTCGTGGATGTCTTTGTAGCGTCTGCTGCTGTGGGGCTGCAGGAGCATCCGCAGGCGAGCTGCTGTAGCCCACACGGCAACGCGGGGCAAGTCAGATCAGCCATTGAATAAGACATGGCTGCAGATGTGGTCATTCGAGCTCACCGTTGGCCGGTGCGCATGATGCACATGGGCAGCATGCGGCCTGGCTGTTTGCGAGCGCCCACGGTGCAGCTGATGCAGCTGAGGCTGGGGCTGCTGCAACCTGTGCACCGTTGCACGCATGGCCGCCCGGAAATGGCTTCTTCTCAGAAAGCCATCGTGCACGACGTGGCTAAACCAATCACAGTCGGGCCACGGAGTTGGCCAAGCTGACCGGCTGAAGAGCTGCCTGGCTGTCTCTACAGACGCACTGGCGATAGAGGATTGCGACCAAGCGAGCGGAAGTGTGCGCTGTCAATACGTCACCATGCGGGATGCACCTCGAGTGCAGCAAACAGTCCTGCGGCCAAGTGACTCCAGCAGGGCAGAACAAGCGCAGCCTACGTGTGCTTCTAGCAATATGGCCTTTCAGCAAACCGGAGTTGTGCATCTGCAAAGCAGTCGATCGGCGCAAGACCCTTTGCAGGATTTGCTGCTGCGCCTCATCTAGATCAGTTTCGAATGGCGCTGCTACTCATTCTTACCATTGCAGAGCTTGGACATCATCCACGAGAGCAGAACAACCGTTGTTCGTGAGCAGTGGTAGTCAGGAGCATGTGAAGCCTGTGTTTCGGTCTGTGTTGCACTGGCATTTTGTCATATGCCTGGTGTTTGAATGTAGCTTAGACGCTTGTAGGAACCCTTTTATACTTGCGATCTAGTTCGTTCGCCGTTGAATCACCAGCGGCAGGCAGAAGGTGGGCAGCGCACCATGCAAACTGCGCCGCAGTTCACCAACCTGAGGGAGTGGTACGGAGCTCTGCCGCGGCCGGCGAACTCCCGAACAGCCGGGAGACAGCGCAAATTAAGTTCTAGAGTCTCGGCACCTCAGATCGCGTGCCAGGCGCAGCGGCGGGAGGTCCTGACTGCGGGCGGCCTGCTGTTTGGCGGCGCCCTCTGCAGCTTCCCCCTGCAGGTCTGTGCAGGACCTGTCATGATGACTGATGTCAACAGCTCGTTAGAGACCTTGAGACCTGCACATTTCACATCCTGTGGCAGTGTCCAAAGTTTGCCAGATCAACTCGAGTAATCGTCCGCGCATGTTGCAGGCCCGGGCTGATGAGGCGGCAGGCGAGCAGCAGCCCGCCGCACTGCCGGACTGCACAAAGCCTGGGCCCTTCGTGCCCATGCGGTGATCAGGGTTTAGGGTTTAGGGCTTGGACGCTGTGCTGTGATGTGCCTGCTCTGCAGCCACAGAACCAAGAGGGTAGGAATATGCGAGCTCGTACCGCGACCTGCATCAGCCTTCACGGCCGCCACCATATTGCGTATGCGGCGCTGCCCTACCTAAGCATCATCTGAAGCGCAGCTGCTTGCTGCGCAGGCTACCAAGGCTGGAACACACGGCGAGCAGCGCATTCCCCGCCTGTCAGGGCAATCAGTGCCTGCTGCGGGTGACGGCGCTGTACCCAAAAGCGGCCGGCTCAGGCAAGGCCCTCACCCTGCACCGCTCTCGGGTTGACGCTTCCCAAGCTGGCCACACTCCATGCGAATTTACCACGCCCCGCACCTCCAGCTGCAGCATGACAATCAGTGCCGCCCTTGACACGAGTAGCGCACCAACTTGACGTCCACAGCACCCACGGGCGGAACAGCCCTGCGCCCAATGTTCATCACATGATAACCAAAATCCTAAACTGGCGCAGCAAGCGCGCAGCCGCCGTGCCGGCTACCCAGCTCTCCAACCAACCGGCTCGTCGACATGTCCTGCATTGTGTTGTGTCGAGCAGGTGCCAAGCCGCCGTACCCACTGGCCATATTTTCGGGCGGCTTCCTTGTGCCAGCAGCCAAGTACCTGAGCTACGCGGAGCGCCTCGCCAGCTGGGGCTACGTGGTGCTGCTGTACGACAAAGTCGAGGTGCGCGTGGTCTTGTGCGGTATCCCTTTTGCAGACTCGTGGCCCCTCAGGCCATGCTGTCACCACCTCGGCACGCCGCGCAGTAGTGGTACCAGCATGCGCATATGCTGTCAGGGCGATCGGAGGCCCAGTATGAGCTTTCATCTCGATGTTCCTCTCCACAAGGCAGCCGGGGTCGGCAGATGCCGTTCCTCAGCAATGCACCAGATGTCGACGTTTTCGCCCGGCATCCAATGCGGCATCCCTCCAGCATCGCAGGCTGGCGGCCTGGAGATGACATTCCTGAGCGATGTGGTGTCGGTTGCCTTCCTGCGCGATCTCATCACCTGGACCACCACGGACGCGGTGCTGTCGCAGCTGACCAGCCCCGCGCAGGGCGTCTACCTCTGCGGTGAGTGTGCCTGACGTAGGATTTGCAGTCGACACACGGCGTCATTCGTGGCTGCCGATGAGGCACAACGCTGTTCACGGACTCTAGCGCTCTGGGCTCATATGGTGTGCCGAACGTGGTCGTTCGTCCGATGCACAGGTCACTCGCGGGGCGGCAAGGTCAGCGTCCTGACAGCGGCGCTGGATGACCGCGTCACAGCGCTGTGTCTGCTGGACCCGGTGGACAACACCAAGTACGCGCCGCTCAGCGCCGAGTTCCCCTCCGCGGTGGAGGCCCTCAAGCGACTGGTCATGCAGGTGGGGATCAGCGCATCATAGGCCAGCTGGCGAGGGCTCTGCAGTGCTGCACGTACATGGAAGGCTGCACAGGCGGTGACCCATACCTGTGCTCCGCGGCGAGCATGAAAGTGGGCTGCAATCCGTGCGAGCACGACTGCGTGTTCGAAGCTCGTCCAAATCGCAGGCTGGTGTGAAGGCCGTGAACCGTGAACTCCTGCAGGATCAGCCGCGGCGGCCTGCGGTGCCGGTGGCGATTGTCGGCGGGGCGCTGTCCGCCGACTGCGCGCCACGGGACGCCAACTACAACCTGTTTTACGACGCCAGCGCCGCACCTGCTTGGAAGGTGCGCCGTTGTGAACTGCCTGCTTGACAGCGGAGGCTGCTACTCTGGAACCCTGCAGCAAGGCATGGATCAGGGCTTGCCTGCGTTAGGATTGCTTCCTGCCAGGTGCCGTCGCCCTGGTCCTGAGTGCAGAGACGTTTGGTTTTATAAATGTTTTGAGCAACCTCCGGCGCCTGTGCGACGCACAACAGGTGGTGCTGCCGGACACTGGGCACTTCCAGTTCCTCGATGAGCAGTCTAGCCTGGACCGAGCGGTGTGCGCCACTGGAAGGGTTCCGGACTCCACCGTCCGCGCTTTCAGCCAGGTGAACATCAATGGGCCACCCCTGCTCCCCAGGGGAGACTTCATGTTTTAGAAGCCGTTGCTACCTGAGCTCTTGACGCCTGCACACTCTGGCTTGGTCACATGCACTTCACAGAGCGACGGTCAGGCTGGACGGCACCGCGTCAGGTCGAGCAATGCAGCCGAGCGCTGTACGTGCACTCTGGCTGAGCCAAGCTCGACTAGGCCCAATCATGTTTCTCTTAAGCACAAGCCAGCTGCTGCCCTGCAGGCAGCAATGGTGTCGTGGGCAGAGATCATGGTGAGGCGGCGATCGGATGCGGTCGGCAGGGAGGTGCAGCTGCAGGCGGCGAGCCAGCAGCTGCAAGCGCTGCTGCCGCCGGTCGTATTCGAGCATAAGAACTTGTCTGTTCTCTGAGTGGTAAGGTCAGTCCGATGAACATTACACTTCGGTCCTTCACCCTTTTGTGCCCGGGCGCGTCTCAGCTCCGACATGCCCCCGTGCAGCACGTGCGATGATGCCATTCCGGAAAAGGTTGGACAGCGTTGGACGGATTGCGAGAGCCAGCTTCCGAGCATCGGCTGCGGCCAGGAAATCTCCTCGCTCCGTTCTTTCATTCAGCAGTTAAACCGAGGCCGTGATCCGTCGTTCACCGCACATATGCACCTGACAGATTGTCGACAACCATGCCTCGTATTGCGTCGCGCCATTATGCTGGCACGGCCAGCAGCCCGGGGCTGCTTGACCTCCACGAAGACCTGCTGGCGATCATCGTGCAGGCCGCTGGGACGCAGCAGGAGCGGCACGACATGCTTCGCAGCCTGCAGGCCGTGTGTCGCCCGCTGCGGAACGCACTCGACGACCGCCGAAGCCGCATGAAGCTGAAGTGGCTGGACGCGAACGAGATGAGACGGACGCTCGCGCGAGCACCAGGCGAGCTTGTCGAACTCATGCAAATTGCCAGCTTGCAGTCTGACCCAGTCAAGCCGAGGCCGACCGGATGAGGGTTTTCAAGGGGCTGACCGCATGTGCATGCCGGCGACGCGTGGTACCTTCTCACGCATGCGCAGTGAGTGGTATCTCTCCCAACCTTTGAAAGGCTCTGCAGCAAGAGGACAGCGGCCGAGGCAACGTCGCTGGCTGGCATGCCAAAGCTGCTGTGCATGATTCGCCTTCCCTGTGCCAGATCGTTTGGGCCTGCGCTAATCACCACGCACATGCTTGTCGCAGGGCTCAGCAGCCTGAGGCTGCACGGCGATTGGCCAGAAGATGCGCGGACGTCACCGGACCCGTCCTGCGATTTCCGGGCTTCCGCATCATAGAGCTCACTGCGCTGTCCGCCCTCACCCACCTCTCCCTCCCGTGAGTGCATACTCGAGCTCTCTTCTGCGTGTCACTCGCAGATGCACTTCGAACGCGCTGCGCTCAACACGTGCGCGAGCACATTGCTGTCCCTGCACCGGCTGCAAGCCGCGGCGTCAGACGCACCAGGCTATTGAGGGGAGGCCTCACACGGTCGACACTCCGTCACCAATGCAATGCACGGACGCTTGAGCACCCTGAAACCCAAGCTTTACTGGCGGCTCGGTCCTGCGTCGGCGCAGGGCGCGGGCTGAGTCGGCGGCAACGTGTCCTTCGACAGCCGGCCGGACCGGGTTCGTTCCCGCGATGAAACTACACTGCATAATGGAACTTATCAACCGAACTTCTCGCAACCTCACACGTAAAGTATGGCGCAGGGCGCGGGCGGAGGCGGCGGCGACGCTGTCTTTTGACGGCCTGTCGGGGCTGACAGGCCTCAAGGAGCTGGTGCTGGGGCACGTGCCGGCGACGCAGGAGGCCGGCTTCATGTCCGCCCTGCTGGTGCTGACGCAGCTGCGGAAGCTGTCGCGGGCTTCTGGCGGCGCAACCCCGGCGCCGCTGCAGGGTAAAGGTGCGGCATTGGTGGACGTGTTAGGCGTCTTGTGTCCAACTCGGCCCTGCTGGCTGTAACACAGCTGCGGGAGCTCTCGGGAGCGTCAGGCAGCGAGGCTCCCGCGCCGCTACATGGCGAAGGTCAGCATTGACTGCGATGCCGATTGCCTCCTCCAACAAAGCATCCCAAGCTGAGATATGTCTCGCGGATCGCCAATCACACCCGTGAACTGCTGCACATGTGCGGTCTCGCCTTTGTGCCAATGCGCCAAGCCGCAACTGCATTGCTGCCAATCGCGCATTTCCCTTGCTGCTACAGTTCCCTGTCGTTGATATGAGCTTGAGCACATGGCGCATGCCCACGCAAGGAGCTCTTCTCCTCACTTATCAGTGCACGTTCTTTGTGCGCTCTGCACCACTGCAGCAGGTCGAACATGGCTTTGTTGCAAGGCTCGTGCTGAAGGGTTCCTTTGATTTTGTCATCATGGGCTTGCAATTTTCAGCCATCGCTTCTGTCATTGTGGTGCAGGCGCGCTGGCGCTGCCCACCCTGCAGCGACTGGAGGTCCCTGAATTGGACTTGGACTGTGACGTCGCCGCAAGCCTCGCATCCAACCTCCCAGCGCTGCGCAGGCAAGTGCAGTGCAAGACAGCCCCCCTTCAGCCCCCCTCCAGCCCCCCTTCAGCCCCGCTTCGCCGCGAACACCCTGCGCCCTCTTTGAGCAGTTGTCATGCTTCTCAGGGGGAAATGTCCACGGACTTGATCTGTGACTGCACCAAGCCCTGACTGCACCAAGCCCTGACTTTGCTCGAGGGAAGCGCCATGTTTGCCTTATATTTCTCGCCTGGCTGCAGCCTCAGCATGCGGCTGCTCAAGCCGGGCCGCCATTCGCCGCTGCCGGACGCAGAAGCGCTGGTGGGGTCGCTGGAGGGCGTCAGCAGCCTGCGGGAGCTGTCGGTCACGATGCTCGACGACGCCTACCTGAGCTGCCTGCGAGCCCCGACATCCATCACGGTGAGCACTCTTACTAGAAATCCTGCTCCTGTCCCGGCCATGTGTGGGGAATCGCCCCCGCAGCCGCCACCTTATGACACCCTGCGCTGTACTAATCTGACACAGTAGGACTGGCAACGCAGGAAGCAGCAGCGCGCAAGTGGGTGTTGTCAGTGCAGGCCCTAAACCCTACAAGAGCATGCCCGGGAGTGACAGTGGCAGATTGTGCAGGACGGCCCCAGTCCGTGCTAAGAAGCCAAAAAAACATATTGCTTTCTCCTGAAGTGCATCCTCGCAGGGCGTCACCTTTCTGCACCTGGGGCCAAGTGAGGCGACCGGCGCCGACCTTGCCGCCGCCTGGGGCCGCCTGCGATCCCTGCGCTGCCTGAGCCTCTGTGCCAACATGCGCCTGGCTGCAGACCCGGGCGACTGGGCCGCCGCCGCGCCAGCGCTTGCCAGCCTGCGGTTCCTTGACGCGCACATCGGCGTGCTTGGTGACTGGTGTGCTCAGACCGCAGCTAGCTCACGCATTCACCCCTACCGGGGCACACGTCACGACCCCTATCAGAATCTCACGACACCTATCAGAATAGGTGGCGGCATAACACTCGCCACAGTGCACATCTCCTAGTCGTCTGACTCTTCGGATTTTCGCACAAGCGTGGTCGATCTCAAAGCCTTGAATCATCCTGATCGTGCAGGTAGGCGGCGCAGGCACTCGTCGCCGCGGCTGAGCACGCTTTGCTGGGCGAACGCCGGCAGCCAGGGCCACTGCTGCGACATGTGCTGCAGCACCGACGCCGAGCTGCTGGGCGGCATGCTGCGCCGCTGCGCCAGCTGGCGCAGGGTGAGTCACATTTACAACTTCTTCTTCATACGCTCTGAACTAGAAAACCGGCTCCAGATGCTGCTGTGCGATTAGAACCGCCCCGGTCCCGAGCTCTTATCGCCTTGCGGTAGCGCAGGCCTTGCAGCAGTTTGCAAGAGCGATGATGACACAGGCGAGCGGCGCCGCTCTGGAGGCGCCCTGTCAGCATTGTCTCACTGTCCGCAAGATCCTGCCGCCCAGGCCGGGGTGCCCCCTCCGCAAAGCGGCACAGTGCACTGATCCATGACGGTGCTACGAATCAACCAAGTAACACACTGCGAATCCGAACCAGCATCACCTGACGGACAGCGGTCTGCCAGCATTGCTAAGGAAGGAAACTGCCAAGTAGTTCGACGGCCTGCAGGTGGAACTGGGGACGACGGACAGGCCGCTGTGTCCCGTGGAGGCAGCGGAGGTGGCGCACGCCCCTGGAAGCCGTTCCCGCCGCGTGCGCTCCCTGCGTCTCGAGCACGCCCATTGGTGTGCCCAGAAATGGGATCACAATATGTGTATTGAATCCTTTGCATAGGGTCCCCTTCAGCTGATGCAGCAGCTGGCGCAGCAGCTGACGCAACAGCTGATGCGGCAGCTGATGCTCACCAGTCTGGCTGGCGTCCCATCGCGCGGACGCTTGTTTTGCGGTCATTGAACAGCTGGGTCATTGTCAAGTCGGGGCTGCACCTGGCTTGGACACCGCTCCCTTATCTTGTTCCGGGTCTCATTGCTTGACTAAAACCCTGTCCAGTCAGGTGTTCAGGTTCCTTGAGAGTGCCGCGATGTTGCGTCGCCTCTTGGGCGGCCAGCACTGACCTTGGAGCTGACAGAACCTGTGTAGCCGACCCCATAGCTCGAGGCGACGTGTTGTGCTTGTGCCGCAGCTGACGAATGCGCAGTCTGCGCCGCTGAGCGCTTTAACGGACCTGACGTCGCTGGTGCTCCGCCAGTGTGACGGGTGAAAGGCGTTCTGCCTTTTGAGGTCTAGTGCAGCTGCCCTGATGTGTCGTCATCAAGACGTTTGTGACAATCCCCTCACCCATCGACATCAGCTGTCAGCACCTGGAACCCTCCACTCCATGCATACGCTACGTGGCCAGCACAAACCCTAAACCCTAAACCCTAAACAGCCGAGCTTGCATCGCCCTGGCCAGCCGCTTCTGGCTCCTGCCGCTTGTTGCATTTGCTTTGCGTATACGTATCCGTGACTCTGTCACATTGGTGCCACGATTGCTTGTTCCCATGTTCGAGTCAGCGGCAAGCCAGTCTCCAAGCGCTGTCGAAGAATGCGACCGAGCGGGCTCGTTGTGTGCTGCAGCGGCGGCGGCGAGCTGCACCGGGGGGAGCCGATGCTGTCGCTGCGCTTTGTGCGCCACCTGACGCAGCTGCGGCGGCTGACGGTGTTCTGCAAAGCGGACACCTCATCGTGCGGCATCCGGCACCTCGCCGGCCTGCGGCAGCTGACCAAGCTGCAGCTGCGGCTCCCATCCCGCCCGGTGCGCAAATGTCATCGTCAAGAATGATGCGGTCTGCGGCAGCTGACCCACCTGCACCTACGGCTGCCCTCCCGCTTGGTGCGAATTCCTGCGTGTTCCGCAATAAACGCGGCCAGATGCGCCACAGGCAGCCCCGGAGTCAAGCGAGGCCTGTCTCCAGTGGGTCTGGCGACATCACAGGACTCATTGACTTTGTTACAAAAATGTTTTTCATCAGGGAAAATAGAAATTCAGCGTCTTAGCCCAAACTCGCGTCCAGAAGCATGTCGTGCGCTGCTTGTGCAGCTTCGCCCCCGCACGCTGGCGCGACTGTGCAGCACCGTCGAGCGCAGCCTGCAGCATGCGGCCTTGCAGAAGAGGAAACTCATTGCCATCCTGCCACCGAAACCATCGCAGCAGTTGGACCTGAAAAGCATTAGTTGATACATAGGACCACTGGGTCCTATATACATACAACAATTATTTTCTCGGCATGTCTCTAATATCGTTAACAAGCAGTGTGTGCCGTGCCTGCAGCTGTGCGCCCGCGCGCTGGCGCGTCTGCGCTGCACAGTTGGGCGCAGCCTGCGGGAGCTCGCGCTGCCGGGCGTCGCGCTTGACGCCGAAGGCGCCCTCGCCGCCGCGGCCGGCTCCCCCTTCCTGACGTCTCTGAAGCTGGGTGCGTCCGCCTGGACCACCACTGCCCAACCTGTGCTTCGATGCCGCATCGCACTTGACGTTGACAGCCGCCTCGCAGCCACGGCTGGCTCTCCCTTGCCACTTTGCTTTCGTCCCTGAGGCTTCGTATTGCCTCCTTGAGGCTCGTGAAGTGCGTCATGGTGACGACGGGAGCTGCTCGACTCGAAACTCGTGAATCATTGTTGTGCACGTGCAGCCTGGCCACTCGATGATTGAACCATCGTATGTTCTGCCACTGGGAGGGCTTCTCCCGTGCCTCGTTTTTCTAACTCGTGAAATGGCAGCCCGTCGAGCAGGGATGGCTTGTGGGCATATCGACATGCGGAGCGCTCTTTCGTGGCCGCCCGACAGTCACCTGACGTCGCTGTTTGTGGCCGCCTGCAGCCTCCGGCACGGGCGTGCTGACGAGGACGCATGCGGCAGCGGAAACGAGGCTGAGCCACGGCCTGCCTCGGGTCATCCAGGCGCCAGCCGGCCTTGCCGCCGTCAGGTGCGTCCTTCAGATAGTCGAAACACACCAGCTTGTCAGCTGTCGAAACGTAGGAGGTGGTTTGCGTTTTCCATATTGGAGCACCAGGAGCAGCGGGAGCGCACGAGAAGCGCCGCCCAGGCGGCATCCTGCATGCAGAAGCCTGACGCCTTGCCGAATGATTGAAACATCAATGCAGCGTTCTCACGAGCTGCTGCGCTATCTGCCGCACAGGCGGCTGAGTATTGACAGCCAAGGCATCACCGACGCAGAACTCGGCTGCGCGCTGGCCTGCCTGCCCACGCTGCAGGTGTGATTATCCTTGTGGATCCACTTCTGCGCAAAGCATGAAGCCAAACACCAAAGGCCCTCCGCAAAGCCACACCATTCATCATGTCCAGCTCAGCTACAGCCGATTGCGCTCTGTTGCAACACAGCCAGGCACAGCTTTTCCTCGAGCATCGCCCTTCGGAACCCAGGCTGTATTGCCGTTTCTTGACACTCCTGCTGCCTCTGCCTCACGCAGGAACTGTCGCTGACCGGCTGCCGCCGCCTGACGGGCACCTTCCTCGCCGCCGCCGGGGCCACCCTGCACGCCCTGCAGGAGCTGCGGCTGGAAGCCCGCGGCGGGCTGACGGCGTCGGCGCTGTGCAGTCCGGCGATCAGTCCGGCACTGGCGCGGCTGCCACGGCTGGCGGCACTGCGTCTGTTGGATTCGCCGATTGCGGACTGGCGCTCCATGGCGGCGCTGGGCGCGGCGCTGCCGCCGGCGTTGACGCTCCTGCAGCTGGCCAGCCTAGACGGATCCGAGGTGAGCACGAGCTTCAGATCGGAAACGGACCGCATGCAGATGGATGGCGTGAGGCATGTGGACCCTGACCCCAGAAACATGTGCTCCTGGCGCATGCCCCCACCATCTGGGAGGCTGGGGGCGCTGCAGTGACCTCTGCACCATGCACGACCTCTGGCTTCGGCGCAGCGGCTTTTCAAGGCCTGCTGCCTGCTGCCTGCGTCCGGCCCAGTGACCGTTCAACTCACATCAGTGCACTCGGCACCATGGTGATTCGCGCCCTTGCCATGCGTCTGCAGGTGGACCACATCGGTCGGCATGCGCTCACGGACGCAGATGTAGCAGACCTCGCGGCGGCGGCAACGGCAGGCGACATGCCTACCGTGACGCCCACCGCCACATGGGAGGATCTGGGCTTCGTGCCGATAAGTCCGTCTGGGTTCGACCCCTGGAGGCCCCTGTCGGAGTCCCCCCTGGTGGAGTCCCCCGCCCGGGCGCAGAGTCCCGTCTACCACAGCGCGAGCTCCGGCTGGTGTAACCTGTGGGGCGGCGACGATGCCATGAGCTCGTGCGCCAGCAGCCCTGCCTGGAGCCCACGCGGCAGCCCTGCATGGGATGGACATTGGGGCTGACGTGAAACAGGTTGTGGCATGAGCAAGTTTTTCGTTGCCTACTGCAGTTGCATCTGAGTTTGAGATTTTTATGGATGCTGTTGATGAGCAGAGATGCAACAGCACTTTTGGTGCATGAGCTAATGAGCCACCTTTCGCCTTTTGTTCGTTTGCATGCCATATCATTGTGGAATTGTGCAGTTGAAGTGTGTCGGCGGCGCTGTTATGCATGCAGCGGCGCCAGCTAGGTGTGTGCAGACTACCGCACACTTGCGAGCCATACACGTTTGTGATCTTGGAGCATCACCTACGACGAGTTAGCTTTTTCGCATGACTTACAGGCAAACGAGTTGTGCTGGACAAGCTGCGACAATCAGGGCCGCCAATTTTGCCGCCATGATGCAAGCAGATGTATCTGCACCGCCGCTTATTGCAGCTCGCGAATGAAAAGTGCAGCTTCCTGCTGCTGCTTCACGACAGGATGCTCCCAGTCATTCTGCCCAGCAACAGAGCACACTGGCTGTTTTCCTGGCTACTTAGTGGCGGCCAGTCGGCCAACCTGCGGTCGCTGGCTCGCCGTCTTGCACTGCGCTGCAACGTGCACGATTCAGCACTCGCAAGTCAGCATCTTGGCATGAAATTCTGAGCACTGCAGTCATGAGGCGTCCGCCGGTGCACGCTGTGGCCCGAGCGGCCCTGGCCTCTCTGCTCAGGCAGCAGCTCGGCGAAGAGGCCGCCGCGAAAGTCGATACCGAAGCTCTGGACGCCTTCCTACAAGAGCTCGGCAAGTTCGGTGACGAGGAGGCGCTAAGCTTGCTGCGAAGAGTGCCGAGGCTCTTCTTCGCACAGAGCCTAGACATCACGCTGGACGTCGCCGACGTGTTCATGTCGCTGTTCACCTCCTCAGCAGGTGCGGCCGCTTGCAGCAGCAGGGCTCATCAGCTGCAGCCCTGTCTCCGGGTCAATCCATCACCAATCAACGCAGTAGGACTGCTTGGGCCACGGTTGGATAGAGTGCAGGTTGTTTCAGCAAGCGCACAGGCTTCAGCAGCGGCTGGTTGCTTCTCTTAGAAGACGTCTTGCTGTGGCGACATCATGCCTGGCCGCTGAACTTCAGTGTGCTCGAGTTCTGCGTGCCTCAGGCTCTGCGATTATGCAACCGTGGTGAGTAACACAGCATCTGACCGTACATGACTCTGCAGGCCCTAACGACTTCTGCAACGAGGAGCGCTGGCTGTCGCACACGCTGCCGCTGCGGCCAAAGCCCGCGCCGGATGCGCTGCCGCCGCCGCCACCGGCGCAGGCGGGCCTGCAGCTGACCAGAGAGGAGGTGGCGTTTCGGGCCGGCCTGCCGCGGCCAACCGGCAACATCGAATACTGGCCCCTGGCGCATGCGGCGCAGAAGTTCCTCCAGGTGTGGCATTACTGCGTGCCGGTGGCTCGCTGCCAATCGAGATTTCAGGCCGATCTCGCCAGACAACTTGTGTAGCACATCCAGCAGCATGTCCATCCTGCATGCGTGTCTGCTGCTCCTGCACATATTCAGGCCATGGCGCAGGCAGTGAGCAAAACAGCCTGCTGCTCATGATTTTGGCTTGGTGTTGTAGTGTGCTCGAGCACCGCGTAAAGCAATGAAGTGCAGTTGTGTCTCTGAGGGAGAAGCCTCCGTTCACAAGCGCACAGCGCAGGCCAGGCTCACAGGCTGTTCGTTGGTTGCAGCGATTGATATTTGTATGCAGTTCATTCGTGCTGCAGCCGGAGTGGGAGCGCCACTTCGTGCCGCTGCATGGCACTGCCGCGTAGCTGGCCGGAGCTGCAGGAGTGCATGCGCCACGGCCATCCGGTAGGGAAACCCTTAACCCTTCGTCCTTCGCTTCCGCCTCGGCCTATCGAGGCGCCGGCAGCATTGCACATATATTACTGACATCTGAATGGCAGAGTATTCAGGCTCATGCAATTTGAAGCAGAGAACACAGTGAGCGACACAGATTACAGCTCTGGTATCTTGCATAATCAGGTGAACCTGCTGAATGTCATCCACGACAACATTGACATCCGGTGGGAGCCTGCGGCGGCGGCGGCGGCGGCCGGCGGCATGCGCGTCGCCGACGCCAGCCGCTCCGCTTTCCGCCTGAATGTGGAAGGCGTCACATTTGCCGTGGGTGTGTGCGGTTTTCAATAACCCTAAGCCCGTGGGGTGCTCTGATTCGGATCCACTACCACTCGCAACGACTGAGCGCACAATGGCGGGTTGTGGCTGGCGTGGCCTCATGCATCATGCACTGGGGCCATCATGCCTCATCAGAGTGCATCTGCAGAGCTGCATGGAGGCTTGCTGTGCACGCCAGCTTCATGGGTTCAGGTGTCGCAGATCTCAAGGTGCAGGGCGGGCATCAGGATTTGCTATGATTTCATCTAGGTGCAGGGCTGACTGTGTCGGTTTCGAATGCATGCAGGAGAGGACGTGACCGAGATCGGCTCAGTGCCAGGCATCTACCCGAACCAGCTCTACAACCTGCTGGCGCGTTGCCTTGGTCTGCCACTGCATGCTTCTGTGCTGCCGTGTGTGGGCTGCCTCCTGCTCAAGTGGCCTGTTCCTGGTGCATGCATGCAGATTGCTGGTGCATGCATGCATGCACCGGTGCATGAATGCAAACAAATTGCTGAACAAATTTGCCGCTCAGTCTGAATAAAATCCGGGGCAATTACTCCGGGCGCTATGGAGCAGCCATGCAGTTCCTCAAAAGAGGCGCACGGCCATTCACTAACATAACTCTATTGCCATGCAGACGACGCTGCAGGGCAATGGCCAGGTACCCACTTTCGTATGTGCAGGACTGCCGCAAGATGCGGCGCATTTCTCTGTCAATGTGTCATCTGACGCACTTCGTCATCTGTGTGTCTTGCTGCCGGCATGCGACTGCCATGAGCAGTCTTGGTTTGGCATCTGCTGTCAAAGACGCATCGACGTGCGATCACCCTCCCTGCAGCATCTGCCGGCCTCGCCGCTGCGGAATGCCATGCACCGGCTGCTGGCAGCCATGCAGGTGTCTGGCACATTCATCGGCGTCGCGGCAAGCCCTACACAGGTGCAGCCAGCTGCTGTTTTGGGTGAAAAAGATCTGCCGGCGAAAACCTCTTACCTGGTCTGATCGAGTGTGGCAGCGTCTTCATGCAGCATGCCCGCTGCGCAATGCACAACGTTGCATAATGATGCTGTCAACCAGTGCGCAGCTCCTGTCAACATGGTTTTTAGCGTGGCTGTCAGCATCTGGCGCACCATGCCTGCCAACCAAAACGGATTTGACGGAGTGCACTGTCCTGGCGGCGCCGCATGATGTATGGCTTCCGATGGTAGCCAATTCCATGCGCACACGTCAATTCAGCCGCCGCATGCGGCACAAGAGCGTTGAGAAGACTTCCTTCAACCATGTTGCTGCAGCAATTCTCCCTGCCGCAGGCATTGCCGCAGTGGCTGCTGGGTGGGGTCTTCAGCGAGCCACTGGACCTGCCGACCATTCTGTCACGCGATGCAAACAATGATGCGGGCGTCTGCGCATCATCGTCTTGTGCAGGACAACTTCGCGCTGCGGGCGCCGCCGCGGCTGCTGCTGGGTGGAACGCGCCGGTAGACGACCCAACATTGCCGACGCACATCCAGTCTGACACCTTACTTGAACTACATCTTTGTGTTCCCTGCGCAGCACCTCTTCGTGTCGCGGGCGCCGCCCCAGCTGCTGCTGGGCATCTGGACGGCACCGATCCACGATCCCGGCATCGCGCAGCTGCATGCGGGGCTGCTGCTGGCCTGGGAGAACGGCTCGCGCCTGTGGGCGTCAGACTGCTTCGACAACGACGCGCGCGCCCCAGCAACGGTGAGGCACATGCAGCAATCGCGCGCCATGCTGCGGGGCGGGACATGGAGCGCAGCGAGAAGCACAGCATGCAGGTGCAACGTTGGTAGGGATCGCCATGAAGGTCTATGTCACGAGTGACACACAGCATTATGACATCCAGTCACAGTCGCATGTTGTCCGTACAGCAGTCAGAGCCTTCTGCACCAACGAGCTTTGGCGGGCTGAAATTAAAAGCACGTCTGCTGCGTCTGCATTTGACATGTCAACGTGCGCACCAGCCACGAGGAGAAACCTAAAACAGGCCCTTCCTCATCCAGTGCAAGGCACTGAGATCAACAGAAACGCACTGCAACTCGGGAATTCTGTCGCATGCAGGTGAATCGTGTATACCGCTTCATCGCGCTGCTGGGGTCGCGCTTGGTCTCCTGCATCCTGACCGCGATCCACCAGGTGAGCAGCAGAATCTCTCGATATGATCCGCAGCAGCGGCACGCCAGAATTGCTGGCGCTAAAGCTTTTGGCGTCTACAGCTGAAGAACACTGCCATGACAGCACAGTCAATGCTGAGGCAAGGAAAATGACAACTTACACTGCTGCAGGTGCCGAAGATCTTGAAAGGCGGCATCCGCGCTCTGATCAGCCCGCTGTTGCTTGCTTATCTCTCCATCGGTGTTGTTGCAGCAGCAGCTAAATTTCTGCTATATTTGTGCAGAGCGCCCGTCCCTTCCCCACCGAGGGCAGCGTGCTCAAGGCGCCACCGCCTCCGCCACTGAAGAACGGCAATGCGCAGGTGAAACAGACACTCGCCACTTGCCATGCTGTTGACATCAATGGTAACTGTCACGGCTGAATTCCGTCGTAGTGACAACGAGTTCAAAAGCATCCAGCCTGGACTGGATGCAGTGGCACATTGCAATGTGCCAATTGGCGAAGGCATGGAACATTAAAGCAGACGCGATTAGGGTTTTTTTAAGGTTTTTTGGCGTTGACACCGGCCGAGACCAGGCCTGCTGACAGGGCGTCGCCCAAGCAGGAGGGTGATGATGAGGAAGCAGCGTCCCACATGCAGGCGCAACCACTGATCATCAAGTCACACCACTACGGTCCTGTCAACGGCGACAACTTCGTGCTGACTGCTGCAGGCGAACGTCTCGAGCGCTGAAGCGGCGGCGCAGCAGAACATAACAAAGGAGTGCAGCAGAACGCCAACAATGAAGGTGTTGAACCGACAAAAAGTGAATGCTTTCTGGCACAGGCACAGGCCAAGGCTCCACCCGCGGACCAGGCGGCGCGGAAGCGAGGGAACGATTCAGGAGGAGGTGTCAGGCGGACCTGCCGCCAACAATGGCGCTTGAGAAGCTGTTTGCACTCGACACAGGCGAAAGCTGCGCCGGCAGATGAGGCGGCGCAGAAGCGGGGGAACGATTCAGGAGGAGGTGTCAAGCGGACCTGCCGCCAACAATGGCGCTTGAGAAGCTGTTTGCGCTTGACACAGGCCAGCGTCGCGCCGGTAGATGAAGCGGCGCAGCAGCGGGAGGATGATGAGGAGGAGGCGGCGCGCACGCAGGCGCAGCTGGCGTTTGCGGCCATCGCCGTCAGCGGCGCGCGCCTGCACTCGAGCGCCGCGGTGGCCGCTCGCCTGCAGACGGTACGAGTTTTCCCGCCCGTCTTCTGCTGCAAGTGCAAGGCGCACTAATTGACACGCAGCGCTGCAGCGTCCAGTGACGTTTCCAGGCGAATCCTCAGCAAAAGACACAGAGAAACAGACACAATAGAGTCTTGGGTGAGAATGAGAGTAAAGCTTCTCGCTGCAGGGCCAGACCATCGACGAGGCGGCAACAGAGGCTTTTCTGCGCACTGGGTGGGGCCAGTACGACCCGCCTCCGCCTGCGGCCGCCGCCGGTGGCGCTGCCGGCGGCGGGCACGGCGGTCGGCCGGCGATGCGGACGTTTGATATGCATGACGTGCGCCTGGCCACCCGGATCGAGGAGCAGGTGTGTGGCGTCCCTGCATGCTCGCCTGGCGCTTCTCAGTAGCTGCTAGTGCGAAGGACCAGAGGGGATTCTTTCCACAATATGGCAGGTGCTCATGCTCATGCGGCAACTGGCGTGCTGCATGCTGAATGCTGGACCAAGGCAGGCGTGTCGAGTAAAAGAGCGGGCGGGACTCCGCAAGCCGGTGTCAGTGGGCTGAGCGCGGGCCGCTGCAGTGCGTGTATGCACCTCGCAAGGGTGCTCATCCTCTGACGGTGCCCGCCTGCTGGACCATGCAACTAGATACAATCCAGATGCTATCGTAGCAGGCCCACCCTTGCTGAGGGGTTTGGTACCTCCCTCAGGAGGAGGTGGCGCTGTGGCGGGGCGCGGTGCACGGCAGGGCGGCTGTCATCAAGCTGGCCAACCTAGCTCAGGCACCCGCCCAGAAGCAGGCTCTGGCGCACGAGGTACATGCGGTTTTTCTTGCGTGATAACCTCCTGCCTGCAGAGGCATTGCTGAGACCTGCTGCCATGCCTGCACAGTGTTTCCCCCTTCTCGAGCAGCACTTCGAGTTATGTAGCGCCCACCGCATATCGCTGATGCGCTGCAGCATCCAGTGCATCATAGGACTGCAACATGCTGTGTGAGACCAGCTTCAGGTTCTGTCTGAGCGATAGAAAATCACATCATGAAGTCATCGCCGGTGTGCCTGCGGCAGGCGGCGATGTACAGCTACGCGCGCAGCCTGCAGGGCAAGTGTATCCCGCGGCTAATGGCGGCCGGCAACCTGTGCGGCTCCATGTTCGCCTTCCTCGCCACTTCCCCCCAAGGTATGTGCTCAATACCTTGCATTGGTTTTCAGGCTCTGCTTCGAAGCGAAAACGTCCCTGACTTCAGAGACGACATGCTTCTGAGGCACTTGCGGAGGCTTTTGCCCAAAGGACTCGGCTGCGTGCTCGTGAGCCGAAGCCGGGGGGTCCATGCCATCCAGAACCGCAGCCGAAGCAGACTCTGTGAAGAAGCGGCGTGAATCGTGAGGATGCATGAAGCCCACATAGCCGTCACGATGCTAATGCCATTAATTCTTGGTGTTGAGTCACATGTCTCCATATTGTGGACCGTGCAGGCCCGCCGCTGCGCGACCTGGGCCGGCCGCCAACGGCCGCCGAGCATGCAGCGGCGGCGACGGCGCTCCGCACGCTGCACCGCCACCAGGTGATCCGCAACTCAACGAAACAGGGTAGATCGTGTAAACAGGCCTGCGTTTCAAGTTTCAAGTGCAAGTTGCTGCCAAGTGATGCCGGCGCTGGTGCAGGACGAGCCTGTGCCCTGCAGCATTTCACCTGCGGCAAATGCTAGCTGGTCTGGCTGCGGGCCACTGCCTCCCAGGAAGCCCGACAGGCACAGGCATGTCAGGAGACGTCTTCGGGGGTCCGCTTTGACATGCAAACAGTGTGCGCCGGCGCAGGTCAAGGTGGGCCGAGCACCAGCATTGCGTTTCCGCGCGCTGAGCTGCGGCCGCCGATGCCAGACGACGACCCTATCACGGTGGGTCCATACAGATATGGCACTGCTTGCTGCAGAATCAAGAGCAGCGTTTGACGGGGTTTTAAGGCACCCGCTTTGGTGCTATTTGCCCTTGCGCGCTCTATAGAACTTGCAGCGCCTGCATGACAGATTGACCTACGGAGGCCACAGCTTGCACCTCCGCCCTGGGGCTCCTGAATGCATCCTGGTCGTTTGAATGTATTGACTTCCCGGGCGTCAGGATGGCGAGGGCACTGTTACCTGCTGCATCTGGGTCGACCTTGCCAGGTGCAAACATGGGCTTCCTGCCCATGGGCCGCCGCCAGCTGCGGCGGAGCAGATTGTGTGATGGATCGGAGCTGTGTACTTGAACTGTACTGCCATGAAAAGCTTTGCCTGCTGTGCTTGTTTGCGACTGAAGCCTTAATGCTCTCTCTCCTGGCATACACCCGCGCATCATGCCATCTGCTAGCGGAGTGAGTGCTTTGCCTCCCGCTGATAATGCAGCGCGACCGTGGTGCCAGACGCCCAAGCTGCCAGCAGCGAGTGGGCAGGCGAGGAGCTCATGATGCTCCTGGAGGTCCTGTCCGCCGAAGAATCGATTCCTCAGCCGAGCCCGTGACCAACATAGGCGACATCGCGGCGGGAGCTGTTGGGCTGCTGCCATCGCCGCTACGTCTAGGGCTAGAGTACTGATGTCAGGAAGCACTTCAAAGCATGCATTTAAGATCTGTCGCGTTTAGCAAAAAGCGTCAAATGTACTGATGTAGCAAACATTTGCCGAGGTAGATCAGTGTGGATTCTATCGCCTTGGGTCGGGTTTGTAGGAGGCGCACTATCAGCTAGCGATCAGGTGCATGGGGGATTCTTCAGCGGCTCATTCGGTGGGCAGTGATTAACAGTATCGAGATTATAGTCAGTCACATAGGTACGAGTGGCAGCAGGCGCGAGATGTGGGTACGACAACGGTGCCAAGTTGCAGCCTCACACCACGGACTGCCGGTCGGATTCGAGTGGACAAGCGGATGCTGCCTGCAAGTCTCATTGTGTTCCATGGGTGTTTTTTACCTCCAGCCCCTCGAGTGCAGATACTTGTGTTGCATGCGCGCATCCGAGACGTATCTGAACACGTTGCATCGGACGGTCCGTGGCGAGGGAGGTTGTTGCCTTCCCGTCAGACACACACTTTCGACGCCAATTAGGACGCGTCTGAGCAAGCAGCACGGAAAGCAGTTCAGATTTGCACGCAAACATGTCAGAAAATGCCGCGTGCTGAGAAGAGGGCAAGGTCGGCCGGCACGTTCGAGGCCTCCCGCCATCTCTTATTGATCTTTGGCGCGTACAAAAGCATTTGTCATCCCGTATCTGTGGTGGCATGCACGCAGCGCTCTCTGCTCCTCGCACATAAGGTCAGCACCGCCATCTCCTCTTCAGTCGAGATGCCGGCTCATCCAGCAGCACACCCTCGCATGCGCTGATCGCCGGCGCAGGGTGAGGTTCCTTCTTGGGCGCCCAACACTGCCTGATCTCACCCCGTGCTGCCGCTGCCGACCAGGCGATCATGCGCAGCGGTCGCTTAGTACTCTCTCTGCGCCTTGTGGCCTTATGGCACCACGTACGTGCGCAGACGCCGCTTGCGGCATGGGCCAGGAACCATTTCCGGAACCGGTTACTGCATGTACATCAGGGCTGTGCGGGATCGCGCGCTACCATGCATCACAGATAGGCCATATTGTGTCTCGAGCAGGTTGGCGCATGCTGCAATCACGATCCGGGTGTCAAACCTGGCGATCTTGCCCTATACAATTTGCACTGCCTGGCCCACCCTTGACGTCCTTTTGGCACGCGCAGGGTCGTCTTCGGCGGTGAATAGTTCAGCCGACAATCCTCTGGCATCCAGGCATCAGATCGACGCCGTCGGCACCATGCCCAAGGTGTGCACTCGACATACCAGCCAGGAGGGGACGTCTCGTCGCTTGCAGAGCAACCCGCCAGAGCAGCACCAGCCGAGTCTTTCAGCAGTTTGATGCAGAACATGGCAGACTAAGCGCAAGTCGCGTGTCCATCCAGACACTGGCAGCATGTGCACATGCATTGCACTTTTGAGTCACCAGAGGGGCAAACCAGTGTGGTGCATGCCGCAGGTCAAGGTTTGCCTCGCCGCAGACGGCGCGTCTTCGCGCAGCCTGACGCAGTGGCGCAGCGTCGAGCTAAGCGCCGACATCGGCGCCGGCATAGACCCGCGGATCCTGGAAGACCGAATAACCGCCCGCTGCACAGCGGCGAAGCTGGACATGCGCCTCACCAGGATGCACCTAGTGGCGCACGGCGGCGTCCTGGTGCCGCTGGCGGACGCAGGCCCCGGGTGGCTGGCCAAGGCGGAGCGCGCCCGCGGCGCCCCGCCCCGCTTTGTCGCCACCAGACGTGCAAATTCAGCCCAAGTCGATACGCCACTGTGTAAATGCCACTGTTCTGTTCTGTAAATGCCATGTCGCCGCCGGGGAAATTGACTGATGTCGTCCTTGCCGCCACAACATCAAGCTGCAAAGTGGCCACCTGCAGGCGGGTGTGGGGTGCCGTGCGCGGATGGGCAGCCATGCCCCAATGCCGCGCGGGCGTACTATGACGGCAGGAAGGGGCGGGTGCGCACGCACCTGCGCTGCCGCGAGCACGCCAACGCCTACGAGCAGGAGCGTGTGGCGGCAGCAGACGGCAGCGTGGGCCCACCGTGGACCCCGCTGCAGGTGTGACTGCCTTCGAGACTGAAGGTCTTCATGAAAAAATGCGCTGCTCAGCATTACTCTCCAGCATTTTGTTCCTGCTGCAGCATCCCAGCCTGCTATGAGGTGACGCGCCTGAGTGTACACGAGCGCCAGCAATCAGAGTGCACACAGACAGCACAGCACCACTCAGCTGGCCTTGCTTTTGACAGACCCACATAACGCTGTCACCTAGGTGAGGCCTCAAACTGGACACATTGCGGGTTCTGTGGCGCAGGCGGTGCAACCTGTCGGGACCTGCAAGCGCACCGGGTCCGCCACCCGCCTTGCAGCGGCGCTGACGCCTGCGCGGCGCACGCGGAGCAAGACGCCCAAGGCGGCGGCGCCCAAGGAGGCTTACGTCCAGCACGGCACGTCCGGCAAGGAGAACTGCGCCCCGGGCGACAGCGCCAAGGTGTGTGATGTCACATGCCTCTGTTAATGCCGCGAGAAGCTGGCGATCCTGAGATCGAATCGACCCTCGTTGCTCAAGCAACATTGCTAGTGCCGGAGCAATGCTGTTCAGTCAGCACAGCGACTTCATGTGTGCCATGTTCAATGCCTCATGGCAGTAATAGACAGTGTTTCAGCACCACCTCCCCACACGTTTCATATCTACCCAGTCTTCAACCATCATTTTCAACAACTCCGTTGCAATGTTGCAGCAGCTGCGCCCGAACCGGTGCATCCTGAGGCCGCCACCCTCTGTAAAGATTTTTCAGTGTTTCCGATTCTGATTTCAGTCGTCAAACACCATTGCTCCTGTGTCGTGCAGCCGCTGCGTCCGATCAGCGCCATCCTGAAGCCAGCGCGGAGCGCCACAAACCACACGAAACCTCTCACGTTCTCCAATCTGATTCACCAATTGATCAAACATTGCGCCGTGCTGAGCAGCCGCTGCGTCCAGTCGTGGGCCCCCTCCAGCCCGCCCGGAGCATCACGCCGCAGACGCCCATCAAGCTGACAACTACCCAGCTGGAGACGCCGCACCAGCCGCCGCCGCCGGTGGCGGTTTTCCTGCCGAAGACGCCGCGTGGGAAGCGCACACTGTGGCGCGTCCCGCGCCGGCAGGCGCTGGCGATGGAAGACACTCGCGTCGGCGCCATCTTGCAGGTAATCGGTTATAGGGTTCTTCCAAGGTTTACTCCAGGTTGTTAAGTGCATGGCGGCAGCGCCGTAACCAGCCCAGCTGTCGTGTTGTCTGCTCAGTTCTGTTGGGAAGCAAAACTCTGTGATGAACATATCGCCTGCTGGCTCTGGCAAACAGTTGGTTGGTGTGGCAGAAAAGCCCCTCAGCCTTACAGTCCTGATTGCGATGCATCTCCATCTCATTGAGCATCTCCATCTCTTTGAGATATGGATCGACGTATCAGTTATGGCTGTGCCGCCGCAGGAGCAGCGCAGCTGCCTGCCGGTACTTTCAGACGCCTGGATGCCCGAAGACGAGGACCTGGAGAACTGCTTGCCGCCTGGCAAAATCAGCGGCGCGGTTGGCGGAAGGAGCTACGGCGAGGAGCGACCAGTGGCGAGGACACGCAAGCGGCCGGCGGGCGGCCGGGCTGCGGCGCCTCGGGCGGCGGCGCTGGCGGCGGCGGCAAAGGCGGCGGTGCATGCCGCCACGGTCACTGCGCGTCTGGCATTTGCGCATCATGCGGCGTCGCTGCAACTCGCGTCTCAGGTGCTGTATGACGATGTCTCAACCTTCGACAGTGGTCGGCTCTGGGCTGCCTTTACTCCCGTAAGCTCCATCTTCACCAAATCAGGAAACTTACTGGAACCAAATGCCATAATCTGTGCATGGCCACACCTGCAGCGTCACCTAGCCGAGTCAAATGTGCCACTTGACACGATACATATTCAGATGCTTAGCCTATTCGCATGTCCGCCTGAAATGCTTGCATTGCTGCCGAAGGATGGCAGCTGGCCCGCTGGGGAGGAGCATCTGGAAGCCATCGAGCAGCTGGACCCTGTGGACCCCGAGTTCGAGAGCTTCGTGATCAAGAAAAGGAGATGCGATGTCGTCGAGAACGAGGCGCGTGTGACATTAGGAGAAGCTGCTCCTCACACAAGAAGTCTGTAGAGGAGCCGCTTCTCGAGCGGTACAGCATGGTTGTGCAGTGCACGCCGTGTGCCATGACACCAGGCCCTTGGCCAGCAAAATGAGGGCTGATCGACTCTGGTGTCTGTCGAGGCTACGAGTGGTGCTCAAGACGCCACACTGATGCCGGTGGCACCTGGCATGCAGGTCGACCTCTGCCGGCCGGACGATGTGCATCTGCACTTCGACTCGAGCATGGGGACGGTGCGCTGCTCAGTGCATTGTGTTGTCATCGACATTGTGAGGATTGAGCGATGTGGTTATCCGCACCTGCATGTCGCGAGACCATGTGCATGACCATTATGCAGCTGAGTGGTGAAGTTGACCGCTCAGTCGGTGCCGACCCGCCAGCGCAGGCAGCGCAGCTGGATGCACTGGGGGTGCTGCCGCCCCTTGCAGGGCGCGAAACAATTTGTGGCTTTCCCGGTCGACATGACAGGCGTCGCATTGCGCAGGCAGGAGCTGTCTCTTGATCTCTGTCAGAATCACAGTCCCTGTCGGAAACACAAATTCTGTGCTGACTTGACTGGCAATGAGTGGTAGAAACAATGTCAGCAGATAACGACTTGCTTTTCGGCTGTGCAGGCGCTGAAGACACAGCAGACGGCATGACCATCACGCCTGCGGCAAAAGTAAGACGGGGAGTGGAGCTGTAGCAGCGAAACAACCTGTTGGGTTTTTAATTTATTTTTTTGGATAGCACAGAGGAGCCGCTGTGGAAGCTGGTTGCCACCCCTCGATTTTGCAACAAAAACGAGGGGTGCCGCTATCTTTCGCAGCAAACTATTATCCACAGCGTCTGAGACGACAGGTCTGAGACGACAGCTGGGGCCACTTCACTCCTCTGGAGCATCTTCATGAAGGGCAAGCACGCCTTGATATTATGTAGTGCCATCCAGGCGTCCGCGCCGAAATGCGTGTCAGCGCTGAAACGCGTGCGGGATTTGTGGTTGTTGTTCGTTGGTATTTACCATGTGCAGGGGTTAAACTGACACTTGCAGAGGGATAGATTGACAATTGTGATATATAGCACGAGTTGCGCATGGTCTGAGAATTCGCAGCATCGACCGGAGTGGGTCAATTGAATCAGGCAATACATCGTCGAATCACAAATCGGCGGGGCTACAGATCACAAGCGACATTGCGGCCCAACCTGCCTGGCTGCACGATAAGCGGCGCTGAGCATTGCACGCCGCAATGTGTGCAGCGAGAGGTGCGTCCGGCAGTCAGATGTACTTGAGTGCCCTCGAGGCGTCCTCCAGCTTCTGCATCCTGTCTTCCACGGCCACCAGCTCGCGCTCACTGTCCGGGTTCTGCATGAGCTTGAGCATGCCGCCAGAACACTCCGCCGCGATTTCGTCGATCATGCTGTTGGCCTCTTTCAAGCTGGACGCCACCTGGGACAGACACAAGCACAGCTAATTGCCAGAGCACAGGCACTGCAGGGTCTCGTTTGGAACTTGCATGTACATGAAATGACTCAGTGAATGCGCCGGATCTTCCAATGATAAACACGTAATTGGATCCGCAAGATCCCGATTGCACGACTGTCAGAAGAATCCCTTGCACGATGAAGAGCGTGCCTCGGTGATGAGCTTCTGCTGCGAGATCTTGGGCACGATGTCGCGCATCTGCGGGCAATCATGATCACCACACGTGAATTCAGACATCATCAGTTATCCATTTTATCACAGCCAAATACATCACCTTGTTTTATACAACTTTTTGAGTCCACATCCATTGGCGCCACGGCCGGGTGGAAGGCGTGGCCGAGTGTAAATTGAAAGTTTCACAGGTTGTCTGACGCAGCTGGGAATATCACATATTGCATCACGACATCACCTGCTGCACCACGATCTCGGTGTAGGCTGCGAGGCTGACACGCAGCTCGGTGTGATGGTCGTCCTGGCCCCCTGCCCTTGCGCCCAGCATCTGCTTGAGGAACTCCTGCAGGCCAGGGCAGCGCCAATGAGACTGCAGCCATAGTGTTCAAGGCGTATGACAAAGTCAATTGCAGGCGCGACTCACGGCACACAGCAGAACAGCGCAAGATGGCATGCAGGCGCATGCCTGGCATCACCGCGCCGACTGTGCTGTTCGGCTGCCTACACAGAACTCTGTGGAGCTGCCGCGCAGAACGTCTGCAGCTTCCAGCTCGCAGAGTCCACGCGCCGCCTGACGACAATGAGTAAAAGATTTGGCGGAAGTCGGGCTGGGAGCCCACCAGGGGATTCGGGCATGCCGAGCAGTTCCAGCATGCTGGTTTTCAGCGCCGGCGCCAGCGCTGGCGCCAGGACCGAGCCCGCCTTGTCCGCCGCTTGGATGTCCTGCAGGCACTGCGTCATCTGGTCGACGACGGTGGTGTAGAAGCCGTTGGTGGTGAAGGCACGGAGGGTGTCCAGCTCGCTCGACGCCAGGTCCTGCACTAGGGCCTGCGCTGCGCCGCTTCGCGCCTTCAGCAGCTCGTCCACCTGCTCGAAGAATAAACAAGGGGTGGTGGGCGGCAGTGGGATGCGAACGACAGCAAGCGAAATATCAAACGGATTAGGGCAGCTTGCACATCTCAATCACCGCTGCCTTCCTTCTCCAGCAACCTCGTGCTGCATCATAATATTGGTGCCGCTTCCAGCTACGGGAGCGACTGGGGGACGAAGATGCAGTTTATGAAACTGTCACGCGTAGCATATGACACCAGCATTTGCACGGGGAACTGCTTCGTGTGGCACTGCAACTGCTATAGACAAGCCTGCACCACTGTTGCAGCTAAGTGCAGAGAACCAATCAATGCCGCGCCTGCCGCAGGATGACGTGCTGCAGCTTCGGGTAGCTGCCGCAAAACTTCTGGCGCACCAGCACCTGCAGCACCTCCTCGGCATACCGCCGCTTCGTTTCCACTAGATCCAGCGACGGTGCCGCCAGCTTTGACGCCACCGCTGCCCGAAAAAACCAGAACCCAGGGTTCAGATCCACAGTGCAAAGGTTGGCGGCTGCTGCTCACAAAACGTCCTGAATTTCACATGCTTGTCACATGAGTGCAGGCACGTGCCATTAATACACTGAAATGTAGGTACTTATGGCGTCTTCACCAGCAGTAATGGGGGTTGGGATGAAGTACTTCATGCACGACGCCACTAGTGGCGTCGCACCTGAGTTGAAGATGGAGCGGAAGACGGCGGATGAGGGGAAATTCGGCAGGTCCACGCCTCGGCGCTCTGCCACCTCTGCCACGATCTTGGCCAGGCACTCCTCGCTGAAGAACCAGGAGGCCGGGATTTGCTCCTTCAGCTGCGGCAGCACACAGGGACGGCTGTCATCTCGTCGTGTCGTCTTGTGGCCCTCCTGCTCGTGCAGGCAGCCGCCATGACTGTAAGCATGAGATCATGTGCGAGTGGATCATGAAGGAGTACCATCGAGGTCCAGAGTCCAGGTGCGCAGCGCCGCTGGCATGCACAAGACAAGCACTGGCTGATAACATTGACCTCTCAGTCTCGCTGATGCGTGGACAAGCCAGCACATCACAACGTACCTTCATGGCAAAATCTAGGTCCAGGGCCTCGGTGCACGGCGCCACGTGCAGCGAGACCGGCGCGCCGTCTGATGACTTTTTGCCTTTCAAAGTCAAAGAGGCGTGACAGAATGTCAAGGCGCAACACCTTCTTGGCGAATTCCAGGTCCAGCGCCTCGGGGCGCGGCGCCATATGCATGGACATAGAGACTGACGAACTATTCCCCTTTCCGCCTTGGATTCAAAGTGGAAAAGTGCACCTTCTTGGCAAAGTCCAGGTCCAAGGTCTCGGTGCGCGGGGCCACATGCAGCGAGGGTGGCGCGTCGTCGGGCAGCCCCCGGTAGTCCGCCATGACCAGCGCCTCCAGCAGCGACCCGACATCCCGCAGGAGCGCCGCCGCCCGCCGCTCAGCAGCGCCCTCGGTGCGGATCGCGCACGCCGCCCGCAGCGGCTCTACCCGCGCCTTGCACTCGCCCAGCATCGCGTCCATCTGCAGGCAGGGTCGCGCCGGCTTTGTGATGGGATCTCAAGTGTCCCTGAGATGCGGCCCCTGATCGTGGCTGCTGTCTGCAAGCGAGAATGCTCGTCAGGGGTGAGAGGCGGCGCTGTGCATCCTCTGCACAACTTCCACTGAGTCACTGTTTCAAGGAACTGTCAGAGGAGGAGGAAGGCAGAGTCCAGGCTTGAAATAGTCTGTCAACGACAGCATTGATAGCAGCGCTGCCCTGCTTTGCGGAACCTGTTGCACCTTGGTGATGAGGGTGGCGATGATGTCGGTCTTGGTCAGCAGGTTGCGCTGGATGCTGTCCAGCCGGTTCGCCAGCGCAACGCTGCCCATGTCGCTCTTGCGCGCAGAAAGGTCAGCATGGCCGGCGAAGAACGCCGCCTCCTGATCCCGCAGCTGCTGCAAGTTCATGGCCACCTCCTCTGACGCAGAGGTTTTGCGGCACCGCACCTGCAAACAGAAGGCTCCGTTCAGATTATGAAAGAGTGTGGTTGCGAAATTGAGCGTAAATGCAAGGCGCAGCTGATCACCAGACTCAGTGCCGCAGCTCACCTCCGCGGATCCACTCGAAACTGCAACTCATAACCACCAGACTTTGCCAAACTCAAGAACTGCAGGATTCGGACATGCATTGTCACACAGAGCCTGCACTCGTCCGGGGTTGGGTGGCTGTAAAGCTGGGAAGATCCTGCCGCGTTAAAACGTCAATATTTAATAAACATACTAAAAAGATTCCGCACCGCATACGACCCGTATTTGGGGCGGAACTCGTGGGGATCTGTGCCGTTGATGCGAGCGGCGATGGCCTTGCCGTCCTCTGCGCGGTCCACCTTCGTGTAGATTCCTGCATCCCAGCATAAGACAGCTGGCATGTAAGAGGTGAAAGGAACTGCCTGCTCTCACTCTGTGGCGTCATATGCAGATATCACATCCACCCGCTGTGCAGCGCCAAGGAGACTGCGACGGCTGATACAACTTCAGGTTCAGGCGCAAGATCAGAATGGACAGGTCATCGAGGGTGTTGCACAATGCTCAGAACTCATCTTGCATGTGGCTGGCGCAGCACAAGCGCAGCGCAAATCTCACCAATGGTGCGCTCGCCGTCTTTGTCATAGTCCTGCGCCATCTGCCAGGCGATGATATTGGCCGAATCCTCGGTCGCCGGCACCACGCATGCAATGACCATCGACTTGCCTGTGCATCGAATCGACGAAACTTGATTCATATCTCGTTTCACAGCTTGCATGCTTCCATTTGCCCGGCACCTATTCCTAAAACACAAAGCTTCGCCGTAATGTCTGTGCTGCTACTAAATTCTGGCCGCTGGTGATTGCCAAACACATGCCGGCTGCCTCACCTTTGATGTACTTTGCCACCATGTTCATCGTGATATCCTTGATGTTTGGCGGCTGGCCTGCAAGGCGCGCAAATCCATGTGGTTCAGTGCCAGCGGAATTGGACAGCTACCGCTCCACAGCAATAGCTGCCGTGACGTGTGACCAGGCACAGCACAATGGCCTGGTGCTCTAAGGACAATTATGTGTTGTACATGTTTCCCACCTGGCAGCGGCGACACGATGATGCCGGGCAGGTCGATGAGCGTCAGGTCGTGCAGCAGCGGGCCGTACACCTTGAGGCTGAGCGGCGTGTCGACGAGCGTCTTGGCGCCGACGCCCGCCACATCGTCCGTTGCCCGCAGCACCGCATCCGCAATGTCAGCGTAGCTGAGCTTGTCGATGCGCACCTCCGGCTGCCCGGGCTTGGTGTAGGACAGCTCCGCGACTTCGACATCGCCGCGGCGCAGCTGCAGCTCCAACGGGCAGCGCGTCACAGTGCCTGTGCCCCTGACCCCCCAGCACACAAGCGTATGGTTCAGTCGTGTTTCACCACGCATGACATTTATTACATGTGATCGATCGGACGGCAGCTCGGCTGTTGTTTTGGCGTGCCCGCCCAGTGGAGACGAACACAACGGCTGGACAAACAGCTGGCAGCCAAAAGAAACACCTTATCATTTATTATTTATTTACATTAGACAAACACCTTATAAGTGCCTTGACGGCGCGTATGGTACCCCAAGAATCTCGCAAGGTAGAGCCAGGAAGGGGCCATTGCGCAGTCAGTCTGGCAGCTCAGCATAGTATGCAGGTGAACTGGAGATAAAAGCCACGCCTCGGCAGGGAGATGCCGCTCAGCAGCTCCACCACGCTGGACTTGCCCGCGCTCTGTCCGCCAATGACGGCAATTCCCGGAAGGTCCAGGTCCTGGTCGTCCACGCCCACCATCTTCCGTGCCTTGTCCACCTGGTCCAGGGTGTGTGCCATGCCGCCGGGGCGGGCGCTAAGCAGCGCGCCGGCGGACTGTGCTGTGGAGCCGCTGCCGTTCTTGCCGGCTGCCGCTGGCGATGACGCGACTGAGGAGGCGCCATCGTCCTTTGCCCTCATTTCTGCATATAGGAACATCATGTTCAGCCTCGGTTAGAAGGCTGTTGCTTACTGTGCATCAGTGGCATGCCAGACCTGTGGGGGACAGCTTCAATTGAAACTGTTGCAACAGTTCAGTGTCCTCTTGCACTGCTGCCCGAACCCCAGATGCTGATCATCATAAGACGCCATGACTGTTGCCGGCGGTTCTGCTGGCTCAAGCACAGCTTCTCATTATGATTGTAGTACTACTTGGCCTTGCATTTGTGGTATCTCTGTACGGTACGGAGATACCACAAATGCAAGGCTGCGATCGCTCAATGAATCGACGCGCCATAAAATGGACATACATGGCCGTATATACGTAGTGAGCACCCACCAACGGAAAAACGTCTGGCAACCCGTGCGGGTCGCCAGGCGGATGGCTGGAAGCCCTCATCCATGATCTCGCTTGTCTGTGGCAGCTCAAGAAACCTTGCTTGCTGTATGGTGAAAGGACAAGAAGCAGTGCCGGCGACTTGTGCCTTTCTTACACGTTTGTCAAAGCGAAACACATAAAGTTCATGTTTGAGCACTGCTGGCCGTACTCAGCACAGCCTGTGCTGAGTACGGCCAGCAGTGCTCAAACATGAACTGGCAGGCAATTTGACCTTAACATGCTAAGGTGGGGCGTTTATGAACTCGCGGTGCCGGAATGGGGCAGATTTGACTGGAGGTACAGAGTCATTTAATCAGTGCAGAGGCTCTTCCAAGCAACATGAGCCGGCCACAGATTCTATGGCAGTGTAACATGATGCGGCGGGTGAGACAGACAGTGGTTGATTAAGCCAGCTTCTCATGCTGTGTATTGTCGCATCGATGCGACAATAACACCTCAGCGTTGGCAAGATGTCATGCAGCCGCGCTGTCCAGTCGGGGCCGCAAGGGCATCTTGCCAATGATCGGATCATTGGCATGATGATCTAGCACAGGACGTGACGATGTGCACCTGAGGACTGTGTAAGGCCTGCATTCAGGCAATCCATATTGGGACGCACATGATGGCAGCTGATATACGGCTGTTGGCATCGCGCCAGCGATTGCGCTGGAAAGAAGCCGTATCAGCGCACTCGAGCCGCCAGCAGATGGCGGAATGACTGGAAGGAATGTAGGACCGCCGCAGCGCGCTGCCACTGCGCCGCACCGCGCTGCAGCACTGCGCCTGGTCGCTGACAGACGATAGGCACGCGCGCAACCTGCATCCACTTTGCCAAGAAGTGAGCATGCAAGCTGATTCTACAAAGCCCACTGCATCGAGATGCAGATGCTACCCAGCTGGGTACTGCACACTGTCTGCCCCAGAACAACTCCATGTGGGTCAACTCGATTCTCAGATAGCAGCGCATCACGGTGCCCGTGCCCCAGAAATCAGAGAACTAGTTTCCTGCGGCACCAGGCGTGAGTGTTTGGATGGCAGCCCAGCGACTTGCCAGCCATGCAGATGCGAATTTGAAAGCCTTTTGTACGATGAATATTTGATGCTTTGTATGCCGCCTTGATCCGGCTTGACAGCCTTGTGGGCACATCTGGCGTCCCGAGAAACGCGCAAGGCAGGGACAGCAGCTGCAGACGCCATTCTGCAGTCATACTGGCAGGCTTGTCAGAGGATGTATGCGCTGTACTGGAGAGGGACGCGCCTCGTGAGGGAGATGCCGCTCAGCAGCTCCACCACCCTGGACATGCCGGCACTCTGGCCGCCGTTGACGGCAATTTCTGGCAGATCCAGGTCCTGATCGTGGATGCTCACCATGTTCCGCGCCTTTCCACACGGTCCCAGGCATTCTGCCATGCCGACGGGTCAGGGCGCTCAGCGGCGCACCGGCAGACTGCGCTGAGGAGCCGTTGCCGTTCCCGCCGGCCGACACCGGCAATGAGGCGACTGAGGAGGCGCCATCGCCGACGATATCGTCCTTTGCCATCCTTCTGCCATATACAGCGTCATCATCTCCGCCCACGGTCAGAAGTCGTTTACGTGCTGTGTGTCAGTAGCATGCCAACTGTGTGGGGGCAGCTTCGTGTCGTCTTGCACTGCTGCCCGAAGCCCCGAATCCTAGGTGCTGATGATCATATACAAGAAACCATGGCTGTTGCCAGCGGCCCTGCTGGCTCAAGAAGGAGCTTCTTTTTATAAAAAGGTAGTCATTGATACCAAAATGCAAGGTTGCGGTTGCCCTTAGGGATCAACGTGCAATGGGACCTGTTAGGACATGAGCACCCACCAGCGGTAAATCCGGCTGTGAAAGAGCCGCCTAACGCAGGCCAGGTCCTCACGCGTCTGCGCGCTCGGCCTTTTCATCGATCGATCGCGATTTCCTTTATCGCGAGTTCCTCGACTTTTTTTGTCGGATTCCGATGCCTGCTGATTGACGGCAGGACTGGACATGCGCATCACCAGGGTGCACCTGGTGGCGCGTGACGGCGCCCTCATACCGGTGGCGTCCGCAGGCCCAGAGTGGATGGCCAGCGCGGCGCCGGTACGCGGCCGCGATTTGCCGCCACCAGACGTCGACGTGAGTTTCAGGTCTGGATCTAGTCAGATATTAATCTGGTTTGCCAACGCCTTGCCACCGGCGAATGGGTTGCAAAGCTTGCCGCTCCTCCCTGCCTTGCCCGCATCACCTACACGTGTTGCAGACAGCCAGGACTGCACTGCAGGCGACTGCGGGTTGCGGTGCTGTTCGAAGGCCTGTCCCAATGCTGTGCGGACGTATGCAGCTGCAGACAGCAGCACAGGGTGCGTGCGTATGCACAAGGGCTGCTGTGACCATGCCAACAGTTCTTGAGCGGCGGCGCGTGGCTGCGGCCGGCGGCAAAGCAGCCGTATCGCGGCCCATCCTGCAGGCATGTCTGCCTTCTGCATCATGTGTCTACATTCAAATCCACGCCTCTGTCACATCATTGACACTCAATCACACAGCACTCGGCCCATCCTTGACAGACGCATGACATGCACACGTGAAATGTCACGGTGAGGCTGCCGTGACAGCTCCCTGACATGGGGATGACATCCTCGTGACACTTCTGCATGACAGCCTGCATGTCACGGCAGCATGTCACGAATGTGTCAACTTCATGTCAACGCAGTGTCACGGCAGCCGTCATGCGTTGATCCGTGACACTACCGTGACACTACATGTCAATGTAGTACATTGACATGTATCATGACACTTCTTGGACCCCCGTGACATAATCTCATTCTCAGAGTGGTGTCTCAAACACCTGGACGTTTGACGCTGCGGACCTCGTGAACATCCTACCGCCGGGCGGTTTCGGCGGCGCGACAGGCGGAAGCAGCAACGCCGAGTGTAGCGAGGAGCGGGCAGTGGCGAGGACGCACAAGCAGCCGGTGGCGTGCCAGGCGGCGGGCGACCGGGCTACGGCGGCTAATCAGGCGGCGGCGCCCGCCGCCACGATGGCTGCACCGCCAGCGTTCGTGCCTTACGCTGCATCGCCGCATGCCGGGCCTCAGGCGGCTCTTAAGCACAACTCGATATTGAAATGTGCAAGGTGCACCTTGCACATTTCACGTGTCTCTGTTCATGTCTCTGGGGGTCTGTTCACTTCTTGCGAAGGCTGCCACCTTTCCACCATCACGGGTATCTAGGCTGCCGAACAGCATTATATCGGACTTTCATGAGGCGGTCAGATTTGATGTGAAGCCCTGGCACTGCCCTGGCAGGTGAAGCAGTCAGCACCTCAACAGGCTGCCTCAGGCACTGTGGTCTTCACTGAACGAAGTTGTTGCCACAGATGCCGCAGGCCGGCGCCTGGCCAGCCGGACTGAAGTCCCTTGGAGCCGCCAACGAGCAGCTGGACCCAGAGATGTTCCAGGTTTTGAAGAGCTTCGTCGAGGACGAGGTGCATCCTCCACCGTGAAGCTGGCTGTCAGTTGCTAGATGTCCTGGGCGCAGAGCCACCACATTCCGATGCAGCTCAGCCTGATACGCAGTGCATGCGGTATCATGCCGCCAGCGAATGGGAGAGCTGTCCCGCTCTATATTATCTGTGAATGTTTGGGCGTCATGGGTGATAAATCGGATGCCGCGCTGATGCCATGCAGGTGGACCTCTGCAAGCCGGACGCGGTGGACCTGCACATCGACACGAACGTGGTATTGGTACAAAGTGGTACGTCCTGCAGCTTGCCTGTCATCTGTAGACGTTTTTACCAATGCCTCAGCTGCCACAGACCGTATGCGTTGCCAGGTGGTGCCGCTGATGGCTCACGATGGCGCCTGTCTGGCGGTGCAGGCTGCACACTGGACGCTCCGGGCGTGCTGGGCCTTTTGCGGGGTGACACTTACTTTCGCCATGTCAAGTTGCAGCGTCTGCACTGCTGTGCTGGCTGAAGCTCGCATGCACATGCATTCTGGCAAGGCATGGCGACATGCTCGTGTGCATCACGACCGGCACAGTCATGCCGACTGGCACAGTGTCTGGTGCAGTCATAAAGATATTCGAAACCATGTTCTTTGCTGTGCAGGCGGTGAGCAGCAACTCCCGTCCGTGCCGTGCCTCATCAGTTGCGCACGGCGGCCAGGAACATCCCCGGCAAACTTGACCAGATCGCCAACGAAGCTCGGTTATAATTATCTTCCTGCCGGTCTGCCGCTGCAAGCCGCATGCTGGGATGCAGGAATGGTGCCTCCAAAGAGCGTTAGTGTAGTGATGGGAGCTTGGTGCAGAATTATCATGAAATGGCAGCTGAAGTCGAAGGAAGTGGTCGAGAAGTGTGATCCCGCTCTCGCGCTGCTGTTGGTGATGACACCATGCTACCACCCGCGCTGCGCCGAACTGCGTGCCGGCGCTGGGCAGCGAGGAGGGTTGCTTGCAGAATCGGCATTGGCAAGACATAGCTGGTAGAACTTTCTATTCACAGGAAATTGAGCACTGCTTCAGCCACTAGACGTGGCTGCTTTGAATGTGTGACGATGTGATCCGATCATTATATTGCCTGAAATATATATATATATATATTTCAGGCAATATAATATATATATATATATATATATGTATCATCGATTGGCTGCAAAGGTGATGATCTTTTCTATGACCTGTGGAAACACATGTGTTGAACATGCATTGCCACTCATGATATATCACAGGCAGATAGATATTTTACACTTTCCCAGCCTCACTCAGGCCGATTAGTGTTCATAGAGGTCAAAATTGAGCATCCCGAATCGGTCAAACCCTGAGTTGCTGCGTTAACACTGCCGCTGCGGACACCATTGTCAATTTTTCTTTCTTCTTCTTTTTCTTCCTTTTGCCATCATCCCCTTTGCCGCCATGCCACCATTCTTTCCCCATTTTTTTTGCTGCCGCCATCTTCAGATTGGCTGCCGCGACAGCGGCGCCACGTTCATGCGGCAGATGGCCACTGCCGTTGTCTGCGCAGTCCACCACGCCCTCTGCTGTTTTCGAGAGCTCTCGCCTGCGCATCATCGTATGAAACACGCGACAGCACCTCACACTGGTCACACGCAAGCATGCCGGCATCAAGCAATGCAAATCTATGTGGCAGTTGTTCATTTGGAAGAGACATGAGTAGGCTTCACCGAGTCGCTACCGAGGCAAAAACAGCTGCTGAACTGAGCCGACGACGCGCTGGCTGACGATGAGAACGGGCCCGCTGCCAGTGGACTGAGCAGAGCGCCACACACTTGCACTTTCACCCGCCTTGCCAGGATTCAGGCTGTTGCTGCTGCAGCGGCGAGGCCAGCTTCCAGCGCGGAGCTACTTGCGCTACAGGAATGGCGGCACTGCTTTATTTCGGCATTTTTCAGCACCTGTACACCGGAGCCACCATGTATGGTCTCATTTCATCAAGCCGCTGTTGTGGGTCGACGAGCTGGCGCCGCTTGCCGCCACCAACCTTGAGGCAAATCGATCTGAGCGCCAGTGACGCTGGCTTTCAGAGAGGGCCCCTATTGGCGTGCAGGCCAGCAAGGCTGCCAGAAGTTTGCATATGTGTCAACACCACTATCGCCGATGCCGCTGTTTGCCGCCGACCTCGAGACAAAATCGATCTGAGTTCCAGTGAACGCTGGTTCTCAGAGAGGGTCCATGTCGGCGGGTACTGCAGCAGCGCTTCCAGGCGATGACACCTCGTCTCAGGCCGTTTGTGTGTTTGTGTAGTTTCATGCGTACTGCCTTTCACCGCAGGCTTTTGTCGTGGGGGCCGGGTTACGCCGTCCCACGACAGAATCCACTTGGCGGTCATTGATTTGTTCATTGACGGCCAGGTGTCAAGAGCGGCTTGTACATGTGTCGACTTGAGGCTCCCGCGTCAGGTGCGATGTTCAGAAGTCGGCGAAGCGCCGCCATGGCCACCTTACCTGCGGCATTGGTTTATGCACAGGCGATCCGGCTGCGTTTCACTTCCTTCACAGCTTGATTGCTGTTGACCTCAAGGGGGCATCCATCTATAAGACCTTGCAATGCAGTGCTTATCCAACGCTGAGTATGTTGCTCGTACGCACACCAATGAACGCAAGTGCATGCAAATCGTCTTGGACTGTCCGACCAGTGCTCAGCACGGTCTGGCCTTGGACCATTCTAGGCTCAACGGACCTTCAATGATATGAGAAGCCAGTATTCAGCTTTGATTGCTGTCGCCTGATCAGCCAGGTCCTGGTCCTTGCGAGGTGACCGGTCCGCCAGATTCGCTGTCGGTGGACACCCGCCGCTGCCTCTCACGACAGCGGCTCCTCACCACCCGCGGCAGAGACTCGTTCTCAAATTTGAGCTTTAAAGTCACTGAAGCTGATGTATCTAGGTACGTGGTACGTGCATGAAAGACAGCCGTAGTAGTGAAATGGACAATAAACCCAGCCATTTCAGTGGACCGGCAGCCAGCTCATTAGATTTCAGTGCGTGAAGGCCTGCAGATGCTGGTGCTCAGAACGGTGTCCTTTGGAACACCAACCGCCTGGTGAAAACTGGCGTCTCATACACAGGCAAGAATAGCAAGATGGACGAGCATTCTTCTCCTGTCACCTCAACTGGCAACGGCATTGGCGGGGGCAGCGGCGACGGCAACGGGTCCGCGGTTGACTGCGCAGCTGCCGGGCAGGCTTCCGGCGCGCTGCTGGCAAAGCCGCCTGGCGGCTTGGCGCAGACCCTGGACCAGGTCGACCATGTGCGGAAGCTCCTGGGTGTGGACAACAGGGATTTCGATTTGCCAGGCATTGCGGTCATCGGCGGCCAGAGCGCCGGCAAGTCCAGTGTGGTTGAGCTGCTCAGCGGCGTCTCCCTGCCGAGGCGCGCGCTTCTTGTTCAACACACCTTGCTGAACTGTTGAGCTTGGATGCATACTTGAGTCGATCTTCGCCTTTCCCCTTCGAGAAAGATGCAGTGCTTCCTGGTTGGCATTCGCTGAGCTGCCCGAGGATCTGACGAGGGCTCTATCTCTGCCTGTGCATCAGGGGCGCAGGCACCGTGACGCGCTGCCCGCTGGAGCTGCAGCTGCGCCGCGGCGATGTCGAAGTCGCGGAGCTGTCCTACACTAAGCCCGGGCAGCCGGAAGTGCGCATCGACAACCTCAGCTACGCTGACATCGCCGACGCGGTGCTACGGGCGACGGACGATGTGGCGGGCGTCGGGGTCAAGACGCTCGTCGACACGCCGCTCAGCCTCAAGGTATACGGCCCACTACTGCACGACCTCACGCTCATCGACCTGCCCGGCATCATTGTGTCGCCGCTGCCAGGTGGGAATGGCACCTGCCTCGAGCACATATTGCATGCTGCGATGCCGGATCACCTGTGGCAGCAGCTGTGCACCGTGTGCAGGTCACGTTTTAGCAGCCTGAATCGACTGCCGCTAAACCAGCACGATCACTGAACCAATCTGACTCGTTGCATGATGGCCTGAGCAGCTCCAGTGCATCTCTGTCGGCACTCAGCGCACGTTTTTGGCTGCGCAGGCCAGCCAGCAAACATCAAGGACATCACAATAAACATGGTGGCGACCTACATCAAGGGTGAGCCAGCCTGCAAACAGGAACTTTGACAACATTGAATTTGACCGTTCTGCGGGCTGCAGAGCGGTGGCGGCAATGGGTGTGAAATCTGCGCTGGCATATTTGATGTACGCAGGGCCCATTATATGTGGCCACTGCAGGCTGCAAGAATATGTACATATTGTTGTGTTGCACACTGTGTTGCATGGCATGTGTTGCACATGTGTTGCACTAGTCTGTCGCAATGCGTGATGTGCAGGCAAATCGATGATCAACGCCTGTGTCGTGCCGGCGACGGAGGATTCCGCCAACATCATCGCCTGGAAAATGGCGCAGGATTATGATCCACACGGCGAGCGCACCATCGGTGAGCGTTCCACATCCTTCACATGGCAAAATGCAGCACGACTCCTGTGCGATGTGAGAGGTCCTCGTGAGCAGGACAGAGACTTGCTTCGGATGTCAAACGCATCAGCCCTCAATGTCAGCTGCTGTGCATGGCGAGCAGCTGATGGACCTGTACTCACAGGCTGGACATAATGCACACCATTCAGCCATCACCAGCTCTCTGAGGCGCCGGTCGTTCAACACTGCGACGCAGGCATCTACACGAAGGTGGACCGCGCTGAGGATGGCAAGGCCATTGCCGCGCGCATCAACGGCACTGATCCCCACGAATTCCGCCCACGCCTGGGATCCTACTCGGTGCGCCACTGCTTTGTGATTCGATGCCAAAACCCCAGATGCACTCTGCAGAATGTCAATGCATGATCGTGTCCGAATCTAGCTTCAAAGGTCCCAAACCGCAAGCTTTGAAGGCTCGCTCGCTGGTTTCGATGCACCACAGCTGTGTGTCCGCCTGTCTGTTTGTGTGGCAAGTCTGCAGGGTGAGATTTGCACAATCGAATCACGGTCTGCTTTCTGCCGTCGCAGGTGCTGTGCCGCAACACCAATTCCGCCGAGCAGCGGGACATGAGCCTGCAGCAACTGCAGGAGCAGGAGGCCGCCTTCTTCGCTGGTCACTCTGAGCTGTCCGCCCGCAAAGTCGACATGGGCAGCGTGGCGCTTGCGGAGCGGCTGGACCACATCCAGCGCACGCTGCTGACCAAGACCGACATCATCCCAACCTGATCGCCAAGGTGTGCAAATTGACTATGGTCTCACTTTCAGACGTCATCTGGTATGGCAGCTGTGAAACTGCTGGAAGCGGTGCAGACGGCAGACCGCTCTGCTCACTAGAGAGCGCTGAAATGCAACGGTTCTGTCACTGATGGTGCGCTGCTGACGGACACCAAACCTGAGAACTAATCTGCAGGAAAGTGTATTTTCAGCTGCCGTGCATCCATACAATGCAGAACTTGACGGACAGCCCTGCCGTCTGTGTCACAACTCCAGCCTAATCTGATTCCAACTGATATCAACCATCCGTCAACGAAAGTGCAGACGGATCAACTGCTGGCAGGGTGCAAGGCCAGGGTCGAGCCGCTGCGGGTGTCCTGCGCGATCCGCACTGAGAGCGCAGCGCTCCTGCGGGCGGCGGCGCTGCTGCGGGATGTCGGCACCACACTGGAGGCGCTCATTGCTGGAGATTTCAAGGCGCTTCCTGAGGGGGCGCCCGTGTCACTGCACGTCGCGCCGCGCACCAATGCTCAGGATGTGACCTTCGCCAAAAAGGTGCGCCCAAACCTGCAGCCTTCGAAGTGCGATGGAAAGCCTGCCAGCAGCAAGACACAGCATGCTCCATTGGCACTGCAGGACCCCGTGCGCGTGATCTCGGCCATACGCAGCCACTGGCATTCATAGGCAGGTCCATCATGTTCCCTATATTTGCAATGGCCTTACACAGCATGGAATGCTGGCTACCCTTCGCCAGTTGCCATGACTGATGAGGCGTGTGTTGTATCCCAGCTACGGGCGGCAATCCCGCCCAGCTACTTCTTCAGCACCGATTGCCTCGCCACGATTCTGGCAGAGATGACAGAGAGCAAAGGCGTGGATCTGCCCAACTTCCTATCGCCTTCCGTTTTCCGCACCATCTTCAACTCAGGTGCAAATCCAGTTTTACCATGTGTTCAGGACGATAATTAGGTGTGATGCATCAGCTGCTGCTTCACAGCTCGGAATTATTACACCGCCACCCAGGTGGTGAATTGATTCCCAGCGATTAACGCCTAGTGAATGATGAAAACCAATCAAGTAAAATGATGACATGACCATGCTGTTGTTTCGTGCAGCTGTGGCGGCCAAGCTGGCGGCACCGTCACTGGACCTGGTCGAGGAGAAGCGCAACTACATCGAGACAGTGCTGAAGGCGCTGATGCGCCAGAAGTTCGACGGCTACCCGCAACTGGAGTATGTCATCCTGCGGCAGGCATGACGCTCGTGCCTGATTGTGACGCTCTGCAAATAAACACTCAAGTCCAGTGCTCTGCTCTGCTCTGCTCTGCTCTGCTCTGCTCTGCTCTGCTCTGCTCTGCTCTGCTCTGCTCTGCTCTGCTCTGCTCTGCTCTGCCCTGCTCTGCTCTGCTCTGCTCTGCTCTGCCTGCAAAACAAGGTGGGCAGGCGCCGCTGAATGGTTTGGTTCAAAACTGTACCACGTGGGCACGAAGGAATTCAGCCGCATGATCTTGGCATCTTCCTTTATTGCACAGGTGGGCGAGCAGCTGAAGGCGCAGAGCGACCTGGCGCAGGCGCTGGTGCAGGACATTGCGGCAAGCGAGCTGCACGCCTTCCGCGCCTTCACCAACAACCCCTTCTACACCTCTACGGTCGACCAGATGAACAAGTGCCTGCAAGACATCCAGGCACACGAACAGGCTGTTGCAACACACAACGCAATTCCGGTAGCCGCAGCAACACCCAGAACGCACAAATACCTGATGCCGCGGAAGCCGGACACCAGCGTCTTCGAGCGCCTCGGCATGCCGCAGCCCCTGGTGAGTCGCATCATGCACTCGACAGCGCAACTGTGCTCGATCCCAGGAGATGTCTCGGTGATTATTTTTTCAGATCTGCAGCTGTTTCCCAGATCTGCAGCTTTCGCGTGCGGATCTTGGCGTATGGATCTTGATCGAGCTCACGGTGGCCGTGTTGAGCACGGGCAAGTCCGAGACTATCGACCCCTTCAATTGTATTTTGGATATTTGGAACACTATCAAATGGAATGACTACATGCGACTGGAGGCTCAACAATTTGGCTTGGGATTGCACTTTGCAAACTTTGCAAAGTGCAATCTTTGAAAGGATCTTGAAAGGATCTTGAAAGGATCTCTTTGAAAGGATACCAGTAGAGGCAGTATCCGGTCTATGATAACTAGCACATGCGCATTCCAATGCTGACACGCGTTCAGCGTTACCCCGCCAGTGGGGGCAGAAATTATTTCTGCGTCAAATGGCGCGGGAGGTGAGATCCGTGCGCCCTGCATTTCCTGGGCGTTAATCTCTCTCTGAGATCGCCTTCTCAGGTCATGATGCAGGAGCCACAAGTTGCAGCATGTATGAGAACCTGATCTCGGATTTGCGCAGCTGCAACACCTGAATTTAGGTCATGGCATGTAAAATTGTCATGCAGTGTTCATTTTAGCCAACGAAAATGCGCTGGCAAGCGATGTTGCAGTCGAACCATGCTCCGTTCCCTGCTAATGCCTCAATATTCGTCAGGCACGCCCAACCCTGTCGTAATGACGCCACTTGCTGGGGTTCCGACGTCTGGTGGCGACAAATTGCGGCAGCGTACCGGCGCCGCGTTGGCCATCCACTGTAACAATCCCGCTGTAACAAACCCCACTTGCTACATCCACTCTGGGCCTGCGGACGCCACCGGCATGAGGGCGCCGTCACGTGCCACCAGGTGCACCCTGGTGATGCGCATGTCCAGTCCTGCCGTCAATCAGCAGGCAAAAGCCGAGGAAATCGACGAAAAGGCCGAGCGCGCCGACACGTGAGGACCTGGCCTGCGTCAGGCGGCTTTTTCACAGCCGATCCGCCGGTACCGAAAAACCGGTTTTACCGCTGGTGGGTGCTCAGGTCCTAACAGGTCCCATTGCACGTCGATCCCTATGATCATGAGCAACCGCAACGTGCTCATGAGCAACCGCAACCTTGCATTTTTGGCATCAATGATTACAATCTTGAACAAGAAGCTGCTTCTTGAGCCAGCAGGGCCCGCTGGCAACAGCCATGGTTTCTTGTATATGGATCATCAGCATCTAGGATTCGCGGCTTCGGGCAGCAGTGCAAGAGGACACGAAGCTGCCCCCACAGTTGGCATGCTGCTGACGCACATCATGCAAAACGACTTCTGACCGTGGCCGGAGATGATCATCTCATGATGATCATGATGACGCTGTATATGGGCAGAAGGATGCAGTGGGCTCTGTAGAAACAGCTTGCATGCTCACTTCTTGGCAAAGTGGATGCAGCTTGCGCGCGTGAGTTTCGTCTGTCAGCGACCAGGCGCAGTGCTGCAGTGCGCTGCGGCGGTCCTACATTCCTTCCAGTCATTCCGCCAATCTGCTGGCGGCTCGAGTGCGCTGATACTGCTGCCTTCCAGCGCAGCCGCTGGCGCGATGCCAAGAGCCATGTATCAGCTGCCATCATGTGCGTCCCAATATGAATTGCCTGAATGCAGGCCTCGCGCAGTCCTCAGGTTCACATCGCCACGTCCTGTGCTAGATCATTGGCATGATGCCCTTGCGGCCCCGATCGGACAGCGCGGCTGCATGACATCTTGCCAACGCTGATGCGACAATGATACAACATGAGAAGCTGGCTTAATCAACCACTGTCTGTCTCACCCGCCTCAATCATGTTACACTGCCACAGAATCTGTGTATATTTGCTTGGAAGAGCCCTCTGCACTGATCGATGACTCTGGTACACCTAGTCAAATCTGCCCCATTCCGGCACGTCGATCGACCATGGTGGGTGCTCACTACGGCCATGTATGTCCTGACAGATTCCATGGCGCGTCGATTCATTGAGCGATCGCAACCTTGCGTTTGTGGTATCTATGTACTACAATTTTAATAAGAAGCTGTGCTTGAGCCAGCAGAACCGCCGGCAACAGTCATGGTATCTATGGTGATCAGCATCTGGGGTTCGGGCAGCAGTGCAAGAAGACACTGAACTGCCCCCCACAGGTCTGGCATGCCACTGATGCACAGTAAGCAACAGACTTCTAACCGAGGCTGAACATGATGTTCCTATGTGCAGCAAGGAGGGCAATGGACGATGGCGCCTCCTCAGTCGCATCATCGCCAGCGGCAGCCGGCAAGAACGGCAGCGGCTCCACAGCGCAGTCCGCCGGCGCGCTGCTTAGCGCCCGCCCGGCGGCATGGCACACACCCTGGACCAGGTGGACAAGGCATGGAAGATGGCTGGACCTTCCGGGAATTGCCGTCATTGGCGGACAGAGCGCGGGCAAGTCCAGCGTGGTGGAGCTGCTGAGCGGCATCTCCCTGCCGAGGTGCGGCTTCTTTCTCCAGTTCACCTCCATACAATGCTGAGCTGCCAGTCTGACTGCACAATGGCCCCTTCCTGGCTCTACCTTGCGAGATTCTTGGGGTACTAGACGCGCCGTCAAGGCACTTGGGTGTTTGTTTTGGCTGGGCTGTTTGTCCAGCCGTTGTGTCCGTCTCCACTGGGCGGGCACGCCAAAACAACAGCCGAGCTGCCGTCCAATCGATCACATGTAATATATGTCATGCGTGGTGAAACACGACTGAACCATATGTTTGAGTGCTAGTGGGTCAGGGGCACAGGCACCGTGACGCGCTGCCCGCTGGAGCTGCAGCTGCGCCGCGGCAATGTCGAGGTCGCGGAGCTGTCCTACACCAAGCCCGGGCAGCCGGAGGTGCGCATCGACAACCTCAGCTACGCTGACATGCGGACGCGGTGCTGCGGGCGACGGACGATGTGGCGGGCGTCGGCGCCAAGACGCTCGTCGACACGCCGCTCAGCCTGAAGGTGTACGGCCCGCTGCTGCACGACCTGACGCTCATCGACCTGCCCGGCATCATTGTGTTGCCGCTGCCAGGTGAGAAACATGTACAACACAGAAACATGTTCAACACAAAATTGCCTCCGAGCACCAGGCCATTGTGCTGTGCCTGGTCACACGTCACGGCAGCTATTGTGCAGGCCACCTTCTCTTGTACAAAAGTGAGGTGCACCTGGTGTAGAGGCGCTTCATGCGCCAGATCATTCCTGTCTGGAGCAATTCCGCTGGCACTGAACCACATGGATTTGCACGCCTTGCAGGCCAGCCGGCAGACATCAAGGATATCACGATGAACATGGTGGCAAAGTACATGAAGGGTGAGGCAGCGGCATGTGTTTGGCAATCAACAGCGGCCAGAATTTAGTAGCAGCACAGACATTACGGCGAAGCTTTGTGTTTTAGGAACAGTTGCCAGGCAAATGGGGGCATCTAAAGCCACCCAGCCCCGAACGAGTGCAGGCTCTGTGCGACAATGCATGTCCGAATCCTGCAATTCTTGAGTTTGGCAAAGTCGGGTGGTTATGACCTGCCAATTTCGAGTGGATCCGCGGAGGTGAGCTGCGGCACCGAGTCTGGTGATCAGCTGCGCCCTGCGTTTACGCTCATTTTCGCAATTACACTCTCTCATAATCTGAACGAAGCCTTCTGTTTGCAGGTGCGCTGCCGCAAAACGCCGGAGGAGGTGGCCATGAACTTGCAGCAGCTGCGGGATCAGGAGGCGGCGTTCTTCGCCGGCCATGCTGACCTTTCTGCGCGCAAGAGCGACATGGGCAGCGTTGCGCTGGCGAACCGGCTGGACAGCATCCAGCGCAACCTGCTGACCAAGACCGACATCATCGCCACCCTCATCACCAAGGTGCAACGGGTTTCGCAAAGCAGGGCAGCGCTGCTAGCAAATGCCGTCGTCGACAGACTATTCCAAGCCTGGACTCTGCCTTCCTCCTCCTCTGACAGAGCCTTGAAACAGTGACTTAGTGGAAGCTGTGCAGAGGATGCACAGCGCCGCCTCTCACCCCTGACGAGCATTCTCGCTTACGTACAGCAGCCGCGATCAGGGGCCGCATCTCAGGGACACTTGAGATCCCATCACAAAGCCGGAGCGCAACCCTGCCTGCAGATGGACGCAATGCTGGGCGAGTGCAAGGCCCGGGTAGAGCCGCTGCGGGCGGCGTGCGCGATCCGCACCGAGGGCGCCGCCGAGCGGCGGGCGGCGGCGCTCCTGCGGGATGTCGGGTCGCTGCTGGAGGCGCTGGTCGTGGCGGACTACCGGGGGCTGCCCGACGACGCGCCACCCTCGCTGCATGTGGCCCCGCGCACCGAGACCTTGGACCTGGACTTTGCCAAGAAGGTGCACTTTTCCACTTTGAATCAAAGGCGGAAAGGGGAATCGTTTGTCAGTCTCTATGTCCATGCATATGGCGCCGCGCCCCGAGGCGCTGGACCTGGAATTCGCCAAGAAGGTGTTGCGCCTTGACATTCTGTCACACATTATTGACTTTGAAAGGCAAAAAGTCATCAGACGGCGCGCCGATCTCGCTGCATGTGGCGCCGTGCACCGAGGCCCTGGACCTGGATAGTGCCAAGAAGGTACGTTGTGATGTGCTGGCTTGTCCATGCCTTAGCGAGACTGATCAGTCCATGCCTTAGCGAGACTGATCATTTCATGAAATGTCAATCTTATCAGCCAGTGCTTGACTTGTGCATGCCAGCGGCGCTGCGCAGCTGGACCCTGGACCTCGATGGTACTCCTTCATGATCCACTCGCACATGATCTCATGCTTACAGTCACGGCGGCTGCCTCCAACGAGCAGGAGTGCCACAAGACGACATGACGAGATGACAGCCGTCCCTGTGTGCTGCCGCAGCTGAAGGAGCAAATTCCGGCCTCCTGGTTCTTCAGCGAGGAGTGCCTGGCCAAGATCACGGCAGAGGTGGCAGAGCGCCGAGGCGTGGACCTGCCGAATTTCCCCTCATGATCATCCGTTGTCTTCCGCTGCATCTTCAACTCAGGTGCGACGCCACTAGTGGCGTCGTGCATGAAGTACTTTATTCCCACCCCCATTACTGCTGGTGAAGACGCAATTAGTACCTACATTTCATTTCACTGATGGCACGTGCCTGCACTCATGTGACAAGCATGTGATATTCAGGACGTTTTTTGTGAGCAGCAGCCGCCAACCTTTGCACTGTGGAGCTGAACCCTGGGTTCTGCTTTCTCGGGCAGCGGTGGCGTCAAAGCTGGCGGCACCGTCGCTGGAGCTAGTGGAAACGAAGCGGCGGTATGCCGAGGAGGTGCTGCAGGCGCTGGTGCGCCAGAAGTTTTGTGGCAGCTCCCCGCAGCTGCAGCACGTCATCCTGCGGCAGGCGCGGCATTGATTGCTTCTCTGCACTCAGCTGCAACAGTGGTGCAGGCTTGTCTATAGCAGTTGCAGTGCCACACGAAGCAATTCCCCGTGCAAATGCTGGTGACATATGCTACGCGTGACAGTTTCATTAAATGCATCTTCGTCCCCCAGTCGCCCCAGTAGCTGGAAGCGGCACCATCATTATGATGCAGCACGAGGTTGCTGGAGAAGGAAGGCAGCGATGATTGAGATGTGCAAGCTGCCCTAATACGTTTAATATTTCGCTTTCTGTCGTTCACATCCCACTGCCGCCCACCACCCCTGTTTGTTGTTCGAGCAGGTGGACGAGCTGCTGAAGGCGCGAAGCGGCGCGGCGCAGGCCCTAGTGCAGGACCTGGCGTCGAGCGAGCTGGACTCCTTCCGCGCCTTCACCACCGTCGACTACTACACCACCACCGTCGACCAGATGACGCAGTGCCTGCGGCACATCCAGGCGGCGAACAAGGCGGGCTCGGCCCCAGCGCCGGACACCGGCTTGCTGCAATGGCTCGGCATGCCGAATCCCCTGGTGGGCTCCCAGCCGACTTCCGCCAATTCTTTTACTCTTTGTCGTCAGGCGGCGCGTGGACACTGCGAGCTGGAAGCTGCAGACTTTCTGCGCGGCCGCTCCACAGAACTCTGTGTAGGCAGCCGAACAGCACACGTTGATGTCGGCGCGGTGATGTCAGGCATGCGCCTGCATGCCATCTTACGCTGTTCTGCTGTGCGCCGTGAGTTGCGGCTGCAATTGGGTTTGTCATACGCCTTGGACACGATGGCTGCAGTCTCATTGGCACTGCCCTGGCCTGCAGGAGTTTCTCAAGCAGATGCTGGACGCAAGGGCAGGGGGGCAGGACGACCAGCACACCGAGCTGCGTGTTAGCCTCGCAGCCTACACCGAGATCGTGGTGCAGCAGGTGATATCGTGATGCAATGTATGATATTCCCAGCTGCGTCAGACAACCTGTGGAACTTTCGATTTACACTCGGCCGCGCCTTCCACCCGCCGTGGCTGCCAATGGAGGATGGATGACGCCAAAGTTGTAAACACAAGGTGATGTATTTGGCTGTATGATAAAATGGAAAACTGATGAAGTCTGAATTCACTTGTGGTGATCATGATTGCCCGCAGATGTGCGACATCGTGCCCAAGGTCTCGCAGCAGAAGCTCATCACCAAGGCACGCACTTCATCGTGCAAGGGATTCTTCTGCCGGTCGTGTAATCGGGATCTTGCGGATCCAATTACGCGTTTATCATTGGAAGATTCGGCGCATGCATGGCCATGCCCTGAGTCATTTTATGTACATGCAAGTTCCAAATGAGACCCTGCAGTGCCTGTGCTCTGGCAATCAGCTGTGCTTGTATTTGTCCCAGGTGGCGTCCAGCTTGAAAGAGGCCAACAGCATGATCGACGAAATCGCGGCGGAGTGTTCCGGCGGCATGCTCAAGCTCATGCAGAATCCGGACAGTGAGCGCGAGCTGGTGGCCGTGGAAGACAGGATGCAGAAGCTGGAGGACGCCTCGAGGGCACTCAAGTACATCTGACTGCCGGACACACCTCTCGCTGCACACATTGCGGCGTGCAATGTTCGGCGCCTCTTATAAGGCGCCAGAGCAGATGGCGCGATAACGGCGCCACGTTCCTGAGCAGCGTCTATGGCACGGATAAGACGAGCGCAGCACAAGAAGGCCATCATGACATGGGCTGCAGCTGCTGCAGAGTCCAGGCGCCAGAGCAGTGACGGCAGCCCGTTAATGTAGAAATAATGCCAAGTACTGATAATAAATAGAACTTTTGCTGTGGTGTTCTTTTTCGACAGCATCGCCGTGCCAAATATTTCCGCCATGTTTGCGCATAGTTTGGCAATGATTTACTGTGCGCAGCGGCCGCACGCACTCGGGTTGAGCTTGGATTTTGCGGGTGTGCCTACATATATTCTCTCGGTGATTCAGTTCGCTGCTTTCAAACATCCTGAACCGCTATGCCTTCGTAAGCGGCTCTCAAATCCACTCGAGTCCTCCGACTGTTCAAGATCAAGATCGTGGATATTAAGGCTGAAAGTTCGAACATCAATCAGACAACTCCCATCTCGTGATGCGCAGGCTCACGAAGGGGTATGCGAAATCGCGTGGCGCAGGCCAGCGCTGCCCGTCGGGCAAGCCGCTGCGGTGCTGCAGGGTCAGCTCCCGCAACCGCGGCAGCGGGCAAAGCGCCTTCGCAAGGCCCCTGCCGCAGAGGGAGCGTCGGCTGATCAACAGCGGCCAAGATGCGAATGTCAAGCGACACGCAATGAGCAATGAGCAATGTGCAATCGTACTATCATCAGGACATGCAGTGTGGCCCTTCCCACGCACAAACAGGGCACCAACCGACCTTGGCGTGATACTGGCGTATAACGACCCGGAGCCGAGATCCAGTACTTCCAGCTTCCGCAGCCGCGCAAGTTCTGCGAGTCCATCGTCGGCGTAGGTGCAGGTGCAGAAGCCCAGGTCCGTTAGGTGCTGCAATGTGGCCACCGCTGCCATGGTTGGTGGCGGCAATTTGAACTCCGCCAGGTGGAGTTCCGCCAGGTACGACAGCGCACTGAGCGCCCTGAAACCCTCCACATTACCCTGCAGGGAAGCAAGATGTGCGGTGACACGGCTGCTCAAGGTCTGAGCCGAGGCATGAGCAGCGATGCGGAACTTGTGAAACATGTGAGTATTGCGGACGGCGCTCTCAGCTTGCCATTGGTGCCAAACCACAGAAGATTGAATGTCAGTGCCCGGCGTAGACTGTTGACAAAAGCGTCCAAAAAGACAACTGCCAAATTGCGATCTTGCCAAGGGCAGACGTGACAGCACGAGATCCATTGGAGTAGAGCACGGCAATGCTCCCACCTCGCTTCTGATGTGTTGGGACAGTGTGTCCTCCCAGCAGTCCAGCGTCAGTTTCGTCAGATTTGACGCGGCCGCCACCGACTGCAGGTCGTGGATGCGAGGGTAGACCAGGTCCCACTCGCGCAGCGCCGGCAGCGAAGCGAGCCATTTGACGCCATCAAACCTGGCCCGCGTGGTCAGTCCCATGCTGAGACACTGCAGCGCCGTCAGGCTCCGCTGCATCTCCTTGCAGCACCTGCGGCATAGCAGACACATGTGTTGACTGACAGTTGTCTGACAGCCCACCGCTGCCGCTGCATGCTGTGAGCGCAGAGCCATTCAGTGGGTGGATACAGACGCGCTAGCAATGGCCTCGGACTTAGGCGCGCAACTGCAGCCAGGTTGGCCTACCAATGAGAAATAGGGCTTTTGGCAATACGGCCTGGCTGCTAGGGCTGCGGTGACGGAAGCAGCCATGGACTGTTGGGGTCGCAATCCGCGGCTGTTGAACACTGCAAGGAACTGGCTGAGCATTGCTCGCCTCGGGGTGATGGCGTCGCAGGCTAATCCCAGGTCCAGGTTTGTGAGAGCAGAGCCGAACCGGTGGCAGATGTCCAGCACGGTAGTCTCGTTGACGGTGTTCGTTCGCCCGAAATCGAGCTCCCGCAGACAGAGCCAGTCCCTCGTGAAGGGCAGCAGGTCATGCTCCAATACCTGCAGCACAAGGGCCACGCGTGGGAAGCCAGCGCTCGCAGCTTTGCACTGCACAGCGCGACACCATGCATGCATGCGCGGCTATATCGCCATGATGATCATAAAGGGTTTAGACGCAACACTCACATCTTCAAAGCCGGACAGCACCAGCGAAGATACATGCTTGAGGCCCGCCAGCCCAGTCATCCAAACGGGCAGGTGCCACTCGAAGTCGCTCGTCACGGCGACCTGCTCCAACGCTGTCAGGCCGTGCAGTGCCGAGCCATCTGCGCTCACAAGACAAGGCGTGATATGTTCCACTGCTCTATCGACACGACAGGTGCCCGCATAGAGCAGGTGGCATGTACTCGCGGCACAGGATAGAAAGGAAGGCTTAGGCACATTGTACTTGCCCATGCACAGGCTTGCTGGCCCCGAGTGTCACGGATTCACGTTGTCTCCGGCTCAGCGTGAGCCGCACCGCAGAGGCGAGACAGACATCCTGGAGATTCCAGATGATTGCCGATGCCGCAACAGAAGAGATATACAGCGCACCTTGAGCCGACAGTGTCGAGGTGGTCAGCGCCAGACTCTTCAGGTCCGACAACTGCGCCAGCGCAGTCGCAAAAGCTGGCGGATTCACGTCTGGTGAGCCCTCCAGCTGCAGCCTCGTCAGCGCGGAAAGTCCGGCAACGCCGCCGCCGTGCAGCTGCGAGCAGCACCTGAGCTCCACGTCCAACAACGCCGGGCAGGCGCGGCCCATGCAATGCAGGTCTGCGCATACACCGCGCAGGAGGTCAAACCTGTCCCGAGTGGTAAATTGTCACAAGCTTTCTGAAGAGCAGGCAGAGCAGCAACGCAGCAAGCAGCAGAGCAGCAGTCTAGGCAGCGGTGTGCGCGACTGATCATGCACAAATGACAGTACAAATTCAGGAGGCCCCGCCAGCAGCAACAACCAAGAACAACTCAAACGAAGCATAGAAGTACCTTGGTCCAGCACGTCCATGGTGTCCAGGCTCAGCCGCCGCAGCCCGATGAGCCCGGACAGATGCTGCAGCGTGCCTGCTGACGCCAGCCGGATGCTGCGGAGCAACAGCCCGGTGAGGGCCGTCAGCGTCGCCAATTGCAGGAGACACACTCCTCCCAGCTGCAGCGCGGGCGGCGGCGGCGGCTGCAAAGGGTACTGCATGGCGAGCTCCGGAGCTTTCACGGCCAGATCCTGCAGCGGCAAAGACGGCGATGTTCTCGCAAGAAACACACGAGGCTCAGCCACCGCAGCACTTCAATGCGAGTTTGCTGACATGGCACGATAGCCTGTGCACATGGACCAGAATGACCATAACAGACAGACAGCCTTGCACTGCACATATGATGCATCATAGTCACCTGCAGGGCTGCCAGGTGCGTGAAGGACAGCGCGGGTTGCGTCTCTGCAGCTGCCAGCCTGCACGGCACATCATATAGCCGTGGATCGGCGCCGTCTGGGCAGTTTGCATCCATACCGCCGACATAGAGCAGCTGCATATAGACCTCAACGACATCAGCACAAAGTGCAGAGCGGGAGGACAACAGCTCATCAGACCAAGTCCACCTCAAAAACTCCAGGTGCAGCCGCCTCAGGTGCGGCAGTCGCTCGATGACCTGCCGCACAGTGTCCTGCAGCTCCCCTGCAGCGGACAGAGTCAGAGCGGTGCAGGCGGAAAACGCCGCGCAGGGCTCTGCAGTGCGGCGATCCCGGACCTCTAGGGCCCCGTCAAACAGGCCAGCGAAGCTTTGGCGCCAGGCGCGGCAGGTCGAGCGGATCGCGGACAGCGCCACCGGATCAGCATGCACATCCCTGCGGGACGGGAACAACATGGCCATCCCTCCACGGACAACGGCTGAGGTCCACAAAAGGTGCGCAAGGTGACAAAAAGGCAAGGCTTGTCTGGAGAGTGCGCAGTGCTGGCTGCAAATGTGGTGGGCAGAAGTTACCTCAGGAGCATCTCGAGGATGACGTCGTGCAGTTCACTCGGCAGGTCTGCAAAGCACGAGCTGCTGGGAATCCGTGCATCCGCGGCGGCCAATGCCTTGTGATGTTTTGATCGAGTAAGCATAGTGAGGAGATCGCAGATTCGTCAAGGCTAAATCGCAAGCGGCTGCCAGATGCGCCAGCTTCCAGAGAGGCTTCAACGCTGTCTGTCTCCCGTTGAGAGAAAACAATCTGCTGCATTCCCGAGCGACCTCAGATCGGCTCACATGCCAGCTGCACAACTGCTCACACATGCACCTGCCTGGAAGCCGCATTCGCAGCGGGACCATCGACGCCTGACACCCTGCGCAGATCACAGTGTCTCCTACTCACACATCTGAGGCAGCTGCATGTGTTTGCTGCCCCTAACAGCGAGCACATCGGTCGTCCTTAGGGCGGCCGCATGCGCACACTGATGTGATGTGCAGCAGCCTTTCGAGGCTCTCGTCTAGATACCGGGGCTGATCCAAGCAGTCCGTCTAATCACACATGGGCGTGGAAAGCGATATGTCAGGCGTAGCAGTTGGGCAAGATTTCTGCCGCGTGGTTGAAGCTGTGCAGCGTCTTCGCATATGACGGCTCATTGCAGGTTTAGGTAAAAATGCCACTTGCACTTTACTGTGAGGAGCTGGCGGCGGAACACAAGCGACAGCTACATGTGACTCCTTGCAGCATACCTACAAGTACTGATTCTCATGACGAGTGCTCGAAGCCGCTGCCGCACACACCAGCCTTGCATGAAAGCAGTCGACCGATAGGGGTTGGCATTGCTGGTCATGGGCAGGCCATGATTGCTGCAACTTAAGGCAGATGTGAACTCTCCGAAGCGTTAGCCAGGGGACAGCGGCATGTATCACATCATACAGCGCCTCTTGTGCCGGTTGCTACTCAGTAGCAACCGTGACTAGCTTGAAGCGAAGTGACTAGCTTAAAGCGAACTCAGATGGCTCATGCGATGGCATGCAATTGCGGCAACAGCCCAGAATTCTACAGCGCCAGCAATGTGACTTGTTTGTAACTTGGATGGCCGACCTGCATTTCATACGAGTGGGTTTCAAAGGCGTCTAGCTACAGGTAATCTTACAAGCAGCTGGTCGCCAGGTGAGGAATGTCAGGTATCAATTATCAGTGCTGTTCCGCACGAGTGCTGCTCTGAGAACGAATTCGAAGACGATTAAACTGTCGATGAAGCGCTCTGGCAGTAATAAATGCAAAATTGGCAGTATCGGCAAGGTTCGGTGTCAGAAGGGAGCTCGTATGTGCTGCTGCTGCTGCGGCTGCACTGCTGCTACTTCCTAATCAATGTTCTGTAGGTTTGCGCCCCGCTAGCCGAGACGCTGCTCTGAGCAGCCGTGCTCGCCATGAAAGAAGCGCTGGCCGCATCAAGGGCCTGTGTCTTGCCGTCCATGAAGACTGCCAGAAGCAGTGCGGCGAATATGAGCCTCGCCCGTTGACAGAATTACGGAGAATTTCAATCCGATTCCGGCTCTGCGCCAAAATGAAAATCGGCCTCGCGATGTTCCCTGTTAGGCCCATTTGCATGCTCGCTGAAATGTCGCACTCCGCCAATCTCTTCCTTCACTCCAGGCCGAAACCCTCAGCGTTCATGATGGCAAGCCGCAGCCGCTCCTCCAGCTTGGCCTTGCCCACGTATGCCGGCAGCAGCAGCGTGTTGAAACAGGTGTGGCTGGTCGGCAGCTTGGCGGAGTCGCCGCCATCGCCCTGCAGTGTTGAACAGAAGTCATGTCAGATTCCGATGTTCACGATGTTGCTGGCAGGAGCAGCTTTGTTGAAGTGGCTGTGCCTCAACAGCAGCTTAGCGGAATAGCCGCCGTTGCCCTGCACAGCAGACAGCATGTAGGCCATTCCCACTTATTTCGTTCTAGACGACAACCGCCTGCATTTGTCAGCGCCGCTGCCGCCAGCCTGCTGATCTCTTACATGTGGCTGGAGGATGCCCTCCAGCAGCATTCTGAGGCGACTGCCAGCCCACGAGGCTTGTGCAAGGTATGGTCTCCCCATGCGAGTGCAGTGCGGACTGCATCCTGCCGCTGTGCATCGCCAAGCGTTCTGCATTGAGCAGGGCTGCTTCTTGCAGTACGCCGGCCAGCGCAGCACAGGGGGCAGCTGTCCAAAAACGATCTTGCACTCCTGTTGGCTGCCGGAGCTGACTGTACAAGCAACGCCTCGGCACGCAGGCACGAAAGCTGCCGTGCCAGTGGAGAATCGTCATACAAGCCTACACGCTGCTGCCAACCTCCAGCTTCACAGTGGTGGGAGGAGGAGGTAGAGGAAGTACCGACGAAGAGGTTTTCGACGAGTGTTGATATATAACTTTTGAACTGAAGTAAATTGTTCATCAACTAGCTTACTGACGAATTCGGCTGATTAGCTTTCTCCGCGCCGCCACTGGATCGACAAGGAAGTAAGTTGATTTGGCTGGTGATTCGAACCTGCCAGCCTTTGGTCACAGGCCAGTGGCGTTCCCCATGAGGGGAGGAGGCAGGAGAAGTAACGACGAAGAAAATATGGGACGACAACAAGCCGGCACATCATCGATGCAGCACTTGTCGGCCAGGCCGCCGATGGGTGTTGGCGGTGGAGCCAGTCAGCGAATTGAGGCGCCTCTTTGAGACGAACGTAAACATCAGATTCCATGGTTTGGCAGGCTACCTGGATGGTGCAGCGCAGGTTGGCGAGACCGCCGATAGGCGCGCGGTCGGAGCCCGACACGAATTTGAGGAACTTGCGCTGTTCCTCCGGCGCCAGGCCATGCACCACCTCCCACAGCCATGCCACCACCTGCGGCAGAGAATATCGACATTTTTGAGTAGGTCAGCAGCTGTCATCATTGGCGGTTTCGCGTCGGAGGATCGGCGCCGATTCTCTGGCGCAGGGGCCATGCACCACCCACAGCGAGCTCGCCCCTGCAGTAATGCATCTGCTTTGCTTGGTCAGTGTCTACATTTCCCATCGTGTGGGAGCCTGGAAGGCGGACACCGAGGTGCTCCTCAGGCGCAAGGCCGTGCACCACCTCCCACAGCAAGGTCACCACCTGCAGGGGCCGCCCACTGCAGCGCCGGAATCCACAATGGCATTCCTTCCCCGATCTGCTTTTGACTTTCCTTTCGGAGACAGGTGCTTGAGTCCGTCCCCCCACCTGGTGGTCTGCATTGTATCCGCCATCGTAGCGCGCCGCCTGCTGCAGCGCCCTGAAATCCAGCAGCGGCGTGCCGCACACCAGTCGCTCCAGCTCCGTCGCCGAAAACAGGTGGATAGCCGGCCCGCCGCACAGCATCAGGAAGCCCCGCGCAAAGGCCTGCAGGAGGCATGAATAGGGTATGGTTCTGCCTGTCAATCTGTCTGGAGTTTCACCCAGGGGTCACGCCGCCTGCGCAAACGCATGATGGTTGAATAGCAGTTTGCATTGACCGCACTTTGATAGTGCAGATTCCACGACAAAGTGGTTTGCGATTCCATCGCGTGGTATCAGAGAGTCCTGCGCAACCGCCTGCTCCAAATCAGTCGGCCTTACTCGGCAGTCCTCAACACAGCAGTCCGCATCTCAAGCAGAGAAGCAGGCTGGTGGTTGGCAGCTCTGCTCTGCTCGTCTTGACTGGTACAGATGACAGACAAACTCAATCTCAATACAGTTAGAATCTACCTGCTCAGAATCTACCGGTGCACAGCGCGCAACACTGTGCAGTCCACTTTATGCAACACGACTGCAAAAAGCGGTGGTGTTTGTTTCGTCCATGCACGCATACCCTGACAGCAGTGGACGTGTGACAAGCTTGCTCAATTGCGAGTGATTCACACCTCAAACTGGCGGTGCACGGCACGTGACAGAATGCAGTCCACATACGCGTCCACGAACTGGCGGCGGTTGTCTTCCGTGACATACAGCGCCTCGCCGCCGGGAACCAGCGGCAGCGACAGCGGCTGCCCGATGCCTGGGACTCCCGCGGTGAACGTCTGGCAGAACACCTCCTCCACGCTGCCGGGGCCTGATGACGACAGCAAACACATGGCTGTTTTCAGACCATATCATGAACAGCAAAAGCGGCCCGATGCCCGGCACGCCGGCGGTGAAGGTCGTGACAGAGACCTCCTCCACGCCCGGCACCTGGAGATGCACAGTTAGTGAAAACGATTCAACACCTACACGTGAGTGGCCCGATGCCCGGCACGCCGGTAGGGTACTACTATATACCCTAAACCCCAAACCCTAAACCCTAAGGCCTGCAGTGAAGGCCTGGCGGACAAGGCCTCGGGCGCTTGGGCCTGTGGGGAGAACACGAGAATGGCAATTGAGGGAATGGAAAATAGTATGGAAAATATGCTCGGCACGCCGGTGGTGAATGCCTGGCACAATCATCGCCTCCATGTTATCAGGACCTGTGTACATCCAGAGAACAGGAGGTTAAACCCTAATAAACCCTAAGGACGTGACAGCAGCTCAGCATTGCAAATGCCTGCGTCAACATCGGGCGAGGACACACTCCTCCCACCGCGGGCCTCCTGGGCCTGAAGTTGATGTGCTTGCACAGATCCTCAGGGCTCTCAACTGCCGCGCATCTCTCCGGGATGCGCACAAGCGTAGCTACTCAGAAAGAGGCATGTGCTGAATGTGCAGAGGTCCGACAGCCGGCATGTCACGCAGAAAAGCGCCAGCAAAGTGGCTACTCTACTCTCTACTCTCCAAATGCGAGTATTCTGCTTCGACCTTCGTTCAGAACTCCCACCGTCATGGTCGAGCAGCTGGCGCAGGGGACGCCCAGGGTGGGGCTGAAGTCACTGTCAACAGGAAAGGATTCCCTTCGGATTGTCAGTCAAACCATCACCGTTGTAGTCGAGCAGCTGGCGCAGGGAGCGCCCCAGGGTGGGGTCGAAGTCGGCCAGGTCGCGCAACCCCAGCGGCTGCCCTGCCAGCTTCTTATAGAGCGCCAGCGGCAGCGGGAAGTCCAACAGGACACCTGCCGACATGAGAACATAGTAGGTTCAAAACGAAGCTTGAACTTGTTTGCTGGTTAATCGCGGATGCTCGCGCAGCCGCAGCGGCTGCCCTGCCAGATTCTTGTGCAGCGCCAGCGGCAGCAGAAAGTCCAGCAGCACGCTTGAGAGCGTTCAGCAAACCCGTTTCATATTGTCATCACATGTGTCAGATCCAGTGTCTGTTTGGTGGCTGCCCCACCAGATCTTGCACAGCACCAATGGCAATGGAAAGTCCAGCAGCACGCCTGCGAGAGCAGGATAGACATTGAGTTGCTTTGCCACATGTCAAAATTATCTGATTCTCGACTGCGCCAGCTCCTTGTCCGGCGCCAGCGGCTGCGAGGAATGTCCAGCAGCACGTGTACATGTGCAGAAGCAAATCCTTGACGGTCGCATTGGCGCAACGTGCATTTCCTCATACTCGTCGAGGTTTGCACAGCCCTGCCAGCTTCCATGTACAGCATCCAGCGGAAGCAAGACAAATCCGGATTGCAGCAGGGCGACTCTGATTGTGTATAATGCAAAATCACACTCGCTGAGCAGCTGCTTTCTGGTGCACCACACGGGAGGGTTCTCACACACAATGCCTATAAGTCAGGTGCCGTCCGGCTACTGCAGTGCCTGCCACAACAGGGACCCGCTTTCGTTGGAGCAGTCATCGTGCTGCATGCTATGCGGTCAAGCTGCCGCTGTTCATTCAACCACACAGATGCAATGCGTCAGTGGGGTTCACCAAGCGCACCATTGTAGATGGCGAGGCCGGCGACGAGGCCCAGCAGCATGAACTCGGTGTCCGCTTCCAGCGACGACGGGTTGAACCAGTAGGTGCCGGACTCCTGCAGAAACAGATCACAACGCTCTGGTTCTTCTGTCCCATTCACTTTATTGTTTCTGCAAGCGGGCTGCGTACATCACGACAGGTTGGGAGCCTTCTGGCAAGGAAACCGCACAGCAGACCGCCATATCGGCCGGCAACATAGCTGGATGGCTGCGGTGAGCATGAGGATCGACACAGGAACTTGATCGAAAAGCGCACCGGCTGGAGGATGAGCATGCCGCAGTCAGGGCAGGGCACAGAAGCTGGTGCATTAAATAGCGCAGGGGTTCTGATGCTGTCTTCAGAAGTCACAACGCAGCATTTGTTGAGTTTGACGCACCGGCTGGAAGATGAGCATGCCGTAGTCGGGGCACAGCAGCTCCGTCAGCAGCAGCTGGAAGAACTCCTTCTTCAGGCCGCCAGCGTCGATGCCAGCCTCCTGGATGAAGTGCACCCGCAGCGGCTTAAACAGGTCCTTCGGCCGCTGCCGCGCTATCTCGTCCAGCGCGTCCTGCAATTGACATGAACAATGTGGCAATTCGAGACGAATAGGTTATCCAGTTGCATACGCAGCGGCATGAAGAGGTCCTTTGGCCCCTGCCGCGCGATCTCATCCTAATCCCTAATCCTCCGCCCCACTCTAATCCTAATCCCTAACCAAGATTCACTTGAGTGGTCTGCTCTGGACGAGGCAGTTGCGCCAGATCTGCAGGATGCAGATGTCGGGATTGTCAGGCGACGATCGCCTTGCACATTCCTCGAACAAGGCTGGTGTTCAAATCAGAGAGTGCACCTCGATGAGGTGGTTGCGGCGGATGCGCAGGATGCAGAAGTCGGGGTTGTCGGGCGGCACGCCGCTGTCCTCCGGCGTTGGCAGATTCATCGACCCCTGCCGCCGCAGGCTGCCGCCCTGCAACACATGAATGCCTGTGTGTGTGACCATTCTAACAGCGTGGTGTATGACTGCCTGCCGGTGTCAACGGGTTCATCGACCCCTGCCGGCTCAGACCCCTGCACATCCAACGGGCAACTACTGGAGACAAAATTTGACGTCTTTGGTGTGAGCATGCATGAGGCTCCATGCTGACCTCCAGCGTCAGCAGGCTTATCGACCCCTGCCGCCCAGGACCCCGCCATGTACGAGGGGTGGACAGCATGGCGATGACAATCGCAAAGGTTGCAAATGCCTTCAGTTAAGGTCCATCAACTCCCATCCCGCTTCTGCCTGCCTCTGCATGCACAAACATTGGGTCAGTCGTCAGAAGCTTCTGATGGACCATCGCATGTCGAGCAAGCCTTGGCCGTCTATGCGCAAACGCTGTGGTGCGGCAATTGCACCCTCATGATTGCCTCTGCCTGATGCACCTCGAAGGATATCCGTTGCACACTGGGTCAGACAAGAAGGGGCGGTGCAGCGTGTTTCATCTCACGGCCGGCCCACATCATGATGCGGCTCAGCGCCAAGAGCGTGGCCAGCTCTGCCGAAGCTGGAGCGCAGTGACACGCCTAGTCTCGCTGATTCGAACCAAAAATCACATCTTGCAGTTGACAGAGAGCGCACCACGCTGCCGTCACTGGACAGCAGAAATGTTGAGTAGAGTCACATCCACTATGAAGCATGAGTCACTCTCTTATCGTTCTCACAAAGAGTAAATTTCAGCTATCGAAGGATTGAGTGAAGATGTGCTCAAACAGACAAAGGTGCACCTCGCTACCATCGCTGGAAAGCGACATGTCGTCCAACGCCGCCTCAACGCTGCCGAGGCTGTCAGGCAGCGCCGGCGAACGCGATCCGGGCCCTCCGGTCGGATCCTGCTGCTGCGGCGGCAGCTCCACCCGCAGCGGTGCGGCTGCTGCCGGCGGTCGCGGCTGCTGCGGGGCGGGTGGCTGCCGGAATCCGCCACCGCCGTCACCGCTGCTCCGAGTGTCCACCTGAATGTAATGAATGCAGGCTGTGAAACATGAGACTTGTTCAGTGGTAAACGACATTCGGTTCTGTTGCAACCGCCGCCACTGCTGGGTGGCAAATTGCTGGTCGAAGCCGCCGCCGACATCGTTGCTGATCCGGCTGTCCACCTATGCAGCATTGAAAGGAAGTGGGAGATGATGGCTTAAGAATGTAGACTATCGGTGATACTGCGGCTGCCGCAGCTGCTGTGGGCGAGTGGCTCCTGAAAGCAGTCGCTGCTGCCGTTGCCGCTGCGCCGGCCGTCGACCTGCACAGAATTGACATGCAACACGGAAGACATATTGACAGTACAAGTAGTTTCCAGTCGTGTTATGGCGTCTGCGGCTGCGGCAAGCTGGGCTGCTCGAAGCCGCTGTCTGCGCCAGATATCCATCTGCAAGGTACGAGTAGTAAACAAGTGAAGGTCTCTACCACAGGTGTGCTGTCGTGTGAAGACTGCTGCAGCTGCTGCAAACACAGGCAGCCGGAAATGCCGGCAAGCTGCGCCCGCAGTCCACGTGCACGAGGCAGGTGGCTTGTGGTGCGAGAAGAGGCGAACAGCGCGGGCATGCCCTTGACCGTCACAGATGCGGCTGTCCCCGAGATTCGGGCAGTTTGGTTGTCGTGTGCTGCCATACAGTTGCTTGCTCCTTCTGTGAGCTCGACTGCAGGAGCTGCGCTCGACCTGCGGCCGATGCGCAACGGCCGCTGCTGATGCACATCGCCTGGGGTACTCGCTGCTACGTTTGCATGTGTGCTGATGCTATTTCACTGCAGCATCACGCCCCTTATGGCCATACTGAAACGCTATGGCGACTCTCACAAAGCGAGTTGGGTAGGGGGAAGGCGGTCAAGCGAAGGTAGATGTATACATGTAAATGTGAATAAGATACATGATCGAGGCTGTTTACCAGGTGCGCGGGGTCTGAAAACAGCTGCCGCGCTGCCCCGTCTGGCGGCCGACGCACTGCCACAGGCGGCGCCGTCGTAACGTTGGATGGCGGCGAGTGCTCCCCGCCGTTGCGCCACATGCTCTGCCACAGCGTGCGCAGCCCGCCCGCCTGCCGGTCTCGCCGCCTGCAGCGCAGAGAGGTGCATGGCAAGAGTAGGTTCAGAGCAGCTTATGGGGTACTGGCTAACATGTTGAGAAGCAGCTTATGGGGTACTGACTAGCATGTTTAGAAGCGGCGAAAACAGTGTGGGCAGCCCGTCTACCTGCCGGCTCCTCCGCCTGAAGGAGGGACCAATTTGAGGCTGAGGGTGTCACAGCGTCCAGTTCCAGGACCTGAGTCTGGCTTCGGAGGCCTCTTTATGATGAAGGAGATTGACAGGTGGTGCGGGCCAGACCACAGAAACCTGAGCAGCGTGAGGCACCGCAGTCCGCTCGTGAGGGCAGGTCGTAACAACCTCCAAGCTCCTTGCAAGAGCGCGCCAAGGCTGTCCTTCGCCCCAACCGCTTCTGCCCCGGGCGGCACAGGAGCGCGGCTTGCCTTCTACCAGCACACGTTTCACAGCTGCTTTCCGCAGTCGAGTTGAGAAAACATGCCACCTGGCATCGCGGCGCACCCGCTGCTACCTTGCAGCAGCCCGCACAGCACGGCAGCGCGGCTTGTCGTCCGATTCATCGCTTCGTCTTGTTCTCTGGATTCACGGGGGGAAGGAAGCACCTGGCGTCCCGGCGCGCGCGTTGCTCTGCCGCCGCCGCCCGCGCCGCATGGCTACGGGGTTTCTCGTCGGGAACCACCCGGTCCTCGTTCTGCGGCGGCCGCCGGTTGCGGATGGGCGAGTGGATCTGCTCCACCCGCGCCTACGACAAAGCATGAGAGTGCAGGTTGAAAGACGTGCATGACCAGGCAACAAAAGGGGGCAACGCGTTCTGCTCCAGCCCGGCTGCCATCGTCGAGCAGTCCCAGGCTTGGGGGCTGCCACATATGGTGCGAGCACACAACGCATTAGCTCTGAATCCTGTGTAAATCTGCTGCTGGCAAGGCTTCAGCACTGCGCTCGCCGGATGCCGGGCATCGCATGACAATGTGCACATACCATGAAAGCCGTCAAGACACATTGGCGCCCAACGTCATGCTTGCAGAGATGCAGGCATGTGTGGAGTGCCAGACACGTGTCTGAACGAGTTTGAGTGGCCCAGGCGTGGTGCATTGCACAGCGGGCATGTGATGTTTAGTGACTAGGAAGCTGGATCCGCTGCACCGTCTGCAACATCAGAAGGCGAGCGGTCATGAGCAGCAGCCGCGGTTTGACGCACGGCTTGAGCAGCCAGACTTTAGGACGACAAGGATTTAGGCTTGCTAAAAAGCACACCTGCTGCACCATTGGCCGCTATCAGAAAGCGGCCACGTGTGCAGCAGACTTGGCTCGCGGGTTGAGCAGCAGGTTTCTAGTTTACACGCAGTTCAGGCTTGAATCCACGCCAAACCTGCTGCACTGTTTGCGCCATGAGGAAGCGGGCCTCCGTGTGCAGCAGCCGCGACTTGGCGCGCGGGTTGAGCAGCCAGGCGTAGGAGCAGAACGAAAAGGGGCCGTCCACCGAACGGGCGTGCGCCAGCGCGGGCTGGTCATGCGTCTGGCGCCACGCCACGTAATGGTCCCCCACGTCCAGCTTCTCGCTGCAGCGACAAGAGGAATTGCGTTCAGATTTGGCTGATACGATACGGCTCTGATGGGCGGATTCGCGTTCCGTGTTTTATAACGTGCGCCCAGCCCCAGCTGTTCACATGATTAGCGCCATGCCAAAGTAGTGCGCAGCGCCATGCCAAAGTAGTGTTCACTGCAGCCGTCTTTTCGCTGCGAAACAAAATGGGATCCAATGCACTTGCAATGCAATGATCAAGCAGCCTGCCACGTTGAGCGAGCAGCAGAGACATCGATTTGTTGCATGTACCCGCACTAGCCCTGTCACCTAGTGCGGGTACATGCAAGAAATCCGCTGCCATGGCACATGTGTTTTACCGGCATGACAGACACAGAGAACGATGGCGAACAGAAACCGAGCTCGGCACCACAGCAACGACTCATGCGGCAGAGCTGCCTGCTCGGAATGTCAGCTGCCTGTCTGCGTGGCCGCAGTGCTTCCGTCCTACTCTGCCCTGGCACCCGATCCTGATGCTTACCATACTGGACTGACGTCGCGATGCCTTCAGTTTCTCGTTGTTTCTGTGAAACGCGCCCTGCTGGAACATGCAGCAGGCGTCGCGCCTGCTGATCTTCCTGAACCCCAACTGCCACCGCCTCCATCCACTATGGAAGAAGTAATGATGTTGCTGGCACCAAGTGCCCTTCGCCTGACGAGCTCGTTGTGCAAGATTCCCGACCAGGAGTGCATCCATGCATCTAGAATACTTCTGTTTCAATTGGCACGGGCTCGCCCAAGAAAGGGTGACTCACCTGATGAGCGCGGTGTAGAAGGCCTCGTGCGGCAGCTGCTGCGTAAGTCATTTTAGCCTACTCCGCGACTGCAAACACTTCTCATTAGTGCAGTTGAACTGGACATACCTAGATATTGATTGCCATGTGCAATCAATTGCACATGGTAATTCGTTGTAGAAGGCGTTGGCCGGCAGCCGCCGCGCCAGCCAGCTGGCCTGCCCTACCACCACCAGCGCCTGCCTTTACCAACAAATAGTATAAGTTTTGATAACTCTAAGCTCTGATTAACAATGTCGCACCTGATGAGCTCGTTGTAAAAGGCTTCGGGCGGCAGGCGGCGTGCCAGCTGGTTGGCCTGCTCCACCACCGCCAGCACCTTGATGGCCGCCATGACGCCCGCCGTCAGCTTCTTCGTCACCGTCAGCTCGCCCGTGAGGTACGCCTGCGACAATGGAATCTCATTGGAGAACGGTCCGAGTTGCTTCCCATCTGTAGCGCGGCCAACTGCATTTGCGTTGCGTGTTTAGGGCTGGAAGGCTTTTCAAAACGGGGCGGGTGCGCAGCAGGCAGCGCCTTCATTCATCTTGCCTCTCACGCCAACCGCTAGTGGCGAATAGCTGGCTGCTGGCATGATGGTGGGGAGAAGGGTCGCTGCTGCGCTCGTACCCAGTCCGCAAAGTGTCTCTCAACCACAAGAGGATGCGTCAGCATACACTGCATCCGACTGTTTTCCAGTACAAACCTGCAGGTCTTTGGCGCTCTCGTGAGGCGAGCTGGTGGCGACCATAAAACCGGACCATTTTGTCATGGCGGCCGTTGAAGAGCTGCCTCCCTCACAAGGTATCAGGCTGTTTGAGCAATGGAATTGCAGACATCTGATCTGCAGAGTCTACAATGGGTGAGGACTGGCGCACCTGCAGCGGCTGCACGACGGAGGTGTCCAACAGCGCCGGCTGGAACTCGGACCACCACACCATCAGAAACTGCGCCCAAAACAGTGATCACGATTCAAAACAAACTTCATGCTTGGCAACATACCTGGCTTCATCACTGCTTCATACACTGCTTCATCAAGGTTGTCAATCAGCGCCTCAAAGTCAGACTGCAACGTTACCAGTAAGTGCGGTGCACAAAGCTCGGTTGGCTTGCAGGTAAGGGCAAGTGGCAAGTCGCAGTGAACTGGGCTTTATGCACATCAGCAGCAGGCTGCTGCTGGCTGATTGCTCCATGCAAGGCGCAGGAGCTTGGTGTGATAAGGCTGCACACTGTTGTCATCAGGCGATCAATGCGATTGCATACTGTGAGCGGTGCTTGAATCGATGTGCGACAGCGAGAATGCGTGATGCCAGCGGTCTGCAAGACTGGTCCTAATCGACACCTCCTCTGACCTGGCATCTGCTTCTGCCCAGCAGTGCATACCAGGAGGAGTTGCCCACACAGGCTGCTGCCCCACAGCTACAAATATGAATTCAGAAGCGCTGCATAGTTTTAGGCGGATTTCGCACTGATGCCGGGTGACTCAACACAATTCATGTAGTTTTCGCGCTCCGTTTTCGATGCCAACACCGAGCGGTGATTTCTCCAGTCTGCCGTATATATACATTTCCAGCAGTTAGCAATGTAAGCTGTTGGCATCTGGCGCGCAGAGGAGGGTGCGTAGGAGGGTGCGTAGGAGGGTGCGTATGGCACGGGCACGGGATGAGGAGCGGTACTTGCCGAATTTTGCACACCAGCTTGTCATTTGGGAGTTGTCAACACTAGGCAGCGAACTCTCCAGTCTCCGTCTTCATGCCCTTTTGCAGGTGGAGATACAAGCTGCTGGTACCTGGCGCGCAGAGGAGGGTGCGTCGAGGATGGTCTGGCACAGGCGCGGGATGAGGCGCGGCCCCCACAGCGGGTGCGCCAGCAGCGGGCTGGCCGCCGCCGCCAGCAGCACCTGCGCCCGCTCCGGCGTGCCTGCGCACGTTGCACCAATGGCCAGGGTTACGTCGAAGCAAGTGGATCGACGTCCCGAACACGCGAGGCGTCATTGCCGTCAGAATGACGATGCCCGCAGAGGGTATAGGCAGAGGCGCATGCAATGTACATCACAGGCACATGCGGGCTTGTTGATCGAGATGTTCCTCGTCACTTGACAGGTACTTCATCGCCCAAAGTCAGTGCGGGCACGATTCAGGCTCACCCAGCAGCTTGATGGAGGCGGCGAGCTCGGACAGCAGGTGGTCCGTGGCGCAGCCCAGCGCATCCACCAGATCTTCGCAGCAGCGCGCGCGCCACTCGTGCAGGCCCTGCTTCTGGGCAAGTTTGCACAGGTTGGAAACATGAAAATATGGTGAAACGTCAAAAGTCCGTAGAGCGGCTGTCTTTCACGCTCGCACCGTCACGCGCTCAGCAGTTGCGCAGGCCCTGCGGCTATTTGACTCAGTACTTTCAGCCTCACGTTTCATGTGGTGACACCCACGACAGCGATGTACATGTATATCTGAGCACAGCTGCAGCATTTCAGGCACCATAACGCCCAGTACTGGATTGTCCAATGCCAAAGCGCGTTGTCATTCGAGGGCGCATGAAATGATCAAAACATCTAAATACACATGTATACAAACTCCTACACAATCCTAGAAAAACCCATGCCTCGGCAAGGAGACCAAGTTCAATGCACCGAGTCTCCCCTGGAGAAGGTGCACTGCTGGAACGCAGCAACGCACACTACACTTGGAGACAACACATCGACCGCAACACGACTGCAGCTACATGCATTGTTCCACGGAAGCTGAGGCAACCTGCAAGATGCAGCAAGGTTGCTCACCTCGGCATGGCGGAGTTGCTCACGCTGTGCGGCGCCGCCCTCTCCTCCTCCGTTACCGATTGCGGAACCCTGATCCGCCAGACTCGCGCCGCCATGCGCATTACCGGCAGCATTTCCTGCCGCCGCCGCCACTCCTTCCGGCTCTACTCCTGCCTGCTCCCGTTCACCAGCCGCCGCATCTTCCGCAGCGGACGCAAACGCGTCCATTCCAGTGCGCGACAGTGAGGACTGCGCCGAGGAGGCAATGCTTGCGCCGCTGCCGCCGCCGCCATGCAGGCTGCGCCGCCGCCGCTGCTGGTGCTCGCCGCTGTGGTGTGGGGCGTAGAGTCCCAATATGTCGAGCTGCATGTTCACGAGGGACTGGACCTCCAAGCCCACGCCGTCCTGCGAAGACAATGTGCAACGTGAACACGCATTGCACATAGGACGTGAACCGCAAGACAGTCATCCTCCAATGTACACTTGCACAGACCCATGCTGCATGTCCGCAAGCGACTGGATCGTCCGGCCTGCACCATCATCTGGGCATGGAGAGAAGTTTTCATAAACAAACACATGCAAGTAGATGTGTGCACCGAGTCTGAAGCTCTGCCTAGCAGACCTGCATCAGAAGATGCTGATGCAACTCTCAGCGCTGCAGGCAACATGCCAGTGCTCGGATCCTGCACGTTGCCAGCCTTGGCATGCTTCATTGCATCCAGCCAGGGGATTACGGCTTGTAGGTTGACGAGTTGCTGGCTGTGAGGGGGTGACTGTGTGATGAGCCATGAAACGACTTTCCTGCGTGACAAA
>JAABUL010000606.1_pt1 | contig 76032 bp, 132 predicted proteins | sample 5559151 | NCBI WGS metagenome assembly JAABUL01 (sample SAMN10711876, study PRJNA513368) | rock metagenome | isolation source: Antarctica rocks | place: Antarctica: Victoria Land, Pudding Butte sud | reverse complement strand
CCACTTGACAGCTGCGACACCGCGAAGCGTTCGGTTCGCGCGCCAACGCGTGACTGTAGGCGCTGGTGACTGCTGCCCTCAGCTGGGACAGGCAGAATGTTATACCTACTCCCGCGTCCCGGGCGGGGCGCATGACGTAACCGCCGCGGCCGCCTTGCCGCGGCGGAGGGTGTCCGATACAGTGACTTTCAAAGGGCTGAGGAAGTACTCGCAGGGGGCGATGACGGATAGGCCTCTTTGCCCAACAAGCAACAATACATGTGCAATTGCCACTGGGCATTGGCGCTGGTTGGATCGGGCAGCTTGTCGCGGGTCATCAGATAGTAGGCAGAAGCAGACCCGGGCTGCAACTTGCACGCGATCGATGCTGACTTGCAAGGGACGATCCTCTGCTTGGTTTCCTCCTCGCACTCCGAATTTGAGCTCAGAGGGCACCGTTGGCCATGCCAATTCTGGAACCGGAGGCCAGTATCCTCGTGAGGCAGTCGAGGCGGCGCCTAGATGGGCGCTACCAATAGACCACCGAGGAATCGCAAGCCTCCCGAGACGTTTGTGGCAGGACCCGCTTCCGGACGCATCCACAGCAGGAGTACATCGGTAGAACTGTACTCAGACAGTGATAAGGAACCGGAGGCAGACGGTCCGCCGCTGCACATCCCGCAGTCGCAGCTGCTCAGCCCGCAGGCGCCTGCTGCAGCGGCGCCGGCACTGGCGCCACCACCGCCAAACTTCCAATCGCTCCAGGACGGACAGCGGCTCAAGGTGCGGCGTTGAACGCGAATTAGGACTCGTATGTCCGCCTAATGTGCGAATCTTACATGAGCTCTGGCTCCTATCGGCATGGCCATGCGGTTCACTCCTTCGTTGGCTCTGCAGCTGCGGCGGTGGGAGGGCCCAGACCAGTCCGAACAGGTCGGCATCGTACAGGGGGTGCGGGACGGCGTCTGCGCGGTCCTGGTTGAAGGCGCGGGGCCCTTTCCCGTGGCAGAGTATGGCAGCCCGAGGCTGGTGCTGGCTCAGAAGGGCACCTTCAAGGTGCTCGGCGTGCTGCCGGCGCCGCCACCGCTGCTGCTGCTGCCCCAGCAGCTGCAGTCGCCTCAGCTGCCGCAGCAGGTCAGGCCTGGGCAACAGTCGTCCCACCCGCGCCCCGGCCAGCTGTGGCTCGCAGCAGGCTCGCCGGCGCCTGCACCGCCGCACAGGCCGCTCGTCGTGAAGATGCAGCAGCCGCAGCGGCAGCAGCAGAGGCAGCCGCCGATGGGCGCGGCGTGGCCGCAGCAGCAGGCGCAGCTGGCCAACCATGTCCGCCCGCCGCTAGCCAGCGCATATCTGGCGAGCCCGCATCCGGCGGCGCTGGCCGGCTCGCGGCCACAGCTCCCAGCTCAGCCGCGACCGGCGCCGCAGCTCATGGCAGCGGACGTTATGGCAGCCCCGCAGCAGGCTCCTCAGCCAGGCAGCAGCGACACAGCCGGCTTCAGGCACCCACTGGATGTCAAGAAGCCGCAGCGGCTGCGTTGCACTCCCAGACGCACCACTACACAGGCTGTTGACAAATTCGTCCACCATATCAGCAGCGAGGCAGGCGGCAGCCTCAACGGGCACATGGCGGGAGCACCAAACGGCGCACATGCAAATGGCGAAGACCGCAATGGCGGCACCGCGGCGCCCGCAGGCACGCTGGCAGGCGGCAAGCCGCTGGCGCAGGCGCAACCAGCACGGCAGCCTTCCCCAGGCGCCGCAGCGCCGGCAGGGAAGCGTCGAGCGGATGGTCAGCCGGCGGAGCCAGCAGCAAAGCGCATATATTCGATGCCGGTGGCTGCGTCAGATGTGGTCGCTGCTATGCCAAATCCGGCAGCCATCGCCGCTGCTCTGGCAAAACGCAGGGGCATTGTGTCGCCGGCAGACATCTCGCCTCTTGATGTGCCGCCTCAAGAGGGCCAGCAGCCGCAGCGGCAGCAGCAGCAGCAGCAGCAGCAGCAGCAGCAGCAGGCCCCGCTGCCGAGTCCGTCGGCACCTGCACGGCAACAGCAGCAAAGGGCGCCGCCACAGCAGGGACTCAAACCCGCGGCACGGCAGGCCTCGGAGGACGGCGCGGCAGAGACGGCGCCTGTGGCGGCAAAGCCAGCGCGGCGGCAGCAGCAGCAGGCGGCTCACACTCCGGTCGCATCCTCTGCAGTCAAGGCGCCTGCGGCCGCCAAAGGTGCGGCGCCCGCCGCAAAGGCGCCACCAGCCCGACCAGGCGAGCCAGCACGGCCTGCCACGGTCAAGCAGACAGCCAGAAAGACGCCGGGACCGTCGAAGGTGGGCCACGAGATGCTCTTGCAGATTTCGCCTGATCAAACATGCCCGTCTACGCCGATCAGACATGCCCCTGCAACGCCACACCTTGCACAGGCAGTGTGGTGCATGCATGGCAATGTTTGGCGCCCAGCAGTTACCCCTTGGTACCCCTTACAGCCGTGTGCCAGGCGATGCTGTTCCACGCCCTTTGCTGTTTTCTTCTTCGATTGTCACTTGCACATAGGGAGGCAGGGGCCAGGGCGCCACGGGCGGGCGGGGCCACGGCCTGGGCACCGGCCATAAGGCGGTGCTGCTGGATGACGACTTCCAGCGTCCTGCATCCGGCAACAAAGCGGCAGCCAGGCGCCAGATCGGCGCCGGCGGCGCCGCTTCAGCCGCTGCCACGCCCTCGCCACAAGACGCGCGCCCCGCCTCGGCGCAGGCCCGCGCCGCCGCCAAGCAGCAGCTGCTGCACAAGGCGGCGGGCCAGGCGCAGGGCAGGGCCGCGGAGCCGGCCGCTGGTAGCAGCGCCAGCACGGCGCTCGGCGGCGGGCCTAAGGGCACCACCCAGATCGGCCAGTCGCCAGGTCTGTTGGGCAACTCACCTGTGCTTGTGTGTCTGCACCGCAGATGCTGTCAGCATCGACGTGCCCGCCTCCTGTCTGCCAAGCTAGTGACTTGCCGCCGGCGTGCCAAATGCAAACGCTTGTCACCCTGCCTGCTCGAGTCTCCTTTTCGTGCTGCCCCACAGCCGAGGCGAAGCCGGTTGGCGCATCGGAGCAGCTTCGGCGGGAGCTGGCGGCGACCAAGCTGCACAGCCTGCTGGGGGGGCTGACGCGCGCAAAGGAGTCCATCGCGCAGGCCAATCAGCATGTCATGCGCAACGCGGCGTCCGGCAAGCGCATGGTGCAGATCATTGTGGAACGCATCGGCCGGGTGCGCTGCCTTCCCGCTGCGCCAGCCCCTGTTTGGCTGAGTCAGCACGCTGACATGCGCAGCATCTGGGCGAGAGAAGAGCCATCCAATCGATCTGATTTGCAGATCGCCGGGCTACATCATCTCCTGTTGCAACCTCATGACACTTTTGTGCAGGAGCTGATACCAAGACAGGCGGAACGAACTCGCCGTTTTCTGGTGCGGTACTTGCAGACCATCTATTTGAGCGTTAGAGACATGTTTGCTGGTCCTGCAGGAGCTGAACCTGGACAGGCGGGTGGACATGCTGTACCTGGTGGACTCACTGCTGCAGGCCAGCCAGCGGCCGCCGCCCGGCGCCGCGCCCGAAGCGCCCTCCCCCCTCAGCCGCATCTTCCGAGACTCCATCGCCGCCGCGCTGCCGCGGTGCGCCGCTCCCCCAGACCTGAACAGACAGATGCCTTCATGCCACCACACGCATTTGATCAACCCATCTGCTCCCTGGCCGTCCTGGGGACAGCAGGCGGCCTGTCTTCCTAGCGCACGCTGAGCATGTCCTTGGAAGCAATTCCTCCTGTGTAGGCTGCCGAGTCTTGGGCCCTCTGACTGCCCGGCGACAGTGAGCTGTGAATAATGGTGTCAAGGGTGTCACCTCCTTGTGTAATGGGTGCAGGCTGGTGGACGCTGTTTCGCAGTCGCGGGACGGGCGGCACCGCGCACACAAAGTGCTGCAGCTCTGGGCCGCCCGTGATCTGCTGCCCGTCAAGGTGACTTCAGGTTCCTTCTCATGCCATCCGCATTCTGCTCGCCTTTACATTCTGCCTGTCTCTGTATTGCGCCTTTACCAGCCCTCAGGTGTCTGTCCAGATGGCTTCCTGCAGACACAAACTCCTCCCTCCGTGTCTCTGTGACTGGGAGACATCTGCGCCAACTGGCTGACTCGACATGCGCCCGCGCACCGCCCGGAAAAAAAGGTGCTGCAGCCGGTAGCGGCGAAGCTGGCGGGCGACATCGCGGCGGACGCGGCGACGCCGGTGGACCCCATCGCGGCGGCGGAGGCGCGCGACCCCCGGGCGCCCATGCTCCTGGAGCTCAGCGGCCGCGGCGGCGCTGGCGTGCGCCTGCAGCTCAAGGTATTGGGACCGAATCGTGGGACTGTTTCGCATTGGAAGCCGGAGGGTCGAGGCACAGCAGCAGGCGGGCGTGCCAGTCAGCAGCGGAGAGGCGCACCACTAACACATCGCACATAACGTGTACGGCTCAGCTGCGGTTTCAGGCGTCCGAAAGTCCATGTGGTCACTCTGCAGGATGAGGAGGAGGATGAGGAGGAGGCCTGGCCGCAGGCAAAGGCGCGGTCGCCGCTCATGCGCGCCGAGTACGCCTGGCTGTCTGCCGCCAGGAGGGGTGAGCAATCTGAGCACGGGTCACACGTTGTAGTGGGTTGTCAATCAGGTGTCGGGGCTCTGCATGCGTCACAAGAGGCACTGGGCGGTGCCACGCAGGCAGCCATTTGTCGACACATACAAAGGCTGCCAGCCAGCCATTGCCTCAAGATGCGGCAGAAAGAGTGCGATCTTTCTGCGACTTGTCAAATGTCGTGCTTTGTGCAGAGCGCGCCTACTCGGAGTCACCGCTGCACCCGCCGCCGCGGGACACGCTGGCGCTTGGAGGCGCAGACGACCCTTGGCAAATGGAGCCCCCGCCAGGTCAGGGCTTTTCAGCAGCTGTGACCTCATTTGCTCCATCTTGGAATGGATCTCCGGCAGATCACCCTGTGTATGGCGTATAGCGCTGCAGCAGGCAACTGCTTGCCAGGTTGTACTGCCGTGATGAATGATGACCCAATGCTGTATTGCGCCAGCGGTGCTACGGCGCACAAAACCTTCCGATGGAGTTTTCAAGCGAACAACGTGCGCGTGGCAGGCTTGGGCGGCGAGGCGGGTGCCGGCTCGGAGCCGCCATCGCCACTGCGGCCGCCCCCGGCGCCACGCCACGAAACGCAGGCGGACATGGATGTGGTGGCGCCGTCGCCGCAGCAGCCGCCGTGGGCGCCGCGCCACGAGGGGGCGTTCGCCTCCCCCACCGAGCCGCTCTCAGTCCACACAGGTATGCCCTCCTTTCAGCACACGGGCGCTCACTGTCGTTCAGCAACCGCCCAGAAAGCATTGGCGTTTTTGAAGATCATAGAGAGCAATGCAACCACTTGAGGCTTGCCTTACGCTTGTGATGCTTCTTCGCCATGCATGGCCAACAAGTGGATGGAAAATTGACCTCTGCAGGCAGCGTGCACCAGCGCTACAGCCCGCAGCTGGCGTATTCGCCGACCTGGGAGTACTCGATGCTGGGGCAGAAGCTGCCGCCGTGGGCAGTCGACGCCGCGCAAGCAGCAGGAGCAGGAACGGCGCCGCCGTGGCCCGCCGGCAGCGCCCCGCCGCCGGCGTCAGTGCCCTGGCTGTCCGGCGGCGGCCAGCAGCAGCAGCAGCAGCAGCAGCAGCATTATCATGCGCAGGCGGGGGCCCAGCCACCGCCGCCAGACATGCAGCGGCAGCAGCAGCCGCCGCCACCGGAGCAACAGCCACAGCAGCAGTACCAGCAGTGGCCTTCGCAACAGCAGCCGCAGCACCCTAGACAGGAGCTGCCGCCGCCAGTGTACCTGATCGGGGGTCAGCAGCAGCGGCAGCAGCCCGTGCCACCGCAGCAGTATGGCCAGCAGCCCGGGGCGCCGGCTTTCCAGCAGCCGCGGCCGCAGCAGCCGCCCACCAGCGTGGCAGAGCACCTGCGGCTGCCGCCGCCCGACCTGGCTGGCGTTGTTGCCGTGGCGCATGGCGCGCCTCAGCCATCCCTGCAGCAGGGCCAGCCGCCGCCGCAGCTGCCTCCGCCCGGGCAGCACAGCTTCCAGCCGCAGCAGCAGGGCCCGGCGGCCGGCCAGCCGTACCTACAGCAGCACCATCAGCAGCAGCCGCCCTTCTCGCAGGGTGCAGGCCCGGCGCCATGGCAGCAGCAGCAGCCGCCGCCGCCAGCGGCGCGGCAGCAGCACTGGCGGCCGCCGCAGGGGGCAGCGCCCAAGCCCTCAGACGCCGTGGCATTTGCGGAGCGGGTGCTCAGCCTTCATGCCGCAGGCGAGTGTTGTCCTCACTGCAGCCCTCTGTCAACTTTGCGATCTCCGGTTAACAGTCGCCTTGACGGTTTTGACACAGCTGCTGAGAAACAAGAAGGGCATCATGCCTTGAGTCGTGACTTTCATCATGCCTATGATCGTGACTCGAAAATACGATGCACAGGCGCGCCGCCGCCGCTGCCGGACGGGCCGCCGCCGCTGCCGTCAACAGATGGGTATGCGCCGCCCTTGCCCGATTCGCCGCCGCCGCTGCCGCCGATGGACACAGAGATGCTTGACTTTCCTCCGTCGCCGCCGCCGCTGCCGGCGGATTGATACCCCATGGTTTCACCAGCTAGCAGCGAGCGTTGTTATCTACGGCTTCAGAATGTCTGTAAATCAGAAGTTTGGGGCAGGCAGAGGCAGGGCAAGAGGAGATAACTCGGAGTAGGTATTGGTACCGAAGGACATGGAACCGGTCACATAGCGTGGAACAGATGCAAAACCACACACACTCGCTCGGTGGTCTGCTTGTGTCTTGTCTGGGCCCTGGACTCGACTGTAAACTTGTGAACGCACTTGGAACTCACAAATCCTTGCCCGCGAAATGCAATGCTGTTATGCCACGGAAAGGTCAGACACTGTTACCTGCCGACAGTCCGCCAATCAGCGCACAACAAAACAGCAACAAGAAATGCACAGCCTATGCCGTCTTGATGGCCCCGGGCTTGATCGGCTGCTCCACGTCTGGCACAGGTGTTGCCGTCACGGAAGTCGGCGTCCCCTCAGCGGCAGACTCCGCTGCCACCTCCTTTGCCGACTGCGGGCGCTTGCCCGCAAACAGCGATCGCGCCGAGTGCGCCATGCGCTCGTAGAAGAACATGCCGCCGCCCTGCACCCCAGCCGATGGTCGGCACTGCTGCGACTGAGGGCTGCATCGAGAAGATTCAGGCAAAGGGATGCAAGGTGGATGATGTGGGCCAAGACCCTGCAGCTGTAACAGTGTCCGCACCTCGCGTCCATGGGCTTGGGCGCAGCGGCGTGTATGGCGCGCCACAGCTGTTCAGAATCTGAAATGCGAGGCCAAAGATACCAGTCGCACCTCGCGTCCATGGGCTTAAGCGCGGCGGCGTGCTTCCGCGCCGCATCCTCGGCGCGGCACGACTGTTCAAAGTCTGATTTGCAAGGCCAATGATTTCCAGTCGCACCTCGTCCATGATCTTGGGCGCGGCGGCGTGCTTCTGCTCCTTCCTGGCATGTCGCTCCGCTTCCTCTGCTTTCTCGTCCTGCAGGTCGTCCGCCTCGTCCTCGTCCTCGTACACCTTCTGCATCGTGAGCGCCTGCGACACGAGCGGTCGAAGCAATACGCGTTAGTGAGGACGATTTGCCGAAGCACTTTCTCAGGTAACGGCAGTGTTGCCAACTCTTGAGAGCCCTGTCCTCGTACACCTTCTGCATCGGCAGCGCCTGTAGCAGATAAAGGGGGTGGAGATTGGCTGCATGAGCTGATGGAAGGCATGAGCGGCACATGCAGCGCAAGTCTATCAAGGTGTGCCCAGTCCGCAGGGCCTTTGCCTCCACATGCTCGCTGTGCACCCTCAGCACAGCCCGGCGCCTGCCACACAGCATATGCGGCGCGGAGCTGAATGCAGGTCCTCTTGCAGTGAGCACCGTTGTCAGGATATAGCCAATGAGCGTTGAGCGGGGTGGACCGCACCTGCAGGAAGGGGTCTCGCAGCTCGGCGATGATGCTGCCGCGCTGGTAGATGCGGTCGTCACCTGCGAGATACAGCCGCTGCTCAGGGCCCGCCGCCGTCGGCACGTCCACCGCCAGCAGCTTGAAGTCGTACTTGCCCTGTAGCAGGACAATGGGCCGGCTCAGAAGAGCCGCAGGCGCCTCACAGCAAGACTCCGAACACACTGGATAATCGATCTGACACGGGTCCAGGCAACAAACACGTCCTCTCCTGCTACGCACTGTCTGAGCTTGACACCTGGTGTTTGCACCTGATGCTTTCGGAGCAGGCAGGCGGGCTTGGCCTTGGCTCATGGCAGTTCCACCGAAGTGTGGACGTGGAGCCGACTGTCAACTCACCCGCCGGCGCTTGGCCTCGAGGGAGACGAGGCCGCGGTGGTCGGCGCCGCGCAGCGGGAATATCATCTGCAGGCGGCGGGAGCGGTACCTGGGCACCAGGCCCTTGAGCCGGAAGCCGCCGCCCGTGAGCACCTGCGCCCGCACATCCGACCCCGCCAGCGGCGCCCCCATCACCTGCGATGACCAGCGTCGAACACTGAGAGCACGCGAATGAAAGACGCAACAAAGCTGCAAAGCCGCCGCCCGTGAGCATCTGCACCCGCAGGTGCGACCCCGCCAGCGTCGGCCCCAACACCTGCAGCTATTTCATTGTACATAAGGAGTACACAAGGATGTACACTTGCATTCTCGGCACACACAGCTGGCCAGTGGATATCTTCGCTGGGGATTCTACGGTTGTGATTGGGCTTCATGGCACGAGGAGGCAGGCAGTCGCCGTGGAGGCTTGCATGAGACAGCACTCCCGCACCTCGAGCACGCTGGGGTGGGTGTTGAGGCGGATCATGGCCTGCCGGTACACTGCCTTGGGGCTAATGGTGAAGCGGTGCCGGAAGTACAGCCCCGCAAATGCGACGATGGCCGCCGACAGCGACTGCGCAGATGCAGAACAGATCAACAATCAATCAAGGTTTTGCGACTCTGCGGTGCCAGCCCTGTGTGCGCTGCCAGGTGATTGGCCATCGGAGACAATGATGGCGAGTGACGCACAGTGAAACAGGGGCAATGAGGAAAAACTACAACGCCTTACCAGGAAGCCTAGCTCCGCCATGGTCTCCGACAGGTTAACGAAGATGGAGGTGACGCTGAACATCGTCTTCCTGCGGCACACACCACAGGGCTGCTTGGTGAGCCACTATAACAGAACCTTCAAATACCAGTACCGCGCATGACTGCTGAGCAGAGTGGGATTTGCACTCTGCCGCCAGGCATGATCTGCGCTACAGGGTCAGCGATTGCCGTCATCACACAGTCTGTCCATGATGCCACCCAAAGAACCCACCAGAGGATGTAGACCAGTGCCACGCCGCCGGCGCCGAGCACCTTGAAGGCATCCGGAAACGTCCTACAGATAGAAACCCATAGATCACCGTCAATAGACGATGCGGTCATGGTGAATGCTCACCAGAGGATGTAGACGAGCGCCACGCCGCCGGCGCCGAGCACCTTGCCGCGGTGGTGCTGCCAGAAGGCCTCCAGCTGCAGCCCCGCTGCGCGCTGCAGCCGCCCCGACTGCGCGCCCATCGTCCACTGCTTCACCTGCCGTACGCAGCACAACAGAGTCAGCGCTGCACGTACCCGCTCTGCGAGTATCCGCTGTTTACGCGTGCCTCGCTGCTGGGAGGCCGAGACAACTGTAGGGATTCAACGCCTGGTCGCATGGCAAAACTTTCATTCCACATGTCAGATCCTCCAAGCACCTTGTCAGGGAGCTGCTTGTAGATGGCTGTGGAGGTGTTGCCCGCCGTCTGCGTCAGCGCTTTGAAGGCGCCGCTGCCTGCCGCGGATGCCTGCCGCACCCGCTGGAGCGCCGTCGGCTGCGACGCTGCACCCGCTGGAGCTGTGCGGCCGGCGGGCTTGCTGCCGCCGGCAGGCTTATCGCTGGAAAAGCGCCGTCCGCCGCCGCCGCCGCCGCCGGTTTGGGGGCGGGCGGGCAGCATCGGGCCGCGCTGGCACAGCTGCACATGCCGCTGTGTGATGACGTTGCCGGTGCCGATGTCAAGGCGAGCTCTGACGCTCTGGCAGGCATGACGAAGGCCCTGGAATTATTGCAGAGCCGGTTCCATGTGCGTCGAGCATGACTAATCGACGGCATGCGGGCAGCTAGCACGCGGCAACTGCGCCCAAAGCATACACATGAAGTCATGGTGCTTCACCTGGAGCTGGAGGCCCTGCTCGCCGGCGGCAGCGCCGAAAGCGCGCAGGCTGACCAGCTGCTGCGCCGCTGCGCCAGTGGCGCCTGCTTGCCTAGCTAGGCTCAGCAGCCGCAGAGTCGCGCCTCGTCGGCACATGTGCGATCAAAATTGTGCAACGCAGATGTATGGCAGGATAGATCGGGCGGCACACAACGAAAGTATCAACGCGGGGCAGTTGGGCGTTGGTCAAGCACTTTGATCCGTGTCGTGAAGGCCTTGATTTGAGAGACTTGCTGCAGGGGGCCGTAATGCAATGCGATCACTCAGATGATAATATGATGAAACGGACTCTGTGCAAGCTTTTGAAGTGCACGATCTGCGACTCGAGCACTCGAACCTGACTCTCCAAACTCTGGTCTTGGCAGAAAGCAGACCCTGGGCTGTGCAGAGATTTGCACTTTTGCAGGCACGAGACTCCAAAAACGCTTTTTATTTCCCGTGGCAGAAGCCATGCTCAGGTTGTGCAGGCTGCAGGGATCAGCTTCATATAGTGCATCATGACTGGCCGTGTTGCTTGGGACACTTTGCTTGTAGGAAGCGACGTCGACCGGAAAGCGCTTCCTGCCCCTCCTAAATATGCTGCCGCTGGAGTTGACACAGCAGTGGCTGCTAGGCTGCATGGTGCCCCTACTGCTTGTCCAGCGTCCGCTTGAAGCCCAGCAATGTGTTCGTCAGCAGCATGGCAATGGTCATGGGGCCTACGCCGCCCGGCACCGGCGTGATGAGCGACGCCTTTTCCTTCGCCTCTGAAAACTTCACATCCCCTACTAGCCGGTACCCGCGCTTGGACGACGCATCCTGCAGCAGAGCAGGGTAGCCTCAGGGCATCTGCACACCTGCCGCATTGACGTCTCCTGCCACACGGTCTCACCCGCTGCAAAATAAGACGCTCACAAGCAGCACCAGAGCAGGTCAACAGCGACTCACTTGCCACCGCGACAGGTCAACTTGCAAAGTGAGATGGGCGGAGGACATTGGCGCACGCACGTCCACAGCGTTGATGCCGACGTCGATGACGACGGCGCCTGGCTTGATCCAGTCCCCCGTGATCATCTCTGCCTTGCCGCAGGCCGCGACCACGACGTCCGCCTCGCGGCAGATCTCCGCACCGTTCGGCGTGCGCGAGTGCACCACCGTCACCGTGGCGTCCCGCCGCTGCACACCAGTTGAAACAATCATTTCACTCGTGTTGGATGCAGAGCAAACAGTCCTGCTTCGCGAGGGAATGGTGTTCCATTGCATCGTGTTTTGCTGCACCGGCTGCATGGCAATGAGGCAGTAGACGTTTCAAACATTCGGGCGTCACTGCACCCACCTGCAGCAGCTGCGCGGCGGGCGTGCCAACGATGTTGGAACGACCGACGACGACGGCGCGCTTGCCTGACAGCTGCACGCCTGCCCGGTCCAGCAGCTCTAGGCAGCCCTGCACCGGATTGCGACATCAGGCCTCGCGTTTTTGCCATCCTCCATTGACGATCCATGTTTCCGCCCTCCCACAGATTGTGCATCTCCCCGAGGCACCAACCATTAAAGCATTTTCCTCAGGCTGCCCATGTCTGGCAGCCAGCCACAGGGAGCGCTCATAAACGACGCGCCTTGGGCGTGCAGGCCACAAAGTTGGGTTCTCGGCCGCGCATGGCCAGCATGCCAATGTTGGCCGGCGAGAAGCCGTCGACGTCCTTCTCGGCGGCAATCGCATCCAGCACGCGCTGCTCATTGATGTGGCCCGGCAGCGGCAGCTGCACCAGGATGCCGTGCACGTCGGCGTTGCGGTTGTACTCGTCCACCACCTGGTGCATGCGGCGGTACCCAGTTTGGTGAATTGAGTTTGGTGAATCGAGTTCATGATGTGAAGCAGTCCAGCCAGCGTGACCACCCCAAAGCAGCAGCACAGCATAGCGAATGAGTCGCTCACGATGACAGTCTTGTGACCCCGCCAAGTCACCGCTGCTACAGACATGCTACATCGCAGTGGCTGCCGCAAAAGTTTCGGCTGGCACCAGCAGGCAGCAGCTGATGAAAGACCCCAGCCAGTGTATCAGGGTCTGCCGCCCTGCGTGCGCGGCTGGCGCCCGCCCGCCCGCCAGTTGCCGGCTGGCGCCGCCACTGGCAGGCTGCCTCGCGTGCGTCAGCGAAGCCCGATCGCCGATGCAGGATGTTCATACTCACAACTGCATCATTCCAATTGCAACCTTGTTTCTTTTCATCGTGTTTGTCGACTCACCGCCAGCACATCCTCCTCCAAGGCATCCTCCGGCAGGTCGGTGCCAAAGTCCGTGATGCCAACCTCCGCGCACGCCTTCTTTTTGTTGCGCACGTACGTCTCAGAGTCCTTGCGACTGCCCACCAAGACGACTGCCAGGCCTGGCGCCTGCGGCCCGCCGCAATGCGGGTTGATTATAAATCTGACGATTGGTGTCGACGTGTAGGACACTGCGACGAATGGTCCGTTGAGGTTAAGCAGCCAGGCTGAGCCGTAGCAAAATCCGGCTGGCATGATGTTTCTGGTGCACTCTTATACCGGATGTTTTTGACGATCATAGATGCGCGGCATGACCTGCAATGCAGGTGCAGTGCCCAGATTCATGCCTTGCCAGTCTTCTCCTTCAGCGCGGCCACCTCCGCGGCGGTCTCCTTCCGAATCGTGGCCGCCGTGGCCTTGCCATCGATGAGCTCTGCATCAGATTCAAATTTATGACTCCAGGCAAGCGCGGCAGTTTTGTGTGTCGATGTCCATCCGCTACATGCATAGAAAGTTGCACCGCCGCCAGCGCATTCATGCTCACCAGCCGTCATGGTCGTCAAGGCTCGGCAGCAACTCCTTGAGCGGCTGCTGGGCCGCTGCAGTGCCGGCCGCAGCCGCTGCTGGGGTGGCGCCGCGCTGCCCCTTGATCGAGCACGGAACGCCAAGCCGGCGGACGGTGCTGGAATCGCGGCGAGTGCCTGGGTCCTCGGACTCGACGCAACGGGCACGCAGCACCCGGACCTAACACCAGGTGTGGAGACCAGCACTGCGGCCGTCATCAATCGAAATTTCGACAATGTCACGCACGATGTCGGAGACCGTACAGATCAGTCTGAAAGCTTCAGAAGATCTACTTATGCAAGGTGTGGCTTCGATAACTTGCTCCTGTGCTACTTTGCCTTGCCATCTGGCGGAAAACCCTGCTGATGGCGTCATGGCGGCTGACAAGATGTGACTGGTAAACTTAGGTCTTTAGGGTCCCAAGTCGGGTAGGCTGCATGTGCACGAGCAATCCGCGAAATGTGCACGGTGACGAGCGTTCACACCCGCTGGCCAGTCTGTAAGAGCTTCGCAAAAGGAACGATACTTGACAGCCGCGCATTTGCCAAGCCTCCAGCGTACAGTGCAGCTTGTGAGTCACCTCCGGGTTCCTCCTCAATCGCGCTTGCTGCTGCCAGCTGCTTGGCGTCCGTCTATCGTCATCGCGTCGATTAAGACCGTTTCTGAACTGCCTCGAGCAGCGGCGGCGCGCAATCTGCTGCGTCTTGGCAGTTCCGCTATCGGAGGTTGTGGCTAGAGGACGGCAATCATCGCCACGGCTGGCAACTGGGCGTGACCCTCTCTGCAAACAGGTAGACACTTCGTGCGCTACTGAGCCTACCGCACAGTCCACCAGCCCCCTCCGGGCTGGTGGACTGTGGCTGGCATCATGAGTCTCATCCTGGTAGTTGCACTTCGTGACTACGCCGTGCACATGCGCCATCGGATGGTCCCGCAGCCATATCGTGCACTGGATCTAAGTCTGCCGACGAACGGCTGTTTGCATTTGCCGCTGATCACTCATTAGCCTGACGGTCCGATCGAGCACAGAGGCGCCTCCTGCCTAAGCAGTCGCCGTCCTGCTGGCAGAGTTGACAGAGCCTTCGCGCACATAACCCTTGACTCGTCGCAGAAGCGCATGCATCAACAGTGGCACAACATCCGTTGGTTTGCCCACCAACAACCCGCCAGCCATGCATGTGAGCGTGTGAAAGTGACCTACCGGCTTGCAGGCACGGCTCAGGCACCTCAGTGCTGCCCTAGCGGCCGATCCTGCGGCCGCCAGCCCTCTTGGTGACACACAGCAGCAGCAGCAAAAACGGCAGCGGCCGGCGACAGCTGAGCGCCACGGCGGCATGGCGGCGCAGGCGGAGGCAGTCCTCCACTCGCGGCGCCCCGCCAGCGATGGCAGCGACCCGGACTCGGACCCCGACATCGAGCGGGGCATCATGCTCAAGTCCAAGGACTCGTTCTTGCTGATCGATGACGTCGCGGAGCCGCTGCTGCACGGCGCCGGCAAGGCGCACGCCAGCCCGGCGCCTAATGGCACAAAGGCCGGCAGCTTCAGGTCGGACTCCGCCGGCAGCGCCGTCGCCGAGCTGCAGCTGCAGCTGGCCAAGGAGGACGGCCGGCTGGAGATGCTCAAGTCCGTGATTGCCATACTGGTCTGGTACAGCTCCAACATCGGGCTGCTGCTGCTCAACAAGTACATGCTGAGCGGCTTCGGCTTCCGGCGCCCCGTCTTCCTCACGCTATGGTGGGTTTCTTTGCCGTTTCTTGCCAGACCCCATGCTGCACACAGACATGCAAGCATCTTGGCCTGACATGGTCCAACTGCACACTGCTATGGCAACCGCCGGCTCACATGCACGCACCCGGTTGCTGTCCACATGTGAACAGCTACACTTTCCGACTTGATCCAGAAGTGGCAAGACTCGGTGTGGCAACATGCAAGCTTCTCACGAGCATGCTGTTGCCCCGCAGGCACATGATCACATGCTCGCTGATGTCGGGGGTGCTGGCGGCGGGAAACCTGGTGCCGGTGCAGCACATCAGCAGCGCCCGCCAGTTCGGCAAGGTCACCGTGCTGGCGCTGGTGTTCTGCCTTAGTGTGGTGCTCGGCAACATCAGCCTCAAGTACATCCCGGTCTCCTTCAATCAGGTGCGGTCAAGGAGATTCGACGCGCTTGCGTGCGTGTCTGTTTTGGTGTCTCCATCCGCATCTGTATTTTCGCGGTTGCTGCGTGGGTGCTCAAACATGCACACACACCGTCACATGCTGGAGGTCGCCAGGGTGGCCGCCAGGCAACTGCCAGGCGCCCTGCTGGAGAGTGCGCGCTCAAGTCTGACTCGAAGAACACGTATGCCGCGCAGGCCATCGGTGCGACGACCCCCCTGTTCACCGCCATCATGTCGTTCGTCGCGCTCGGGCAGCGTGAGGGCCGACGTGTGTACGTGGCGCTGATACCGGTGGTGGCCGGCGTCATCATGGCGACAGGTGCGTCACAAGCAGTGCTTACCCTCAGCAGCTGCAGCTGCAGCTGCAGCGCCACCTGAGGCGACCTTGCTGCATGCTTGAATCTTCGCAGTTGTGCAGGGCGGGTGGCGGCAAGGTATCCGTCTTATTTCCCTTCAAAAAGCCGGCGTTGATTGCTGTGGTGCGTCGCAGGCTTTGAACCGTCGTTCCAGATGTTTGGCTTCCTGGCGGCAATTTTTGCCACAGCCGCTCGCGCCTTCAAATCCATCCTACAGGTGCGGCTTACACTCCTCCCGTTTGTCCCAAATCAACAACCCCTACGATGTCCTCTGCAGAGGTTCCCATGTGAACACATTTGCTGTCGATGCACTGCAACCTGCCGTACACGCTTCAGCAGCTGCACACCAGCCTGCCAAGCTTATGGTCGCCTGCGGCGCCACTCTGCGGCAGCAGACCTGTCGCAGCCCTAGGCTAATGATTGCCGCTCACCTCGTGCAGGGCCTCCTATTGACAGACTCTAGCGAGCGGATGGACTCTCTCAATTTGTTGAGGTGAGAATGAGAGATGTTGTGCCTTGACGTAGACGTGCGTTTGGTGTAGATGATGTGTTGACCCTGGAGAGGCTTTCATGCTTGCACACCATGCTTGACAACATGTGTGCATGTCCTTGCAGATACATGACACCAATCGCAAGGTGAGACAGCCTTCTGTGCGCAAGTTCCTGTCAGCGCAGCAACGCGCAGCATCGGTTCCAGCACAAAGCACTGTCCTGCAGGAGACCGCGCACCACACATGCCGCAACACAATGTGCAAAACTATGTCAACGATATACCCCTGCTGACAGCTGTGTGTTGAGCTGTGTGCTGCGCGACTCTGCCGCTGCTGCAGTGCCGCCCTGATGATACTGGTGGCGGTCATGGAGCCGGACGTCGCGGACAGCCTGCCCAGGATGGGCGACCCCAACTGGATCCGCTTCTACACGATCCTGGGCGCAAACGGCGCCCTCGCGTTCCTGGTCAGTCTCCGCAGCACTCGATGTACTCTCAGAACCGGTAGTTGCTCTGATGGAGATGCCAGCCGTTCCGCCGGAGGGCATGTCCTTGTCCCTCACGTGTGTGTATTGACCGCAGAGGGGCACGCGCGCGGCAGCGTCGTGCCGCCGGCTGCACCTGCAACAACGTGCCATCCATTCCTGGTAGCCACCCTGACGTTCCTGTCTCCCGTGCACAACAACAGGTCAACCTGACCAACTTCCTGGTCACACGGTACACCAGCGCGCTGACGCTGCAAGTCCTGGGCAACGGCAAGGGTGTCATCGCCGTCGTCGTCTCCATCCTCATCTTCCACAACCCCTGGACGATGAACAGCATGGGTGCGCCTCCTGTGCAGTCCACTGGGTTGTCCACGCAGTCCCTGAGCGGTCTCGCGGCCTGTCACAGCTCGCGGCTTCAGGCCGCCGGTACAGCGGCATGCAGATGGTCTCCGCTTGAACTGCTCAAACGTCTGATGATTCGTGCTTGCTGTTGATGCTATACAAGCTTCAAAGATCAAACTAACCAGTTGAACACTCTGCCCTGCAGGCGGCTACGGGATCGCGGCGGCAGGCGTTGCATACTTCATGCACGAGAAGAACAAGGCGAAGGCGGCCGCCGCTACGTTCAGCAAGCATTAAAGAAATGCAGTAAAGACGCGCACACAACAGCACGGCTCCGGAGCGCCATCAATGTCATGGCGAGAAAGAGGTGGTGCGTCGCAAGAGTGACGCCTGTCTTTCTACATGGGATATTGTCTTCAGGGGAAGTAGAAGTACCCGCAGCGGTCGAGGTATTTATTAGCACTTGGAGACTGCTTTCCTTCTTTACGGATGCCGCACTGCTGGCGGGACTCTGGAGGTGTCTGCGGGCAGCTCCGCAGGGAATGTTGATGGCCAGGGCATTGGCAGCACTTTCCCTGCGGCCGTTGCTGCTGACGCACGCACCAATCCCTCGAGTGCCTAGGAGAGCGCCGCTCCAAATCCAGGCGACAATCAGATTGACGTTGTTGCATCTCGTGTTCTGCAGCATGGCCCGTCCGGTCATGCTGAACGTCGTTCCATTGTTTCTGAATCACTGCTAGGCATCGGTGGTTGGCAGCTGTTACTGCTTGTTGAATTTCCTTGTCAGTTTCTGGTTGCCGCTGCTCGAGACTGTGTTTTGAAGACCATCGTCATAGACAGTTGTGGATGCGCCAACAGTTACACTTCTCGAGCCCTTTCGAAGACAAATGAGCTAGGCTCATGGTACACTCGAACATGTTGAGCGCAGATTCAACGAACTCCTGCCCTCTCCGCTCTTAAAATGCCAACGACTGATCATCCCCTGGCACTATGGTCCCGCCTCAATTTGCAACTGCCGTGCGTGTCCCGACGCAGCCCTTGATAGCCTGCCTGCATCGTGACCACCCCGCACCATGATTTTGGTTTCCACTCGTCTGGGCACTGAGAGCCCCTCACAGCTGCTCGGCCACGGTGATGATGTGGCCGTGTTCGTCGTAGGCCTGCACGTCGCCCTTGTCGGGCGCCAGGTTGAGCGTGCCCGCCTCATCGATGTAGCCGATCGCCGTCTCCCCCCGCTCCCGCGCCCGCTCGATCACCTGCGCAAGGAAAGCCTCCAACTCCAGATCCGGTCGTGTTCACCTATCAATGATTTGCCAGTGTTACAAAGTCCCCGATGGCCGTCTCCCGTGCCCGCTCGATCACCTGCACGGCGAAGCGGCGCGGCTGAGAGCTGCAGTTGCCAAGTCAAGAGTCAGGCTTCTTGCATGATGTGGCCGCCTTGCCAGCCTAACGATGGTCGTCCGGTCTCCGCTCCGATGGCCACTCGATCGCCTGCACGGCAGCAAACCAACTGAGGCCCCTCCAGCGCAAGGTCCTCTGACACTCTGCCACAGCGCCGGGTGGATGGCGCCGCAATTGTTGCACACAGTTCGCCACCGAACCCCGACCTGCAGAGCTTGCGCAGGGTGGCACAGAGTCAACAAGACACAGTTTCGATAAGAGACCTATTTTCATTCCGTCCATTCCAGTATTTTCGCTTTATCTTCAGTCACCTGCTCGAAGCTGACGGCCTCATGGACGCCGAGGCCAAAGTGTTCAGGCCGCCGCAGGTAGATCTCGTGCCCCGCACTCGTCTCCACCAGTTCCGACAGCACCGCACCAATGTCTGGGTCCGCCGCCACCTCTGCGCAGTGTGCAAACCAACATACAAAACAAGCCTATCGTCGTTTCGTTTGCAATACATGGCATCGCAGCCAGTTCTGACAGCACCGTGCCAATGTCCGGGTCCGCCGCCACCTCCGCACAGCCCAGTCCACGGAGTATGTCAGCTCCTCATCTTCTCCATCCCATCTTCTTGTAGATTGACACACAGGCACACCATCTGCGGTGTGCATGTGCAGAGCTCATGCCGCAAGAGCATTCTTAGACTGTAACTTCGGTGCAGAGACCGTGTGCAGAGTGTTGGAGGAGGTCCTGCTGCCTGAAGACTGTGCCATACAGCGTGACATACAACATATGAAAGCTCAGCATCCACTGCTGCAGGGCTCAAGTGGACGTTGAGTGGCACAGCCGCACGTGTGATGATGCCTGCCACCAGCTCGTCGGGGTCGATCAGCTCCGCCGTGATGCAGCCCTTGCCGACGTCCCTGCGCGCATGCACACACTGCTGGCTGCGGTGGGTGCATGGACCTGCCGGCGAGGCGCGGCATGCGTGTCTGGCGGGCACACGAATGCGGCGCGGCGCTGTGGCGCATGGCAGTGCAGGGAGGCACTGTGCATGGACTGGATGACGAAAGTGGCACACTGTTGGGAGCTCCAGCAGAAGGTGCATCGTTTCCATCAGGGGCTGTGGGAGGCAGAGCTGTGCACGACAAGCTCCGAGAGGAACAGGAGCAACTAGCACCGAGAGAAAAGCAACAAGACTGTTATCTCACATGTGACATTGAAAGGTTGCTATGCAAGACGCACCGCACGATGTGGTCGGCGACGACCAGGGTCTCGGGGTGGCGCACGGTGGACACTACGTGCAGCGGGCGGGACCGCTCCACATCCATCACGTGCTCCTGCACCTGCATCAGCGCAAACAGCAGGTGCGCGTCCGCCTCCTTGCTGCTCACGCCCTCCCGCTCGCCTGCAAGGGCAAGGCCGGCGGCAGTTGGGTTTGAGATCGATTAGGGGTGGCAGAGGAACTGTGCATTTCTCAGAATCACTCAATATCCTTTCCGTATTGTCAGGGGTCCCCCCTCCTTGCTGCTCACGCCCTCCTGCTCGTCTGCGGGCACGGCAGCTGAGTTTCAGCTCAACAGCGTTTGGCAGCGAGAGTGCAGGCATCTTCGAGGCACTGAGGGAAAGATATTGAGTGGGTAGCAACCGAACAAGCTCGTCATCCGCCTGCAAAGATTGCAGATGCAGATTGCACTGCGTGGAGGCCCGCCTCTGGTGTGTCAACAGAAGCACTGGCAACGTTTCTTCTGTGTTGAATCGACCTTCTGAAGCATGCTAGATGCTGTTCCCTCAGCATCAATGCGCACCGATGATGACGGCGTCCGCAAAGGCGAGGCCCGCGGCGGAGTAGCTGGTGCCGGTGGTGGTGCTGCCGTCGACGTGCGTGAAGGTGCAGCCATTGTGCTCCTCCGGCAGGTCCGCCGGCCGCCCGCGCGAGATGACCGTCACCTGTCACCATGCAGCACAAAGTTGTCAGATGTAGGGCCCATGGATTGCCTGTCACCTGCTCCTCATGTAGCAATCACACTTGCAAGGTGTGACATTGCAGCACATAGGGTCGGCAGTGACGTGAATGGCAGTCTGCGGAGGACCCTCGGAATGTCATGCTGGAATCACCCAGCAAACTGCTGTGTACGGAACTGAGACAGCATGGAGCGGCAAGAAAAGGACAGATTCTGTGCTGAACATGAGCGCGATGCGCATGCGGCAGGACTGGGACTCTGCGTCAGGCTGCAGTGTAGCACCAAGAGAAAACGTCAGGCTGCATTGCAGAATAAAACTACGGTAGGCTACAGTGCAGCAACAAGAACATACCGTGCTGCCGGGTGGCGCGAAGTCCGCAACGGGCTGAATGACAGGAGCAACATTGCCACCCTATTTGTTGCATATCATCATAGATACGAGTTCAAAGCATTCGCAATTCGCACCGTGCTACCGGGCGGCGCAAAGTCTGCGATGCCGTCCGTCAGGTCGCGGATGTTGCCGGGCCAGCCGACAACGACGATCCTGCGGCCGCGCCCACAGTTGTGCCCCGCCACCCGTCCCGCAACCTCCGCCGCTGTCGCCGCCCGCGGCTCCTGCAACATTGCAAACGCTGGCGGGGTCAGGGGAGTCTGCCGGCAGCAAGTCCGAGAACGGGCTTGGTTTCTCAGGTAGAAGTCTCCGCGGGGACCCAGCTCTGGCGCAGAGAGAGACCTTTAGGGGGGATCATGTACAACCTGGCGAGTGCATTCATACGGTGTTTCGAGAAGCCTTCCAGAGGAATGCAGCTTGTAGTCTGCCGCCAATTAGGAAAACCAAACCCTAAAACAGGCCCACCTTGGTGGCGGTGGACAGTCCCGTGGATGAATGCATGGCACCAGGCTGCGCCTCAATGCCGTCCGCCGCGTCATCAACATCGTCCTCGCTGCAAACAGATGACGACACGATCTCCACAGGAGCTTTGGCCACATGCTCGTTTGACACGTGTTCGATTGCTAGTGAGTGTGTCACGATATTCCGGGCGACAGTGGCCCCGGACAACAGAGATCTTGTATAAAATTTGCATGTTTTTGAGCTTGTGGCGGTACATGTGAGACTATAATGCATCAGCTTCGGCTTTCACAGCTAAGCTTCCGTGGCAAGCGAAGTATCACCGGCATGGATAGGATCCAATATATTCACTCGTCGTGAAGGAGCCCTGTGCTGCATCGCGTGGCTGCTTTGCCGCCTGCAGCACCACCAACCGGTCGCCGTGCTGCAGCACATGGTCGTCCTGCAGAGGAGGACCAGCATTGCTTCAGAGGCTTGCAGCACACGATATCATGACACAGCACCACCGGCAGATCGCGGCACTGCAACACATGGCCTTCCTTCACTATTGACACCAATATCATTGTAGCAAAGTGCGCACCGGCGGGTTGAGGTGCGCCTGCCGCAGGCCGTCGCGGTCGATGTAACCGACCACCACACCATTGTCGAAGGTCCGCCGCGCGTCCCTGCGCATCGCATTGCTGGAGTTTCAAAGGGCTGTCTGGGCGGAAATTGCTGATCTGATTTTGCCCTGGGTTCGTTGGGGGAGGCGGTGCAGCACCATGCTGTCATGAATCGCTGAAGATCAAGCTGCGGGCGAGGTCGACGCTGCTTGTCACTGCAGGGCACAAATGCGAGCACCCTTGCAGAGCCTCCGACTCGTCTGCGTCTATTGCATAACAGACACATGCATTCGGTTTCGGAAGCCACAAGCCACTTCAGGAGTCGCACCGGTATGTCCAGCCTGGAAAGTGGCTGTGCGCTGCGTCAGCAATAACGAGGGACGCCGAGCCCCTCGACTGCTGCACCACCGCGCAGTACACATTTGCGACGCCCGGCTGCAACACGCACATCAACGGCGGTGCTGAGCGAATGTTTGCCTCAAACGGATGACCATTTGCCGCAGACGCCGCCACAAGAGTCAACGGAGACATCTGCATGGGCAACACTCCGTTCTGCATGCAGCTCTCAATTCTCCGTGCTGCTGCACCTGGATGGCTGTCTGCGCCATGAGGCGCCAGATGTCGGAGGCGGTGTTGACGCGCAGCATCAGAAAGTCCATCCCACTGTGCGTCTCCGGCGCCCCTGCAGGCCACCCAGATAGGCTTTTAAGTTCGCAAGCAATCGACGAGGCGCTCAGGTACATGTGTGATTGTCAGCGAGGCTGCTCAAAACAATATCAGCAGCCAGAGTACTGTCGGCAATACAAGATCTGTTGGCTAGGGCACAGAAGTGTGAAGGGCAGGTGTCTCACCTGACAGCGCGGAGCGAGGCACCGGACGCAGTTCTGGGGCGGTCTGGATGACGACGGTCTGCCCGCCGGCCTGCAGGCTGGGGTGCCAGTGGCTGCGGGTCGTACGCAGCGCCATCACCGTTGCCGCGGTGTTCTTGAATGGCTCCTGCGCGGTGCACCAGTCACAGTCTGCTCGAATGCTTCCATGTGCATTGCATATGAACAAAATGATTGCAGGCCGACGCTTGCTTTGCTCATAAACTGCCCAAATTTTTGACAGGCAGTTCGTTATGGATTGTTGGGGGCTGACGATCAGAAGCCATGAGCAGACAGAGTCGTGGGTGCTCACTTTCGCTGTGTCCGGTTGGAGCACGATGACCGTGCGCGCCTGGCCTGCGGAGACGCCCTCCAGGTCGCGCAGGTAGTGCGGCGCCCCCTCCCGCGTCAGCACGTGCAGGTGCCTTTGGTGCGCTAGCGCGCCTGCGGCGGCGCCCCGAGACACTTGTCACTACCCAAGCCAAGACAGCTCGGGCATGTCCTGACCAGACCTACGTCCTGCTGACAGCATCTTGCATTGTTCCACACCACAGCACGACGATGCAGGGATACCTGCAGAACACTTCAGGTTGGCAGTCACCAGGGGTGCGTCAGGACAGTACATGGAGAAAGGAACTGAACATGATTTGGAGACAGGGGAGCAGAGGAATGCACCTGACACCGCGGCGTCCATGGCCTCCTTCTTGTGGTCAGCCAGGATGACCACCGGCCCGTCAAACAGCGGCTCGCCCCGCAGCGCCGCGCTGGGCCCGGCGAGCCCCAGGCTGCGGCAGGGCAGACAGACCGCCCAGTTGCAGGGGTTGCAGTCCCCTCCAGCGAATATTCATGTTTCCACAGTGATGAACCCTGAAGCTTGATCAGGTGCCTGCCCAGAATTGGAGGCACGGCACGATCAGATGCGTCAACCGGGTCAACTGTGGGAGTAGAGAGTATTCTCACTTCTGAAACGCGTTCTGGAAGGCGTTGGGTCGCGGATACTGCGCCTTGGCCATCGCCATCTGGCGCAGCAGCGGCACCGCGGCGGAATTCCAGCCCAGCACCAGCGTGTGGTCCGTTGCGAGCACCGCATAGTTGCCCAGTTTGACGTCCCGCACCTTGCACGCGAACTTTCGGTGTCAGCACCGTCTAGCAGCACCATCCGGTATGCTGCTTCTGGCAGCACCATTTGGCAGCACCATCTGGTGTACTGTGCCTTTGAATATGGAATTCGGAATGCAGTTGCGGCATGTACATGACAGCAGATTACGGAGATGACGCGGTTACGGGTAGGGCGGAAGACGGTCTGACGCACACCTGAGTCTTGATTTCCTCTGAGATGATACCGAGCACGACTGCAAACCTGCGATGGATGGTATAGTACTGTGTAAGATGTGATAGCAGTTGAGGGTAAGCTATTGGAAAACTGGAAATCTTGGCATGTCAGCGATCGTGCTCCCCGCACATGAGAGCTGCCGTACTCACGTGAACAAACCAAGAAGGAACACCACATTCATCACCTGCAAACAAAACTAGATATAATTTCAACACTATGATTTCACATCAAAACGGACAAGAGTCCGTTATATGACTGCCACTATCGTATGTATTTGATGATACATACCAGACCCGCCAGCATGCTCGACTCCTCTGTTACTTTGGCGCCTGTGCACCAGGTGATTCTCAATACTCAGCACGGGCCGCACGGCGCTGATTTGGGTAAGCTCACAAATGCGGCACTTTCAAAATGGCATCACAACACTGAGAGACACAGGCCCACCTGGCGCACGATACAATACACCGTACACTTTGAAAAGCCCGTGCGGCAAGTCAGTCCCACTCACACTGCATGCAAGCAAAACACCTCATAGTGCTTTCACGAGGTGCTGCAGTCATTGCCGTTGTGCAATGTGCATGGTCTGCTGCACAATGAGCTCGACCACAGAGAACAGTTGTCAAAACATTCATCCTGGCCGTGAACCAAGGGTACTTACCTACAGTACAGGAGGCTCATGATCCACACCACCGGTAGGCCCACCAGGAACACGCTGGCAATCTTCACCAGCACATGTGACAGCCTGCATGAACTCGTGCAAGATCACTTCCCTGCCAACTGACCATTTCGTGGTGTTGGCAGTGAGCGCAATTTTGCTTGTTGAACAGTTTGACTTCAAGCCGCACTGAAGCTTGGCCGGTGAACATGCTGTAACTGCTCACAGGAGCACCCAAAGAGTCACTCACATGAGCTGCTGCATGTGGAAGGCCAGAGCCAGGCCCGCCAGGTCGCCGATGCCCAGGAACCGGTAGCCTGTTGGCGACGGCGGATAAGCCTGCAGCATAAGAACCTTCCTCTCCTCAGCTAGTGCTGGTGGCCATGACAGCTCCACGTCACAAGGTCATTTCGAGCCGAGCTGATGATTGGCCATCGACGTCGCAGGCTTGCCGGTGATGACATGGACGCAAATTGTGCGGCTGGCCGCGGCAGCAGCGCCGGCTGCTCGCCCTGCCGCTGCTGCATGTCCACCGTCCCCTGTGACACCCACACGGGGCTGTTGGCCGGCCGCGCGTGCGCCACGCGCCGGCTGTCCAGCAGCAGCGCAGCGTCCTGCCAGCTGAACGCCTGCCGCTCCTCGGCCGAGCGACGGCCGCGGGTTTCCGCCACCTCAGCCACCTGCGGCGCCTGGCCACGCGTCGCTTGCCGGCGGTGCAGCTCGCCAGCCTTTGCGGCGCCGACACACATGCCGTAGGCGGCCAGCGCAATGCAGAGGATCGCCCTGAGGTGGGCATGCACGAAGGCGAGGCTGTGCCGCAGTAGCGGAGGGAGGCCAGTGCGTTCGCCGCGAGGACCGCTGCTGCCGCCAGCGCCGTGGCGGTCGTCACTGCCAGCGTCCGTGTCCCACGTCGCTTCGCCGAAGGAGGCTGAGCACGACGTGCTGCTGCGGTGTTCGCCCCGCCATGCTGCGGCCGCAGGCTGCGGGGCGCCTGGTTGAATTCCGGCAAGCGCTGTGCAGATGGCATTGCAGCACACAGGCGCGATAACTTGGTCGCGGTGCCGACAGGGGAAGCATTTTCGCAGCTGGAGAAGACTGCTCAAAGGTCCTGCATGCCGCAGTGCAGCCCCAGGCAGCGATAGGCCTGAGCACAGCTGCGGCGCCGCGGGCATGGGGTCTCACGCTGCAGGAAACACCGGTGTTGCTCTATCAAAGCCAATCAACTCAGAATGCAGTGAAAGACGCTCTGTGGGTGTCACAATGCTCGTACGCCGTGAACGAGCGGGTGATCGATGTCGGAACGTTTCCAAAACTTCTCAATCTGCCCCTTCAACGTCCGTGCAGCGCTTCCCAAACCAGCCAATTTGGCATTTATCGATACGGCTGCAAGGTGCTTTGCGTGCCCGTACTCGCGCTGAAAGCACAGAGCATGTTGGCGGACTCTCAAAGCGTCTGAGAATACGTGCGCGTTTTGACTCTTGACTCCCAGCAGCGACAGGCACAGACAGCTGCCTTACACACCCCAACTGCGTCCACGATTCTGCTGCGAATTGCGCTCGATCCTTCGAGACGCACGACCTCAAGCCTATTGCGGTCGTTTCAAAGGGTCAGCGTAAGGACAAGGCACTGACAACTCCAGCAGCAATGGCAACACACCGGCCGCTCGCGGTTCCACAGGACGAGAATGACGTCACACACGGGCACAGGGTCAAGTTTGACGGCTCCAACGAGGGCCTCAGCTTCCCGTCCGGCAAAGGACTCGGCGGCGCTCGCGCAGGGGGTGGCGCCTTCAGCAAGACGCCCGGCAAGGGGCTGGCGTCCGGCCGCAAGGCGCTGGGCGACATCAGCAACAGGACAAGTGAGCTATGAGCGCTTCTGCTTCACGGGTTTGTGGCATCATCGACTGACCAGACGTGCTCTGTGCACATGAGGGCAGCGGCGTATCCCGATATTCTTGGCACTGCATTCACGCGGCATTTAAGGGCCAAGCTCTAAGGTTTGATGACCTTGCACTGCAGGCCTGGGCAAGAGCGACCTGCTCGGCAAGACGCCCGGCGCAGGCGGCGGGAAGCTGGCACGACGCGTCCTGGGCGACATCACCAATGCCACGCCGGCTCAGCAGCTCGAGCCGGCCGCGGCAAAGGCAGCGCCTGCGCCCCCGCAGGCAACCATGGCGGCCAGGCCGCGGGCGGAGACGTATGCAGACGGCGGCATTGAGCGCCGCGCGGGCAAGGGCTGGCAGCAGCTGGAGACGGAGCGACTGCAGCGGGAGGGCGCCACCGTTGAGGCGCAAGTGCGCAACGTTGTCCTGCCGTGGGCAGCCCGCAGGCTCGCCTCACAGGTAGGTTCTGTTGGAAACGACGTGCTTAGGTGCTTACTCCGGCAATTCCTTCGCTCAAGATTTGACACACCGCATGCTTGTGTGCAGTCTGATGTCGCCGTGCATGTGCTGCTGCCGCTGCCAGCGCTGATGCACGAGCGTGCGATATGCTGCAGGACCTATCGCTGGCCCAGCTGGTGCAGCGGCGATCGGCAGCCCTGGAGCGTGAGCCCGTGCCGCCGTGCCCGCCCTCGCCGCCCATGCCCGCCAGCCCATTGCGCACAGGTGAGCCTCAACCTCAAGCACACCAGACTGTTTCGGCTCCACCAGATGCACCATGCCTCATATCGAAGGGATGTGATCAGTAGTCTCTAGGAAAAAAATGCGGCACCCGTACTTGAGCATGCAATGCAGTTGCTTGTGCGGCATGACGGCCTTGCGACAGCTGATGGGCGCCACCTGCTTTCTTTTAAGGAGTATTGGAACGCTTAAGGCTGCAAAGATCTTTCGTACCAACTCTGAGCCGCTGGTTCCCGTGTGCAGGCGACTTTGGCATCGCCTTCCCGGCCTCCGGCGCACAGCTGGCGGACCTGCTGCCGAAGGTCGCTGACGCAGCTCTGATGGACGAACTGGCCATGGAGGATGCGGATGGAGACTGAGGCCTGTGACAGCTATCTACCTTCAGCCGGCATTGTACACTCAGATTAGTACGAGGGCAAGCCAATTGTGGTGTTGTGGTTGGCATGCTTCAAGTGTTGGTTTAGAACGGCAGTTGCCAGTCATTTTGTATACAGTCTGCGTATACAAATCATGATCAGTTTTCCTGTCCCACAAGTGCTGCTGAAGCTCGTTGTCCAGTCGATTGGTGCCTCGCCAACAACTTTGAAATACACGAATCAATGCATCACCATCATTCTGTACTGGTGCGCATGCATGTGTACAACCCAGCTTGCGCAGTGCAAGCGACATACGCAGGCACCCCGACCATCGTTCAAAATACTATTGCATCAGGCAATGGACGGGGTCCCTCGTCACCGTTTAGCTATCATACATTCCCATAAGCCAGGCGCCCGCAATTGTTCTGACCAGACCACGAAAGCCCCACTAGTCCGCGCTCTTCTGCGGCACGGTCCTGCTGTTTCTGCCGCGTTGCGCGCCCTCCGGCAGGCTGTAGTCACTCGTCATTCCTGTGTCCACGTAGCTGCCCCCTTCTCGCGATTGGGCAGCGGCCTCCCTGACAGCCCGCTTGCGCGCATCCCGCCTGAGGAACCACAGAGGCTGATCATGTTCATAGATGGTCATGTGATGCGTGAAGTCTGATGAATATTCTTGTATACAAATACGCCTCCACTTCATGCCAATTCAGAGTAAAGGGCTTGCTGTGGCACAGGGGCGCAGTCAATCAAATGCCAGTGCAGTATCTGGCGACTTACTCGCGCTTGGCGTCCGAAACATTCTTCGCGTAGACCGGCTTCGGAGCTGCAGAAACTGCTCCGAGGGCCGTGATGGCAGCGGCCAGCACCCTGCGCCTGCAACACGGTCAAGTTCGTCTGGTGTTGCAGACAGCCTTGAGCAGATCCATCCTCGCCGTGTTTCAACGATGCCTCTGCAACTCACCTGCTTGATGTGGGAGCCTGAGGGTCTACCTTGCTGTACGTTGCGGTGACAGATACCAAAGCTGCACGGCGCAGCGGTGCCTTGTTCCGGAACTGATGTGCCAGCGGGGCAATGCGCGAAGAGGTCAGCGCGCAGGCTGCCATTGTGCCTGCCGGGGTCCCGTGACAGTCGTAACGTTTCTAGTGCTTTTGCAGAAGGAGGCATGAGCCGAGTGCAATTTTGAGCGGGTTGCACCTGCTCGCGAAGATGAGCTTCCCAGGAGATTCTCGATCGATCTCGAGATTCCACATCACATTGGAACAGAATGCAGCTCCAGCGCCTGCGCACGCTCATATTCGCATCTTAAGTTGAGCAGGACGTCGAAAAAGAGGCATCTGTGCACCGGCAACCACTTATTTGAGTTGGACTGACCATTTGGTCGCCATCCTTTCGCCCAAAAGCAGCCCGGTGGACCACACCAGAGCAGTCATGGCGGAGACGGACAGACAAGGGACGGATCCCGCAACAGATCTCGCATCAGATGCGGCGGGCCTGCAAGTAGGCAGCCAGACAGACGCCACAGCCGGCTCCAATGCAGCTGCCGCCGCCGAAGACAAGCCGCTGCCGGCGCTGTTTCTGGACACCATGCCAGACAACGAGGAGGAACATCCTGACCTGGCGGCCATGAACACCATGATGGGCGAGCTCACGGCGGACGAGAAGGCAGAGAACGGCAGGGTGACGGCACGGCAGCCACGTCAACCAGCATGCTCAGCCATTGGCGTCAAGAGGCCAATACTTTGAACCGGCGACGATGAGAGGCTCCTTGTGCCTTGATAGTCGAAGAGCACCTTTGTTCGCGTCGTCAGCACGCTCATTCTGGCTAACCTGCCTGAGCGAACATCCAACACATGCTTTTTGTGCCCGCAGCAACAAGGGAACGACGCGCTGAAGCAGGGCCTGGCGGTGCGCAAGAAGTTCTACCTGCGCAAGGCGGTGGACCACTACACGGAGGGCATCGCCGCGGAGTCGGGCGACACAAAGCTGAACTCGGTGCTGTACGGCAACCGGGCGCAGGCAGAGCTGCGGCTCGGCAACAACCGCAACGCGCTGCGGGACAGCCTGCGCGCCGTGCAGCTGGACCCCGACAACATGAAGGTCCAGCACTAAATCCTGGAGCCTCGTTGCCTACTTTCTGTGAGTCTGCTGTTCGATCAGACAATCAATCTGTGACGCTTCCGCAGCATGGACTCTTGACAGTGCAGGCAAAACTGCACCCCTCGCTTCCTGTAGCCACGTTGTCCTGACGTCTTCCCTGTTCGCTTCAAGACACCACGAACACCCCCGCAACCCCCTGTGTAGGCGTACTTCCGTGCAGCCAAGGCGGCGCTGGACATCAGGCAGTTCGAGCAGGCCCGGGACGTGTGCCGCCGGGCCCTCGACCGCCAGCCCGACTTTCCGGAGCTCTCTGCCCTCTTGGAGGTATGGAAACTAAATTTCCTCTCGCCAGTATGAGAACATGTGGGCATTTAGCACGGCATGGAGAAGCAGTCATGAACCTTTTGCGGTCATGAACCCTGGGATGGGCTTGTCAAAGCACCACTTTCGACCACCTGCAAGAGGGAGGGAAGGTGCTACTGCGCATACCAAATTGATCGAGTGACGTGGCACTGCAGGACGCAGATAGCAGGCAGACAGCAGAGAAGGAGCGGCAGCGGCGGGAATCGGCCGAGAAGCAGGCAGCGCGCGCGCCCGCGCGTGCCCTGGCGGCCACGCTGCAGTCGCGCGGCTGGCGCATCGGCCGCCCGCAGATCACGATCGGTGAGTACTCATTGTATTTGTTCAGCAGGCACTCTGGGGAAGCACCCAACCAGTTGCTCGAGCTTGATCTGCATCGGGAGGATGCGGCCCATGTGCTTTGACAACAAGCATGTGCGTGTTGGACATGGCAGATGTATTGATGGGGCGAACCCAACCACCGCTGTGTGCCGCAGGCACCAGGAAGCCGAGCCTGGACGAGAACGGCGTGGTGTGGCCAGTCATGTTCATATACCCAGAAAACATGCAGAACACCGACGCGGTTGAGGCGTTCCACGAGCACCATATGCTGTCCGACCACCTGGACGCCATGTACGGTGAGTTGACGGAGATAGGCAGGAAGCTTCTGAATGTTGTGCTGTCTCTGCCGTCTTTCAGCAGCTGCAGCTCAAACCTGCTAGTGTGCGTACCTAGGGCTCCTCTGCAACGAATTCGGCAGCAGGGTGTGGTGCTCTCAGCAAGTTTTGTGATGCGAGGAAGGGCGCCTCAATGCCTCAGACCTGGTGTTCAGGCTCGGAGGCGCCGCCGATGGAGTGGGACAGCGAGGGGCAGTACACGCGCGAGCGGGTGGAGGTGTACTACCTGTCACACTCGGCGAAGCCCGTCGGCGAGGACCAGCTCACCGAGGTGCTGACTTGTCACCCGGCAGCGTACAATATCCTGAATTCACTTCTGTTCACACTCGGTAAAGCCCGCCGGCGAGGAGCAACCCACCGAGGTGCAGACGTGCCACACGGCAGCGACAGGCCGGCAAGCGGAGCCCCGTCCGAAGAATGTTCTTGTGGCACTGAATGGTCAGCATGAATTCCCAGCGTGCAAGAGAAATGTGAGCACTATGCAGGCAGCGAGAGTCAGGCCTGCTCCCGGAATTCAACGTTGCTTTGGACGATCATTTCAGAAATGGCTGATGTTCATTCCTTGTGCAGTTCCTGCACGGCGGCTGGCCGGAGGGGCTGCCGCAGGAGGAGGGGCCGCAGCGGTACGGCGCCAATCGTGCTGAGTGGGTACGCGTGGACCAGGTACGCTCTTGCACGGCCTCGCTGACCTCTGGTCACCAACACCCTGCAGAGCCATGATCGTCGAGTTGGGTGTGTTCGTGCTTGATGCTCTAGTTCGTTCTTTGCGGCAATGGGCCAGATGGCAGTATGCGGAGCCATGAGCAGGTAGCTGTGCAAATGCTTAATGCTTCGTTTCATACTGTGCGCCAATGCTTCATCAGGGTCAGACGCTTGGGGAGATCCTGGCGCGGAACGACTACGTGGTGCCCGGCATCCCCGTTCTCTTCGTGGTGTCGAAGGGCTCCCAATTCGCAGTCCGCTTCCTCAGCGAAGACGCGTTCACATTCTGACGGGGCGGCCTGGCCTGCGGCCCGCTGCTCCGTGTGAGGACTTTGCGGCCTGGCGCACAGCGCAGTCTTCATGTACATTCATGCCACAAGCGTTGCAGAGCGGCTGGATTTAAGGCTGCTGCGGTCTTTCAGGTTTGAACAATAGTAGCAGCGGTGAGCTAGGAGTGTGGCGGTTGACGAGTTGGGGCTGATTGCTTGAAACTGTGTTCAAGAGGCAGTAGTGTGCTTTATGCAATGTCGCAGATAATACCAGGCTGAAACAGCCTGCATCCCCCACACCTGCTCACCAAGACGTTCAAATGCGAAAGGCCCACCATATCTTTCGTTAGCCGCCGATATTCCCGCTCACGCATGAGAGTCCAACCATGCCTGCATGAGAGTCCACTTGCAACATACACTGTACAAAGCTTCGCATCCTGAGCGATCACTTGAGCACAACCTCTTTGCAACGCTTGCAAAGCACCTCACCCCCGCAAATCCATTCAAATTTGAAATCCCATTGCCAAGAGTGGTCGTCGCAGCATTTGGGCGCTGAGACTGCTCTTGCAGCGCCTTTGGGCACTCGCCGGTCGCACAGTGTGCCCAGTTTTGCAGCGCTGCCTCGAAAGCTGCAGCGTCGAGCGCTGCACCTCGAGAGACTTGAGGTCGGCTATCGCAGCCATAGCAGAGTTGCCAGTAGCAAGCCCTGTGATCATCGTGGACGCTCGCAGATGCCTTGCATATTGAAGCAACGCTGTGGCATCGCAAGATCGTGAGATGGCCATCGCACCGAGGCTGGCAGTCAGTCCATCGCAGTCAGCCGCAGGAACAGCTTGAATCGCCGGCATGATCGTCGACAAGCCGGACTGGGTATCCCACGGAGGTGGGAGCTGTCGCAATTGGTCGCAGAGCCATAATATCATATGGCAGCAGGCACAGCGCAGCGTGGGTCAAGCTGATGCATATACCACACCATTCTGCGTGACTGGCATGTTCCACCGTCACTCAGCAAATCAATAAAGCATATCGCAATGCCATATGTGCATTTTGATCACCACTACTGCTGATGACTGCTGTGCATGGCGGGGCGTGGCAGACGCAATCATTCGAATGCACGAGGTTTTCAGCTGCTGGGATATCGCTGTTCTCGCAGATGCTGTTATCACGATTTGAATGAAACCGCTTCCTTCTCGCAGGCAATGGCAGCCCCATCTTCTCTGTGGATGTGCACCCGCAAGGGGGGCGCTTTGCGACGGCGGGATCGGACCACAAGGTCAAGATCTGGAACATGCTGCCGGTGACAGACGTCACGCAGGAGCTGAACAGTACGGTGCCGAGGCTGCTGGCGACGCTAGCGGACCACTTCTCGCCCGTCAATGTCGCGCGCTTCTCCCACAACGGCAAATATCTGGCGTCGGGTGCGCGCCGCTGCATGCCTGCTCATCGAAGAGCACAACATGACCTGCCGAGACTTTGCAACATGGCCTCTGGGCGCAACCCGAGGTAACGCGAGCAGGCGTCGCAGGCCATCCTATGCTTGATCCTCCTCAAGCGGCATGCTTCCGCACCTGCAAACCTCCTGCTTCTGCCACAGCGGCCACATTCGTAATTCCCTTTTACTTTCTGTCCTGCTGCAGGTTCCGATGACAAGCTGGTGTGCGTGTACGAGCTGCGGGCGGGCGCCGGCGCGCGCGTCTTCGGCAGCAGTGAGCAGCCAAGCGTGGAGAACTGGAAGCATGTCAACACGCTGCGCGGCCATGTCAACAACGTGCTGGACGTGGCCTGGTCGCCCGACGACCGCTGGCTGGCCTCCTGCTCCGTCGACAACCAGGTGCCCATTTCACATACCGAGTTTTACGTACTGTGCTGATTGCCCGTCGCCTCCATTCCAGGCGCATCTAGTGTTGCTGCCATCGGATTGATCGGGCTGGTGCGGTGCTTGCGTTGCTCATGATACTGCAGCGGGCGCTAGTGGGATAGACAGACTGCAAGCAAGACTGCGCTCGAATAGCGAGGTTGAAAGACTGTGGGCGTAGGGCTGCAACGAGGCTTGCATGCAGCTGTCTACTGAAACCCTACACCCGGCCTGCAGATCGTCGTATGGGACGGCGCGACCGGCGCGAAGGTCAAGGTGCTGGAGGGGCACGCCTCCTACGTCAAGGGCATCGCCTGGGACCCTGTGGGCACCTACCTGGCCAGCCAGGTACGCCTTTACAATCTTGGTGGCTACGACTGTGTTCTTCCGACTTACGACAGTGGCTCTTCTGGCTTCCAATTCATAAGTCTCTGGACCTCATCAGCCTGAGCAAGCTGCATTTGGCATGCAGCAGGAGCAAGCATCCAGTGCATATGCACTCATTTCAGCCTAAGTGCAGCTGCATTTGGCTTTTCCGTTTCCGGCTTCCAATGAACGAACATCAGCGCAATTGACACCACAAAGGAGTGTGAAGCCCTTTCCTCTTGTGCGCCAGGGCGACGACAGGTCGCTCATCGTGTGGCGCACGGACGACTGGTCGCCCGTCGCGACGATCACGGAGCCTTTCCAACGCTGGGTCAGCCTCGCCTTCTCCCTCAGGTGCGGCGTGTTGCATGTACTTTCTTTCGTTGTGCAGCTGTGTTCAACAGTTCGTGGCCCACCCATCGTCTGGAATCAGCATGACAAGCAATATACCAGTGGCATCCTGCAGACAGGTCAATGCGGTCTGCAACTGCTCAGGCGGCCAGTGCAGGGCATTCGAAGTCTGAGATGTAGCTCGCTGCAATGCACTGTTCAGGCTGAGCTGGGCGCCGGACGGCAGCGCGGTGGTGGGCGTCAACAGCTTCCAGAGCCCCAAGCACACCGCAGTGATGCTGCACCGCGGCACCTGGGGCGCTCGCGGCACCCGGCCGCCCGACTACCTGGTGGGCAATGCGACATTTTCGCCGACCAGCTGAGACATTTATATGGCGGCAAAGATGTGTGAGCTGCATTCGGCTTCTCGAAGGCAACTTAACGCCATTGACCTTGCTCGACCAGCGAAAGCCGCCTTTGCGCCCTGGTGGCCTGATAGCCTGGTAGCCTGAAGCCAACAGCCGAGTTGGCTGGGCTGATAGAACTGTACACCTTCTCGCAGGTGGGGCACAAGGCGGCGGTCCTGGTGGCGTCCTTCTCGCCGCGCATGTACAAGGTCGACGGCCAGCTGGCGTCGTGCCTCGCCCTCGGCAGCCAGGTCAGACTCTACGTGCAAAGTCGCTGCGCTGTGCTGCTGCATGCAGCCCCGCCGCCTCATGCAGCCCCATGACGCAAGCATTGAAAGTGCGCTATTGATCCGATCACACTGTCGCAATTCACAGCGAACCAACTCTAGCCGCAGCGTCGTCACCCTTGACTCTGCCGCCCACACAGGACAAGCAGCTGACGGTGTGGCTGGGCCGGCAGCGGCCTGTGTACGTCGGAACCCGATTCTTCAAAAATGTGCCCACTGTTCCCCATACCTGGCCAGTCCCATGATCACATTTTCCTGGATGCACGCTGCTGGTCAATCGCATGATATGATTTCGACGCTCTCGGCACATGTTCGGCCTGCGTCTTTCTTTGGCCAATCTCATTGTGCTAGCTTCGACATGCTATGGACCCCGATCAGCCTAGGTGAGGCTGGCATGGTGTGAATGCGTTCTTCTTTCCTGCTTCCAGGGGGTGGTGGACCTGGCCTGGGCGGCCGACGGGCTGACGCTACTGGCGGCGTCGACGGATGGCAGCGTCACGCTGCTGCAGTTCGCCACCTCCGACCTGGCCCTCCTCGCCTCGAAGCAGGTGTGCTGTGTGGAGGCAGTGCCGGTTTACACGATCAAACTTGCAAGGGAGCAAATGCATAGGCGGCAAGCTGGATCAAGATGGCTGACGAGCAGACTGCTGCCGGCGGCGCTGCACCGCATCTCTTCACAAATCTAGTCACCTGAGCAGGCATCATCACTGATCCCGCACTAGTCCCGTCACGATCTGCAACAGCCGATCCACCCGAATCGCAGGAGGCGGACACTCACATTGCAGAGGATGCATGCGCTCAATACGCAATGCAAGCTATCCGTCAGCGGTGAGCTGGAATCCCCATGTGTACACAGGAGGTGGACGCGCACATGCAGAGGATGTACGGCGACAAGCGCGCGCGCACCGCCATCTTTGCCGAGTCGGCGGACCAGCTTGCGCTCGAGGCGGCGGCGGCGGCCGACGATGCCAATGCCAATGGCGCGCTGCCCAGCGTGAGTAATACAGTGTGCCTTGGTTGCATCACCGCTGCCGGCACCTTGAATTCAACCGAATCATGGCGCTGGAGGCGGAGACGGCGCGCTGCCCAGCGTGTTCTGCGGCGCATGTGCTGACAGCTGTACAGCATCACCTTCAAGACGAGCTTTTACAGCAGATACACAAGCCTCTCTGTAGTGAACAAGCTGGCAGTTCGAGTGACATGTGTTGATACAATGGGAACTTCGACGGTCTGAACCGTGTGCATCCTGTCAGTGATCAAGGGATGCATGATGCAGAGGACCATGGCAGCCACGTGCAGAGTACGAATTCACAAGTAGTACGGGGCGAGACCGAGCATCAAGCCTTGTGCCAAATGCAGGCGGCGCTGGACGCGCGAATGGGCCTGGGCGGCGAGGAAGCCGCTCTGGGTCAGCCCAGCGCGGCAGCAGCAGTAGCAGCGCAGCCGGCGCCAGTCCAGCAGCAGCAGCCGCGGCGCGTCGCGCCGCAACCCGCTGGCGGCCTGCTCAACGGAGCAGCGGCAGCACCCAGACAGGTGCTGCTTCTCGGCTGTCGTCAGCTTGCATCACAATCTGAAGGTCGGGTATTGTATCTGTCACTTGGGATCACTGAAGCATGCATCGGCAAACGCGCATTGTGCCTCGAGGCTGACGTGACGCTGCTCTGGCGGCTGCAGGCGCAGCCAGCCGTCGGCGCAGCGGCGGCAGAGAAGCGGCCGCCAGCCACGGTGCCGGGCCAGACGCGGCCCGCCAAGCGGGCGCGACCCGAGGCCGTGCCCGCGGCGGCGAACGGGGCGCCGCCGCGGGCGGCCCAACAGCAGGCGCAGCCTGCGCAGCTGCCGCCGCCGGCAGGCTGCGCCGCACCGGCGTCGGCGGCGGCGTCCGCAGCGGGCGGCGCGGCGGCGGGGCCTGCGGCGGGCACGGCGGCGGTGCAGCGGGCGGCCGCGCCGCAGCTGCCAGTGCCGGACCCGGCGGCCATGCTCTCCGTCCAACTCGGGACCGAGACCAGCATCCTGGCAGGTGCAGCTCCTGCCGTCTCTACAATTGTCCACCATCTGTTGGCAGTCGCCGCTTCTGCAGCATCTCCTGCCTTGACGGCTGCTGGAGCGAGACTTGCACGAGGTTTCAACAGCCCTGCTAGGACGCCTGCTGCTGCATGCGGCTGCTGAGGCAGTCCTGCAGGGGCATTTCTAGCAGGGGCGCCAGCACCCCTGCTAGCGCCCCCTGTTGGCCACAGCGCTGCCTTCCCGTGACCGCCGAGGCAGTCCTGCACAATGCTATTTCCAGCACCCCTACTGGCTGAGGGCCCACAATCCATAACCAGGCCAAGAAAACCTTCGGCTAGCCCACTCCCGGATCGACAGAATTTTGCCTCGACGACAAGCTCCTGCAGTGCAGTGGTCCTGCCAGTGACTTGGTCCGCCTTGTGCTTCATATGCAACCGAGGAAGTGTTCTTTCGTTCTCTGACACCCAGGCGCGAGCGCGGCGCGGGCGCTGGAGGTGGCACAGACACAACGCCGCAGGGGGCGGTGACGCGCATCACAGTAGCATTGTACCGTCCGAACATCAGCTGACATTTCTGAGACACCTGACTCCCAGGCGCCAGTGTTGCGCGGGCGCTGGAGGTGGCAAATGGGCGCGACGTAGCGGGGCGGCCCGTGGCGCGCATCGCGGCGTCTGCGGGCGGCCGCCGGCTGTGGGCCGACGAGGCGCCCGGCGCTGCGGCGCTCGCGGTCGGCAGCCTGCGCTTCGCGGCCGTGGCACTGCAGGACGGCAGCCTGCAGGTGTGCAGTCTCCAAAGCTTGCCGCCAGCTGTGTCGCCTGGTTGCCTTGGGTGTCGTTCCTGGCCTGGCCGCCTGTGGCCAGCGGCCTGCGCTTTTGCGGGCGAGGCGCTGCAGGCCGGCAGCTAGCAGGTTGGTATCTCATGGCGAACCCAAAGCAGCTACTGGCAAAGCAATGGCAATGTTTTGGCAACATTTGTGGACACAGAAGTGTCGCACGACTTGCAAACAACAGGAAAATGCAAACAATCTTTAGGTGTTCACTGCCGGCGGGCGGCGGCTGTTGCCGCCGGTGCAGCTGGGCGGCCGGCCGGCCTTCCTGGCGGCGGACGCCGGGTGGCGGCTGCTGGCGGTCGCCGCCGGCGGCGCCTTCTGGGTGTGGGACCTGGCCGCGCTGCGCGTCGAGGTGCAGGGCTCCGCAGCACCGCTGCTGTCGCTCGCGCCCGCGCGAGGTTCGTGAATTCGGCTTCTACACTGCAACGCGTGTATTCTGCAATCGCTGATACAGCAGAGGTGCAGGGCGCCGCGGCACCGCTGCTGGCGCTCGCGCCCGCGCGAGGTAAGGATGTGGAGCTGTGAGAACAAGTGCCCCATACAAGTGTCCCATGTGCGGACGTCAGCATCTGAGAGGCAGGATGCAGCACTTGCATGGACGCACGCAACAAGTGATGCAGATTATGCGATAACATGCTCGTGGCCTTCATGCACTGATGTGCCGACAAGTTTTGATGCCATGCGCATGCCGCGTCGCCTTGCCGATTGACACAGGAGATGCGGCCGCGTCTTGCCCAGGTCATTCATGCTGCTGTCCCTCGAACGGGAAATTGACTCGTACTGACATCGATGCAATTCCCGCAGTGGTGGGCTTACAGCTGTCGGACGCAAGGCTGCCGCTGGCGGTGCTGTCAGGTCGTTGCCATATGCTTGGGACCCTGAAAATGTGTCAGTCGCCCTCCCTGCAGTGGTGGGCATGCGGCTGTCGGCGGCGGGGCTGCCGCTGGCGGTGCTGTCGGACGGCACGGCGCACGCCTACCACGCCGGCATGGCCGCCTGGATGCGCGTCGCCGACGCCGCCTTCCCTGCCTCCGCCTTCCACAGCATCCTGCGCGCCCCCGACGGTGCGCCCTTGGTGCAATCACACAAGATTTGCCTGTCATCTAGGTCGGGTCCAAGTGACACACTTCTTGTTTCATCGCCTCCCGACTTTGTCGCTATTATATGTGATTGTACTCCTTCGGATGTTGAGGCTGCTGTGACCCCTGGCGGCCAGTGTGGCAAACGTGTGGCAGACCAGCGACCTGGTGAATGCCAATCTGATGGCTGGCAGCGTCGCTGCTGCCTACTGGCATTACCGGGTCCTTTGACTGGGCTCGGTGATGTTGATGTCCGCGCTGCCCCGCCAGTCGAACGCTGCGCATTCTCAGCAGCAGCACGCCTGGACCCCGCCGTCTGCATTGCCCATGCTTCTCTCACAGGGGTTGCTGTGCCTGAGTTCTTGAGGCACATGCTGGCGCTACTCTGAGCGTTTGACCTTGTCCTCCGCGCAGGCGAGCTGGGGCAGCTGCAGGCCGAGGCGGGCGGTGGCGCCGTAGCCCGGCGCGCAGGCGTGCTGACCAGCCTCATGGCGGCGCCCGGGAGCGGCGACGGCAGTGGCGGCGCGGCCAGCCGCGCGCACCTGGAGGCCAACATGGCGGCGGCGCTGGCGCTGCAGTCGCCGGCGGAGTACCGCCGCTGGCTGCTCACCTACGCCCGCTTCCTTTCAGGTGGGGCGGCGCTCCAGCTGGCCTGCGGGGCTGCCCTCCTTGCCTAGCAGCATGTGCCCTGGCACACGAGGCATCCCATCATCGAAACATCCCACTGGAGATCTCTGCATCGATAGGATCCTGCTCGAGATCTCTGCCTGCACAGCTTTGAGCGCCTGCCCTTCGCCATTGCCGTGTGCGCCAGGGGTTCAAAAGCCCCAATGCCTGCGCCGGTACACCCGTCAGTCACTCTGTTCTTCCCGGGCTGCAGCTGAGGCGGACGAGGTGCGGCTGCGGGAGCTGTGCGCAGAGCTGCTGGGCCCGGCGCGCTCATCTGGCACCGCCGCCGCAGCATTTCCAGACACTGCGGCAGGTGGCGCGGCCGCCGCCGCCAGCGCTGCTCAGCAGCCGGCCGGCGCGGCTGGCGACGCTGCCGGCGGCCCGCCAGGCAATGGCGGCGGCGGCGGAAGCGGGCAGCCCGGCCGCTGGCAGCCGGCGGTGCTGGGCATAGACAAACGGGAGCTGCTGCGGCGCGAGGTGCTGCGGGACATCGGGCGCAATCGTGCCAACCAGCGCCTCGTCAACGAGTTCGCCGAGCTGCTGGCCGTGCAGGGCTGAGCGCTGTGGCTGAATGCTCTGGCCCTGAGCATTCAGCCCTAACGTAGGCCCTTGCCCGTATTTGGCAGATGATGCAGCCGCGCTACTGCTGTGCCACCTCTCAGCACCGTAACCTTGTGCCCACTTGCGGATACGGACCTGCTCTTGTCTGGGGGACGGCTCGTAATACGGACGCGGTATCTTCGTGAGACCCTGCAGACCCTTGCAGGCTGTGCCTTCTTCTCCACAGTGCAGACAGTGGTGATGCTCAGAATCTGGCTCTGAATTGTGTGACGCATGTGCCACAGCAATCATTTTCAGGATTTTGGTTGTTGAGAGGCAAGTAGCATGCGCGATATTCGTGCTGCAATTGCGACAATGCCGTTTCAAGAATATTACGGAGAAAGCCCCGTCCGAAAACACCACAAGTGCACGAGCTGCCGCCTTCTGGGCCGCTAGCACCGTGCCCTGCTTATACATCTAGGTACGGTAAGAGCCTAGTCCGCGCTCTCCAGGATTAGCTGCTGCACCTTCTTCACGCGGTCAATGATCGACATGTCCATGTGCTTGTCGCCTGCAGAAACAACCGTGTCGCAAGTCAGCCAGACACAGGACTGTCACGCAGCATCGGTTTCAGCTGCAATGGCAAATGGTGAGCACGGCGTGCAGCACAGGATGCACGTTGGAGCGACATTGCAGCGAAAGCCGGCACAGCGGCAGCACGCACCGATGTCGATGACGAAGCCGCCAATGAGCGCCGGGTTGACCCGCTGGTCCAGGAACAGCTTCTCCCCCTTCTTCAGCACGCCCGCTGCAATTGCCCCAGCGGGAACAGATGTCAGCGTTTGGCAAGGAGAGGCATGGTGGAAGGTTTGCTGAGGGGTCCTGGCGTGCCGTGGACTGCGCTGCTAGACATGGGGCCAGCTGCATTCCAGCGTGGTGTAGAGGTGCAGACCCAGGTGCAGCGCTGCAGACCAGGTGCATCGCTGCAGTGCATATGTGGCAAGCAAGCACATTGAGGTGTTGGGAATCAGAGAATTTGAATTACAAGGCTCACCGAGGCTCTTCTTGAGCTCGTCGACCTGCTCCGGCTGCAGCGGCTGCACCAGACGGTAGACAAAGATTGTTGTGTACCCATGTCGCATGCATCAGATATCAGCGCTGACCGCATATGACGTCATTGCAAGCATCCGGTACTGATGCGCACACAGCTTACATGGCACGACATCCCGGATGGAGCAGAAAGCGGATCAGTGAGAGTGCTGGTGAGTGTCCAAGGAGAAGGATGAATCAGTGATTGGACCAACCATCGATAGGGCAGACCACGCACCTCGGCGGTGGTGACGGTGGCCTTGACCTCACCGCGCACAGCGGCCATGATGTCGTCAAACACGTCCGCGATCGCCGGCAGCTCCCCCAGCCGGTCGTTCTGCGCCAGCACGTCTGCGGGGATGGGACGCAGCAGACAGCACTCAGCCAGCTGTATGTGACCTCTTGACACACGTGGAACGCCGTCACCACTGGCATGACGCTACCTTGGCAGCCTTGACGCGAAGTGCTCATGACGTGAAGCACTCAAAGGCAGCAGCCAGCCTTCACGTATGAACTAAGCGGCACACCAGGCGCGCCAAACCATCCCTCAAAAGCCATCCTTGAGAAAGCGGCTTGCACACTGCAGGACAGCGCACCGATGAAGCGGCTGGTGAGCTCGCTGAGCTTCATCTCGGAGGAGATGGAGGAGAGCGCCGCGCCCTTCTGCTCCCGCGAGATGGTGGGGTCCGCGATGAAGCGCGCAAAGTCGGGGCTCTCCTTCGCCAGCTTCTGCACCTGTGGGCGCCACAAAACCAGATCTGTTAAGAACGCTGTCAGTCTCGACCTCCACCTCACGACAATTCTGGCCGTGCATGTGGCATCAAAATGGATGGCTGCACAGCGAGCGAGCTCGCCAACGTTCGGCATGAGACCGGTGCACTGGGACTGAACCACCCCAACGACAAGACGCGTCTCACCTCGCTCAGCTCCTTCTGCGCCGTCGGCAGCGCCTTGGCCTTCGACGCGGCCGAGAACAGCGCCGAGGCATACCGCCCGGGCGTGCCGTGCACATTGATCGGCGGCTGCGCAGACGCCACAGGGCAGCGTCAGCACAGTCGCGACACTGGTCTGGGTGTCCTGCTCCGCTGCTAATCGGGACACAGGAGCTGCAGCCACCTCGATGCCATCTCACAGAAGTTGGGACTCCTTCTATGAGAAGGACTCCCAAGTTGCGAAGGGCTCAGGAGGCGGTCTGACATGGCTGGACACATGCAAGTTCAGGCAGCAATTTGGCCTTCCCTGCTTGGAGCATCCACCAAGCAACTCAACGCTAAAAGTTGGCCAGGGACTCCGCAGCATGCAGGCGCTCACCTCAACAAAGTGGTCCTGTTGCCGCGTCTCCGCCGGAGGTTGCTGCGTGGCAAAGCCCAGCTGCTGCGCCCCGGAACCCTGAGCAGCATAACGATTTAGACGCTCAGATCTCCAATTTCGAGCCCGCGAGTCCTTCTCAGCTTGGGCGTCAGGCCATCGATGCCAAGACCTGACAGGAACGAAGACTTGTCAATCATATGCAGCGGCTCTCGGCCAGGGGGCCACCCCAACTGGTGAGTGAACAACAAGCCAGTAGCGCAGCTGCCAGCCACGCTGCAAGCAGCTCACCGTGCATCGCAGGACCGGGCTGCAACCCTGAGCCTGCTGTACCCGCCTGAGCAGCAGCCCGGCAGCCCGCATGGTGGCGTCGCCTTGGCTCCACGAACTGCTTCACCAACCCAGCTTTGTCTTGGCGACTCTGGCGCGGTGCTGCAAACTTTAACTAGCTCAAGTCAGAGTGCAAATAGTGAAATGCGCAGGGTGTGAAGACAACGGCCACAGGCGAGGGAGCGTGCATTTTGAGACAAAGCCAGGGAGCAATTCTGCGCCATTCCACCCTCTACATCGCCATTATGATGTCCTTAAACGCCTCCCACGTCCAGTGTGGCCTGCAGCGGCCTGCCCGGCTGATCAGTACCAGCGGCAGACCTGGTGCATGTCGACCACTGCGCGCGCCATTCCTGCATGCCAGCACGCCGGCAGCCAGCGCATGCAGGCCACAGCGCGCCACAGCATGCCGAGCAAACTTCTTCGAAGTCGCCTGGGGCGTGACGGGAGATGTCAGCGCACAGGTGCTGGCGCCAGCATGCCGCAACCGTCGGTTGCGCATAATCATTGCATGCTGCCACTCGCTGACATGCGATGCAGACTGACAAGGCTTGCCTGCTTGGCGTGCAGGATCTCGCGGCCAGCCTCTTTGCTTTCAGCATCGTGCCTTATGCGGGCTTTCTTTACTGCCTGACGCGATCCAAAAAGGCGCCGCCGCTAGCGCTGTTTGGATTCTATTTCCTGCTCGTTTTCGTGTTCGGAACGATTCCGGCTGGAATATACGGTGCGTGCTGACCCGGAGGATGTCATGACATCGTCATTCACGCTCCCATATCTTCACTGGCGCTCACATTGCATCTGCACGCCTTCCTACTGACGCTCGGTCAAGTACGCAGCCCTAACATTTCCGGTTTGACTGCAGCAAAAACAAAGGTCGGCACGACCCTGGCCAACGTGGACTGGCTGCATGGGCCGGCAGAATCGCTGCTCACCATCACCAACCTGCTGATCGGTCGGACAATCAGAACCCTACATCCATGCATGTTCTCACTATCAATGTTGCATAGCCTGCGCAAGTGCGATCTCAGTGTCGTGTCGAGTGTTAAGTGAGACAGCGCATGGGATGTGAAGCACTTTGACTGAGCCTGGCTCGAGTGCAAGCGTGGGCACTGGTCTTCATGTCACTTGTTTAAGGCACTGACCTGCCAAGGATGGTTTTGCAGTCCTGGGCTTCCGGCGAGCGATCATCCAGAAAGAACAAGCTAAGCTTGGCGCAGAAGCGGAACCTGATGGCCACGAGGCCGTTGTGAGGGCGAATGAAGAGATGCAGTGAACACATCAGCAGACGACTGCGAAATTCGTCGGTGCCCTCACAGTGAGAAATTGAGACATCAGCCGCAGAACTGTCGCATTCCTTGTGCATCGCCTGTGCGTTGTTGTGCGGCAGTCGGACAAAATGACAACAGCCGAGATTACAACATTGTGAGGCTGATGCGCCAACCAGCACTATCATCATTTGTAAACATCAAATCCACGATGTGAATGACGGCCGATTGGGCAGGCTGGAAGTCTTCTCAACTACAGTAACACAAAATTGGCGACAAGCAATGGATGATGCCCCTCAATTTCCGTATCAATTGAGCGTCTACGCTGTGTGCATCCCGCTGCTGGCGCTCATACCTTGCCGACGAATGCTGGGAGGTTGCCCACGTTGCTGCAAGCGGAAACGAATCCGAGTCAGTGCCGGCGCGAAGCAACTGCACAAGTTTGTAATGCGCAAGGTGGTGAACGTTCTCACGTGATGATGTTGTGGCCGAAGGGGTCAGCCAGGTGCTTTGAGAGGCCCTCAATGGGCTGCTCGCGGGTCACCAGGGCCTGCACGGCAAAGCCGACAAACGCCACCTGCACCAAAGAAACATTTGCCTCAGCGGGGATGCGACCAGTATTCGGCGAGCAGCTGCCGAGCCAGTGGCCAGTGTGCAGCTGCTGAAATAGGTTGCAGGGGATCGTAATAAACACGCAGATCACGATGACAAGCGCGAGGAATGTCTGGGGGCGCACCATGGCGAGGCGGCCATTCTTAATCTCCCGCAGCTCCATGCTGGGGCTGCTCTGGCCCAGGGGGTCGAAGGGGAAGCTGTCGAGCACGCCAGACTGTGGAGGAGAAGGATGCCACTCTCAGCTCGAAGGAAATCTCTCTCAAGGACATTAGTTTGGGCGTTGATTAGAATCATCTGCAGTCAGGCGGTGCATAGTTGGGAAAATCCTGCCAGGGACAACTCACCGTTTTGTGCTTGTTCCAGCCCTGGTAGCGCTTGAGCTCGAAGTGGCCCAGCACGAAGAACTCGATGGCGAGCAGCGCCGAGTCGGGCAGCCACTGCGGCTCCGCGCCGACGTTGAACCACACGCCGCGGCCCAGCAGCTCCTGGCCCAGGATGCCCGCAACTGCGCATCCGGCAGCAGACACAATTCAGTATATCGTCCTTATATAAGTCTTGGTTACGGCCCTCGATGAAGGGAATGCGTGGCAGCTGTCGACCGCATGGCAGCGAGCCAGCCGCGACTGGAGCGGTGTATGGTTTTGCTATGATGCGCATCGAGGCATGGTTCCAGCCGGCTCGATACGGATTGACTGAAGCGAAGCTGCTGATTGTCACATCACCTGCGGCCATTGCCCACCGGCCGTTGGTCTTCTCGGCCTCCACGTACCTGCGCACACGAAACCGCCGGTCAGCGCATGGACTTTTCGGATCAGATGCATAGCATCGCGGTGGTGCAGGATCAGTTCCGCAGGATGTACCGCAGGATGTCGGCCAGCTTGCTAGTCTAAATTAGCCCCCTGGCCGATACGCTGCGATCGGTTGCAGCGCTGATCTGTGCCTGCTGGCTGCATCAAATGGCTGAGTGACAGGAACGGCTCCGGATGCACCGCAACTGGCGTGCATCGACTGCTGGCGAAGTGTCCATTCGTTTTGCATCGAGATGCTGTAGGAAAAGCCTGCGCACCACTCCAGGCGCTCCTTGTCGGTGCCCAGCTGCAGCGGGTCGAAGCCAAAGTTGCCGACCAGGCCCTCCAGCTGCTTGGGCTTGTCCGTGCCCGGCAGCCACACGGGGCTGTCAGCCGCGGCGCGCACCACCATGCGGCTGCAGCTGCTGCGGGCAGGGCGGGCAGCCTGCGGCAGGGCGGTGCGCGATCCCAGGAACGAGGACGTCATGGCGGCCTGCATCGTGCCGGCGCTGTCAAGTAGCCCTTGAACGTAAACTGTTGAATCGAAGCTGTAGAGTGGTGGCGTGCGCTGCTGACTGCGATCGCACTGCGCCGGGGTGATTTGCAGGAGATCAAGAACTTATCTGGGAAGTCAGACTCTGAGAACTTAGAACTGCACTCCCTTGCCCGGCACTGGTTTTGCCGGCGGATCAGGTTAAAAAGGGCGCATCGTCATCGAGCCTAACGCTCACATTCTCGCACTTCAGATCACTCGCTTCGAAAGAAAAAGAGTGCAAGGCTCCACTAAGCAGCATCTCATTTTGGGTGGGCACGTGCAGGTGTTGTGCGCTTTGCCACCGCCAATGCCGGCAGCTCGGGTAGTCTGCGAGCCGTGGGAGTGGACAGGATGTCGTTGATCCAGTTTCCACGCGGCGACGCGCCAGACCCTTTCATGTTGTGGTCTCCAGCGCCCTGCAGTTGCCGCAGCCAGCGTCATCGCCTGATGCGCTGTAGAGCAATGCAATTTCACTCCGTAAGGAATGGTTGCAGTGGTGCAGCTCCATATCTGCTAGTGCGATCATGTCACCTTTGACTGCAGCGACGCGCTGACACTGCCGTCTGCATGCGCCAGCATCGGAAATGCCCCAGAGCTGAGGTCAGGCATTGGGACGCCAGGCGCTGTGCAGCATGGCGATGCCTCGGCGTGGTGGGCCAGCTTCAACGGGCTGTTCATGTAGCGCCGCGCTGTGTGTCCGTCCTGCATGGATGCCGCAAGTCAGATCAATATAAGTTTGACGCGATCCTGACAGATGAGATAAATCTCCCTTGCCCGGCGCGCTAATTGCGATGTGCTTCGAGTTGGCATGGCTTCGTCGTGCCCATGATGCAACACTGATCCGTCGTTGCAGAGATCTTACGAGATGGGTGGCTAAAAGACTGTCACCATGATGGGCGGTATGGTCAGCTCGCGAATCTCCAGCTCAGCGCTGGCGAGGCCCAGACGCAGCTTGCAGCCCAGCGCCTCGAACGACGGCGGCGACAGCGCAGCTGCGCTCGCGTGCTGCGCCGCCTGCTGTGCCCCGGCACTCTGCGGCAGCGCCGGCTGTGGCCCCACTGTGTCGCCTTCCGCTGCCTGCTGTCCGACGCCGTGGCCGACGCTGGTACTGCCGGACACCGCGGCGCTGCCTGGTCGCAATGCGGCAGCGGCGGCGGCGGCGGCGTATGCGATGCCAGCTCCGCCGCCGCCGTCATCATTGCCGGCCACCGCCGGCTCAGGGCTGGCGCGCTGCGCCACCGTGGCGCGGCGGGAGGACGCGTGGTGCGGCCGCCCGCCGGAGGAGTCTCCGCCGTTTGACGACCGCCGGCCACTGCTGGTGCCTGCACGTGAGCTGGCCTGCGCCGGTGGCGGCTTCTCGTGGTTGTGCGACCCCTCGTACGTGGTCAGCAGCCGCCGCACGTCCGCGCCCGAGCGCTCCACGTGCTTGCGCACCGGGCAGCCCGCCGAGGTGCATTTGTAGTAGCTGCGCGGGTGCGGGTTGCCCTTGACGATCTTCTGACCGTACCTGCGAAGGCGAATTGAGAAGTAACTTCAGGTTTTACATAGATGGTGGTATGGGACATGTTCATGTCGTAAACATTTGATCAGCAGGAGGAGAAGCGAGCTACTGCACCCTAACAGCTGTGAAGCAGCTGGCTCACTCAAAGGATGTCATGCTCCTTGGCAAAGATGACACAGATGCAGAACACTGGGAAAAGCTTCAGATTGCCGCACTTGCGCCAGCGGTAACCGTCGTTGATGTGGTCGACGGCAGTCTCCACATCAAGCGTCGAGCGGCGCTCGTCGCCGCGCAGCTCGCCCCGAAGGACCTCGCCGCTCGCTGCCGTCGCCTCGAATGTCGTGGCGCCCGCAGGCTGCTGCTGTTGCTGCTGTTGCTGGGGCTGCTGCTGCTGGGGCTGCTGCAAAACTGCCTGGGGCTGCATGTGCTGCTGGCTGACGCCGCCATGCGAGAACAGCATCGTGCCGCCGCCAGTGCCGCCGCAAGCCGCCGCAGGGACGAGGGCGGAAGCCCCTGCGCCTGGCTGTGCTGCACTGCAAACAGGCGCTGGCTGATGCCCTGCCGCATCCTCTGAGAACCTGCGCCGCTTCACAGCGGGCGAAAAGGCTTCCAGCTGTTGGTGCTGCCCGGCGGACCCCGCGGGCTTGATGCGCTGCATGTGCAGCTGCTGCTGCGGCTGCTGGTGTGACTGCTGAGGAGCAGGCTGCTGGGCGCCTGGCGCGGCCAGCTGCACGGACTCCACAGGCACCGAAGCGGGCGGCCGCATCAGCTGGAGGGAGCTGACTTGCGAGTCCAGCACCTGCTGCTGCTGCCGCGGCTGCGCCCTCAGCTGTGGCAGCGAGGAGAAGGAGCCGTCCTGCAGCGCCGCCTGCAGCGTCTGCCGCTGCGCCGGCGGCTGTGCCCGTGGCGGGGGCGATGACTGCACCCGGTGCAGCGGCTGCGGCTGGATGGCTGGCGCAGCAGCTGAATCTGGATTGTAACGAGGACGAAGCGATGTTGGTTTTGACTGACAAACGTTCAATTTTCAGAAAGCTGATGCGACTGCTGCTCTGTCGCTTTCTCGCGAGGCAGTGCACCAACCATCCAACTGTCGACCCTGGCGCACCTGTGCCATCTGCCTGGTCCTGCTCCCACTTGCGCTTTGTGGCATCATGCCGCAATAGCACGCGCGGAGCCGCCTGCGCCCTGGCCGCAGGGTGTGCAATGCTCGCAAAAAGGGGCTGGCCTGGCCGATGGCCCTCGCCAAAAAAATCTTCTGCAGGCACGTTAGCGTCTGTCAGAATTCATGTGCTCGAACGGTATGGCGGACCACAGGTCAACAGATCAGGAGAGTAAGCAGATGTGAGCATGCGCACCTGAGCCGTCAGAAGCCGCTTGGAATGACTGCTGCCGCTGGCCGGGAGCCGCTGCACACTCTGTTTCCGCCTGCACAGGTCATGTAGAAGTGTCTGCTTTCATTCCAGATGCATGACCGAGGACGACCTGCATGGCGGGGGAACGGAAGGAAACACAAAGGGATTTAAACGGGAGAGGGAAAAGGCCGGTCTCACTTCCGCATGGCCGTGCGCAGCACTCGCTTCAGATGGCTTCGGATGTGAGTGGGCACCCTGAAATACACAGCCAGCCGCATTAATTGGTTTGCATCACACACAGCGTCAGCATGCGGGCAGGCTGGCGGAGCAGCTGCCACATACTCTCAGGTGCGCCAGATGCTGGGCAAGGGGCGCTGATGACCAGATCAATGGCAGCAACTCCTGGATCACAACAGCGGACCGAAAGCAGACACTTCGGCACGATGCGCCGGGCGGGAAGCGTTTTGCACCTTGTAGATGGTGCTGGACACATGTCCGCCGACTGGATCCCGCTCCACAGCCTTCTTCACGCTGCACTCCGGAAACATGCATCTGTAGTAGCACCGGGGGTAGGGGCTGTCCTTCACGAGCTTCTCACCATACCTGCACGGGGCGCAAAACAAATCAATGAGACAACTTGATTGACTGCAATCAGGCAGAGGCGCGGGGCTTGATCGTTGCGCCATGATGCGCCACACACAAAATGATCGACCGCACGCAGGCGCTTCGTGCGATTATGAATCATGAATCGCAATGGTGATTCTGTTCAATCATTGAAACGCGCACTTCTGCCAGTTGTAACCGTCGCTATTCACGCTGTTGGCGCTCTGTTGCTTCAGGCTGTGTGTGACGGCATCCGCCTGCATGTCAAATAAACTTGCGTGAAGGCGCTTACGAGTCTCGAGGTCAGAGATGAAATGATCTCCAATTTTTTGCGTCGAACATCTCAATTTGCGCATTCACATTCGAGTCATGCCGCATCATGCAAGGACATGGCACGGCGGTCACGCACCAGGCTGCTGCTGGGGTGCTGGATAGGGATTGCAGTGCCGCCTCGAGGCGCTTGCAAGACGCCCTGCAAAGGTAATGTATATGGCGATAGAGTTGCATCTGTAGCCTGCCGTCAATGCTGCACCATGCAGTCTGGATGCAGCCCAGAAGTCGCCACGATGATGCAGCAGCGGAAGGGTCGCAGTACCGCGCGCCAAGAGCCGCACTACCGATGCAGTATTGCGTTCTAAAGGCGCCAATGTTCTGTCGTGGTATACCATCAGTCATGCCGCAATGCTTCCAACGCTGAACGCACTGACTTTTGCCATCGAAGGAGCTGGACACACTTTCCAACGCTGATCGATTCTCACCTCGAAGGCGCCGCTGCTGACACGCAGACCCGATGTAACAGAAACATAACCTTCATCTGTGGCCGCGTGCCGGAATCTGCCAAGCGGCGTGGAGCTGCTCCGAAACAGCGGCAACGGTAGCGAGATGCCTGTCGTGGGAGAAGGCTCCGCCGCATGCTGCACGGTAGTTCGTCCATTTAAAAATGACTTTCAAGAAAGGAATCGGACGAATTGAAGTAGCTATCGAAGTCAACCATGACGCACGCCAAAGTGGTTGCGCGCGAGCTTTTTCCGACACGCTGATCCAATGCAAATTCACACGCACCAGGCCAATCGGCAGGAATACTGGAGACTCAAGAGGTCCAGCATAATGCTGTGGAGTCTGCCGTGGCAGTCCGCGACCCGGACCCAGCAGCGTGACGTTGATAACTCTGCTGCTGCCGGTCTGGAATGGCGCCGACGAGAGACGCGGCGCGATTCGATGCACGGAATACGTCTGAGGCTTTGAGAGATCTCTTATTATGCCCTGAGACTGCTGCAGCGTCGGCTGTGGCGTGGGCGACACCATGTTTCACACTTCAATGCCGCCAGCATTGAAACAAATCGAATTTGACGCCTGTTTTCACGCATATGCATCAATCACCAATGATCATACGATATCATACATCTAATTCCGGTTCGACCACGCCGCACAGAGCGGCAAACTGACCAAGCAATGGTACAGGCCCCGCCCCTTCGGCTTCGGTGCAAATGTGTATATCTTGCTGACCTTTTTCGACGCACGTGTGCACGTATCAGTTCACAGTGATCCTCGCGTACTGCAGCAGCAAACGCTCACGATTCTGCGCCAGCATCCTCGGAAGGTATTGCACATAGTACGCAAACTGCGACCCCCCTGGATCCCTGGTCGACGCCTGTCGTGGTTTCGGGGTTATTCGGTCCGAGTGCGAGTAGCAGCTGTCACGGCCCAGCACTCCGGCCCTCTTGAGTCAAAAAGCCCTTGTGTACGGTTCCGCAATGGCCAGTCGCTAGACTAGCAGCGTGCTAGCAGCACTGTGATCAGGAAACACCTGGAGGCCGCGGCGCGCCCGAGACTGAGGCGCGGCAGCAGAGCCTTGCCACGAAGAGCATCCTGCATGCTCAGCGTACAGATATGGCACCTGGTGGCGCTTCGCGACGCCGGCAGGCTGCCGATCTGCGCAGCCACGTCAGCTGCGCCCCCGCCTTCGCGGCGCGGACGCTGCAGGCCGGGCCGCCCCTGCAGCTGGCCTGCCTGCCCTATATGCCACGCCACCGCCAGAGGCCCGCAGACGGGCCGACGCCGGAGGAGCTGCACGCGCTGCCGCCGGCCGTGGCGGCGCTCCTGACAGCGTCCGAGTGGCCGGCGGGAGCCGCTGACCACACCGCTGGCGCCGCCGCCGCCGCCGCCGCCCCGTCCGGTTCTGCGGCGCAGCACGCGCCCGCCGCCGCCGCTGCTGCCTCTGCCTCGCTGCCGGCATCGGAGCGCGACACGGGCAGCAGGCCGGCCAAGCGCGTGCGGCGGTGCGCTGGGCCGCAGCCGCTGCCGCCGCACAGGCTGCCGGACCCAGAAGCGGCGCGGCTGCTGCTGCAGGCCGCATGCGCCCCCTTCGACATCAGCCTGGAGCCCGCGCTGCAGCTTCTCGCGCCTGCGCTGCGCCCGCTGCCGCCGCCCTGCTATCCATGCTTGGTAGGCCCCGCGGCGGCGTTTCCCCTGCCGACCAACATGCTGCCGCCGCCATCAACAGCGACGGCGGCGGCAGATACGACCACAGCAGCGGCAGCGGCAGCCGTGAGCAGTAACAGGACGCCGCAGAAGCCGCCGCCGCCGCCGTTGCTGCCGGTGTTTGCGCACCCGGGCAGCGCGGCGCCAACGCCGGAGCAGGCAGCGGTGCTGCGCGCGTGCGTCGTCGCAGACCAGGGGGCAGCGCCGCCGGCGGGGGCCGTTTTGATAGCGCGGCCGCTGCCGCAGCCCGCCGTGCTGGCCGGCTACCAGGAGGACTGGCTGGACCTGGCGCCGACGGCGCTGTCCGCGTGGGAGAAGGTGGGTTTCTGCCCTAGCTTGAAATATGTGTTGGCATATGTCTTCATGCTCATGTAGGCGGGCCGAGTCCCTCATGGCCAGCATGCAGCATTCTCTGTAGCACAAGCAAATTGCAGCGCCACCATCACCACAGCCACTTGGATTCAGCTTGTGCCAGCAGGCTGTACGGACCCTTTCGATACGAATGCTGCCAATCAGCAATGCAACGGTGCTCCGCAGGCCCCCTTGGAGCCATATGCTGCACCCAAGGCGGTGGTGTACTTCGTCCTGGCGGCGGAGGAGCAGCAGCGGGAAGCCGGTGAGTTGATTGGTACAGCGGCTGCTGCTAGCAGCATGGGCTTACAGGCCAGCGAGTCTGGCTCTTTTGGTGTCCTGTTGCGACGCCAGTTTCGCCACGATGGCTCTCATGCAATCCCCATCGAGAGCCTGCCAGACGCACAATCAACGGCACATCCCGTGTGCGACGGCAATGTCACGGCGGCTCACGGACGTTGAATGAAATCTTCGCATCTTGCATTGCAGAGGCGCTGCTGGCGGAGGTGTCTGGCGCCTATGCCGCCTGCCGCCTTGGCCCGCACATGCCGGCGCCCGGCGCCGTCGTCACGTTCACCGCCGCCGATGCGGCAGCACATCAAGGCGGCGGCGGCGGCGGCGACGACGATGGAGAGGAGTGGGGCGACGCTGCGGCGCTGCTGGTGCGGCTGCCGGAAGCGGACTGCGCGGCGATTGCGGCGCTGCGCGGCGCGGCGACGCGGCTGCAGCAGCGGCTGCTGCTGGACCCGCCGCCCCTCAGGCACGGCGTCACATCACTTACGCTAACATGGTTCATGTGCAGCAAGGCGGACGAAAGATTTCTTTCTTTTTGGATTCAGGAGGCAGCAGGGGCTGGCAGTACACCTCCCAATTCTGCCAGCCAGGGCTGCAGTCTCGATGGGATTTGTGCCTGAACCCAGGTGCCTCAAAAGACATTTTGTGTGCACGCTTGCCGAGACCTGCTGGAACTAAGGCTGTTGTTACTGGGCTGGAGCAGGCTGGGAAGCACTTCATTCCTTGGTTGTCTGATTGGAACGACACAGTCCCTCAGTACAGCTGACTGCATTCCTGCAACCTGCAGAGCGCCGACGGTCCGGCTGGAGGACCACCACGACGCGTTCGTCGTAGTGTACATGCTGGCGCCTTCGGGCCACCCGCTGGCCGCCGCCGCCACGCAGCTGGTCTGCGCTGCCTGCCTGGCGCCGTGCCTGCCTCCAGAGGCCTCGCCGCCGGCGGACACAAGCCTGCAGGAAGAGGCAGAAGCAGGTGCAAAGGCGCCGCAGGGCAGCGGCGGCGGCGGCGGCAGCAACGGAGTAAGCAGAGGGCGTGGCGGCGGTGACGGCGCCCCCGCGCCGCCCTCGCCGCCCATCTTTGACCTGGTGGCGCAGGCCGCGTCGGCGGTGTCGACGCCCGCATCCACCGTCGGCTCGCCGAGCCCGGTGGAGCTGTGCTACAGCCAGCCCGCGCCGCCGCTGGCCAGCTCCCACCAGCCGCCTTCTCAGCGCAGCGCGGCTCAGCCGCCGCCCGCCCCGGCCGCAACCTCAGCTGCAGGAGCAGCTGCACCCGCGGCAGACGCAGCGATGCACGACGCTGCCGCAGCGGGCGGCGCGGCGCCAGAGCTGGTGGCAAAGTATCACGGCGCCGCGCGCGACACCCACACGCCGCGCTTGGGCCGGAGCACACACAGCGGCGAGCTCGATGCGGACTCGCCGCTGCCGGAAGGGCAGCCCCTGGACATCGCCTTGCAGGTGCACGATGGCCAGAGCAGCAGTATCAGCGTCGCACCGTGCACATGCTTGCGGCAGTATCAAAGCACGTCAAGCGTGCCTGCCGACAATGCTTCGGCAGTGGCTGATGCAAATTCGCCAAGCTGCCCTAGGGACCAGCTCTGCTTCACTCGTCAATGCAGTGTACACAAAGCAAATCCCAAACGTATATGGCTCACCAGGTGGTGTCCCAACGGGTGCTGGAGGATGTTACCTGCGCGTCGGTGCGGGCGCTGGCATTCTCAGTCTACGGCAAGGTGGCGCGGCGCCCGCGACCGCCGCTGCCGGCGTTGCTGCCCGGCGGCGGCAGCCAGGCGCTGCCGGCTGCCAGCCGCAGCAGCGCTGACGAGCTGCGAGAGGTGTGTCAGCTTCCGCATGCACTGTATGCTCTAAGAACAATTGCGCCTCAGCAGTGCAGAACCCCTTCGTCTGTGCACCAGCCATATTATCAGGCTGCCGCGAATCGAGAGCAGCGCTGCTGCCGGGGCAGAGCCGTTTCACGGCACGTCAGCGATTCGGCTTCATGATAGCTCCACGACAATCGACTTGAACACTGCATCAGGCGCTTGCAGCTCCATCTATTGGGCTACGGTGAGTTTTACCTTTTTCCTGCAGGATGTCGAACCCATAAAGAGTGCCTGAACCTCTCAGAATCATGCGCAATATGGAGAACCCCTCCACCAAAGCCAACGGTGAATTGCCGTGCAAAATTTTCGCCTTTTACCGCCTGTCTTACCGCCTTATACCGCCTCGTTACTACAGTCTTCCGAGCGCTGCCTTCGATAAGCCGTATTTCCCAAGTTGTTCTGCGCCTGTCGACGCCAACCCCACCCAAACCCCACCACACCCAAAATTCACACGAACGCACCTCATCATATCCGGTTGGTGCCGATCGTGACGGGGCTGATCAATATATCTGCCCTGCAATGCCAACTCTCAGCGTCAGTGCCTGCCGTGCCACGCTACGCACAGACGCGGAGGTGTCAAAGTGCGGATTCATATATATACGGCTGACTCCTCTGATGATTCTGCAGCGGCGTTTCCATCACAATTGAACGACGGCAACGGCATAGGTACATCTGCTGGCTCATATGCTGGCGGTGGGTTTCATGCTGGCGAGGCAGGCCAGAGCTGACACCCATAACTGGCCATAGTTGAGCAGCTGACAAGCTCATTCACACTACTGCTGATTGGACCAGCAACGTCATACCTTTCTCGGCCTATTTGGCTAAGATCAAGTGTAGTATCTGTTCTTATCAGTTTGATCGCTGATATCGGTTCATTGAACCGTTTCGATCAAATGAATTTTCCTGGGCGGTAGGTGCACCGTCGGCGCTTGCGTCGGCCGGACCCGCCTGCTTGGACGCGGCACTGCACTACAGCCGCGACCGAGCAGCCCTCCCCACTCAGAACCAGACCACACCCCCAAACCGCACCCCCACACAAATCCCTCCCCGCCCAGAGTTATAGAGCACAAGAAACAAACCCGTAGCCTGACTGCCATGGTAAGCGCTGGCTGGCCCACTTGCAGGCACTACACGAGCCGGCCTTCATCCTCGCGGCGCCACTGCTGCCGGCTGCTCCCGCCGCCGCCGAGCCGGCCGCTGGCGGCGGCTGCCCGCCGGAACGCACGCTGCACTGCTGCTACGCCTGCTCAGAGGGCAGCAGCCACCCTGTAGCGCTGGTGGCGACGGACGAGCGCGGTGAGCTGCTGGCCAGCCGCCTGCTGCCACCTGGAGGCGCAGACGAAGCAACGTGTGGCGGTGTGGACGGCAGTGCTGCCGCCGCTGCCGCCGGCTGCCGCGCGGTACTGGCTGCGGCTCTGGAGGTGAGCCAGTATTGAGGCTGAAGGTGTCTTATTCGTCTGTTGGTCGATGCAGTTTCATGTTGCACCGTTTTACTTGAGTCTTTGATATGCACAGGCAGCCACTGCGACGCTGAAGTCATGTCGTCATTGGAAGCTTCACGGCATGATCCCACACGTGGAACGGCGTTCGCAGGTGCGAGAGGCGGCGTGCGCCTGCGGCGGCGTGACAGTCAGCCATGTCGTCATAGCGCGCCTGGGCAGCATGCCAGCTGCCGAGCAGCGGGCGTGGGCTGACGCGTTGAGCGACCGCGACTTCCAGCATCTGCTGCTGGAAGACCCCGGGCCTGGACAGCTGCGCGGTGTGGCGGTGGTAGACCTCCATGCGGACCCGCCTGTCAGGCAGTGTTTTGCAGCGCCTCTGGCTTCCTCATTGTTGCACTGTTACAAAGGCAGCGTCTAGAGTCAGGGCATTTTGCACAAGGCGGCCCAACAAGAGGCGCAGCTTTGATGGTGCTTTCCCATGCGTGCCACTCAAATCTGTGTGGTGATTGATTTTCGGCACCCAGCACAAAACCTGCAGACTGCAGAAAGCGCCTACCGAGAGGCTTCAGCGGCTCCAGAGTATCGCAGGGGTCTGCTGGGCTCTCAGATAGGAGGAAACAGCCTTGCTCTTCACGGATGCAAGTATAGAAATGAGGCTAGGCACTGCCTCTGTGCACGCAGGCTGCAGCAGCCGTGGGACGACCCGCGCCACGGCGCCTACGTCGCTCTGGCGGCCCCGCGGCAGCGGCGCGGCATTTCGGAGGGTTCACCAGAAGCTTCGTCAGAGGGTTTAGCTCACGCAACGTTGGTGTGGGCGCCGCCGCGGCTGCCGGCGGCGCCGCTGCTGCCGGGAGAGGCGGACACCGTGCGGCTGCTGCACCTGACGCTGCACGCCGCCACGGACCTTGCGGTTGTCGCCTCGCGGCAGGACAGCGGGGAGCAGCTGCTGCCGCGGTTTCCGCAGCGGTGGCCGGGCGCTGATGGCAGCAGCGGCGGCGGCCTGGATGCCGCGTCTGCGCGCTGCCTGCAGGCGAGGCTCTTGCATGGCGAAGTGTCGACGCCTCCAGGGAGTGCTGTATTCGTTGGTGTGCGTGCCAGCCAACGGAACACCATGGCCGAGTCCTGTCCTCAAATGAAGCTTGTCTGACAGGGCAATGTCCCACTGCGATTTGCACCATAAACACAACGTTTCCTGCCGTCCAGATTGCGGGGCAGATGCATGGGCTGGCGATGCTGGCGACGGCACGCCAGCGGTCGTAATAATGTACTGTTGCCAGCGCCTTCCTGCCTCCTGCCGACCTGCTGACACCACAATGCAATGTTACTGCCCAGGTCGCGGCCGAGCTGCACGGGCGGCAATGGCAGCAGCGCACCAGCAGTGCATTTTCGCCATCGATGATAGGTGGCCCTATCGTGACTTGCACTGAACTTGGGTTGTGTTGCCGTCCAGATCGCAGGCCAGATGCACGGGCTGGCGGTCCTGGCGGCGGCGCACCAGCGGCTGGGGCTCGGCGCGCCGCTCGCAGCCGGCGGATCGGGCCTCGGCTGGTGGGGCTGGGCGGCGGAGGCGGCGCACCTGCCGTTGCACGCCGCCGCCGCGCGGCGGGCGGCGGCGCTGCTGGCAGCGGTCGGCAACCAGGCGCCCGCCTGACAGGGAGCGATATTGGTTTTGGGGGCCAGGGCATGCTGCGGCGGTTGCGCTCATGCTCGTGGGCACCGCCAGACGCAGGGTGAAGTTTTGACTGGAGCGGCAGGGACGCCATGTGCCCTGGCGCTTGTTTGCCGACACTTGGCTCTGCTGCACAGACGACATTGAGGAGACTGTCGGTATACAGCCTGGCACAGGTTTCGTTGCATAATTTCCGTTTCGTGCCATCATAATATTATATCACATGCGCAGGATGCTGCGGCACTGCGCATGACTGAAAAATGCGTGCGTAATAAGTACACCAGTACCTTTTTCTGCATGGAGCTTGTTTCAATTTTGGCACAAGCCGGGGCCTTTTGATGAAACCGACAATAATATATATACAGGCTCAAAAGCCTGCTTGTAGTCAAGACTTCAACAGGGCTGTTGTGATGCAGACCGCCTCGAGTGGAATGGGCCAGGCATTGTGTAGGTGAGGCTGCATCACACGACGGCACGGCGCTGCACACGCTTGTGCGCGAGTCGCTTCAGGTTGAAAATCCCCGTCATTGAGCGTCGGCAGCTCGACCCCTTGCCAGCGCCAGCCGCAGGCCAGCAGCCGCCGTCAACCAACAAAATCAGCTACAGTGCACTAGGTAGTGCGCAGGCTCCCGCCAATGTGGCTGCACAAGCTCCGGCATCACATCTCAGTTCATCCTGACATCGGCATTCAGAGAGCTGCCTGGGTCCTGCCCTTGCTTCTGCACTTGCCACAGCAGGCCGCCGCCGCCGCCGTGGCTGCCGCCGTCGCCGCCGCTGCCGCCGCCGTCGAGCTTTGACAGCCTCATCACGGCGTGCGGGTGCCGGCGTGATCAGGCACGTCATGCGCTACTTCACCTGCTCCCGCCCACATCTCGTCAGTGTCCGGCTCCTCATCCAGGCTCAGGCCCTCCTGCGCGGCAGCAAGCGCAAATCGGATAAATCCAGTGACATTTTCTATCTAGGGTTTAGGGTTCAGGGTTTAGGGCCAGTCCGGCTCCTCATCCGGGATCAAGCCCTCCTGCACAACGCAAATCTGATTACCGCACTGAGAGACACACGACAAACAGCACACTCCTCATTCAGGCTCAGGCTTCTTGAGCTTCCTGCGTGACGGGAGACCAACATTCAAAAAGCTGCTCAAGAAATGCATGGCACAGCATCAGATACTTCCTTGATGTTCGGCTCCCTGTCCATGCTCAGGCTTCAGGGCTGTCGTGCGCGGCCAGGAAGCGGACCATGTGAAGGGTGCCAGGGCGTGGACATGTACTCACAAGCAGGGCAGTCTGTGTGCAGTCCACCGTGAGCCGCCGCGGGCCGCCTGTGTGTGCAGTCTTTCGGCTCGCGCAGGGCCCCAGCCTCAGCAGCCTCGCAGCAGCAGCAGCTGCTGCCTCTGTGGCGGCAGAGCACCGGCAGCGGGGCGCCGGCCCCTGGGGCGCCTGTTCGAAGGCCAGTGTCCAAGACCAGGGGATCTAAGGCTAGGCTCCAGGTTTCAGGGCTTAGGCGCGCACACCATCCTGCGGGTGCCCTCGCGCTCGCGCTTGCGGGCGCCGCCGGCACCATGTAAGGGTCTAGGATTGGGTGTAGGGTTGGGGTTTGGTGCAGACGCACCATGTTGCGGGTGCCCTCGCGCTCGCGCTTGGGCGTCGCCGGCATGATGCCGGGGCTATAAATTGGGGTTTAGAGCGCACGCACCATGCTGCGGGTGCCCTCGCGCTCGCGCTCGGCGAAGGACAGCTGCTAGGGATAGGGAAAATAGTCAAGGAGTGGTACAACACACAGTGAAGGAGTCGAAAACACACACCATGCTGCGGGTGCCCTCGCGCTCGCGCTTGGGCGTGGCCGGCACGATGTTGCCCGCCTCCTGCGACTCCGCCAGAGAGCCGCCCACTGACATGGACACCGCGGCGGCCTCCGAATCCGCCTCGTCCTGGCTGGCGGCCGGCTCTGCAGAATCCTCCTGCAGTCATGCGCGGGAGCGTTCAGCCGCCAGCAGACAAATTTTGCCGACGACGCCACTGAAAAGGCGGGTACCACACCATGGGGCTGCCAGTCCTGCACGCTGCAGGCTGCGCAAAGGGCAGCTCACTCTCGGCGGAGACAGGCAGTCTGGCACACACCCTGCCGCAAGCCCCCCTGCTGCAAGCTCCGTCAAGCCTCCCAGGACGCAAGGCCAGGAAGTTTCCAGAACCCTTCCCACATCACACGCAGGACCACATCACGTCAGGAGATAGCCAGTCCAACTTGGACTCAGTTGGACTTAGTATCCCCTGATCACATCACATGCCTCATTGGAAAGGTCATTCAACTGTAGGGTATCATTCAAAGGACCTTTAAATACCACTATCACACCACATCACGTCACATTTTTCATTTAGAGCCGTGAAAGCGCGAACCTGGACGGAGGAGCCGAGGCCGCGGCCGGACTGGCGGGCAACGAGGCAGGGATATCATCACAATAGTGAATTAGCATCTATGTCACGTCAAACCACATGGAAGCAGGCCCCACCTCAACGGAGGAGCCGAGGCCGCCGCCGGACTGACGGGCGACGAGGCGGGCGTAGATGCCGCCGCGCGCGACGAGGCTGTCATGGTCTCCCTGCTCCACGATCTGGCCCTTGTCCATGACCAGGATCTCGTCCGCATTGCGCACCGTCACCAGCCTGCGGTGATGATCAGGCTTTTAGTAAGGGGCTCAGTACGCTCAGTGTAAGGGGGCTCAGTAGAAGCAAAGTTGGCACGGCGCGTGTCAGTATGGCAGAGCGCTGCCAGCTTGCGGCGCGGCCGCTGCCGCCCCCTGCTCTGGCGGCCTGCAGACGCTGGAAGCAAAGAGCGCGGGTGCAACCACCGACTGCGTTATGGGCGGGCACCGGGAGATATCAAATCATCACATAGTGAAACAACGAGGGCCAGCGCGCACCGGTGGGCAATGACGAGGCAGGAGCGGGAGGTCTGCTTCATGGCGCGGTCCAGCGCCGCCTGCACCTGCGCCTCTGACTGCGCATCCAGCGCGCTCGTCGCCTGGAGAAACACACACGTGCTCAGGGCACAGGTCCACCCTTTTGAGGCGCCAGGCTCCGGCTGAAATGGGTGGATTGCAGCAGACGGGCGACACTGACAGGACACGCGCTGCCCGGAAGCAGCGCTAGGGGCAAGGGCGGCATGGTCCTTCACAAAGGACATTGTGTCCGTTTACGCATTATGACGGCTGAGGATCCTTTGGTGGCCGCACCTCGTCCAGCAGCAGCAGGCGCGGGTTGCGCACGAGGGCCCGCGCCAGCGCGATGCGCTGCCGCTGCCCGCCCGACAGCAGCCTGCAAAGCGGGAAAGCGCTCGGCTCAGCCAGATGTGGGCGCTGCTGCTGCCAGGGCTCTCCAGGCAAATGGCATCGATGCCAGCCGTGACGTCCGCACCCTGACGGTCGACCAGGCTAGCAGGTTCGTATGGTCGCCAGATGTGTGCTTATGGGTTCACGCAGCGGCGTGACGCAAATAACGGGTTCAGAAGAGGGTGTCGTTCAGGTTCGATTACACATTTGATTGAATGCGAAACATAGACCTATTGGGGGTAGGCGCACTTGTCGGTGACCATGGTGCGGTAGCCGCGCGGGAAGGCCATGATGAAGTCATGCGCGTTGGCCATCTTGGCCGCCGCCTCTATGTCGTCCATCGTCAGCCCATCCTCCTCCAGCCCGTCTGCAGTTGGCAAAGAAACCAGATGAGTCGCTCACGTGAATGAATGCGATGTCAAACGAAACATGAGGATTGGCCGGCTATGTCTCCAATAGCCGTGTCTCCAGAAGGAACATGATGTTGCCCCTGACTCTCGGAATCCCGACAGTTCAGTGCGTGATGTATCTGAGCTGCCTGGCAGTCGCGTCATCCGTGTCACCCAGTTCTTACCACAGCCTGGACGACGTGCTGGCTGGGCAGGCTTTTGTGCGGTGCACATGTGTTGCTGCATGGAGAGAAGCGCGAAAGGGAGCCAAGAACGCACAGGCGATGTTGTCGGCGATGGACATGGAGAGGAGGTGGGGGTCCTGCGCCACGACGCCGATCTGGCGGCGGTACTGCCCCGCATCCACCTCCGTCAGGTCCTTCCCGTCCACCAGGATCTGCGTGAGAGACAGTATCGATTACATTTAGACAAAAACATGACCTTGCCAATAGGTCCTTCCCGTCCACCAGTAGCTGCAGAAGAGCGCAGGGAGATTGCACCTCTGTCGGAAACATCATCGCCCTCAGACGGGCCGCATAGGCGCTGCCGGCCACCCAGACACTTGTTCAGTGCCCCCACCAAGCTGGCCTGACCCTTGTCAGCAGTCCATCCAGCTCACACAGGCGCACAGGGCCGTAAATGACGCAGGCCGCGCCCACTCGAGTGCTAACCCCCTGAAAGCGAGCGCCTCAAACCCTGTATACTCCTGTCCACCCCCTGCAAGACCCACCTTGCCATCGGAGGCGGTGCAGCAGCGCAACCAGCGTGGACTTGCCGCTGCCGGAGAGGCCGACCAGTACATCTCCTGCAAAACTTGCTATAACCCACCTTGCCATCAGAGGAGTCGTAGTGGCGCTGCAGTAGCGCGACCAGCGTGGACTTGCCGCTGCCAGAGAGGCCAACGAGGGCCACCAGCCGCCCGGGGCGCAGCGTCAGGCTGACCTGGTTCAGGCTCAGCACCTCCTGCCGCGTCGGGTACCGGAAGCTCACATCCCGGAACTCCACCTGCGGGGGTCCACATTCTCGTGTTGAGAATGTGCCCAGGCTGTGCCAAGATCGCCCAAGCAAACCTGTGCCAAGATCAGAGACACTGCAGAGGCTCACAGAAAGCAGTGCCAAGAGAGTGCCTAGATCGGCAAAGACTCGGGAGGTGGGCCAGCTGCGATCTGCGGTGGCACAGATTCGTTTTATGCGCACGCCCAGTCGGCCCATGCTCGGTCAAAGCAGGGTCCAACGCCAGATTTAGGCACGTTGCTGCCTCTGAGACCTGGCTTCCCATGGCAGAATTACCTTTGGGTGGAGAGGTCTGCGCACCTGGCCGGAGAACTCCGGCAGCGGGGCGCCGGACGCGATCTGCGGAGCCTCAGGCGCATCCAGGTAGCTGATCACGCGCTCGCTCGCGCCCAGTGCCTCCTGTTATGGTGTATAAACGAAAAGTCAAGGTGATTCAACGAAGGCGAACAAACCCATTGGAATTGGGATGGCAATATTGAAGGAATGGGGGTCGTGGGCGCAGGCCACGAAGAATGTTAGAGCTGCAGCCGGTGGAATGACATTGCTGGACGCACTACGAGGGTACAGCCACTGCCTCTCCGCAGCATTTTCCAACAGCAAGAGACCGCAGAAGAACAGGCCGCTTGCAGGCATTTTCTTGCTTCAGCGCGCACCATGGTGGGGCCCCATTGGTCGCACACAGACAGACTCGCCGAGGTGACGAACTCCACATACTGCGCAGACGGCATTGAAGCCATCTTAACTCCGTTTGGGGGCGCAATGCGGCGTGCATCAGATGATCACAGAATCTGCTGCAGTCAAGCACACGCTCTCGCCAGCCGCATAATACCCTGAAAATGAGTAGACTATCTCTACTGGATTACACCCTTTATTGTCAAAAGCAATATTGTCAAGGTGCTTATGGTGGTTCTAGGGTTTCGCACCATGACGAAGGAAGTGAGCTGCTGCGCGTTGATCTGCCCCTTCATTGCCATGGTGCCGCCCACCAGCAGCGTGGCCACCTGCGCTCGGAGCAGGACGGGAGATGTCACGCGCTTGGTCTGACATACATGATACAACGGCTGCACATGTGCTGGCGCTTGACCCAGCGGAGGGCAGCGATAGCAGCCATTGTCTGGCCATTGTCTGGTCCTGTTTGTGAGGGACGAGGTGGCGACGACGCCTCCATAGCAGGCCGCTGTTGGTGGGGTGATCAGGCGTTGTGCAGGTCCTGCTAGTTTCATGTCCCTGCGGTTTCTTTGGAGCCCACCTTGGTGAGGTAGGAGAGGCCACTGTTGGTGGTGAGGCATGTGCGCAATGCATGCCCTGCTAGCATGATCTTCCTCATGCCTTTTTTGACTCCCCATGCCATCTGACGTCCTGGAAACTCCAATTGAAGTCACACCTTTGTCAGGTAGAACAGGCCACTGTTGGTGGTGAGGTACATGAGGTAGGCCGCCGCCTGGCGCACGGACAGGTGCGTCAGCCGCTTCAGCCAGCTGCTGTAGCGCGCCCCCTCCCGCTTCTCCGTGCCAAACGTGCGCACCACCCGCGACAGCGTGAACACCTGCAGCGGCGCAAGCCGGAGTAGACGTGAAAGGCAAACTCCAATCTGTATGCAACCTGAAGCAGGACCTGTGTGGAGGCCTCAGCGAGTGCCTTTTGTGCTGCCGATGGAATCCGTGCGTTGCCTCGATACTGCACTGGTAGATGCCTAGAAGATGCTGTGGTGCTCGTTCTGTTAGCCGCTTGGTAGGGCGTAGTACAGGACCGCACTGCGCAGCGCAGTAGACACTCCATGCGGATCGAGCTGCGCACCTCCTCGGCGACCTGGCCGGTGTCGGCGAGCGCGTCCTGGAAGAGGCGCTGGCTCTTGCGCTGGAAGGCGCCGTAGCGTAGCGCCACCAGCCACAGCAGGCTCGTCACGCACGCGCAGCTCCCCGCCAGCGTCCTGCTCATGTACAGCAGGTACGCCGCGCCGCCTGTTGTGTGTGAAAACGACATGATTTCTGAACTTGTGACTTGATACCCGGAGTCATCAAGCCAGGCTTAGAGAAGCCCTGTGCAGGACCTGGAGAATGGAGTCCATGAGTCTGCTGCCACAGGCCGACACGGTCGCCAGACAATGCGCAGGCTGCGGCAGCGCGGCAGCCGCGCGAGGCATCGCTGCTGTGTTGTGCACAGAACCAGCAATGGCAACCACTGACGTGGATTGCCAGCAACACTCCAGGCGCATGGGCCGATGCACTGCAGGGAGTTGCGCAGGCCGACGTTGACGTGAGCCGCTGAAGGAGATGCGCACCAATGCACTGGAGCGAGTTGCGCACGGCGACGTTGATGTTGGTGGCCAGGCAGCGCACGATGGCCTGGCAGTCGCTGCCCAGGCGGCTGGTCAGCGCGCCCACCTGCCCGCCAACGAGAGGGCGTCAGAATCGGCAAAAAATGTTTCGAGTGCGCCACCAGGCTATTAAATCAAGTCACACAGCAATCAAAGAATCTTGAATCGACTCATTGACGGGCTTCGCCTTGTTCAGCAACCTTGCCAATCGTGAAGATGCAAGGGAGCCGCGCACCTCCTCCTCGTCGAAGAACGCGACCGGCTGCCGGATGAGCGCGTCGAACACCTGGGCCCTGCACGCGGACGGCAGGGGAGAGTGTCTTAGCCGCCGGCGCGTGCTCCCACAACACGAGTGATGGCTGGTGAGAGAGGATGCCAGAGGTGACAACAAATGCAGTGTGGGAGGCTGCTGTGCGCAGTGTCATGATCCATGCTGCCAGCCGTGTATCTTATGTTTGTATTTCGGTTCACTCATCCGCACCGCAGCTGCTCCATGAGGCGCGTGGCGAGCAGACTGAACAAAAAGCCGCGCAGCCCCGCAAAAATGCCGTAGCTGAAGGAGAACGCCTGCAGATGATCGGGACAGTCACTCAGCAGCTACGATCGCGCCTGCTGATGTGCGCACAGTGCACTTCGAACTCAGCTCGCCGGCTCGAGCAGGCGAGGCGGTTTGCCAGCGAGATGGCGATGGCACTGGCAGTCATGGTGGATGAATATGAATGCTCTATTTTGCTGTGCCTTACAGCAGCGGGCGCTCACCGCGAGCAGTTTGACGTTCGAGTGGAAAGTCGCCTCCGGCAGCTTGTTGGCAATCGCAAAAATGGACGCCGACACATAGTGCGGAATGAGCAGCTCCGCCAGCGCCGCCAATGTCTGCGAAGCAGCACACCGCGTCAGGTCAGGTCTGGATACACATGGTCTGGCCTGCACGAAATGACAAGCATGACCCCGCCTGCCGGCAGCGCAGGCTCCCAGTTCCATCGCTGGTCCTGGCTGCTCGGATCCCTCTGCCGAGCCATGCCCGCTCACCATGAATAGGGACGCGCCAGCCCAGAGCTTGGTCTCGCCACGGACCAGCATCCACATGCGCCTCAGCGTGGCAGTGAGCCGCTCCGCCTCTGGCATGCGGTCCTCGTTGAACGTGCCCTGCAGGATGGCACTCACAGCCTCTGATCCATGCGGCTTCGTAGGGGGGCCAATCGCCATGCGGCGCACAACGGCAAACTCTTATGTGAAGGAAATTTGGCATGGGTTTCGCATATTGCCAGAGCCCTACTGTCACTTCCCGTGACCTCAAGCAGCCACTTGTGGACCGCAGGCATCGAATGTGTCAGATCATGTGCCATACGCAGAGCGCGCGACTCGCCTTCAAGTCCCACCAGGCCCGCCACCTCGCGCGGAGGTTCCAGGCGGGTATGGCTTTCCCCTCCGGCGCCTGGGGGCTGGTGCCGTCCGCTGGCCTGTCGTAGCTGGCTGCCGCTGCTGCCGGCGCCGTTGCGATGCCTGGCCGGTGCGGACACAGCCGTGGCCAACTGCCGCACTGCCTCACCTGCGGCAGGCTGTGTCTGGCGCCGCTGTGGCTGATGCCCGCTCGTAGCGATGGCATCTGCGCGGCGCGCAGGCCGGCTCGCTGCTGGCTATGAGGCACATGTCGAGGCCTGAGCTGTGTGCCATGTCCCGCTGTTGCGCGGCAGCTAGCCGTGGTACAGGGCCGGGACTGGGACATCATGGCGTGCCCTGCCCTGCAGGCACCCTCAGGCACGCTGCAGGCGAGCGCTCGCCGGTCTGCTATCAGTAGCAGCACCGCGCACGTGCAGACGACGCTGAGCGAGTTACTAAATCCGATCCAGCCCTCCGACACCTGGCTCCTCTCCCAGCAAACCGTTGCTCAGGCGATCAAAAGCAGAAATAGGACGATTGTGCTGCAAATGCGCTTCGATCGAGCCAGCGAATTGTTTCTGGCCAGATGCTTGTCAGCGATCGGGACCAAGGGACCTGCTGGCCTCCGCGCTGAGAGTCTCTATTACGTGCGAATTTCAAGCGCAGCAGGCCGAGCTGTGCTTGCAGTCTACACGGTCGATGTTACGCAAGACAGAGCAAGTGCAGCTTTCGGACCCCTCCCGTGACTGAGCTCGCGCACACTCCGTTTGGTTGCGGCCTGGCGTAATCGTGAAACAATCCCAGCTGAAGAAAGCCCTCAAAGTGGCTGGCCCCTGCGACAAGACACAGGCCTCGGCACGGTAACAATGAACGGGCTGCAGGAGCACATGGGGGTTCTGCAGGAGCTGCGCGACAGCTACAGCGCCAACGATGAGGAGCTGGGCGCGGCGCGCCGCGTGAATGCGCTGCACGACGAGATCGCGCAGCTGTGCCACCAGGACGCGCAGCACATCGGCGCCATCATCCGAGGTGCTTCGGTTTCCTCACCTTGCCGCATATGCTGCCTGCATGACGCTGCACCTGGAATCAGCACACGCGGATGGTCTCCCCAGCGCCCCATGCCGCAGAGTCCGCTCTCCTCGCCGCCTGATGCCTGCGGGCCTTGTAGACCGTCTCGGCTACAAGGTGTGAGTGCGCTGCATTGTCCCGACAGGCATGCAGGAGGAAGTTGCCGAGGCGGACAAGGCAGCAACGCCGCCGGACCCCGAGCTGCACATGCGGGAGGTCACAGAACTTGAGGCAGCGTGCCGCGAGAGCCGTAGCCGCATCGCCAGCCTGGAGAACGAGGCCAGATGCGTCCTTGGAGAGAGCTCCCCCCTGTCGTGCCGTGTCCAGCGGTGAATGCAGCGCATCGCGTGTTGCGGACTTTTGCACCCGGTCTTGAAAAGGAGCCGGCGGTGGCCTTAAGAGCAGCGCCTGGCACAGCAGTTTACAGCTTGCGATTCTGCTGCATCATGTGCATCTGCAATCGCGAGACAGAGGCCAGCGTCAGGCGCTCGCTAGGAACGCCACTGCTTGCTCCTGCTGCTGATCCAGTCAGATTCTTGGTTTGCTGAACGGATTTGCAGGAGCAGCCGCAAGAAAACACCACCGCTTGCCTGTGCGGCTGATGCCCCAAATCCTTTGTTGCTTGCAGCACGGATCTGCAGGAGCAGCGGGAGGAGCTGCGGCAGCGACGGCGCGCCGCCGACGAGAGCGGCGCCACCGTGTCGCGCCACATTCGGGAGGCAAACCCCAAGCTCAGGTCCGAAACCCTGTTGAATTTTTCAGTGGCGTTTGGGATAGGTAAATGTCGACCCCCTGAACTGGAGAGCCCAGTCATGCTGCACCATGACATCATGCCGGCTTTGTGCTGAGCAGCCCACAGGCCATGCTGCCGCGACATCACCCGTTGGCAAGGCAACGCTGTGCTGCCCTGCGTTCAAACACAGGGCAGACAAGTGGGCAGACAAGTGGGCATGTTTTACCAGATGTGCTTGACGTGGGCATGTTTTGGAACGCAGGAACGATCTCAGCCTGTTCGTCAACATTTCGAGGATCACCTGGAAGGCTGGGAGCGGCCGCGTGGCGGGCACAGTGTCCGACAGGGAGCGGGCAGATCTGCGGCCGTTCGATTTCGATCCGGCAGCGCTGTCCGATGTCCAGCTGACCAACAAGCTGTGGGAGGTCATCGCTTGACGGGCGGCAGTGCTGAGAATTCTTCATGCCGTTCTAGGTGTAGATGAAGAGACAGCGAGCTCTAGCATGAGCCATGTGCGGATTGACGACCCAAACTACCTATAAAGACACTGCGGCACAGATGCATTGAAGTTGTCTTGTTTTCAGTTGTGAAAGTTGCCACTGCTGCATATTCTCAGATTTCCATTCAAAAGCAAGAAAACCTGTTGGTGTACCAAAACCGACATGGTACAGCTTGGCACTTGACACTCGACAAGCGTGTTCAGTCCTATTGGCCGCGAAATCAGCAGCAGCAATGCTTCTGTCGCAAAGAGCAAAGACAAGGCTTCGAACCTCCTTGCCTAAGAATCTAGCGGACGGTCATAGGAAGTGGAATGCTGGCTTGTCCGTTATGTCCGTCCACATGTCCGGCTGCGTCACACATTTAGTAACGGCCCCTGCAGCACAGCACATCGTTCAAGTTAGAGGCAGAACCAGATGCCAGAGTCAGACACGCACTGCGTCCCCACACACAGCCAGCACGCATCGGGGGGCGGGGCACGGAGCGGCCCTCACCTGCCGTAGCGCTCCGCGAGCACGTCCTGGGTGTTGGAGGGGATCTGGCCGTTTGACAGCGCGGCGTCGAAAGACGTTGCCGGCCGCAGGTCCGCTGTCAGGTAGTTCTCCGCACGGTCCAGCTTGTTCTGCAGGGGTTTCACAAAAGGTGTGTCAGAAATTCAGCTGTTGACATCAAGCAAGCGGCAGACCTTCCACTTGGCAGGGGCTAAAACACACAAGTTCACGCTGAAAGGGGAGCCAGCCGCAGAGTGAAGAACCGAAGATCCTTTCCCAGAGGCAGCTGTTCTGGACATGATCAACGCCAATACCTCCGTGCTGTACATTCAATGGCTGAAACTTCTTTGTCTGAAGCCAAACACACCTGGACATCACGACCTGAACGGCATCCTCGGACTCTCGGAAGTTGCATTCGCCGTGAACCCGTAGGGACTGCGTGATTCAAACGAGTACAGCTTTGGTATGTGCGGCAAACGCACCCGCACGGCATTCTCGGCGTCCTCGGCGGTGTCAGAGATGCGGTCGCCCAGGCGGTTCACCTTGCGGCTGGCCTTGTTGCCCAGCCGCTGCGCCTCATCGCTCACGCTGTTGAAGAACCTGCAGCAAAAACATCATTCACCCATGAGCAACACGAAATCGAAGCGGTGGGTTGCTATTTTCAGCCACCCAAGCCCACGTCATTCACTTATCACCTCGAAGCCCGCGCAACCTGAGAGGACCCAGTGTTCATATCAAGCATCCTTCCTGGAGCATGAACCTTCTTTGAAGACACTGACAAGTCCGTCAGTCCTTCTCCCATGCGCACCCGCGTGCCTCGTCCTCGGCGCGGTCGGCCTTGCGCTCCACCTCTTCCGAGGCGCGGTTGAAGAAACCGCGCGTCTTGTCCTCCGCACGGTCAGCCTTGCGCTCAGCCTCGTCCGAGGCGCGGCCAAAGAAGCCGCGGGTCTTGTCCTCCGCCGCCCGCGCCTTACGGTCCGCCTCATCGCCCGCCTTGTTGAAGAAACCGCGCGCCTCCTCCTTTGCGTTCTGCGCCTGCAGCCGCATAGACACGCGATGTGATGAATGTGTGGGTTGCTCTAAAGGACTCCACCTATCAAAATTGGCAGGCAACGCTGGAGCAAAAAACACCTTGCATGCAGGCTGTGTGACATCACCTGACTCGTTGTATCTGCACATGAACTGCACAGCAACAGGGGCCTGCCGCGCACCTTGTCGGACACATTGTCGGCAGTGGAGCGAGCATTGTAGCGAGTGCGGTCCGCAGCCTCCTGCACCTTGTCGCCGGCCTTGTCGGCGCTGCCGAACAGTGCGTGCGAGATGCTGCCGAAGAAGCCGCGCGCTTCCTCCTGAATTTGCGACAGGGCCCACGCATTTGACTGTCAAGATACGATCTCCAGGGTGCAACTCGCAGATTGAGGGGTGCTGCCGGCCCCATCACATCCATGCAGAAAGGCCAGCAGTGCGTGTGGAACGTTGCATCCTGTCACAAGCACTTTTGACATGCACGGAGGGTGTCCCTCTGCATAGCAAGTGCCTCTAGACATGGATTGACGGTTTTCTGAGTCACAATTTATATTGGGATAACCTTGTCGGCCAGCGCACACCGCGGCGAGGAGCACTAGCAGGTGTCTAGGAGCGGCGCATGCTCGGCGTCGGAGGAACCACCTTGACCGGCGCGCGCTCGGCGTCCCACTGGCGGGCGGCGGAGGAGTCGTCCAGCATGCGCTGCGGGCCGCGCTTGGTGTCCTGCCAGTCACGCTGCACCCGGTTCTTGGCGTCGCGCGTCAGGTCCTCCGTCTCCCGCGCCGCACCCCGCACCTGCGACCACAACAGCTGATTCGTCAATCAAACGACAGGTACACAGATGACCACCTTGAATCAAACGAGGGAGGGGATGGGGTTAGAGGGCAGCGGCAAGTAGAAAAGTGTGCGCAGAACCATAATCCAAGGGCAGGCCAGTGCAGCCCTGAGTTTTTGTTCAGAGCACACTGCAGTATTCCACCGGGTGTGGAACACGAGGGTGAACGGCTTGTCCGGGCAATGCGCTGTGCAACAGACAGGGTGTGGAACTGCATTGTCGCGCCAGTTGCGCCAGACGCGCTTGATTTATTTTGGCGTCGCGGCGAGCAGTTGCCAGTTGATGACAGTCACCACTCTACAGGAGAGCTTTGTTTTTGCTTCTGTACAAAACTTGCTCAAGTCTAGTTCCAGCAACCCTTTGAACGCACCGCGTTGTCGGGCCAGTCGCGCTTGATGCGGTCCTTGGCATCACGGGTCAGGTCCGCGACCTCCTCCGCGGCGCCAACGGCCTGTCGTTGGAAGGAAACAAAACATGCTCAGCAGACGCGCAGCAGTCCAAGCGGCAGACAGCCAAGCCTGAGTCTGGCACAGGAGCGCCTGAACGCGCACACCATCGCTGGTCTGCGCTCGATGCAGGCGGCGGCATCGAGCGAGGTGGGTGCCTGTCGCTGCGCAGCCATTCACAATGGCATCAGAAGCACTTTGCAACAGCGCTGCAGATGCGTTGCGGCGCGTGAAATAGGCGCATGCTCAAAACCCTATAATTGAGCTCACCGCGCCGCCCGCGCGGTTGAGGAAGCCCTGCGTCTTGTCGGCAACGCGCTCGTAGCCGTAGCGCGCCTCGTCGCCGACGGCGGAGGCGGCGTCCTTGGCCGACTCCTTTGCCTGTCAGCCCACCAGTACCCATCATTATGTGAGAATGCCCAAAAGATTGCGTGTGGGAGCAGAAGCCATCACATGCCAATGAATGTAGGGGAAGCAGGAGCCATTACAGTTCCACGACGTCTGGACCAGAACACAATGGCAGGCAGCAACTTGATCGAGGCGCTGCCCAGCAAAATGGAATGAGGACTCGCCTGGTAGCCGCTTTCGCGCGCCTCATCCTTCGCGTCGCCCCACTTGGCGCCTGCGGAATGGCAGATGTGGAAGTTCAGACTAGGCACAGCGAAAAAAGTGCTGAGCAGAGAATGTGGTGGGCACCTGTGCACATCCAACCCGCAGCAGCGCCCAGAGCAGCAGGACCTAGGCAGAACACTTGGACAAACACACGATTTATGTCTACCGGCGTGCTGGGCAGCGGGTCGGCCCTGGTGGTGCCCTGTAACCTCCTCCACTGCAGTCTCGACATTGTCGACCAAATCCTCCAGGAGTCCCTTTGTCTTCCCCTCGTGGCTCTCACCTGGCGGATGGCGACGGTGGCGTCAGGGCCTGCCAAACCCGGTGTGCTGCAGAATGCTCAGTGAGCATGACTATGCCAGGTTTTCTTGGGGGATAGGACAGCATGAGGCAGAAGCAGCTACCTGCGGAGCGGGGCCCCTCGGCCTCGACCACCGGCATGAACTTGTCCATGATCTGCGACAAAAATAACATCGTCCTGTCAGACGATACAGCAAGACTGGCAACAGGACGCAGCAACGATCATCTAGTGTTCTGCATGAAGTACATTTCAGGCTGCTGAGGAGGCGTTGTGACACACCATGTCCTGATCGGCGATGCTGTGCAGGAAGTGCAGAGACAGCGACAGCCGGAGCACCACCAGAAGGAATGCTGCCAGAGAGATACCCCATGAGACCCCACTAAACAAAAGCGCACCTTGCCAACCAGGCCGGGGCGGCGCGCCTCGGCGGGCGAGCTGGCCAGGGACTTGGACTGCGCTGCGTCCGCCGCCGCGGGCGCCTCGGGCGCCACGTCGCCGCCCTCCTGCTGCGTGGTGCCAGTCGCAATGCTCTCCTTCATGTTGGCAAAGACCTCGCCGACAAGCGAGCGGAATTCGTTGACCTCAGGGTCTGCAGACTTGCTGTCGCCTGCCGGCTCGACCGCCTTCTGCAGCGAGTCCAGGGCGCCGGAGGTCTTGGTCTGGATCTGCTCCGTCAGCGACGGGCCCTCGGCGGCGGCGGCGCCGTCGCCGTCTGCGGGGGCAGCTGGTGAGGGTGCCTTCGCAGCGGCAGGGTCAGCAGAGCCCTCGGCAGCAGGTGGCGACGTGCCGCCCTGCGTGCAGCGAATGCGTGCGCACCTCACGCCACTGCGCTGATCGTCCGGGCCGCGTGCATGGGTGTTGGCCTGCCTGGGCGCTCGGCTGTGGGCGGCAGTCTTGCTAGAGCAACGCTGCTGGGCAGCATATTTGGTGTTGGTGCACATTGACATTGGCATGGAATAGAAGGTGTACCTTGCCGACAACGGCCTCCTTCACGGTCGTCGTGGCGGACTGCGCAGCGCTGCATATCAAGTTTCCAGCCTGCTTTGCGGCCCGCGTGAAGTCGCCCGCGTCCAGCTCCTCAGCCTCGCCGGCGGAGTTGGTCTGGTAGTGCTTCTGCTCGAACTCCTCGGCGGCGTTCACAGCCTGCACAGCACGGGATCATCGTTGTCAGGAGGGCGACGGCGGCATGGCTGACAGCTCAGACTATGATGACCGTGCTGTAAGCGGCATGCCAGATCAAAAGCATTAAAACACTCTATGTGAACGTGCTGATTCCAGCAGCGACCACCGACTGCTGTGTTGTGGCGTGAGCTGCTTTGTGGCTAGCAGTTGCAATCACAGCAAGCTGCGAAGGAGCACATGAACTGTGAAAGCTGAGGGGCCTAGATCGGCTGGCATGAAATGCTCGAAGGCAAAACGAACTCAGCTGCTACTTCTGCTCCTGACTGCTGAGACAGATGGGGCAAGGCGGCAGTCCAATTGCAAGGGATGTGACTGTCTCCTTGTCAGCACGTACGGCCGACGCGGTGTCAGGGAACAAGCTCTCAGTGCTGTTTGGCTTGGTTACACGCGTACCTCCGCAATGTTGCCACTCGGATTGGTTGAGCCTGTCTCCGCCATAGCGTCTGATGCGAGTCCTACCGACGGATGCGTGTTTCGCGAACCTCAACGGTTGATGACTGCGCCTGGCGGTGTTGCGAATGAGGATCAGCAGTACTGAAACAGTAAATGTAATGAAAGTGTTGGCTGTGCACGCTGCCGTGCGCCAGATGCCAAGCTGCAAGTGTTAGCTACGCAGCAGGTTCCGCCTAGCCAGGCATAGAAGGATTGTTGACGAGGGAAGTGTGCGTTGCTGCAAGGGGAGGAAAGAACGGGCCGAGTGCAGTTCTGTAACAAGTCCACTAGTGCAGCCTCGTTGTAACCGGCTGCAGATAATAACGGATTATCCCGTTTCACGTCTCACACTCTTAGCTAAGGCGTTGCCGGTCCTTGCTTAAGACACCTTTGAAGAATTGATCCGCAACTCCGACACCCTTGAAGTTCTACTTGAATACGTAAACAACTCGGCCAGCATGGCCAGCGACGATGAGGACGAACTGGCACAGCTGCGCTCCCAGCGCAACGCTCGCCTGGGCATCCAGCCAGTGAGTTGCAATGCCGCTCGTTGCGCTCCGAGTTGCGCACGCCAGATGAAACTGCTGGCAAGTGACATGCAACTGTGTTGTGCCCAGGCTCCGGCGAGGAGGCAGCAGCAGGCGCCAGAGCCAGCTGACGACTCGCGTTTCTTCGAGTCCGAGCCGGCGCACGCATCCAGGTGCGCATTCTGCGGCACCTGTGTGGTTCCTGCGGTTTCTGCTATCTGATCTGTGCAACACGGCAAGTGAAGCGACCGAGAGGATGTCAACAACAGCCTAAGTCTCAGACGCACATGGCAAGCATCGTCCGCAGGCCGGCGTTTGCAAGGCCCGCGGCGTCAGACTCGGATGAGGACGCGCCGGCGGTGGTGCTCGAGGTGGGCCTTGAGGACGACGTGGCCGACGACGGCTTGCGCTCGCAGTTCCCGATGGCCTTTGGTGCGGCACGAGCGTTCCCGCGTGACATGGGAAAGCAACTCAACAGAAAGGCCCCGACTGCATGTGCTGGTTGCTCGCTCATTTCACACCGCCATGGCGCGGTGTCATTCGGAGTTGCGCACGGTGGTTCGCATCGCTTGCACTGTACATAATGACCGCACCCAGGCGACCAGGAGAAGCAGGCGGCGCGGCTGGAGGAGGTGCACGCGGCAGCGCTGCGGCAGCAGGACTCGCAGCGGCGCGGCGGCGGCGGCGCGGGACCCTCTGGCGGCGAGCAGGACGCTGCGGATGGCGACATCGGGCCGCCACGGCCGCCCGCCGGCGAGGACGCAGCAGACGATGACGCAGACATCGGCCCCCCAAGGTGCTGCTGGCATACACCGTGCAGTGCGGTCTTGTCGCATGCCTTTGGGAACATGCCTCTGGGAACATGCCGCCCGCAGGCCGTCTGCGGCATACTGCATGCAGCTCGAGCTCATTCGATCTCGTTTCACTATCGCCAGCACCGCAGCCATCTCCCAAGTCACACCACTTCACATTTGTGGCATGAGTACCGGTATCCCATCGCCCGCACGTGATGCACGTGAGGCTCGCAATGTCCACAGGCCACCTTCAGGTGCGGGCGCGGTGGAGGCGTCGGACGAGGATGACGATGAGGACGATGGCGACCCGTACCTGCTGCCTATCACGCACGAGGTCTCACTCCAATGTGCGTCTGCCCTTGCTCTTGCAAGCGCCATCAAGAGCGCGTACTGTGGATATGCAACCTTCGTCAAGCCAAAACGAACTCACTGTGCCAGCTTGCTGGTCCTGCCGCTTGGCCCTTGCAGCGAGAGCCGTTCACATCTGTTTACGTTCGTTCATCTTGCGGCCCGCAACGCACGGCAAAAGCTAAGGACGGCGATAGTGGCGGACCGCGCCAGGGCGTAGCTGCTGACGGCACAACAAGAGATGAACCTAAACCGTAAGGCTAGTTGTGCTTTGCCTGACCGCAGCGCACGGCAAGCTGGTAACGGCGATAGCGGCGGACCGCGCCGGGGCGCGGCTGTTGACGGGCGGGGAGGACTACGCGGTGCAGATGTTTGATTTCGGCGGCATGAAGCGCGACATGCGCTCCTTCCGCAAGCTGGAGCCCACGGAGGGCTACCCCATCAACGCCCTCACCTTCAGCCCCTCCGGTAGGCCTCGGCAGCCAAGGAACTGGGCTTTACTAAAACCATCAACCCCAAGAAACCAAACCCTGCAGCCCTTCCGGTGGGTCCTATCATCTGAGACAGGGTCCCTGCAGACAGTCCGCAGGAGGCGCCTGCTGGGACCCAGTGCGGTCCACGCACCGCAGTGCCGGGCGACGGTCCTTCCCAGCCCGCATCTGAAGCGCCGTGATCTGCAACAGGAGCGGCTTCGTCTCGCCTACTCGGCGTGCATTGCGCACCCTGCTGAACGCCCGCAGTGGCCCACAGCTCTCCTGGTGTTTCAGTCCCCCATATTCCAGCACCAAACTTACCTTGT
>JAABUL010000604.1_pt1 | contig 76112 bp, 77 predicted proteins | sample 5559151 | NCBI WGS metagenome assembly JAABUL01 (sample SAMN10711876, study PRJNA513368) | rock metagenome | isolation source: Antarctica rocks | place: Antarctica: Victoria Land, Pudding Butte sud | reverse complement strand
GCGTATTTAGTTGTTTAATCGAATATAATTTGCTATTTAATTTGTTGTTCAAAAGTAATAGCAATAACTAATTGTTTGTAGTTAGCAATCGAAACTAGCTATACAAAGATAGCAATTAAGACTAACTATTGTTCAAAAGTAGCAATAGAGATTAATTGCTATATAAAAGTAGTAGAGACTAATTATTATCTAAGAGTAGTTGTTGTTGCAATAATTAATTGTTTGCAATTATTTATAGAAAGAAACAAAGAAACAAAAACTTTCTATTCTTAAGAACAATCTTAAGTGTTTGTTTTAAAGAAAAACTAGATTGCGAAACCAATAAATACGAATAATAGAGAGAGAAAACACTAGTTGGAAAGCGTTCTAATTCTATTAATTGCTTGTTAGTTATTTGTTCTATTAACAAAACTTATCGATAAATAGATTTAATATTGTTTCAATTATCAAATACTATCTATTAAAAACAAGAGAACAATTCTCGCAATTTCTAGACAAAAACAAAGATAAATTTTCTCGATTTAAACTTGCATTTTTATCGATTAAATAGTTGTCAAATCTTAAGATATTCTTATGCTAATAATTATTATTTGATAAATTCGAAAATTAATTCTTAGCAATCTAAAAAAATAAAGATTTAGTTCGACTATCTATTGTCAATAGATTAAAATATAAAAAAATAGATAAATATTCTATTAAGTTAAAACTACTAGTCGAATAAGTATTAACAACAAGAGCAACAATGTCGATCGAAAAACGTTTTTAAGATTTGCTAGATAATTAATTGAGAACATTTCGACTACTTTTAATTTTTTAAGATTTTTCGAATAGCAATTGATGTATTGTATTTTAAAAATTAAAAGATTTCTTGTCTAAAGATATTAAACTAATAAAAGAACAAGATATAGATTCGAATATTTTAACAATATTTACAAAAGAAGAAATTTTAGATTCGAAAGTCTTAACAATAGAGAGATTGTTTGAGTTAAATATTTAACTATTAGTTGTTGCTATGAATCTCTTTATAACTTTTCGAAATAAAATTTTGTCAATTGTTTATTTCGATAATTAAATAAATAACCAATTAATATTTCTATTGTTTTGTTGTTCTTCTAACTTTACAAAAATAGAAAACGAAGCTTGTCGAGATAGTTTCTTAGCTAGCTTAATAGTAGATAAAAACAAAAGAAATTTAAAAGAATAATTAGTTTTTTTTGAAACAAGAAGTTGATAGACAAGTTAAGAAATTTTTAATATTTGTTAGCTTAACAATTGTCTAGTTTGCAAAAATCTTCGAAAAAATCTTCTTAATAGTAAATATTAATTTATAATAGAAGCTCGAAAAAAAGCGCTAAATAACTAAAAAGATATTGATAAACTATGTTGACAATATTGTTGTCGACATTTGTCTAAAACTAATACAATAAATTAATTAACAATTTTAATAAGATAGATATCTAATACGAAAATTTAGATATTTGAAGTTTGCGTTGTCTTATACGTTCGAACAAAGACAAAGAAAATAGTAATTAATAGTATTTGTCAATTAATGCAAAGATTTAGAGAATGAGAGCTATTAGTTTTCGAACTCAATTGAAGCTATTACTTGACATAAAAAGAAAGACAACTATTGCAAATACGAAAGAAGCAAGACAACTAGTTGTATAATATAGTTATAATTGATAATTAAACTAGAAACAAATACTAGCTAGAGAAAATCCAACTAATATAGATTCTAACTAATAGCAATTAACTAGATAGTGTTTGCATCAATTACAAAGAATATAGAAGCAAATAGACTGATTGTTGGGTCGGGTTTCGGTTCCAACTTTTGGAACCGATTCGACTCGACGATTCCAACATTAGAAATCGATCTAAAATTCGATTCGATTTCTATTATTTTAAAATCGAATCGATTCGATTCGACTCAATTCTCGATTTCAACGTTAGAAATCGAATCGAATTGTCAAGAACGCCAAGAATACTAAAAATAATATAAAATAAGTTTAGATTTAGATTTTTAATTATTTTTTAGATAATGTACAATAGTAATGCATAATATAAAAATAATCTACTATATTTATTTATTAATTAAATCAAATAAATTAATTATTTCTATTAAATTATTAATTAATTAATACTAAAAATAAAATAAATTACTAAAAATAGTAGTCTTGGCGATTCGGGTCGGTTTTTTTGGATCGAATTTCGATTCCAATTCTAGGAATCGATCCAAATTGTCGATTTCAACATTAGGAATCGAATCGACTTTTCGATTCCAACTTTTGGAATCGACCCGACCCAATTCGGGTCGAATATCCGACCCGAACTCGATAACCTGACCCGACGCGGTCAGTCTAGAAGCAAATAAAAAGACAATATATAATTAGAAACTTTATAATGCTTTGTAAACTACACAAAAGTTATCTAACAAAAAAAAAATTAATGCAAACGTGTACAACTACTTTAATCTCTATTTATTGTTTATTATATTTTAATATACTAGTTTGTATGCAACAATAATCTTATCTAGCAATACAAATATTTTAATATTATTTATAAATATTAATGCAACAATAAAGAATATTATATTTGAAGAGATAAAACAACACTATAGAATGCATAAATATTAGACACATTACACATTTAATAGTTTCTTTTTCGAATTGTTCTTTAGATTGTTTTTTATTTATTTATAAAGCTTATAGATACTTAATTTGAGCAATTCAAATTACGTTTAAATATGTTTGTTATTTCTTAATAATTAATTGTGTTAAGAGATTTGTTTTTGATTCTAAAAAGTCTCTTCTCTTGTTATCTTAAACTCTATTATTTCTTATCTAAATTATTAACTTTTGATATATAAAATGTAGTGTACGATTCTAGCTTTTATTCGACTTTCTAATAGCATAAATCGAGATTAATCTAATAATGTAATAGCGATATGTAGAAAAAACATCTTAAAATTATTAATGCAAGTAATATATTAATCTAGGTGGCACCCGCCAAGAGACGAGACGATAAGGGACGAATTTAGTTACTAACCGGCGATTATAGTATTACTAGCAGAAGGTCCTGTTGGCACTCCCGCACCTCCCAAACGAGGGAAGATAAAGTACCAACTCTGATCTCTAATCTACACCTAGCCCGGAATCATTCTTCCGGCGACTTTTTCAAGGGACAACTGCGTTGAGCCCATCTCAATCTAATCAATGTTTTCGCACGAAACTCTTCTTTAATCTCAGAATAGCGCTTGAAAGAGATAGAAGAAACTCTTCATAAGCATCGATTGGCAAAATAGTGTTATTGTGGGGGGGGCGAAGTCCAAGCAAAGTAGATTGGAGTATACGGAGTAGCCTCCTAAAATCTATCAAATGAAGATCTACAGCTGCTTGTCCAAGCGTTCGGTGATTTTGATGTCTTGACAATGATACGGGGCTTGAAAGGATTTGGAAAGTGATTCCTAGAGAGCTAGTCTCAATAAGTCACGGCATCCCTCGGTCGAAACATGCACAACGAGGTGTGGCGCACTCGAAACAAACTCATGGGCTCAATGTGACACATTGACCTACCTTACTGACAAATAGGTGCAGAGCTCACCAGTATTTAATAAGTCCTGTCTGTTTGGTACGGAAGTTCATCACCCTCAGCCAATAGTCACATGCTGAAGCAGGAATCCGTAACAATGAACTTGCTCGTCCTGCTCGCACCTATCCTGTTTGCCTGCCCAGCAGCCCCGCTCCAGATCCTTCTACCACTATACGAATACCCTGGCGCCTCCGCCTCCGCCTGGGCCAATGCCACTGCCGCGATCGCAGCCTCCCCGACAGTCCAATGGCAAGTCATCATCAACCCCAATAGCGGACCGAACACGACATCCTACCCTACAGATCCGAACTATGTCACCGGCATCGCGAACCTGAATGGCTACCCCAATGTCATCACCCTAGGCTACGTCGATACCGCATATGCTACGCGAGCATATTCGGCTGTTGTGAAGGATGTGTCAATCTATGCGGGATGGGCGAGCTATACTCAGGCCAACATCTCTATTGGTGGAATCTTTTTCGATGATGTTGTCGGCAGTAGTGGGACTGCTGCAATGGAGAACGTGTTGGAGTACTACCACAACATCTCAGCCTACGCTTATGCGGTAGTCCCCTCCACCATCACCCCGGTTGTCTTCAACCCCGGCGCTTTAGGTCCCCAGCAACTATTTCCATATTGCGATACGATGGTGGAGTTTGAGGGTTCAGCATCGAGCTATCACGATGATATCACTATCAAGACTCTTCCTAGCGGGAATCTAGGGCAGAGTGCAATTATTATCTACGACACGATGACGACGACGGATGTGAAGAGTCTGGTGCATACGATGGTGGAGTATGGCGTTGGGCAGATCTATTTTGACCATGGAAGTTGCTTCTATAAGGGGCAGCCGACGGGCTGTTACAATCAGTCGGGTGCTGAGGAGCTCGAGGCGCTGGCCGCGGCTGTGGCGGCGGGGTGATTGAGGGAGGAAGTGGCGGGGAAAGAACCATCATGGTCCCGAGTTCAGCTATTCAATTGTCTGTTGCTTCGTGGAAATAACAGAGATGATCCGCCGAGAGAGACTTGACAACAGCATGAAGTAATGTTGCAAGGTGTGGTTGCTCCAAGCAAAACTACTAAGGAAGGGCGCAGAGTGAATTTCCAAATGGTAGAACAAGAAATACTTTGACAGAAGACACCAGCTAAACGCATACCATACGCTCGAGCCCCGGATACTCTGTAGCCAAATACAGCCAGGCACCTGTTCGCTATACCCAGGATGGTGGATAAGGTCGACCCACGACTGAGCGGCGATTTTCTTTCAGCAATCGCATCCTACAAAACATGGAACAGAATCTGATTGAACAACAATATTCGGCCATGTTACGTACTTGTGACTGGCAATCCACTTCAATTTGATGCAGGATCCTATTGCAGTCCGTCCTACATGAACTGTTCCTGTTTAGGATGATCCACCGCGTGGGCCAGCTAGGAGTACCGCGTAGTCTACATGGGACAAGGTTGATCTCCTCTTTCCAGCTGGCACGCGACAGTTGAGTAATTGGCGGTCAACCAATCCCGGCTCTATGGATGATCCAAGTGTATTTGGGCCGGAGACGGAAACCAGCTCATACCTGCTACAACTATATTTGAGCGCTTTGGTCCCCGGTCCTTCGGCGAAGGACGGGTTCGAGGTTTTGATCCTCAAGAAGAGATCAAGAGAAGCGCCGAACCGCCAAATCGAACCACGTTGCTCGCAAGATCTTGCATGCGCGAGCTCTATGAGCCTATTGACTGCTCGTCATGCCTGTTCAAAAGCAGCTGCCCGACCTCTCTCAGAGCTATCGACCGTCATTATATGCGGCAGCATTTGTAACTTACGCAGTGACGGTGAGCGCGGTCATCCTTCACTTCACTGCGCGACGTTTGACTCACCTCAAATTGTGGTATGATGACTGGCAAGCTGTCGTGGCATTGGTACGACACCCCTGGCAGCTGCACGCCTTGATCGTTACTGACTCGATGTCCGGCTCGCCGCGACGGCTTTCTTCATTGATTCAATGATTTGTAAGTCCTCACTGGGAAAGGGCTGCCAAGGACATCTGCACTCCACCGCTACCTCCTCACATTCAGGAAACGGGACTCTTTTGACCAGCGTATATGTCCAGGGATACACTTTGGCCTCGGCGTACTTTATATTTTCAAGCAGTATTAGCTAGCTATGACACAATCGTACGCAATACGTTCTTGAATCTTGTTGTCGAAGAGCTTTTCTATTACATCGCCACGGCCTTTATGAAACTATGTCTGCTCTCACTCCATTGGCACATCTTCAATGTCGCCAGTATCTGATGGCTAATTAGGGTTTTGGCAATCGCCGTGTTCGGTTGGCTTGTTGCGAGGGTATATCATCCTTTCTCGGTATACTGCTCTACATGAACCAATTAATGATATATCGAATTAGTGTATTGCTATCGTCTTGCATTGCATCCCGGTGGCGGGCTAATGGAACAAGAGCATACAAAATGCTACTTGCGACGTGAATGATGGACTGTTCTTCATTCGCACCAAAACCGCCACCTTTACTCTGGATTTCGTTATATTCAACCTCCCCCTGCCGTACGTTCAGAAGCTGCAGGTTCAACGATCTCAGAAGCTCGTTGAACCACCATATTCACTCTTGGTGGACTGTGAGTTAGATCTTCTTATTAACACAAGGATCGAGGGAAGGCTACTATCTCCCTTCATCATTTAGCTTTGTCTCAGTTTCCATTGTTCTCTTAGTCGTTTGCTACAAGCTAGATAACACTTCTCCGTATGTCTCCTGGACGATTTCCCAATCGTGCTCTGGGCCGGCACCGAGATTAACCTGGGCGTCGTCGCTGCATGCCTGCCTTCCCTTCGAACAATCTTTCTCCTCGTCCGCATAGGGTCCGCAAAGCCACCCTTAACAAAGGGTTCCCAGCGTTTTGAAAATACCTACGCCCTGAAGAACAGCGCGGTTGCCACGTTCGCTTCCAGAGGTCGCAATGTCAAGGCCTTCTCTGGAACCGACACCGAAGACGAGCACCATCCGTTTTCGATTATTCAGAGTTATGAGGATACTGTGGACAAGCAATAAATCACCGAGGACTCAGCTGCTCCCGACTCCAATATTGACCGTGAAGAATTTCATCCACCGCGGGATTAAGGTCATGGTGCGGGGGGAAACCGATGTGAAATACTCAAACGTATAACAAGGGAGATGTAAATATGGAAGTATCTTAATAAGGTGTGATGCTCTTTCAGGTAAGGATAAGAGCTATTCCTAGCGCAAAGCCTCAAACCGATTGCAGTTATACCGAGCGACTGCCGATCGTACATCACCCCCAGCTAGGTGTGAATATCATCCTCTACAATCCATTTAATATAACAGAAAAAAGGCATTGTCTTTTCACTTCTGAGAATTATAGGGGGTTTTCGCTACGCCCAGAGAGGAACCTGGAGAACAACGCAGGTTGAATTTAATATTATTGGCTCTGGAAAAGCACAGAATACAAACTCTTGCCAGTGCGTGATATAGATTCTAAATCCATAGGCGAGGGAAGCTTTTGCGTTTTCTGATGCCAATCTGTAAAAAAGGAGAGGGAAATGACTTGAATAGCCAGCCGAGACCCATGAAAAGTGAGGCATCCGGTCAAAGGGAGGCTTTCCAGGGACCAAGGTGATACGAAGGCAAGAAGGGATTGCATTGGCGTCAACGTGGAAAGCAGCAACCATTCATACTAGCACACGGATGGGTAGTATCGATGTACGGAATGAAGTGCCATTATTGACAACTCTAGTCTGGTGATTTGAGCGCTGGTTGTCCCTCTACCCTCTATTAACATAGCCTTCTTCATCAAGTATCTCCTCTCGCTAGCTACAACGAGAAATAGCGCTCTACTACCGGGTAGAGAGAACTCGAAATACCCTGACGACTCTCGCTTCAGTACCTGCACACTGGCTATGAAGCAGATACTCGGATCCCTTGCTCCTCGTCCATCTCAAGCATAAGCCTGAGTCCACAAGGACGGGTCTCAGGCCCATCTACCTTCCATCATCTCAACCCTTCTAGGTACCCGCTTCAACGCTGCTGTATGATAGACGTATCCAACACGAGTCGCAGTCCCGGCTGTACCGGTCGGATATGTAGGTGTTGTACCAGTAGGATGATAAGACACCGTGCCAGAGGGATAGTAAGGGGCAGTGCCCGTACCCGTGGGATAATAGGGAGCGGTGCCCGATGGACGAATAGGGTGTCCCTGGTTGTACGGAGCATAATAGGGCGCATAAGCCACGACGGAGGCGGGCGCGACTAGGGCAAGCAAGAGACCTTGAGCGAACTGCATCGTTTCGCCCCTCCACAATCAGAGCAAAAAACTTCTCAGAATCGGGTCACGGGCGACGGCGAAGGTGTCCGTAGGGAGACTACGGTGAGGGCTTTTGGGATTTGGGAGCGGTTCTTGCTTGGAGCTTCGGATGATAGAGGAAAAGCGATCGACATTCGACGACGTCAAGAAACGACAGGTATGAGAAAGCGAGACGATCGGCGAAGCTTCCGCCGGCCTTGAAGTGAGGAAATTTAGCTCTGATGAAGAAGACAGCAGCTCATGATATATGACTGACCAGGCTCTTGCGAACGATGACGCGAGCGTAAGAACACCGAGCGTTCTCGTTCCACCACACTGCCAGCCTGCACCTGGTCCACAGTTCGCGAGCTCACCCGGATCAGCTAGCCAGCCTCGATCCATGATATGGATGCCAAGGGACAGATAGGAGTAGAATGATGCGCACAGGGAAGGGAAGAAGCGGATGGATTGGACGAAGCGGAGAACATGATAAACGAAGAGGAGAAGACGAGGCATTCAAAGACGACGAGGACCCACTCTGACAAGCTGGCCCTGCATGGCCTGCAAGTCTCGGCGGACAGCAGCAATGGCCATAGCCTGAACAGGATGAAGTTTGGAACATTTGCTGTCCATCCTCGCTAATCCGTCCACATCGAAGATGCGACACTGGCAGGAGCTGCAGGCATGAGAGATAAGACCTGGGGCCATCTGGGGATCGTCGTCTTCCTGGCGAGAGCCGGTTGACACAAGGGGTCCAGAGGCGCTTTCTCCGTACTTTTCACGGAATGAGTGCAGTCGAAAGGATGCGACAGTTGAAGAAGGCTGCCCAGGCTAATTCGTGGGCTTGTTGAATCGATGATTGCGAAGTGGAATGGAGGAGCTCGGGCAAGGGAACGACGAGCATCGAAGGTCTAGTACATGTACTTGACCCTACAGGGTTGTGCCTGCAGATGAGAAGGATCAGGATACGAGATCTGGCAGATGCATGCGGACAGGCGGCTGGGAGAGAAGATTTGCACGTGATGGTTGCTCATCGTCCACGGTGCATCAAACGCCGTTGATCTCAGCCCAGCGACGCGTCGCATCCCATGCCACCAATGAAGAGCTCACCCCCACCCATTCCCATGTCTCCGGTATCTTGGACGGAACGGTGGCCTTCCCGTTCCGCGTTGCTGCTTTCGCTCTGTCCGCTGGCCTTCGAGTAAGCGGCGACGAGACAATATCCGGATTTCGCAATGAGGAAAGCCCCCCTGACTTGAAGTCCTCGCGGCCAGATCGTCGCTGGGACCAATCATCAGTCCGGGAGTCGTCCGTTCCTACCTTGGGGTGGTGCCAATGTCGAGTGATCAGACTGATGAGCATATCCGTGCCGTGTCGCTACAGCTGCAAAGCGCTCTCGTAACAACGTTGTACGGGTGTACATGGCGATGCCATTCATCCTCACTGGAGAACGATTCAATCATAGCATCGCTATCGGCGCAAAAGACGCGAATATATCTCATGTCAGCCCGCACGTTCTGATATGGATGCGGATTTGCTCGGCAAGGCGCTTGATGCGCATCAGCGCATTTTCATCGCCACTGATATAAACTTCCATCAATCGACTTGCGCTGCAGCCAGCCGGCTGTCAATGCTATCTATAACTGCTCCAGAAGGCTGTACTATCAGTCAATGTAGAACGTACTCGAAAGTACCTCCGTCCTTTCAAGTCCAATCGAAGTCTGATTGAGTCTCTCGCCTGCTTTCAAGGTGATAATGCTTCTCACAATCAGCTTTGTGGCGTCTCTGTCCGTTGCATTGGTCAGCGCTCGTCCTCCCAGTGCTCCAACCGCTCATGTTCGTCGCGCGATTCCCGCAGCTGCTACTCCAGTGGCAACTTCGTTTTCTGCTGCGGTGGTCACGCTGGAGTACATTGAGGGCACGTCAACCTTCAAAGACGTCCAGACGTATATCGACTACGGCACAGCTATACCCAGTAATGTCTTGGCCCAGATTGGTACCGATACCGCGGGCCTGCCGGTCGAGACCGATCCGTGTGGACCCAAAGTTCAGGATTCCTACTCGCCGCCAACCTGCAATCCCAACGGCACGTTATTGACCACGACCAACGATATTGATGCCATCGAAGCCTTCGGTTACGATGCCAATTTCGTCTATCAAGTCGATACCCCGGCGGCATATGGAGTCCAGTGCTTGAATTCAACCACTAGCAAGGCGGCGATCAACACCAAAAATTGCGATGTTACTGCGGTAGATGTCTGCAACAAAATCCGATCAAAATATTCACCTCGTGGCAAATGGGTCTGGTCAACGCTCGGTGGGCCGGGATGTGCCATGGCATACTGGCTGCCTGCGTACAACGGCAGTGCGCCAGCGCCACTCAAAGACAGGTGTGAGCAGGGCATCTATCAAACAATGGTGGACTTGTGCATTACAACACCAGACGGCTACTATGGTGTATCGAATGTTGCTGCCGTAAACCTTGTACAGTTGCCAGGGACCAATGGTACGGGACAGCAGGTGAACGCCGGGTACCCGAGTAAGTGAATCTCTGAGCATCTCTTACTCCTTTCTGAGGGTCCCATGAGTAGCAGCATCCGCTGTAGCATATACCTCATGCTTCCATCTTCTAACTCCAGGAAAACAAGCTGACTCCGAAATCCACTTAGGTTACTTGATAGCGCCGGCACCGATAGCATGATTGATGGTTGCAGGAGAATTACGGATCGCATTCCATTAGTTTCAAGAAAGGGAGATGGCTTCCTGTGACCGGCGCTGTTGCTGCAGGAGGAGTCCACGATACTGGAAAGGCATCGAAGACCCTACCCAAGTACGGAGCTAGCTATCTGAATCACTATATCCGAATCGCACCTTCCTGAGAATTTCGCTCTGTTCTGAAGATTGATGTTATTGTACTCGTGGTTTTCAGAAGCCCCAATTGCTAATCCAAACCCTCCACCTCGAAGGCGGCGTGCTCCAACGAAGCTCCTTGTCCACACTCCGTGTCAATAGCGGCCTCTGCAGGTGCATCAGATCGATCATCATGGTAGTTGGCTCGTTCTTTGAGCAATGCGGTAAATCGACTCCCGTGATCCCTGTCAAGTTTTGCTCCAGCCTGCTGTGCAACTCCTTGGCTGAAACGGGATGTCGCATGAATTCCCAGTACAGCCTGCTGAGAAAGGTTTCGCCACAGAAGAACTGGTCATCAAAGGCCACATGATCTGCAGCAGCGCGACGGATCGTTACCAGGTAAGCTATTATCGTGCGGCGGACATCGTTGTGAGCGCAATCGGACCATTGGCCCTCGAGAGCCCACTGCTTGCTCTGATAGTATGGATGATTGATTTCTCTAACATTGCCCTAAAAATAATTTGAGTATGATACCGAGAACATACATGGTGAATTTGCATCTTACAAGATCACCAACTAGCCAATTGTCCTGTTTCTGAACATATAGGTTGTCGGGTTTCATGTCATTGTGGCACTGATGATTTTAGCCTCGTCAGGGCCGGATTGGATGGCTGTACATACGAGGTTTTTAGCATGCATCAGACCCAACGTACCAAGCACGCGATATAGACCCGGCCTGAGGGCGATGTCGAGCTGCCCGGGAGTCCTTCGCTCTTTCTTCAAATATAGAGCGAAATCCGAAAGAGTGCCTTTGCTACTATGCCCAAGATCCGGGCCAAGATACGGTAACACCAGCTGCCACTCAGACTGGTTCCATCGTTTTCCTTGTCTCGAAATCGTGAAATAATCCAAAGCTGGCACTATGTCCAACCTATGGTTTGAAAGCCTGTGCTTTGAGAATAGCTGCTCGTCATGGGTCTCCAATCGGGAATTACCAAAAATTAGAGTTGCAGGTATTTCTGCTGGCCAAGTGATCAACGACACTTCTTGAATCGCTCCTATAAGACGTTCGGGCAAGCGGTTACGTGGTTGCGAATGGAAAGTCTTGACGGCGACAGCCCGACCGGTACGTGTGTCGTTGTACAGCCTTACAGTACCCTCACGACCGTGCCCAAGTTCCCGCGCAAAGATATATCGCTTGTCGATATCGAGCTTCGAAGGCCCTGTCCAGCTACGGAATATTCGTTCCGGAAGTATCAGTGGCGATGACCAGTCTGATGAGCTGGCCGCATTTGAGAAATCCGTAGCCGTCTTCTTTAGGTCGAGCGGCGCAGGTACTACAAGCACTAGGGTAACGAATAGCAGTATGATGAATAGAAATAATCTCACAGCACGACGGCGCAGGAGGCTATGACACCGTGTCATCTCGCATCCAGTATGGATGTTAAGACATATTTGAGCCAAGACTGTCAAAATGGTGAAGCCGGCGATCGAAGGGAAGGCGCGGATGTACGCTGCACGCCACACATGTACTACAGGCACGGTTGACCTCACACGGTGACAAAAGGTTGGCAGCCACGGGCGCCTTGATTGACCTCTACCGTGGCTCGTGGTCGTGCAAGTCCTTCAGCCAACATTAGAGTACTTGCAGCTTCCAAGGTTGATAGGACAGCAACTTCCTCCCAAGTAATTTGCGAGACACAAAAGATACACCATAGAAGGAGAAGACAGGAATGCGACCCCCGATGACGGTTGCCTCTCTTCTTAGGGATCTATTAAGCGTATGGCTGGGGCGGCAACTCTGTAGGCATTCAACGAGATCGCCACCCTTGATCATGGTCCAGACCTGCTTGTGGCGATTGCTGCGTAAAGGTTGTCGAAGACTTCGAGTTTCAACCAAGGTTGCCTTCCATTCAAAGCGATTCTCGTCGCAACTTTTGGCCAGACACGATTCTGCACAAAAGCTGATGCCACCTTCCCCTCGATCCTGCAACAAGGCTTGTGGTCTCCCATGCGCGGCACCGATTGTCCTAGCTCTGGTTAAGTAGCCCGCCGCAATGAGTCAAGCGTCGATATCAGGACGGTTGATGCTCGGGCAGGTAAAGCATGGATCGAATGTGAAGTTGAATAGAAAATCATGGCCGATCGCCGAGTTGAGTCGCTACGTCGCTAATTGGCAAGCAACAGGAAGTAATGTGGCCAATGATCCACCTGACATGATCCTCTTCACAGTGTCATCGATTATGACAAGGCCTACCTGAATGACAACCCCGCTGGCACGATGCTGCCACTCCGATCGAAATTCCCCGGCAAAGCCACCCTGTGTTGCTTCCAGCATCGCTCGCTGTTAAGAATTCTAGAGTCAGTATTGCTCTTTCGGGAAGAACTTCAAGCAGGCAAAACATATTTTGGGAGTAGGTACTCCTGAGACATGTTGCAGTACACTTCGCCCAATACGAGATGCGCGAATACTAACCACGGCTACACGAACGAGCTCCCATTCAAGACGCCCTCCCAGACATCGGATCCCCATACACATACCTCGCGCCCTAAGGCATAAACGACCTTGGGGCGCGTTTCCCGTGTGGAGCTCTATCTGCTCCAGCACAGCCTCATAGTACTGTTCCAGCGCTCGAGCAGCAGGTTGAATGGGATCGAACATGTGCAAGAGCTCCACGTTCGTTGTCCAGCCCTGCCCGCCAATGTCAAAACCACGGCGAAAGAGCGAGAGATCTGCTGGTGGAGGTTGAAGCATATCTTGTACAAGGACGGAGAGAACATCAGAGAGCGGTAGGGGGGCTCCTCTCTTCGAGGTACCACGGCTGATATTGCCATCATATGTCGCGTTGCGACTGCGAGTCGGCTTTGCTAAAAGCGGTGTGATGCTGCCATAGAGAAGGACAGTGAGCAGTAGTTTGACAAAGTTCATTTCTTGCTTCGGTGTCTGGCGATTTTCGAAATTCGCTGGAAGCACTGGCGTGGGGACATGCAGGACCGGAACTTTGTGTACTTATACCTTGCACAATCCACTCCAATAATAGGCACATGTAGAGGTCCCACATATAACGATGCGGCTATCACGTCGCCTCGTGCCGCTGCAAGATCGTGGGGACGATCTGTAGCCGAGCCGTAAGAATGATAAGCGAGCAAGTCATTAAGGTGCGGGAAATGTTTCGACGTCCCAGCATCGCGTACCAAGGATCAAGGCAACGGCAGAAAAAGAGATAACAGAAATTGGATAAGACCTTGGCATTCTTAGAAGCGCCGGCCGAAGAAGACGAACAAACAAGGAGCGTGAACGGATTAGACATATTTATTGGTATTCAGCCAGGAGCCACGGATACATCAAGACAACTGGACAATTCCGCTGCGCTTGGAAGAGTGGTATATCGATGCTTTAACATTAGAAACTCAACATAATCCATGAAGGAAGCGGAATGACGGAAAATCAAGATAATCAACACCGATAGCCAAGAAGGTCAACGACTACTACGTCGCATCTAGTGATTGACTTCAAAGTCTAGCACAGGGTCAAGTCCATAGACCTGTAGTGTATCGTTCGGCCGTCGAGGTATACCGACAGTAATTGCAGGTGCCAGGTCCAGGAGACTTTGTGGTAGGTGACATGCCCATGAGTACCCGACTATGGATCATCCACGATCCTTTCATGATTCTAGTCCCCGTCGAAGCCCTCATTGAATGCTTGAGCAGACTAGTAGAGTCTGAAGGACGCGCCGACGGAGGTTGGTCACATCTGTTGCCACCAGTGTTTGCCCTGGAACCTCGTGCAGAGAGAATGGCATCTGATGGCGAAATAAAACATGGGTCATTAAAGCACGTCCGCCAGCCGAATGAAGAGTATGATGTATCAGTACCCAGTGTGTCCGGTTCTGGTCTATTAGTCTGATTAGGTTCGATTCCTAATGGCGCTGGTTCAATGGTGGAGTGGCTTTTAGTTCTAGTTTCTCCCAGTGAGGTCCTCACGATATCCCTGGAGAAGAGCTGGCGTGTAGATGGCGTGACAGGGATCGAGCAATACCACCAGCGTGACAACTCGGTATTGCAAAGGCTGGAGAGTGTGAGCCAAATCGGCATTGTTATATGGTCGCTGAAGCCTTCAGCATTAGTATTAGCATTCGCATCAGCGATGAATATGAAGGAGAAAATCCGAGTCGTGGCTGATAAGCGCCACAGTCGCGTCAGGGCAGCCTTCAGAAACACCGGGAACTCTGTCCACCAGTTGAACATTACCTCGATCAACATGGACAGAGATTCGCTCGATCGCTCTTCGTCAGAGCTTGCAGTCGACCCTGTATCCTTCAACAGCTCTGCAACCAACAGTGGTAACGATCCGGCCCCAGGTGGAGACAGCCCCAAAGGACAGCAATTCCCTGGCCCAGCAAATGACCCGTTACCGGCAGTAGAGAATGTTCTGCAATCTGACGTGGGCCCAATTCTCACTCTACATGCATGAATGATCCTGAATTCAACAGATCGGCATCAATACGCTGCTCGCTCGCCTCAAGCAAAGTGTCGCCTCAGCCCGAGTATGGCCCTTTCGAGGAAATCCAAAAGCGACAGACTCGAACTGACAACGTGCAGGAGTTTGCAGCTTTCCTCAAGAAGCGATCCACCCTTGAAGAAGAACACGCTCAGGGTCTGAAAAAGCTGTGTAGAAGTAGTCATGAGGCTGCGCGACGGCCAGACAACCGGCAAGGATCCTACGCCCAGAACTACAACGAGGTCATCCGCATCCACGATAGAATGGCCGACAACGGTGTTCAGTTCGCCTTGTCATTACATCAGATGCACGAAGACCTCCATGACCTAGCAGTGAATATCGAGCGCGGTCGAAAACACTGGAAGCAAAGTGGGCTCAATGCGGAGAAAAGAGTGCAAGATTCGGAGTCTATGATGGAGAAAGCGAAGGCCAAATACGACTCGCTTGCCGAAGATTACGACCGAGCTCGTACCGGAGACAAGCAGTCAGGGAGAGTCTTCGGACTTAAAGGGCCAAAGTCTGCTGCCCAGCATGAAGAAGACCTCAATCGTAAGGTACAGGCGGCCGATTCGGATTACTCCATCAAAGTTCAAACAGCGAAAGCCCAAAGGCAGGAACTTGTGAGTACGTTGCGGCCGCAGGCCATCAACGCACTACAGGACCTCATCAACGAATGCGACTCTGGGTTGACACTGCAACTACAGAAATTTAGTGAGCTCAATCAGCCAAACAATACTCTGCTATCATTTTGTTGACCGCGCCATTAGCATCATTCAATGAGAAGCTCCTTCTGGGCAACGGGCTTTGTGTAAGCCCACTCAAAGGCCAAAACAATATTCAAGGCCCAAGGAGTCTACGGGATGTGGTCCACCAAATCGACAATCAGAAGGATTTGAATAACTTTATCTCCGGTCATTCCCCGAAGGCGAGTGGCCGGCCTTCTGATATACGTTACGAACGTCATCCAGTAAGGAGTACAACGTTCGCTTGAAAAGCTGGGGCTCACAATGTTGACTGTCAATAGACTCTGGCCAACTCGCAACAAATGCCTCCACCGAACGTCCGATCACAGCCCCAAGCCAATGCTCAGACTAATCCGACAGCGGGATTTACTGGGCCCCATCCACAAATGGGTCCACAGCAGGCCCAGTTCTTCGGCCAGATAGCCGGTCCACCACCAGCTTTCGTTCCCATGGCTCTGAGCAGTCAGAATGGCTCTCCACATCAGCAGTATAACCCCCCAATACCAGGAATGGGACCCCCACAGCTACCTACGCCCCAACCATCCACGCCCCTCTATCCGCAATCAGCGACATCAATGCCTACTACATCTCATAATGATTTGTCTACGGCCGACTTACCACCTCCGTCAAGGCCGGTATTTGGGCTGTCGCTGGACGATTTGCTCAGGCGGGACGGATCCGCGATCCCTTTGGTTGTTTATCAATGCTTGCAAGCGGTGGATCTTTTCGGGTTGGACGTTGAGGGTATTTACAGACTTTCAGGATCGGCTACTCATGTTGCGAAGCTTCGCGCAATTTTCGACAACGGTGAGCGAGCGCTGCACTGATGTATGAAATCGCCCGCCTAATTTGTCAAAAGACTCTAGCCAGGTGGACTTTCGGAACCCGGAAGCTTTCTATCATGACGTTAACAGCGTTGCTGGCTTGCTGAAACAATTTTTCCGAGATCTCCCGGAGCCTTTGCTTACACGGGAGCATTATCAAGGCTTCATTGAAGCTGCACGTAAGTCGTTTAACCTTCCTCTTTACTTCGTTTGTGCATGCGATTTTTACAGAACTCATAGGAATTGACGATGATGTGACCCGCCGGGATTCCTTACACGCTATTATCAACAGCCTTCCAGACCCGAACTATGCTACATTACGTGCCTTGACGCTGGTATGCAATGTGAACGACGTTTCTTGTTTGCGTACGCTGATCCTTCAACAGCACCTCAACCGCGTGCAAGAACACTCAAACGTGAACAGGATGAATGCGGGGAACCTGGCCATATGCTTTGGGTGCGTTTCTCCAGCCCTTCATTTCCTCCGGGTCTTTCAATCAGCCGCTAACAGTACACTCAGCCCCACGCTCATGGGCTCTAATACGGGGCCCAATATCGCGGACGCTGGATGGCAGGTCCGAGTAATCGATACCATTCTGCAGAACACTTATCAGATATTTGACGATGACTGACGGGATGCGTGATGATAAAGCTTGGCGGGGCTAGGTCGGGTATCTTCTTGCCATCTGCGTCACAATATCTTGCTTGGGGGAAGACCAATACTGAGAAAGCCATTTGGCGAGATGGAGAGCGCTGGGGAAGATAGCAGAACGGGTGAAGCGCCACAAAGCGCCTTGCCTCTCTGTCAACAACTGTATGTCTTTTACAAGTAGTAGCATTTGAGTGATCTCTTTGCCTAGGCGCACAAGCAAATCTATCGGCTTTTACTAGGCATGGAGTAAGCTTCGAGATTCCGTATCACAATGAACCTGCCGTTTACCAAGATGGACAATATGAGCGACGCGTGAGCATCTCATTTCTTTGACCTGCTGAAAGGCACCATTTCGGCCTTCTATGCGTTCTCAAGCCTATAACAGGGCCTATTTTTACAGTCAAACGATAGCACATTGCATTCTTCAATCCAGAGCTTTCCGTCCCTAAGTAGCCCTGACGATCAACGGCGTCTTGTAGCGTATGCACATCCCCATGTATGTGTATTTGCACACCGAAAGCACGTAGGCAAGTCTGGGTCCTTCGAGGTACCTTGTCAATTCATGGGAGAAGGCACATGATACATGTGGAAGCAGACATTACTGGAAATTAACACTGCGTGGCAAGCGTGGCATGCTGTGAGGCACGTCCAGGGGCTTGGTCCCTTCTGGGCACCATGCTGGCAAATCCACGCATGTCCCTAAGGCAGCGCAGGTGTTGCATCTTGGAGGTTATCCTGTGGCGATCGCTTGTAGACGAGGTTGCAGCCATGGTATGTGAGCTTACTGACTTAAGATAAAACCTTCACGGGCTACGCCCACTTCTTATTTTAAGCTATGTACAAGTAGTCTTATGTGCAGCGCAATGAGGATGTTGAACATGGTTTGTGCCTCAAAGTCCAAGCATTGTGTACACTAGCTGTCGAAATCCACCCTGAGGAGGCTGCCACATATTAATAGCAAAATCTAGACAGATTAAACATTCCCACAAGGCTGTGCGGACCAAACCTGTCTTCAAAACGCAAATAGACTACGGAGCTCAAATGTCGATGTTGATTTATCCAAGCTCTATTGAGCAGAAGTACATTCCTTCCCAAAAAAGCTGAAAGAGCTGTGATTATACAAACCTTGTATCACGTGCATTGATCAACGGAAGTAGGGCTGCGCGATCCCTTTGAAGGTTTAGCTGCGGGTACAGCCACCAATCAACGAGTGTCGATCGTTATAGTTTCTATAAAAACCCAAGTCATGCCTGACCTGTGCCCATCGCAACTGTGTATGGCCTTTGCACGAAGAACATTCGAAAGCTGTAGACTTGGGCTCATGTTGACGTATGTCAAGCCACATGATTTCAAAAGGCCGAGGAACGCCAGATAAGGCTAGGAGACTAGTGCCATGGAAGAATCGAGATGTTTAGGAGCTTTTTCGAAGATGGAGTCGGAGAGACAGGCTCTGAGAGAAGAGCTCATGGCTCTGTACCACCAACCCCGTTCCCAGACGTTTCACCGGCCAAGCAGCGCCCATGGACGAAGTCCAAGGCCTGAGTGGCGAATGTTCCCTTGGAAATGTTAGCTTCCGAGTGCAGTGATGTGAGAACGAACTGTCATAGTGTGGAGTTCTCCGATAAGCGGTCAAGGCGGCCCCAAGATGGTGGCCGGCCTTAGATCGCACAACCATTTCCTCTCTCCCTCTCCCTCTTCCCTTCCTCTCCTCTACATCATCCTTCCCTCAGCTCTCCCCGTCGAACATCTTCGCCGCCACTTGTTCCAAGCTCTTCGACCTTCCTTGAACTCATCCCATAGCACGTAGACATCGTCACGCAAGACACTGTACACCGAGCAAGTCGCAATGGCTCGCTCTCCTGCTACGCCCGACAAGGCCAACACGGAAGCTCCTGAGCACTCCTCCAAGGTTGCACTTTCTTCCATTGACAAGATCAACTCGGCCTCCATGATCCAGCAGGCTTCGGTGCATGAGCCTTCACCGGGCAGCACGTATGGAGAGACTGCCGGCTCTAGGAGCGTTCCCGCGACTCCTCAAGAATATCGTACCACTAGTAAGTCACAAACTCTCCTGTTCGAGTTCCTTATACCCCAAAGGTTCGCTGCTATGACTTCACTTGCATTGGGTTCAATGTTGCTCTTCTTGCACAATGCTCTGGCGCCGCTGGAATGTCGCCACAGCAATTATCGTGTAGTGCCTAGGACGCCTCGTTCGTCCCTCTTACACGTTGCTCGTGCTGGCGATGAGTCCCAGTCGCTGCTCGACATGTATTCATCTCTGTACTTCGATGAGCCAAGCTGATGTCAACCTAGGTGCTACAGCAGCTCTGGAGCAATCTTTGCTCGCAGTCAAGCTGGATGATTCGATCGAGAGGATCTCTGTGTCTTCAGCTGGCAAATCAAAGAGCCACGCATCCTCAGAGCACCGCACCGATATCGTCCGGGCAGTGCCCAGCGCGGCCAGCCCTTCGTCTAGTGCTAGCGTCGCTGCCTTTGGGCCTGGGCGCAATGCCTCTGCACGCTCTTCTCCAACTTCGACTCGCTATCAGAACATCATTGACAGCCCCAATTGGCGTAAATCCGCGAGTTTCGTGCGTCAGTCCGCTGTTGCAAACGATGATCCCTTCGTCTCCGATATGGCAGCTAGCCAGCCTTCGACCCTGGGTAAGCACGGAACATCTTTAGCAATGCAGCAACATGTGACTAATTGGTCAAGTCGACGATCAAACCTTCCATCCTCGCGAAGATAGAGCTGGCGTTCGTGTCTCCGGCGACAATGCTCAAGCTGTCTTGCCACCGAATGCTTGTGTTTTCGTTGCCAAGTAGGTAAACTCGATTCATACTATCAGCTGCGACTAACGTTTGGGTAGCCTTGTATCGTCCAAGAGCGATGACCAGCTCGAATACTCTGTCCACAGCACCTTCCAGGCCTTCGGTAACTGCTATGTAAAGATCCGACGCGACAATAAAGGCATGCCCTTTGCTTTCTGCCAATATGAGGTATGATTATACTGCCACCCGGAGTGTTCTCGGCTGACGAAGGCCAGCATGTTTCCGATGCTCAGCGTGCCATCACCTGCGGGCGCGGTCTAAATGTCGATGGACGTCCTTGCCGGACTGAGGTAGCGAAAGTAAATCGTAAGTATAACGATCACTGTTGTCATAAGTCAACAATCCACTGACTGGCTTCGTTCTAGGCTCCTTGTATCTCTCGAAGGTCACTGGAGAGCCGATCCCCGAAGCTGAAGCCCGTGAGATCATGGGACGTTACGGGGCTCTTGAGAGAGTTTGGTTCTGTTCACAGACCGATAGAGAGATGTTTCGTCTGCCGGAAGGCGTATGGATTATGTTCGCCTTCTTCCAGGATTGCCGTGACGCACAAGCCGTAAGTCGAGATGTCGCCGTGGTCGTGCTGTTGCTGAGCTGTACTAGGGATTCCGTGACCATCACCTCTACCGTCTTGAGCAGCCCCGAATGCCAGACGAGATTCGGGCTCGAATGGCTAACCGCGGCCTTGAGTCTCCGTCGTCGCAGCTTCGTGGTAGTCCAGGCTTTCCACGTCGTCATGTCATGTCTCCACAGACAAGCAATAGACGAATTCTTGACTACAACTCCATTTTCGTGGGCAACCTCCCCTCACACGTCGACGAACATCTGCTGCGTAGTACCTTCGGCGCCTATGGACGTATCCGAAATGTTGAGATCGTAAGAAAGCCGTCGATCAACCGTAAGCCTTCTCTTTCCTATTGCTCGAGTAGAGAGCTGACCATCTCGTAGCAAGCGGCAAGAACATCTTCGCTTTCGTCGAGTACTACGAACACGAGGAAGCCACTTTCGCCATACAGCAGACCGTTACCATGCAGGGTGTTCGCCTCCGCGTCGAGCAGAAGGAATCCATTGACCAGTACAACCGCCGCGAATCAACCACAATGTCAGGCGGTAGCCCCGGTCATCGATACTTCGGCGAAACCCAGGATGCTCTAGCCATGCTCTTTCAGCGGGGAGTTACTGTTGGAATGGCTAATGCAGTCGCATCTCAAGCCCAAGCGCTGCCTTCCCCGGGCTATGGCACGGGCGCGTACCCTTACTATTCGCCATATAATCAGTCCCAGTATGGGCAGTACTTCAATCCGATGGCCGTCCCATTCGAGAGCGAGTCACCGTCGAGCTTGCAAATGCATGGCAACCTATATGCGCCGAACGGTCTCGGTCAGATGCAATATCCTAGGCCTCCGCCACAGTATGTCCAGTACCCTCAGGTCCCCCAGTCTGCACCGCGTCCGACCAACTACCAATGGCCGCCAGCGATTGACAGCAATACTGAGACTGCTGCTCCGTCTGCTGCCAATGGTGGCGAGACTCAATGAGAATCACCCACATTTGGCCCTCGAATCGTCGGCGCTGCTAACGTTGCGCTCCTTATCTTACGCGTCCATTGCTCGAATAACCGACGAACACTTGAGTGGATGATACCTTTAATTCTCTTCATGAACCTTTGCTCATGACTGGCTCGGTATAAGAGAAGTCTATATGGGCATTCGTGCTCTCGTTGCCGAGGTCATGGACCCTCTGCGATCTTTATCCAATATCATTGTCGCCGACCTTGGTAACAGGATAGGCGCAGTCGGTGTTGGCTGGAGATCTATGGCGGTTAATTCGATTCTTTCTTCATCTATGTCTTATGTCCTCCAAAGCTCTTTCGAGATGGCTGTCGTTGTAATTCGATACTTGCTTTAGATATCAGCACATCATCCTCTATCGAAATACAAAGGGGCACTTAGCAACCACACATTGAGTGCTCTGGCTGATTTTAAGTGGGACGAGATAATGGCAAGGTCTTCTGGTAGCAGATCAATATGCCCGCGAATTTGTGAAACTAGCAGCGCCTACGAGGCATCAAGATATGTACTTGTTCTCGAAGGTCCAAGAAAGGAGCTGCTAGGCCCACACGGGGTAAGTGTCATCTTCCAAGCCCTTATCCCATCTAAGTAGCTTGGCTATCGTTGGTCTCGAAGCAGTGGGCGTAGGATGTGGGACACTCTACATCAATGGTACCTTAGCAACCCAACCCTGTTTGATCAATCAAAAACAGTGCAATCTTTGCAGACAGTTGTCATAATGGGCCAGCGATCTTTTCAGGCATCCAATGCGATCATCTATCTGACCTATGCGGCATTCCTGTAGGCCTCTAGTCATAAGCCCCCCGTACCGGCCATATTTTGCTGATTGGACACACTTTCGGGCTTTAGGGCGTCAGGTCTCTATGTTGCTTGGTACTGGAGACATCAGTCCAAGTTGGACTTCCTGGTGAGCAACCGTACACAAAAGAGCTAGCTACGATGCCGCTTCCTTTGAAAGATTGGCTCGTCTACAGTCTCGCCATGCCTGCAACACGAGCCGATTATCAAGTCCACCAGACAGGAAAGCTAAGGAAGTTGACAGCAATACCACTTGCCTTGAACTTCAATAGCTTCGGGTGAGTGTAGCGCCACATACGCACATGCTGCAAGCGGCAGCAACGACCTCAACGGACTGCACGCATACTGGGCGGCGCAAAGTTATACTTGGTTGTTGGATTATGAGATGCGCATGATGAATAAGGTTCGTATACAGAAACAACGCTCGCCGATGTTCCAAGATCTGCTTTCACGGCTATTCCTATGCTGGGCGAACAGATCTGGTAAAGCGCGGCTTCACTACGGGTGCGGATTGCCTGCAACATCTTTGGATTCACCTTAGTGCCATAGTCACGGAGAGATCTGGACACGCTTGCAGGCATGAAGCTGAGATTGTACCGTAGACTCGATCAAGATAATACTTGCGTGAGGAACGTGCTGCCGCTTCCCCTTTTCTCCCTACACTTACAGCAAAGACCGCCGACGACAGGCTATATTAATCACTGATAGCTCTGGGATCTGGACTACTTTTCTCCTACCCTGAAGTATCCACCATTGCAGGTGTGCAAGGCTTGGTAGTCTACGCACTGTCTTCTTCACTGCCCCTCCTTACATTCGGTTTCCTTGGGCCTATCATCAGAAGACAATGTCCCGAGGGTTACCTTTTGACGGAATGGACAAGGCAGAGATATGGGGTAGCGACTGCTCTGTACTTCAGTCTTCCCACGTAAGAAAAATTCACGCGTTTTCCTCCATGACTCTTAATCAAGGGCTTTCAGGCTTATCACTCTCTTTCTCTACTTGGTGGCAGAGCTCTCGGCTCTTCAGCAGATCATTGAAGCCTTGACGGGCTTCAGTGGAGTCTCTGCTGTCATCGTGGAATGCGGCGTCACGACCATCTACACGTGTAAGAACTGGTGACAGCGCTCTTACGATATCAACTGATACTGTCATAGCTCTTGGAGGTTTCTGTATCTCATTCATAACCGATAATATTCAAGGAGCGATGGTCGTGGCCCTGATCATTCTTGCAGTCATTACTGTAGGTGTTGAGACCCATATTGACAAAAGCCTTGTCCAATCGTCACGCTTCCTAGATGCTAGCTTGCTAGGGTGGCAATTGATCTATATCCTTCCTGTTGCAGTCCTGACTAATGACTTTTCAGTTCTGGATTTTGGATGCGTACATTTGCTTCCAAAACCGACAGGGACTTAGTCATCGGAACCTCTATCGCCACGGTGGCAGTGACCATTATCCTGACCCTCATCGGGGCCACAGGCCTCCTTGCTGCCTGGGCAGGGGCAAGGCCAGGAGATCCAGCTCGCAATGGCAGCATTGCGTTCTTTCTCCTTCTCGAGCAGCTTCCGGCATGGGTTGTAGGGATTGTCCTCGTCATGACTGTCTCCCTCAGCACGGCTGCCTTCGACAGCTTGCAGTCAGCCATGGTATCAACTGGCAGCAACGACATCTTTCGCAACAAGCTTAACCTTTGGTGGATTCGATTGTCCGTTGTCCTGGTCATCTTTCCGACCGTCATTGTGGCACTGAAAAGCCCAAGTGTTTTGCAGATCTACCTCATCTCCGACCTTGTCAGCGCCAGTTCGATACCTGTACTGGTCATTGGTCTGAGCAACAAGTGTTACTGGTGGCGTGGTTTTGAGGTTGTCGTTGGCGGTCTCGGCGGCTTGCTCTCGGTCTTCATTTTTGGGACTGTCTACTATGGCAATGCGCAGGATGGCCCCAATCTTCTGCTGTTGGAGGGTGGTATCTATGCGAATGACTGGAGCGTTTTCGGTAGGCTTTGGCCAATTTTGCACCATGTGGACCATACGGCTTACCGTCATCAGGCGCTTTCGTTGCTGCCCCAGTCGGTGGCCTCTTGCGGGCGCTTGGTGCATTTGTCCTTCGCATATCTATCACATGGGCCCATGCCAAGATGAAGGGGCGTAGGTTCGATGCCTTTGATCGCCCTCGCCAGCTGGAGCCATCAAATTCTGCTGGCCGGCGGAATTCCGTCGACGAAGAGTACGAGCCCGTCAATAATGTGGAAGTTTCTCCTATCAAGGGAAAATTCTTCTGAAGCTTGAAATAACCATAGCTGAGACTGAACAAGTACACGGAGACTTCTTATTCGTTTGGGTATTGATTCGTTTTGACTTCGTCCTTGAACGGGAGAGAGGGAGTCGGGTACACTTGACCTTTGATTATACGATGTACCTTTATACCAGCTACAGTATCTACACAGTCTCCCGGATCTACCCTCCCTACTTTGTGGGTACACGCTTCCCTACCGCAATATCAGTGATATCACTCTCGCCAGTCGTTCCCCATACTACCCACGGGCCCTCATTACCCTGCAACATTCGTCTCTGAATGACCAGATACTCTTTGACGTCCTTGGCTTCGCCGGTTCCCTTCACGACCGCCTCCTCTTTCCCCTTCGCACCTGGTATGATCCGTGCGAGTCTTTGCTTCGATTTTAGCCTCACCACCACCTGTCTAATCCCACACTCCTTCATCCCGGGGATCGGTAGCACCGTTGCCCGGTTGCAGACGACTCGTGGCCGGCGAGTCTCTGCAATTTTCTCCCATCGTACGCGCTCATTCCGAGGTCGAGCTGCGATACGGGATCGAAAGGATGCGTAGAGCCCCTCGGTGCAGGTATTTTGGAGAACGGTCAGATTCCCTCTGCATGGATCATCCACCGTCAGCCCAAAGGCCACCTAGAAGGTGCGAGCGTGGGCTTACTCGGCGAACGCTTCGTACATCTTTTCCTGCAGCCGCTTGGCTATCGAGGGGAGATTTCTTCGTTCTAGCTTCGGGAATGGCCGCTTCCTGAGACTGAACTTGTAGGTGTATACTCTGTGGACGGGCCAGACTCAGCGGATGATGACAGGAGAAAGGCTGATTGACACACCTACCCCCTCAGGTCCTGAAACCGTACTCTCCATCTATGCCATTCGACGCGTGCTCTTTCCTTGGGCTTTCGCAAAAGAGAGGGGAGCTTGTCACCCGTGGGCATAATGAAGGTCACTTCTTGAGTCAGCCCCAGCGCTAACTTCCTGTGGCGACTCTCGGGGCCACATACTTGGCAGAAGTCCGAGATCTTGCGGATACTTTTCGATGGCTGACGTCGTGGTCATGCGGGCAATCTCCTCCCTGTCTGGCTTTTGCATTACTTGCTGCATCGTTCGACCAGCCTGTCCCTTGGGTCTGCTTTGGAGAGTGGAGCTCGTTGATAGGCGTTGGACCCGGATACGGCATGTCGGTGGATAGAGGAAGGCGCACTCTGTGCGCCAGGGAAGACGCAAGGCCATTGTGAGTCGCAGGGTTACTCTCCTTTTCTACTGCACTTGACTTCCGCTGATGGGCTTGTCGAAACCCGAAATATCGGCCTTGGCGCCAAGCTCGTCGGATTGTTCCGACAATTTTCCTCGCCGCAGAGACACTACTCATTCGTGATAGCGAAACGAGCAATACTACCACTCGAATATAGATATCCAGGCGCTGCGACAGTTGATGCTGCCCTTCTCTCCTCCTGGCTTCCCCAGCTCCTCCTAGCTATGAAGACACAACCGCCGCGATCAATGCACCTCCGCTGACCCCACCGCCCGAAGACTCCTCTGAATCAAAGGGACGGCGGCCATCCCATGTCCATCCTCGCGTCGCTGTTCTCCTGGGTGTCAAGGCACACTGGAATGCCCCGCTCTTGATATGTCGTGCGTTCAGTACAGCGCCGGCCTTGTGGTGGGGTTTGCGGTGCGCTCTGACGTTCCTGGGAGAGCTTCTGCTGAGCGACGGGATGGCTTCCATGGGGGAGGTGTGGAGCGTTGAGAAGCGATTTCGGGTCACGGAGGTGTTTCTGGCTATACTTTGGGTATGTAGCTCTTCTACCGAGGCCGAGATCGAGGGTAGCTGGCTAATGCGTGCTGATAGTGTTTTGCGTCGGCGTATCTCTCCTATTTCTTTACCGACTGTCTAATGTCTCGCTGGTAGAATATTACATTCTCTGTTCCATCGCGCTTGTGCCGAATCTTACTTTTGACACAGGCTTTTGTACTATACCCCCTCTGCGACTCTTGTTCGCCTTTGTACAACCAATGCTTCGATCGCTCTGGCAACATCCTGGGTGTTGTTTCTATCGGGCGCTTCGGAGGACCCTCGTATGCTTCTCCCAGCTTGGGTCTCGATTACAACGGTGAGTGAGCCACGGTAGACGATCTGAGCCAGCTTGCTGAACGACAGCAGACTCTCACTGGGTTATACCATCTGACTCAGCGGAAGATCAATATCAAGAAGGAGACTTTGGCGTCAGTCAACGTGTTTTCTATTGCGGGTTTCATCAGCCTATGCTCGCTGCTGCTCCAATTGCATCTGACGAGAGAGAACGACCCCGTGGTGCCGTTCTTTGTGATGTTGCGGGCTACGTGGGATTTTTTGATGCGAATTCTGGACTTTGCGATAGCTGCAAATCGAAAGCGCGAGTCAATGTAAGAACCAAAGTCTACATTTATATCCTTCAATGGCAACATCGACGTCTAGAGCACCACATGAATGAAAATATTGCCTACGCAGCTGGCTCGAAAACCCCGTGACAGTGAGCTCCATGCAGTGCCTTGGCTTGGTACTAAATTCGAGACCGCGAAGCAGAAAAGCATCTAAAGGAACGCATTACTGGAAAGATGACGGACTAATCGCCCAGAGAAATCCTGTGTCAAATACTTTAGGTAAACCATTGATGCAATGACACGTACTTGGCCGCGTATACCCCACAGTTGGGCTAGGAAGAGCAAGGCATATGACGACTCGGAGGAAATAGCTCGATATCAGCGCAGGAATACGCAAGTGTATTCGGACTTGAAACTGTCCGACTAGGTCATATTCTCAGTAATTCAATACAAGCACGCATGCACGGTCGTGACGAATGGGTCTACAGCCCACGCCGGCAGCCGTTCGTTATCCCATCGGAACCATCATAACCAGGGTATCAGCCAACGCCCATCCCACACCGTAGATCGACCGATGTTCACCCACGGGAGCTGGAAGAAGCAGGAGAAATGATTTGATGGGGCAACATGCTGCCTATCGGTCCGCTGTGGACGGCTTGGTGGGTGGTGATCGGGTAGGCTTAAAAGCCATGAACCTTACAGAGCAGTCAGACGCCGGCTTCAGGTGTACAGATATAGCTCCCTCACCTTGATCAGCTTGGTGTCAAGTTCCAAGCCTTCCTTCTTATCGACCAAGAATTCTTGAACATCCTTGCGCTGATCGCCTTGAAGTTGGATCACCTCGCCCATCTCAGGGTCGCTAACAATGGTGCCATTGCAAGCTGTGGAGCTCCCCATCAGCAAATATTCCGAGCGCAAGGGCTATAAGTCACTCAAGGGTTGCTTACCGAACTTCTTCTTGATGACCTTGAGAATCTTCTTCTGATCGAACTTCTTAGGTAGACCCTGGACGGTTGTCAAGGTCTTACGACCATTACGTTCTAGGATGCAACATGTCAGGGTTCATATCCTTGTAATCGTAGGTAAAGTAGGGTGGCGCGGCGGCATTCGGAGACGAAGCTGAATGGGGATTAGTCGACGTACGTTGGATCCGTATATGGATGTAATTCTGAGACTGCTTCGTCTCCCCTGTATCTTCGTCGGCTTCGGCGAAGGGGTCTAGAAGTCGTACGCAGGTCAGCGAAAATCGAGCAACGTCAGTGGTTAGCGGTGTTAGTGAGTGGGGCTGCAAAGCAATCCGCTTCGTCAGGATAGCGAATATTCTCTTGATCAAGAGTAAACGTTCAGTCAAGTCGTTTGGTTGGATTGCTGGCGGCGAATGGCCCCGAAAGAAATGTTTTAGGTGCAGAAAGCAGTTGAATGCCACGTACCGAAGGTCTTGAGGTTTTCGATTGACATAAACTCGTTCTGTTTCGTAACTTGTTGGTGTGTTATGTTCTTTTGGTTGGATGGGAGAGGATGGGGTAATCTGCGACTTTTGTTCTTCTGTGTATTGCTTGTACGGAGTGGAGAGTATTGATGTTGGTGATGGAATGTTCCAAAGAAGTAGAGGCCAAGTGAGGTGATGGAACAAGTGGGGTTCAGATGAGTCACGCTAATGACTAAGGGAATGCCAAGACATTTCTCTCCCCTGATTCACCAACAGTCACATCACCTGTAGACCAAGGATGAGACAAGGAATAACACAACCAGTAATTGTTGAGACAAACCCATTCCTCCAGATCAGAGACTTTTATGCACCGCCCATGATCGCTTTCACCATGCTGTGTCCCAAAACATCCTGACGTGTCCCAAGTGAACAAGCAGACTCTATCCTTAACGCTTATACCAAACTCTCAGTGACTCATGGCCAGGAACGAGAGTCATCTTCAAGGGCCAAGGATTCTAATGTGCTAAATTCGGTTACAATTCATAAGCTTGCCTCATGATGGTGGAGCAGCCGCCGGTGCTTCGGTCCCCGTACCAGTTGCTCTCCTGTCTTGGCCTGGAGGTAAGAAAAGGGGTAAATATGTCTGCAAACCTATCAGCAACTGGGCTTAGCACAACGGGACTGAGAGTTGACCGACCACCGCCACGGCCATGACTGCGTGAGCATCTTGTCAGCCCCCGTAGATCCGCCCGTCTCCAAGTCTAAAACTGACCTGACATGCCAATACTGAGGTAGCTTGGCGTTCCAGCCTTCCCGGCCTGCTCGGGGGTCTCAGCCAGCCAGGTCTGAGTCGCAAAGACCAGCGATGCCCTTCCGGAGATTAGCATTACCTATGGTGTTTTTCAGTAAGGCGAAGAACCCACCAGCCGATCATCCTATCAAAGCAGGATATCCATCAGCATACTTGAGTGATAGCGGTGTGCCTAAGGAACCACCGACTTGTTCTTCGTAAACATCTGGGATTCACACTAGTAAGTGACAATCAGAGAGGGCGGGTAAGATTTTACATACAGCGGCCATGGGCAATGTACTGGCCATGGTACTGGACATGTCTGCCTTATCGTCCTTGTCTTTGGGAGTGTCCACCCAGGGTATGACTGAGCAAATCAGTCAGACATCAGGCAGAAGCGTTCATGGATTGCTACCAAGGTCAGGCCTCCTCATGTCTTTCTTGGAAGTCATTTAAAGCCTTGAAACCTCCTGGAACGGTGTGGTTGGAAGAACCACTAACACGCGGTTCTCTAAAGAGAAATTCGGGGAAAGCAAGAGCTACTATGTCTTGGTCGAGGCTGGAGAAGGCGTCGCTACTCGCTACTGCTCAAAGATTGAATAGCGGTATAAGGTGGTTGTTCAATGTGTACTACATGTAGGTAGATCAATCTCAAGGGCTTTCCGCAATTCCACATGGCTTTCCTACAGAGAAGCTAATCCACTATCGGTTGCGCTAAAGTAGAGGGTCATCTGCCGATCAGCATCGGGGGCGCGGGCCGCGGGCCTTACCCGGAGAAAGCGTAAAGTAAAGGAGAGGGAATGGAAGCCCTGCAGTGCTGTACGAATAGTACTCGTATTGCTCACTCATCAAGCAGACCCTGGTCCACACCTCTCATCCTCGACCTCCGACCTCGTGCAGGGCTCACAGCATTGGGGCCACGGCCGATCAGATGTTTCCACCCCCTCGAGCACCTTCGCGCCCCCAGATCTCTGTCAATATGCGGAAGATGCGATGACAAGCAATACCTCCAGCACTCAATGGCCGAGATCAGCCAATTCGGCCTTCTTTAGGCCCCCTAGTCGTGCTGCGTTGTCCGCCTCCAAGCAGACCCCGAGGTCATGCCCTCGTCAAAGCCTTTCTCAGCCGAACGCTATATCAACCACTTCGAGCAACGCCGCCGAACCACCCGTTAAACGGCAGAAAGTGGACAACGAGCCATGCAAGTCGCGATCAGAAGCACACGTCAAATTTGCAGCCGCCAATGACCTGTATGCAAGAAATACTTCTGCACAGCAGGCCTCGGACGACAGATCTGCGAAGGGCGTTCCGGGGCAGACAAGCTTGGTTTCGTCCCAAGACAAGAACCAGATTCTAAGATCTGGTTCTCCTCTTCTCCCGCTACGTCCAAGTAGGAAACTCACAAACGGTGGCCGCAGCGGTATCAGACCATCAGCGATTCAACGGGTTACTTCTAGAGGCAACGTTCAGAACAAGCCATACGTATTCGAGGCGCCCCCGTCTGCACCGCACTTCAGGGACGATGGTGAGTCGGTGCTGGAATGGAAGGTCACAAAAGTCCTCGCTAAAGATTGTTGGTAGGTCCAGCAGATTTCCATCCCTGGACCGGACACCATCTTGAAGACATTCTAAATGAACCGACGACGAAGAACGGCTCCTACGACAAACCGCATATTTCTCAAAGCGAAACGTCGACCGCGAAACATGCTGTCTGGTCTAGCTTGAAGCATAAGTCAGGCATCCAGGTTTTGTCGTCCCTGTTCGTCTCGGCGCTCGATCAAAGACAAGCACACGGCGTGGTCACTGCCAATTGCACGTTCAAACCTCCCCCACGAGTTACTTTGACGGACACCAAGCGCGAAGTCTGGCTCCGAGATCTTGCAAATCCAGACATTCCGCTTCGCCGCCTTAGTCGTACCATCCCCCATGGAATAAGAGGCAAAGTCCTTCTGGACCAGTGCTTGGCAAAAGAAATTCCTACCTCTAGAGCCGTATGGCTTGCAAAATGCGTGGGCGCGAATGAAATCCGTGCATTCAAAAGGAAAGGCGCTGGAGGCGCCTTCGCTGTCGGTGGCGAAAGCAAATGGATCAAGGACTGGACATCGAACGTTGAGCAATTCGTTGAAACTCTCATTGGCACGTGCAGCAGCCCTGGTTGGAGATCCAGCATCAACTATGGGTAAGATGTTGATCTCGTAGCCGCGAAGCAAACCACTTACCTTGCTTGCAGGCTGCGGCTTGCTTCACATTTGTCTTCGGACCATCTTCTAGATCAGGATCACTATCTGGATTGGATCCTATCTTCCCTGCAGCATTGTGGCCTGGACACCCTTCCTATTTGGATGCTTGTGATGCAGATCCATCTTCAAGAAATACTCCAGCAGCGGCAGCGCGGTAGACGCCTAGTTGAGGCCCTAGTGGAACAATTGCACAAGGTATGTGGAGAACACCGCTCGACAGTCTCTGATAAGCGTTGACGGTCCCTTGGCAGACAACAGAGATCTCCAAAAGCGAAGTCTACGACTCGGTCATACAGCAAGTGGTACAGATGCTGAAATCGTTCATGATCAGCCATTCAAGTTTATTCTTGATGCCGAGGCTATGGCATCTGTGTGATCCAATTCTTCGCAACTATATAGGCCCAGATGAGCCTGCTTTACACGAGTGCTTCGGACGCATCTCTAAGCGCAACCTGCGTCTTCTCACGACAGTTTCACATGAACCAGTATGGCGGGCCCCAGATACGCCTCGGCAACGCGTCATCTCTGTCCTGGACTCCGTCTCTGTAGACAACAATTTTCCACTTTTAGCAAGTGACTGCCTGGGAAAGATGGAGGATGTTGACTCATTGGTAGCGGTTTGTCTCGAGTGGGGCTCAAGTCTCTATAGGAACGGCGAGGAAAATATCTACATCTGCGCGCGCCTGCTGCGGCAATATAGCAAGGGTCGAAATGGATTGGATATGTCAATAATGAGTTTTCTCGCAGCGAAGCCTAGACTTGAGGGCTTGTCCATCGCCAAACTATTCAGAATACTTACGGAACTGCTGCGGTCGAAGCACTTGGCACCTGGTAGATATGTATCGTGGATAATGGATCGAGGAAACTTGCGCGAGCCTTTGATGGCGGATCAGGTAACCAGAAGCCTTGCTTTTGCGTGCTGGACCGCATAGCTAATCCATCTAGAACGGTCATTGGGACGCTCGACTTTTGCAGGAGATGCCTTTGCAAGGTGTCCCTCCGCATGTCTTGAATCTGAGGAGAATTTTACTCTCTCGCGTAGGAGCCTCTGTCAACGCTGAGGACGACGCTATCAATTCCCTGAAGACTCAGATCAGTGGCAGAGTCCCCGATCTTTTGTCGCCGTCTGAAGGGGGCACAACCCTCACAACGCTGTTCCATGACACGACACAACTGAGCGTCACGATAAGATCTGCCATTGCGATTTGGGTTCGGCAAAGCGTTGCCGCCTGCTTCCGACCCAGTCACACGGAGGCTGAGCTAGACCCTGGAGTCGTTCCACGACAAGAAACGGTGACCTGTCGCAGTACCACCAACTCGATGAGTTTGTGTCAGTTCCGGGAGGTCCGTAAGATCTTGGAGGAGCTTAAAGATTTCTCAATCCTCGCTGATGTTCTCCATATCGTCTCCAATAGTGCAGATTGTTCCGTTCTGGCTGCCGTTTGCGAGAGCATCAGCTACCATTTCCGCATCTTTGCCGCCATGGGAGCCCATGCCAGTCTATTTAACGATCTTTACCAGCGATACGAAGATCTCCGTCATAGCAAGATCATCGATGTAATTTTGCTGGAGTCACTGATCGATCTTGGTAGATGCATCTCCAACGCAGAAAAGGAGGTCAAACGCATCGAGCAGCAAGCACTCCTCTACCACCAAAACTCAACTGTAATCGCATGTTCTCCGATTTCTGAAAGTATGGCTGAAGCCGTGCACTCTGCTGAGTCACATTCTGCAGAGGATATCGAGCAAGTACTCGCAAGTGGCACTAGCATGGACAAGCAGACGCTGGCCCAGCTTTTCGAGGCCATAATCAAGCGCATGGAAGCATCTTGGACTGATTCGACGTCCAATATGGCATCCTATGCTGAGCTACTGATCCGATTGCGCGGCTTCGGCCGGAAGGATTATGACAGTCTTATACATGGCTGGGTTGGGCATGTTTTGCGCAACCCAGCTCGTCCTGCACTTGGCGAAATGTTTGTTCCGCTGATATGCAGCGCCTGTCTGATGTTGAAAAAGCTGCTCGAGCTGGCGGTGTCTGTTTTGGATGAATCCAGTCAACATGACCCTCGAGCCGTACTTTCTGTCGAGATGCTTGAAATGCTCGCTACAATGAGCGCGGATGAGGCACTTACGACGCATCAAGTAAGGGTGCATCGACCTGTGCGACTTCTGTTTGCTAATTCTGTGGACAGAGCGGATACCGTGTTCGTCTGCAATATGGTCAGGCTGTCCGAAGACGTCCAGGCTCTACGCTTCCCTTCCTCCAAGCAACCTTCCAAGCATGCTCGGACACAGGAAGCGAAATGCATTCTCGGGCATGTGCCTTATCACGACGTTCGGAACTTCGAGTCCTCGTAAATGATCTTGCCGTATATGACCCGAAAGCCTTGATTGAGCTTGGCCGCTCAGTGGGGCTTGAGGCTATCTTGATCGAGTCGCAAGCCACTTTCCAAGACGAAGGTGCGATAAACCATTAGAATCCTTTGATAGCCATTGACGTTGACAGGAGGGTCTTATCAAGACACGGAGCGGCAATTGACACATATATTAGTCCAAGCCAACAACTTCAACGCACCTTTTTGTCGTCTGAAGCTAGAAGCAGTGCTTGCCGAAGCTGTTGGTAGATCAGCGAATCCTGCTATGACATTAGTCACGGCTTTACAGAAGGCTTCTCCTCTCAATGCAACTTCAAGAAGCCTGTTACCGAATTTAGTCGCTGTACTTCCCCCTAGCCAGGCCACTCAGGTAACATATCACCGCACGTTCTCCATCGCTTAAGACTAATCTCGCCACAGATTCGGCGTCATGTGCAAAGCGAGATCCTCTCCAGATTGCTCTGCGATGAAACGCCTCCGGATGGGACGGCTAGAGAGCTTGTTGATCCGCTACTTTTGGTTATGGAGGCCAACGCGGACAAGAATGCGGACCAAATGATGTTTCCGGCCGTCGCACAGGTTGGAGAGGGGCTGAACAGTATACTCTCGTCCCAGCACTCAATGCTTAACCAGTCAGATTATGGCTACTTGGAAGTTGCAGGCGACAGCGCCCATTCTTCCCCCAATGATTTCTACGAGTATGTCATGCTTCCGCTCTCTGCACAATTGGCTAATATGAACAGAACCAATGTGCTCCTACGTCTTCTTACGGTCCATCAGTCCACGATGCAACATCCCAAATTCCCTCAAGCGACCCTCTGCCTAGTACTTTTGTCTTTGAGTGTCTTCCTCATACATCCTTCCTGGAGCAAGCAACATAACCTAACCGACTACATACACGATGTCCTGAACATACTTTCGGATTTCCTGAGCGACGAAAGTCGCACTCAATGCATGAGCACACTTCGAGATTACTATCACACTCGTGATCCACGCTTACGTTCCATCTTCGACTCATCGGAAACTACGGAGGATGAATGGTTACAGTTAGTAACCGACGCGCCAGCGAGACCTGAGTCAAAGGCCCCCGACATAGCTGGAGCAGTCTTCAAGCCGGCGACTCAGCCTTTCTATTTGCGTAGATGGGAGATGATGCAGGACGCCACCCCGTTGATGGGCGAGAATGACGCCAGTCTTAACCTGACACTCTTTGGCGCACGAAGGTCTGTCTTGTAACGCAATGTTGATATGTGTGGATGAGTGATGATTTTGGATACCATATAGCATACTTTCATATTTCAGTATCAACGCAGCAAAACGTGTTTTATGCCGTCGAGTCATTTGATTACATGCCTCGAGAGTGACTCATAGCGCGGACAGCGACAGGATGAACACGATCACAAATCACAAATAAGAGGACATGGCATAGCGTTGTTTCGGTCCAACTCCAATTTCGAAGCGCTGACAGGAGGTACACATGAAGTACTGTCAGGGCTGGTTTTGTTTTACCATGTCTTTTCAAGGCTAGGGTTACGCCCAGGGTTCTCCAAAGCTTGCGAGCAATGATGTAAAGACCTGACGGTAAATTCCTCTTACCCTTGAGTAGTTCCTACTCATTAATTTTCAAGCAGGTGACACTCTGTGGGGTTCTGCGGTTCAATTGTTGAGGTCCCATGTTCTGGGAAGTACTCCGTATCCAAGGACGTCATCCTAAATTATCAATGTCGCGGTCATGGAGCTGCATTGAGATCCGCTCTGATCTGGTAGCGTTTTGTTCGCTGACGCTCAACACGTGAGATTATCTGCTGGCTTCGTATTGTCTTTCCTCTGGTATCATCTACCGCGAAGATGCAGCCGTCTACGAGGCTATTTGCGCCTGGCTTCCTCAAGCGTAGCGTCGACGAGTTCAAAAGATGGTCTGCTATGGGTTAGTGGGCCCTCTTACGCGTAGTCCACTGCTTATCAGTTGCTGCGCAGCGCTGACTCCGAGCTTTTCGTAGCTGTGAACCTGGAAGGTATCAAGACTCCAACCGGGCCTTATCACTTACTCGACTTTACGAACCCCGAAACTACCTTCACGTGCAAAACGATGTCCGATGCCGACTTGGGGGGGTCCTCTACCGTAAATCTGGAGCATGTGCCTCGGTCAACTACAGAGCCTGCCCATGCCCGGTTTCATGGCAAAATATCCATCGACCTGCCGCGCAACAGACCCGAGGTGCAGCGAACTGGATATGCTGCCTGGAGAAACCGCGATAGACCGGCTACTATCTTCGGCAAGAGCCTCTGGGATATGGACCCCTACGCGTACCTAGCTTTACGGGTCAAATCGGACGGGAGGAAATACTTTCTGAACGTGCAAAGCGAGACAATCGTGTATACAGATATCCACCAGCATCGACTCTACACGAAGAGGGCAGGGGAATGGGAGACAGTGCTCATCAAGTGGAGCGAATTCGTTCGGACAAACTATGGCCAGGTGGTAGAGCCACAGACAGAACTGATGACGCAGAAGATCAGGACAGTGGGCATAGGTTTGACTGACCGGGTACCCGGTCCCTACAATCTGGCTATTACTAAAGTGTGGGCAACGAACGGGTTGAATGACGATGAGCTTGAGGAGAACAGAAGACGAGATGGCGGTTCTGAGTTGGAAAAGCCACTGGAGCATAAGGCAACAGAAGTCGGGATAACGTAGTTATGAAAAGACAGCATTCGATCTCTCTGGGCTTAGTGGATCCAGAAAGATAATCGGGTTAGTAAAGTATAAAAACACAATCGAGGCAGAATCGCGAGTGAGTATTTACAGGTGGCTTGAGCCTTGATGCCTGTACGTAGATACGCGTGTCGCATCGCGCCACCATACATGTAGATAGGCCGAACAACATACTTCACACGTAACTCCTTTTTCGTGACCATCTCCCTTGCGCAAGATCTCCTTGAGGCGTGCGCCGACGTCCCGTAAAATTGGACCTTCGAGGCTTCGAAACATGATGCATGCCCACCATGTCACGCTACCTTACGCCCCCTAAGGTTGGTCTGCTTGCCCTGATATCTCTTTATTCCGACTTTGTCATTCCTTCCGCTGCAACAATTCCAATTCTTTCTTTCCTCGTCTCTCACCTGTTACCACCAGGACCTGGTCAGCCTCACACAGCTTCTACTGTTCCTAAACATAGCAACAGAGCTGTCATCGATGGTTTACAGCAAGTTACTATCGGCCACGCTTCGGGCATTCCGGGGAGGACTGTCTGGGATCTAGTGCTGAACAAACTCTGGGAGATCAACTCCTTTGACGCACTGCATGTATTTCTCAACAATCTTTCCTTACTATTGGAGAAGCCGCGGGAGGAGCAAGACGCCGAAGATCTCGGTGCTCAGAAAGCAAGTCGGATACGCTTATCCCGTGCCTCGCCCTTAGGAGCCTTTGTTCGGCGGTCTCAACTCGAGTTTACAAGACTTCAATTTCACGATGGTATTGCGTTATGGCAAAATTTCGTCACCTATCGCAATCCGACTTTGCCGCAGTGGAGGAGAAGACACCCTGGAGTCGGCAATAACGCAGATGTCAACCTCCAAGAAGCCGCCGGCGAGCCTACAGATCGTATCTGGAACGTTGTTTATGGCGGTCCTGGATTCGAAGGTAGGAAAGAGACAAGCTTTAGTACGGATGATGTTGAGAAGCTTCTCGAGTACCAAGTCGACCAAATGCAAAGTATGCCACATATCGACCTATTCCCACGTTCCTCTCAACCGCTTACAACAAAGCAGAGATGGGCAATAGATTATCGCAGGAAATGAAAGGCCGGCTTCGGGATATGGTTGAAACAGGGATCACAGTACCTAGCCTCTCACATTACGTGGAGTATGTGCTGTCCCTTCATCCTAACGGAAGGTTTCTCACGAAGCTAGATTCCTTGACGCGTGGAAGGCTGGGGATTATCCGTCTTCATTCGACAACCTCCATCGCTACTTCGACTATATTATGCACCATCGGGAGCGCACCTTCTACCAGTACGCCTTGCTCAACCTAGCCATACTTCAGGCAGATTTCGGCAGCTTTTCTGAAGCTATCGTTGCCATGCAAGAAGCCATTTCGAGTGCTAGAGAGAACAACGACATGAATTGTTTGAACTATAGCTTGGGTTGGTTGTATCATTTTGGCAAGGAATATCCGGAGGAGATTGGGGAAATCCAGAAGAAAGGCGTTCTTGGTACCCAGAAAGAAGCTCTGGCCTTTTTAAAATCTAAGGCCAAGGAAACGAGCATGTGGAGCCTACTTAGCACTACGCTCCTCAGCGAGGCAAAGCTCGCACTGACCAACGTATGTATTGACCGCAAAAAATTCATTCGAGGATGACGTGCTAATTTCGGTGGCAATGTGACGCAGGGCGAAAGTGTGTCTAAGGCTATCGAAAGCATAACAAAGGCCTCGCATCTCAACGTCACGAAGAATGTTGCCAATGCGGTGGGTAGCCAAATGGCAATGCAATCATCGCTGTTCGGCAGGCTCGGTAAGAAACGCACGCGACAGATTGACCGACTATTTCCAGGTTACTGATGCAAGAAAGGCGTCAGCTGTCAAGCTTCTCTGTACGAAGACCTCTTCCTCGACTGCTACGCTGCGCAATCACCACTAGACGATGTCGTTCGCTGTACCTGCAAGAGCGCTAATTTGGTACGCATCTCCCACAACGTTTCGGAAGGGAGAAGATACTGATGAAATGCATCAGCTCGCCATGAAAGGGAAGTACGAGGAAGCCTTGGCTCGCATGGAGAAGCTTCACCAAGAGACTTTGCGCACGCTCAAACACTACCACTACTGGATAGCTTCGATGGGCTTGCTTAAACTACAGAGACACCTGCATAGGTCAGGCATGCCATGTCATGCTAGCATCAACGGTATCTGATTAAATCTATTAGAAACCATTTGGTTGCCGCCCAACACGTACTCTCTCAACTACAGGCCGGGGCACAACTCGATTCTGATCTGTCCTTCAGTGTCGCCATCCTGGATATTGATCTCCACATGCGGCATCACGAGTACTCGACTGCATTGAACCTTCTTGAAGCGCTGGCCACGAAGCTGCACGGCCACGAAGCAGACGTCTTCCAACGGGTCAAGCTGATGTTATTGAAGGCTCGAATATATAACAAAGCAGGGACACCCCAGAAAGGATTCTCCGTCGCTCTGCGCGCAGCAAGCATGGCACACAAAGCTCTGGTACTGCCAGTGCTGTGGGACGCTGTTGGCGCTGTCTCTCGGGTGTTGATAAGCTTGAGGGAGTTTGACGCAGCAGCTAAGTTAATGGAGAGTATTATGCCACAAGTACTCGAATGCGAAGATTGTAATCTGGCCGGTCATTCGTTCTCATCTCTCGCGGACGCTTATATGGGACAGGCTGGGCAGGCAAAGGCTGAGTCTCTACAGCGCAAGGAACGGCTGATCAAGGCTCTGGAGTACGTTGACCGGTCGTTCGATGAATTTTCGAGGGTGGAGGACGTCAAGGGGCAGTGCGAGATGCTGGCGAAGAAAGCTACAATAATGCATTTGAACGGGGACCCCGTGCTGGCCAACGACTGTGCGTCGAGATACCTAGACATCAAGAAAGCTGCCAAGGAGTATACATAATGCATATTGCCTCCAGGCGCCCAACCTTAGGCATTACAGTAGTTGCTTGATGAACCTTGCTTTACAAACCGTTCGTAATATGCTGCACCTTTGCTACAATTCCTACACAAAGCCTGTAACGAAGTAGTAAACGCCTTTTGATAGTGAGTTCTCAATGGATTGATATGTACTAGCAGCCTATCAGTTCCGTCCGTGTTGCAGCACTAGATACCGTCTGCCATCCACAGTTTTCGCCGCTACCAAGTATAAAGCCGCCAGTCCGCCCGGGTGACAGATTCGTCCCTTTCATCCATCTTTCTTGTGGTAGTTCAATTTATCATTCCAGCTGCATGGATGTTAGCTTCAGCGTCCATTCAATGGCTCTACGGAGCGTATCTGGCTCCTTCGACTTCGATATGCCACTTTGCTTCGCCCTCACTTGATGTTCAGAGATATTGCCTCAAGATTCTCACTCAGTCGTACGAGGCGGGGGCCTTATCTCTTACTTCATCGAGAGATCAAGAACGGGGGTTTCTACTCACAAAAGCGTCTGCATTGCCAGTCATAGTCAGATAAGAGAATCCTTACTGGTTCATGACCAGAGATACCACGGTCCTGGATTTTCTCACCTTGTCACCATCACCCCAGAAGAAAGCTTTCGTCCTGATATTCTGATAGGAGTATGCCACACGATCCTCCAACGGCGGCTTGTGCTTCTCATGCTCCCAATGCTCATCCCAAAGGTTTTTGGCATTGATTGAGGCAAGGATCAGGGCAGGGATTGTGACACTTGTTTCCGTAAGTACTTCTATGGCTATTATAAATCAAAACCCCAATTATTCTTACTAGATACATAGCTTGCGCCATAGATCTAGGCTACCAGTAAGTCCGCATCCATACTGAAGACAGCCAGACAGAATTCACTCACCACTGGATGCGGCAGCGTGCTGCTTCACTGCCCGTCGCTCCCTGTTGAAGGCATTGTCGGCAGCACCGGTGAGAGGGGGCTCTCCAGAACTTGCGAATCTTCGTTGAAAGGTATTACGGAATAGCCGAGTAGGAGATTGGTAGGAAGAGCGCGGCACCGTGCGTTGGACAAGGTGTTGGGAGATCATGCTGGCTGCACACCTTTGGAAGAAAGAGAGGTTGTCGTGGACAGATCGAGGTGAGGTTGAATAGTGGCAATTGATTGGACGAAGCTGCTGACTAATCAAAGAGCGTCACAACAAGGGAGCATAGATTTGCGACTCGGTGCTTTGCAGGTAGGAGGCAAAGTCCAGGCTCCTATGGTGCTCCTCTATTGTCGCCGTAGATTGCGGTCGGACTAGAGAGCCATGAAGCGTCGAAAGTTGACTTTGGCAGCATGGCGTTCAGAATAACGAGTTGGAATGGTAAGTCACTGCAATTGCGATTCCCCGAAAGCTCGGTAGCTGACTGAAGCCATAGTCAATGGTATACGGTCGGGGACCTCCGACGCCTCCTACTTTTGGACTTCGCACTGAATTATACCAGTAATCCATTTGGATACCAGCCATGGCGAGATCAAAAGACCTTTGCGGCTATGTTCGACACTTTAGAGGCCGATATTCTAGTCTTTCAAGAGACAAAGATCCAGAGAAAGGACCTCAGCGATGATATGGTCCTTGTGCCTGGGTGGGACTGTTACTGGAGTCTTCCCAAACATAAGAAGGGTAACGATGATGCTGACTCCGGGTTTTGGGTTGGCGCTGATTTCGAAAAGGATACTCGGGCGTCGTTATCTATACAAGGCAGTCGAAGTGCGCTCCCATCCGTGCTGAAGAAGGAATTACTGGAGTGCTTTGCCCCCCGAACTCGTCCACAAGCTTTGCCGATCAGCCTGACAAGCTACAAATTGGAGGCTACCCAACTCACACACAGTTGGCCTTGTCTGCAGTTGATGCTACCACCATAGACTCGGAAGGTCGTTGTGTCATTCTGGAGTTTCCGGCCTTCGTGCTCCTTGGTGTCTACAGCCCTGCAAACCGAGATGAGTCGAGGGACGATTTTCGACTGGGTTTCCTCGACCTCCTTGATGCCCGCATACGGAACCTTATATCCATGGGTAAACGAGTGATCTTGACGGGAGACCTAAACATTTCCAAAGAGCCTTTGGACACCGCAAATCCCGACGCCGCAATGCGGAAGAATGCGATGACGGTGGATGAATACATCTCGACTCCAAGTCGACGCTTCTTCAACCAGCTCTTAGAGGACGGGAAGGTTATAGGGCAGAGGGACCAAGGAAGAGAGAATCCGGTAATGTGGGACATCTGCCGAGGCTTCCATTCTACTCGCCCCGGCATGTTTACTTGTTGGGAACAAAAGGTCAACGCCAGACCGGGGAATCACGGATCCAGGATCGACTACGTGCTCTGTGATCTAAGTATGAAGGACTGGTTTTCGTATTCGAATATACAAGAAGGCTTGATGGTACGCTCGATAGCTATTCTGGATACAGAAGCTGACTCGAGCACAGGGGTCCGATCATTGTCCCGTCTATGCCACATTCAATGATAAGGTCACCATTGACGAGGCACAATGTTACCTGCTGGACCACATGAACCCTACCGCTATGTTTTCGGAAGGACAACGGCACAGGGAGTACAGTACAAAGGATATGCTGCCCATGTCTGGGAAGCTGATCCCTGAATTCGACGGTCGGAGAAACATACGCGACATGTTTACTTGTAAGCCCTCGGTCCAGCAATCAACGAGCAACGAAACACCAAGCGCGATGTCTACAGCTGGCTTCTCGGCCCCGAATGCAGAGACGGCAGAAGTGGAAAACCAATTACCAGCTACAACACCAGCGCCACCAGGCACTGGTGCGGGCACATCTTCAAAGGCATCGAGTACCACATCGTCCACGGGAAAGAAGCGTCCTCTTACGGAAGCATCCTCCATCAAGCCTCTGAAGCGCTCGAAGTCCGGCTCCACAGCCGTGGCACTCGCAGCATCGAGTAAAGGCCAACAGAGCTTGAAAGGGTTCTTCAAACCAAAGGCATCTACAAGCAACGGCACGGCATTGGGTGGCACGCAGGAAGGGGAACAACTACCGACGGCAAACAGCAAAGCAGAACCCGTTACCCGAACCTTGCTACCAGCGGCCGAGATACTACAGACGTTCACGGGCAACACCGTTCCCCTACAGCCGCCAGCTACGAATTCAACCCTAACTACAAGCCCTGCAGCCCAAACGCCGAAGACTGGCGCGCATGGCACTCAGCCCATGAAAGCCTTCGCATCGCCCTCGAAGAACACCCCAGCGAACACCGAGTCTCCAATCCACGACCCTATAGTATCCAAGGAATCGTGGTCCAAGCTCTTTACCAAACCTGTCGCTCCCCGCTGCGAGGGCCACGACGAGCCCTGTATTACGCTGTTGACGAAGAAGAGCGGCATGAATTGTGGGCGCTCGTTCTGGATGTGTCCACGCCCGCTGGGGCCATCAGGGGCGAAGGAGAGGGGTACGCAGTGGAGGTGTCAGACGTTCATTTGGTGCAGCGATTGGAATCCGGGGCCTGCGTAGGAGGGGTAGGCGTTGGGTGAATGCGTTGACGATACTGTGAATGAAGACAACTCTATGACACAAATTATTTTTATGTACTTGGTCAAATATTGTAGGTAATGGTGTTGCAACAAGGGGGATCTGACCTCGGCTGAGACATGTAATTTCATGCTATGTCACATGTTACGCGGACACTCGCTAGTCAACGAAGCTCTTTTGATAATCAGCCCCTCGGTCTCGTTCGTTTGTTCCTCGTCAACAAACACCATGTCTTCTCCAGATTATCAACGCTATGATGCCCAAGAATCAAGCGAGGCATATCGCAAGAAGGAGAGGATGAGGCGCATAAGAGATAGGGCGACTGTTCGATTGGGGACATTCCAGCCTTATGTTACAGAGGACAAGGGCGAGGAAGGGAGTAATCTTCTGTACTCTATTCTCATACTTAGCTGACTTTACCAGACGCTTCTCACACTTCTCGTTCCTGCAAAAGGTCCCATTTGCGTACGATCATATATAACCTGGAAGAGATCTTGGAGGGCTATATCATCGGGGAGGTGGACGTTGATGGTGAATTTATTCGGCAGGGGCAACCAGCAACAACGAAATTCGCCGAAATCGTAAGCTGTACCACCACAGAACTTGAACGTCTGTTGCGAAACCCCGCCTTATTCCCTAACGAGACTTCACGGGAGTGGTTCTTTGACGAGCTTGAAACAACGGCTAGTCATCTACAAAAGGCGATTAAGATGATTGAGAGGTTCCATAGAGGCCAGCAGAACTTCCTTGAAACTAGAGCCGAAGGTTATGAGGAAGCTCGCCTACCGCTTAGAGATGAAGGGCTCAAGCCATGGCAGCAGTTCTTATCCAAGAATGCTCCGGCGTGTCAACTTACCCCTCAGCTGATCGTCAACCCGGGAGCTGCGCAAATAATACCAATGCCAGGAGTAAGAATCTTGCTGGACATGATCAACGGCGCTAAAGAGATCTACAGAGAGGTAGAGAACGTGAGTACTTGGATAGCGCTGCAAACCGAGCGAGCATTTAACACTTACTCTGTCCAGGGACAAAGCGAAGAAGCAGAACCTGAGGTCAGAGCAATCGCTCACTATTCTCGGGTGCTGTTGCTAAGATGCCTCAGATAAGCATGGGCAGGTTCAAGCCTAACATTATCTTCTCATCTTTGTCTCGCCAATCGCTACCAGTACGCTTCATAATACAAGAGCTGTGCCATAACTGACATGGTTTCAGTACTCAAGGGCAACCATGCCAACACTAGCTGTAAGTAATGGTGACCACCACTGCACAAGCAATGCTGATGAGGCTTTCAAGGGTTCTGCCTCTTTACCCGTCAGAGGTCGTGTTGTGCAAAGCTTAGAAGTTCTAACACAGGATTTCCGTAAGTATAAATAAGGTCCTGTAGGGAGTGGAATCTTGTACTGACAGACACGCAGCAGGCCTGGATGGGCGCTTCGACTTCGGCAATGCAATCGGACACACGCGCCCGCATAGGTGGAATGTTGTGAGTCTTTCGGTGCGAGATCGCCCAAAGCCCACGCAGAATTAGGCTCCGAAATTCTGAGTGGTAACTTAATTAGAGACAGGAGCACTTGTATGCTTCTGAAGCCCTCGAATGTGAGAGAATTCACACAAGTGACCTTGTATATCATGTGACTCGAGTGAGTGAATGTAGACGCTAATTTTTCTTTGTTGTGTAGAACTAGAGATAAGCATTGTTTTTCTGACAAATTCTCTTCCGCTACCAAATCAAAACAACAACATACACCTTCGCACCGTACACTGGCTGTACTGGTCGCACCTCTCCTTGCTCTGAGCAGATCAATTACAGCATCACCTTTTAATCATTCCTATTAATTCTGGCATATTGGCATTGTTTCATCTGGTCATAGTGAGCTCACTTGTCTCAGATTGAGAGAAAATCATGAACACTTCCTCTCTCCAGCTCTTGGGGAGCCGTCTTACTCCTCAGCAACTCCTTGTAATGGTCAACGCTCAAATTGCGGCCAATGCCAAAGGCAATGCTGCGACTCAGTCCAATGCTCAGATCCAGTCTGGCACAGCCGCTCAAGCTCAAGCTGGCGGCCAGTACAGCGGCATGGCCCAGAATCAGGGCGTGGCCAAGTCCCCTTCGAAGGGAAAAGCGCGCGTAAAGAAAGCGAAGTTCAACAACATTGCCGTTAACTCCAACAACGATGGCGCTGAAGCCCAAGATCCGACGAAGCCAAAGAAAGCGACTCGGCCTCTGAATTCGTTCATTGCCTTCCGCAGTAAGTGTCTGCCGCTGTCGCATGATTTGACTCAGCAGCTGAATAAAACGCAGGCTATTATTCCAAGACCTTCAAGGGCTTCCAGCAGAAGAATATTTCGGGATTCTTGACTGCCCTTTGGAAAGCCGACCCTTTCCAGGCTAAGTGGGCCATTCTCGCCAAGGGATTCTCTGAGATTCGCGACGTAAAGGGCAAGTCCGATGCGCTTCTTCCCGAATTCCTCAGCATCAACGCCCCATTGCTCCGCATCATTGAGCCTGAACGCTATCTTATGGCGCTTGGCTGGAACCTTACCTTGGATGCTGAGGCACAGATGGTTCTTCGTCGTGAGCCTAGCTTCGATGCTGCCTCAATTGGTACTGACTTGCTCACTACAAACGTGTCTGTTGCCGAGGTCATCGAGAATTGCTATCAGCATGACTACATCGCTCGTGATAGCAACGTCGTCAATCCTAGTAGCAATGGTCAGGTCATGATCATGGCTTCTTCGGCGCAGCCTGCTACGCCGGCTAACATGACTGGCGCCAACGTCGCACCAGCCACTGACCACAACGATCATTCGAGCCTCCATCAGCAGAAGAACGATGACAGCATTGGGTACATCAACGATATTGGTATTGCTGATGAAAACGTGGGTGTCACGGATGGAGACGCAAACACCTCTGCGAGCGTTTTCATGGATATGTCATCGACCTTCGGGACTTCAGACACCCAGCTTTCCGAGGATGGAGCTAATGTTGTTAACAACACTCAAGCCACCATGTTCAACAACGCTCCAGCCGACATTGACTTCAACATGGTTGACGGACACATTGGCACATACCCACACAACCTGGCCTTCGATCCCCTTTCCACCAATGATGGCTACATGTTCGATCCTTTCCAAGGACACGGATTCGACTCCTTCAATTTGAGCAGTGTCAACCAGCTCACTATGGACGATTGGATGTTAGCACCCACTGCGTTCGGGTCCGAGTTGGAAGATGATTTCTTCAACTTTTGAGCTGTAGGTCTGCTTATTATGCCACATTAAATGATTATCAAGGCTAATTGTTACAAAGGCTCGGAGAAGGAGTACGTTGCCTTGGCCTGTAGTATAGCTGGCAAAGTACAAAGAATTCTGGACGATAGGTGGATGATGGGATTAATTTGTGTATGGGAATGGTTGCGCTGCGCTGCCACGAGGGAGGGTCAGGCACATATACGCCTGACCCCCCTCAAGCAGCATGTATCTTAATCTTACGGTAGACGAAAAATAAAAAAAGGCTTAGGCCACCAAAAAAACTTTCTCTTCAGTCTGCATGGGATGAGGTTAAAGTTAGGTTATGGAGATAGTTGACTTTCTTGGCAGCGGCATGGGTGCCTGCCGCCCTCAAAGCGTCTACAGCCGAAGGCTTTGCCACACCCTCTCTGCCTCTTTGGGAAGCCATCTTCGGCTGTACATGCGCTATTGCTACAACGTCGTCGCACAGTGACTATGGTACAAGCTTGTGATCCGTGAGATGCCAGTCAATACAGTATGCGCCCTATTCCTCCTGGTATGAGATCTTTCGCATCTCCCCCAATCTCTGTCTCGCCTGTGAGAGGCTGTTCTCTAGCTGTAGGATTTCGACCTAGTCTCCGTGTCAGCAGGGTGCTATTGGGCATACCGAAGGGAGACGATGTCGCCGTGAGAGCGGCGACGGAGACCCAGACACATACCTGCTGCTCCATTTCTCGGACCTTGAATTCGTGCCCGCTGAGCTTTCCATAATCTACATCCTCGCCTTTCTCCCTGTTCCTCTGTGCGATGATATTCTGCACCTGTCGCACAAGGCTCCTACAGGCCTTGCCAACCGCTTTGCTTGCTTCCTCGAGTCGATCCTGCGTCCGGTTGCCGAAATTGGCCTTGACTCTGCTCGCGGCTACGAGCTGTGCGGTGGATGCCGTGACGTCGTTGCTCGCCACTATCAGCTGCTCGGGGCTGTTTCTTCCGCTGATAACACCGTCCGCAGTCTCGATCAGGGTGTTGGTGGAAGAGGCAACCGCTTTCGCTGCGCTGATCAGTCCTTCGGTCCAGCGGTTGTTCCTTTTGTAGAAGGCCGTTCGCGATGATGAGCCGCGACTCTTCTTGACGATCTCTTGTTGCGAGGCCGTCGCGGCTTTGATCAGTTGCGCGATGGCGTTGGTCACAGCGATGGCGGCTTCAAGGATGCTGTCGTGGATGCGGAGCTCGTATGTACTGTAACCCTCCCGAGGCTTGTTCATCAGCTTATTCAAGCGCTCTGCGGCAGCGTCAATGGCCTTCGCGACGTTGGTAAGCTCGCGGTCAACCAGATCGCCCAGATCTCCGGCGGCACTTGTAATCTTTCCGGACTTTGGAGCGAAGGTATCGGCCAGTTTGGAAAGCTTCTGGAGATTCATGAGCACTTCGTGGTTGTTGTTGATCACAACGTCGGTCTTTTTGGTATCTTCCAGACCCTCAAGGCGGAACGACTGGAGTGCACGGAAGAAGCTGACGGTCGACTGTGCTGATTGGCGGGCGGCATTGATGAGTTGGTCTGCCTTCTTCTCTTCCGTCGCGAAGCGCGTCAGACCCTTGGTATTGCTAAGAACATCCGCAATCGACCCAGCGAAGACGTTAACGGTTCGTATGATATCAGCATGTGGACTGTTTGGTCCGTCGGCGATGAAGTTGTTGAAAGCCGTTGAAAATTCTGTCGCGCTAGAAGAGGCTTTCTCGATCTGTGAGAGCACATACGGAGCCGAAGCGTTCTGGTTCCCTGCCTGCATCGTCGAATCAAGTTCGTATAGTGCATCATCTACACGCTGCACTCCGCTTTGTAGGACCGAGTCGATGATGTCGTGGATCTTTTGTATATTGCTGAGTAGCACTTGGTCGATCTGGTCATCAAGGGCCTTGTCCTTATCTCCGCCATTCTAGAGAGTCAACTCAGAGATCAGAAGATGGGAAAGCGACAATATACCTTTCGAAGCTCGTCGAGTTCCAGCAGAGTCTGGTCCATGCCAGATTTGTAGATCTCAAGCTCCTCCTCTTTTTCACGTAAAGTCCGTTCAAGATCACCATCCCGTTCGCCGAACTTCGAGTGGACATCGTCGAGAGCTCGCGTTTTGTTCTGTCCGGTGATTAGCATGAACTCATAATTCAGCTGGAGCGAGCGGACCCGTAATGACTCCTCAAGATCAGCCATCTCTCGATTATACTTTGATAGCATGGAAGAAAGTTCCGTGCCTTTAGTTCTCTCCGCGTTATCTGCTCTATCCAAAGCAAGTCGAAGCTCGCGCTTGAGTTTTTCGACTTCTTCGCGGTTTCCACCGGTCATTCGATCCTTCTCATGGAGTGCCCGATCTCTCTCTCGTATCATATCAGCCAACTCCAGGTTCTTAGTCTTGATTTCTCGCTCGAGCTTATCTCTCTTCTCTATAGCTTCCTGGGCGGAGGCGGCTTTGAGCTGCACACTCTTAAACTTCTGCAAAAGGTCAAGATGCTCAGAACGTAGTTGCGAATACAGTTTGGCCAGCGCTTCGTATTTGGTTCTCCAAGTGTTGACTTGCTCCTGTAAAGCCCGAATCTGATCATCTTTGGAAGATATTTGCTGGCTGAAGTTCTGGTTCAGCTGATTGAGTTGGTTCTCCAGATCCTTCATGCGTTGATCGTATTGCTTGAGCATAAGCTGGTCTTGCTCGTATTGGGCCCGCGCGTTGAGGTTTTCCTGCTCCAGCTGCGCCATGCGGCCCTGTGTCTGTGCTTGATACTGGTCTCGCATGAGCTGTTCTTGCGCCAAACGCTGCTGTTCGGCCTGTTGCCGCCTTTGCTCTTCAATATCCCGCTCGAATTGTTGTTGTGCCAGTTGTTGCTGATATTGCTGTTGATTCCATTGCTCTTGTAGCCTCCGTTGCTCCGCGTCGTACTCTTCTTGCTGCCTACGTTGCTCGTTCTTCCAGAACTCGTTGATGGGTTCTGGGTCTGGCGCAGGCGCAGGCGCTGTTGGAGGTGGTGTAGGTGCATGCGGCTCCTCCCTAGTTTCGATCTCTCGCATTGGCCGGCGTGGCAATGCAGGTCTGTCTTCGTCTTCGGCAAGCAGGTTTGGGGGCTCTTGAGGTAATTTTGGAACGGTTATGAGACTGGTCAAGTAGCGGAGATTTGAGCATTCGTAGTAGAACTTCAGGAGGCGGTAATGTTGATTGTCGTATCTGCCGCGCAGTGGCTCGAGAGCATCATCATCGCCAGTTGCTAGACAAACATCAGCGCGAAGCTCCACGACTTTGAATTGGAATTGTCAAGCGTACTCGTATGCATGGCGCGCAGCATGCTAGTGATGAACTTGTAAATACCATAGCTCTCCTGCACCAGGGGCACCAAAGCTGATATCCTGCACTCATTGTTGGCGCCACTTCGAAAGTGGGAGAAGATTAGCTTCTGGAAGGAATCGATTTGGTCTTGCAAGATCATCAGATCCGAGATAGTCTCATAGCTATACTGTAATGTCAGTGGACCATTGTGTAAGTCTTGCACTGGATATAACTTTACCCCTCGTTTGGGTCGTTGATAGACTTCAGGCTGATATACTCCTCGTACTCGAAAAGGCCTGGCTTAGGTAAGTATCACCGTAGGTTGTTCTCATGGCGACCACTTGCCGTTGAACTCCGGATGCTGCCTATGGAAGGCCAATTTCGCGAGCAAGAAGTACACATATTCCCGGAGCAGAGGTCCATAACCTATATTGAGGGTCAGGTTGCTCAATTTGGTGCGTACCCATCCCTCTCCACAGGGCGGCCCAAAAGTCCCGCAGAACACCAAGTAGTGTCGTACCTCGAAGACCTTCTCCATTTAGCCCTCTTGACAGGCTTTCCAACCAGTTGGTGTTGGCCTGAGCTTCTCTCACTGCAATCGGATGCCCCTCTTGTAGAATTTTGTGTACGGTGATCAACGCCTTAAAGGACTGGACTTCGTCGGCGAGGATTGGCTGTCTAGGAAGGGAGAGTGGAAACGTCAGCGCGGAGCTCTGCAAGGCTTCCCCTAGCAAGCTGCAGCTGCTCAACGCACACTTTCATGCCAGCCCAGAACGATTGCGAGGATTTGTGGTCCCAAGTGTATACGATACACGCCCGCACATGTTTGCCTATTACGCCGTGAACTTGGGAAGCTATACACTGGGGAGCCTGGCGCAAGTACGTTTTGGTGCGGTTTCCTCTGTGGTGCTCCAAGTCAGCCAGACCGCAAGAATTCAAGGGGCATTGTGTGTGTGCCGGACCTATACTCGTAGCTTTGCGGATATTGACGGCCAAGTCCGACTCTGATCTGGAGTCACGTCAGTTTCACCTAGCTAGGTAGAACGCTTGTTTTTTCCCGGATTTGTTGGCTCACCTGCTCATATCGACGTTGCGTGTAGTAGTGCCGCCATAGCCATATGACATGGCGGACGGAGAAGGTTTATAGGAGAGATGTGACGGGGGAATTGACGGGTATCATGGATTCTAGTGATCTGGAGCTGCGGTAGTGACCGTAGAGATGGAAGTGAGTGAGACCAGGTCGCATCTACGAAGCAGACAGCAGGAGAAGGGGCGAGAAGCCTGCGCGACCCTCATGCTCACGAAGCTCTCGAAAGTGAACCTCGTCAGCCGTGAGGCTTGGCACTTCGGCAGGCGCCGTGATTTTCGATGCCGCAGCATCCAAGTCGGCGACAGGCAAACATGCATTCAGGGGGGGTCAACATGCAGGGGAATAGTGCTTCACTCGAAAGCTTATACGCTACTGGCATTGGACAGTGAAGGGCCAATAATGCGGATAACGGTACCACATTCGGGAGCTTTCAGGAGACTTAGAGGCATAGGGTGATGGGATGCAGGCCGTCTATTGATAAAAAGCTTACCGAGGATTGTTTGGAGTAAGGCAAGATTGAAGTACAGAGTCATGCTTGCTTTGCCTCGTGATATTGTAGGTGAACTTTGATTCGACTTTGCTGCTATGCTGCAAATATGGATCTTTCATCGAGCCACAAGCAGACACCAACGATACCCTATCTGACACAAACTAGATAGTTGTCTCGTAAGGAATTGGCGTGATCGTCTCCGGCACATTCTCCTTCGCATCGATCTTATGCGCTGCCCTTGGCATGAGTGGTTGCCGCTTCAAGAACACATGCTCCCCTTCGGCCTTGGCCTTTTGCTTCTTGCCTGCGTTCTCCTTTACACGATTGATGAACTCCTCCCGAGATCTCGACAGCGAGACGTGTTCGATGCGGACGTTCACTCGCTTTTCGATGTATCGGTTCCCAACACGCTTGTAAATGATGACCCCGACTGCGCTCTTCGTGACGTTGTAGACGACGCCAGTCTTGCCATGGTAGACTTTGTGCGGCATACTGTAATCCGAGGTCAATTCTAGGACTGGTTCAAAATGGAAATGGCCTTCTCATACCCCTTCTGGACTGCGCCATTCGCCTTGATATCCTGCCCAGCAAATTATTCGTACTGCCTTTTCCCTGAGATCATAGTGGCTTACAACAATGTCACCGACTCTGTAAGATGCATTAGTATTGGTTCGATTATGATTGCAAGGACCCCTAACATACTTGTACTGTCTGAGATACGTGGAAAGCTTGATGTATCCCTTCTTCTTGAACTGCCTAGAAAACGCGTACTTGTCTCTGTCAGCCGAAATCAAAGTATGATGGGGTCATTGCCGCCCTGCAACCGATTCTGTATGCTTCAGTGCATTACGGTAGAGCGGCCGTGGGATACAAAGAGAGAACTTACCCGCGTGCCAGCTCTAAGACCAGCGGCATGACCCATTACTAAGAGTGCTTGGGATCGAAAGCTGGGTTTGCGGCAGATTGAGGACAATGTTGATGGTCGGACAGACCCAAGAGCACACTCATAGTGCGCAAGCTCGCTTATTGCACGCTAATGCGGCTAAGCCATTAGCCTCCACAGAATATTGGTGAACACGATTCGTCTCTCTGCCAGTTTTTTCCCCCACCGACTTTGTACGCGCAAAGCTGTCGACGGATAGACCCTCATATTACTGTATGTATCACGCGATTCTTGCGCTGCTTCACGAGATACCAAATTGCAAAGGATTACTTGGCCTGACCGCACTGACACTTGTTCCAAAGGCCCCGTCTACGAGCAGAGATAGTACCGTCTCGATCAAGATGGCGCCGCGATCATACAGCAAGACTTATAAGGCATGCTCCTGGCCAACAAAAGCTAGGTTCGGAACAAAGCTAACAGACCCCAGGTCCCTCGTAGGCCTTTCGAGTCCGCACGTCTGTCAGTTGGCCACTTTGCAGCAGCTTGACTCTGCGAATGTCACTGAAGATATACTGACCGTCCTCTACAGCGACTCTGAGCTGAAAACCGTTGGCGAATATGGCCTGCGCAACAAGCGCGAAGTCTGGCGCGTCATGCTCACTCTATCCAAAATCCGTCGTGCAGCCCGGTATGACAAAAATCTAGTCTGGAGCTGTCGTTTCGGGCATCAAAGATAGCTTACCAAGCGAGTTCTAGTCAACTTCTTACGCTCGATGAGAAAGACCCCAAGCGTCTCTTCGAAGGCAATGCCCTCATTCGTCGTCTCGTCCGTGTCGGTGTGCTCGACGAATCTCGCATGAAGCTCGATTACGTCCTGGCGCTCAAAGTGGAGGATTTCCTGGAACGTCGTCTCCAGACCTGCGTTTACAAGCTTGGTTTGGCAAAGAGCATACACCATGCCCGTGTTCTGATTCGACAGCGTCACATCCGGTATGGCTCCTGTGCGGAGTATCGGTGTTCCTATGAACTAATCCGTACAGTGTCGGAAAACAGATTGTCAATGTTCCGTCCTTTGTTGTTCGTCTCGACTCCCAGAAGCATATTGACTTTGCCCTTACATCGCCATTCGGCGGAGGACGTCCGGGCCGTGTCAGGCGCAAGAAGGCGAGAGCTGCCGAGAAGAAGGAAGAGGGTGACGGTGGAGAGGAAGAAGAGGAGTAGATCCAAGATCAGTCGGACGGCAGGCACATGGCTTCATCCCTAAGTAGCAGAAACAACCTCCATTCTCCTGATGGCGGCTCTTTAGGACGACCACTAGTGCCGCCCGATGCAATAGCAAATTGACCGAAACTCGAAACATAGAAATCTCTCACAGATGATATTTGTGATTGTATTATCTATCGACTTAGACTAGGCAGAATACCTCCCAATCACCCGCCAACGCCAACGCTATGCTGTGGGTATCTTGACAATTAAAGGACCAACTCATCCTTCCCTAGATGCTTTGCCATGGGGTCGTCAGCCGTTGCTCGTGATTTCTTATACGCTTCCAATTCTTCCTCCCCAACGCCACCCTGCAGCTCTGCCAATGTCCTTTTCTTTGCGACAACATGTGACTTTTCTTTATAATTATTTCCCGATGACGAAAAAGGCCTAGCTATCGAAGCACCGTCGCCCAGGTCGCCATTAGCTGCGATTGATTCCGCCTCAGGGGCTTGTTCTAAAAGCTGGTGTTTGTCGGCTTCTTCAAAAGCTTGCTTTCCCTCTTCTCCAGTGCAGTAACTGTTTTTGACGATCGAGTGACAGCAAGCGTAGCCCCATCGGAAATCAGTCCACCAGCTTCCCCATATAGATTTGTGGTTATTCGTGAGGACATTTTCTGGATATTTCGACCTCGCTTCTGCCGGAGGTGCGCCTTTGATCGCGCCAGAAGGGTCATATTCGACGTATCGCTCGTTCTCAAGCACTGCAGCATCTCCGGAAGCAGGTTTCATGTATTGATCTCCGCCATATTTGTCAGCCAGCATTTTCCTCCGGACTTCCCGTTTGGCCTTGCTCTCTTCCAGCTCTTTCCTGCGGAAGTACTCGCCTGACGTTGGGTTTGCCTGTAGATGTGTTTTATTCTTGTCGCCACGCTCTTGCGACTCCCATGCATACTTCTGTGCGCGCTCGAATTCCGCTGCATCGCCTGAAGCCCGCATGAAATTATCCTCTGCAACGAGAGCGGCCGCTTGATCTGCCTGGGCGCCCATATCAACCATCGATCGGGTTTTCGGGTCGTATTTGGCAGAATCGAGATCCAAATTAAGAAGATATTTGGCCGTATCTTCACGTATCCGCAAATTTCTGGTAGCCGTGCTCTGCTGCCGTCCCATGTCCGACTCCTCGGCATATTTCGCCTCTTCTTCCCCTCCTACATGTGTGTCCTGCCCATCCTCTGTCAGCAGTTTTGGCCCGTTTTTGGGTGCCTCGCCCTTTTTCTTCAGATTTTCCAGCTCCTCATACTCTTCGATGACGAACTTGTACTCTGTAGGATCGTACCCATTCCAGCGATCCCTCTTTGCATCCCAGCCGAGATCTACGTTTTGCACGACTTCATCTGCCTGAATATCCTTTCCCGTCCACTTGGCGCCTTTCGCTCTCGGTCTGCTCAAGCAGTCCTTGGTCTTATGCGTCATAGCGCCACAATTCTCACAAGCACCCTTGCGAAACCTTGTGGCTGCGGGCCCCAATCTTTTGCCGCGATCGTACCATTTCGATTGATCGGGTGTTGCGGTTTGTAGACGTTGATGCTCGAGGTAATCGGATTGGGCGTCGTCACCTTCGAGATAAAACGGCTTTTTCGAAATGAAGTTCGGGATATACCTGCAAAGCGTCAGGTCCAACCTGCTGTCTAGGTATAACTTTTCAAGCATACTCATTGCGCTCTTTGGAAGCAACATCAGCTGGTTTGCGCGACATGATGGCCCTGGTGAAGGCGTGATACGGAAGACGACTCCAAGAAAGCGGATTATAACGAAGTCTGCAACAAGATCCTCAACTTGGCCTCTGCAGCAGGCGTTGTGTATGTGGCGAGGTCGAGAAACAGTAGGGTTTTCAGGGATCGTGTTCTATATTTGGGAGCCCTGCTGAAGCCTCGATCACGTGTCGTTCGCTTGTAGCAAGCTTGGCTCCATTTTCAATTGGTCAGTAAGCGAGCCATCAGTGGAGGACACGTGATGCAGGCATCAGTCGCAGACACGGGGTTTTTGTAGGGTTCAAGCTTTAATAGGGCTAAGTCCGTGTGTTGACTTAGGTAAGGTACACAACTTCATCAATCTTTCATGCATGTTGATGTTCGGGATTTCTCACTTTGAGCCTTGCGATCAGTCACATAATCTTCTGTTGAATTGACCGTGAGATAATCTACGTGGTCAGGTTGAGCAGCCTCAAGTTTCTAAATCAACGGAACATGTGTAGTGTAGAACGAGGACATTAAAATTGTGAATCGACCTGATGAGGACATCCAATAGTTTATATACCCACGGATGATTCCGACATCCAAAAGCCAGGTCAAGAGAGTGTTCGTTTGATAAGAGACTCCCTGAAGTCAATCCATCTCGAAGATCACCTAGGTAGATTCCTTTACCATAAGGCTCGTGAAGTGCTCCCATGATCGAGTCTCCCTAACGCAGATTTATATTGACAAATAGAAAGCCCATTAAAAAGAAAAGGGACGAGAAGAAAAGAGCCCAACACGCAAACGCTAGATCATGAAAGTGTGTCAGTATGTTTGAAACTAGTAATGTGAATATGATTTCATATGATTGCTTGATGATGTCTAGGTTCTACTGGTATATCGTGTGCTTATATGCACAGCAATACAAAGAGCATATTGACCATCTTCCGTGTTCGGAAGTGGAATGCTAGAGATACAAAGACTCTTTGACATGATGCCGCATTCATCATTCAACAAGTATCAACATTTCAATCTTGAATCTCGTCCGCACAAAGTCCTTGTCGAGAGAATTGCCAAGACTCCATCTTACGATAGCCGAAGCGGAGGGCTATCTCCATTACTGACATAGCATCTTCTTAGCAAATACTTTCAAACAATACCATCTGCTCTGATCATCCTGACTGTGCTGACCCAAACAACGAGATCAGCTCCTCGGTTACCGTTCGTCCGGAATGCCGACCAGAGCTGCCTGGGCACTGATGTAGTGAATAGTAGGAGAACAAAAAGATACAGATCATCCGGGACTGGCATTAGAAGAATGTTTCCCATCGTGATTGACCCCATCGCAAAGACTGCCATACGAGCCATGCCGACAGCGCCCCGTCCAAGAACAAACAACCATTCACATCTATAAGACTGCTGATCCCGTACGAGGATACGATACTGCGATCGTCGCCACTGATGCAGTAGGATCCGCAGCCATAGGCCGAAGACCGATCTGAATCTGACGCGGTTGAAGCGTTGTTCCTGTACCAGTGATATAGTTTATCCCTCCTCGCCCTTTCTCGAAGACTCTTCTGTATCCTCCTCAGGTCTGTCAGCAGGCTCGTACAAATCGACGCGGTTGCGCATCAGTTCGAAAATGAGGCCACCAACCGCCGGGGCGGCAGAGATATAGTATCAGGCAACTCCCTCCAGGTAATACTTCTCGAAAGTGAAGTCTGGAGCAGGCTTCAAGGTGTAGCCAAAATATACACAGAAAGAGAGCCATAAAGCGAAGCTCAGGAAGAATGAGGCCCATTCAAGGCAAATATAGCCCTTTCCCCGAGCAGAGGATCCCATTGTCTCTCTCTTCGACATGGCCTTTGGCATGGAATGCTTGAAGTGCCATGTTTCACATATGGTCCGGCCTTCCCTCTCCGAGTGTGCTTCCACGTGATGCGGTGGAGATGCTGAGTCTAGTCCTGGGAGACCACCAGAGATGATGGCGAACAAAACCTGACCACCAGATATTGTCATACACCATTCGCGATGGATCAGGAGCGAGGGCAACGATTGCGCCTACGAATGCCGGCCATAGCGTCAGAATATACTGCCTAGATGAGTACAGGGCTTTGTCTACTTCGGTGAACTTGGAGAGGATGCACCCCGTGACATTGATTCTCAGCTCATCCGCCGTTTTTGGTTGCACCAGGTCCACACACGCTTGCCTGGTTTTGACGAGATGTGGTCCGGGCAAGCTCCCTTGTGCCGTAGCCGTAGTTCATTATTAGATGCTTAAGGTGGTGTGTTGTCCGACCTCGCGGAATGCTTTGTTAAGTACTTGCTCGTCACTTGAGCAAGGAAGTTTTTGGAAGACGAAGACAAGTACAGAAAGTCAGGCCTTCCACAGTTTGCAGCCCGTTCCGCTAGATGGTAGGAGCCAGGAGCTGAACACAGCGATCGTGGATATCCGGAAAAGACCCAAGAAGATACGCGGAAAAGGATCATGAAGACCGTGACTTACGAGAACAAAGGGGACCTCGCGGGGTAGTATTGGGGAGATAGTCTGCCTACATAGCGCCACAGTGATCGTAGCACCACTTTTGCTTCTATTCGGGCCATTATTGGCCTCATTCAGCGGCCAAGTCTTCAGCCTGATTGTAATAATGCAAACGATCAGCAACGATCGACCTCTGCAGGACAGCTGGTTTCGGTGGCTGCGTAGTGAGGCTTGCTGTCAAGCCAACAACGACGAGTCGAGAATAGAAGCATCTTGGACAAAGGCGGTGCTTACAGAATGAAGGATAAAATACATTGCAAGTCAGATCGGGTTCATGTACAAGAGTAAATTTTCCCGAGGATCCTTTTGGCAGTGAAAGACGAGAATTACTATGCGTGGTAATTGAAGGAGTGATCCATTTTGCACTTGCTCTTATCTAGGATGATGATGATTCCCAGACGTGCTACGTTTCATGTAGTTCCAGCGATCTTATATACCTTACTTTAAGGCAAAGCAGCAATTGTCTTGGCATGTGACATCGCTCCACCGGACGTGTTACCTACTTTACTTTATCCAATTTTTTCCATTCATTCCGCGTACTTCCTGGTCGCAGTTCTTCGGATCTTAGCTGGGTCTATCGCTAGTCAACATGCAATCAAAGAGTCCTTGGTCCATGCATTTGCTTGCTGTTGCTCCTCCATGGATGTCTTTCGCGTCAGACTCAACTGTTTGGATCACTACCAGGCCATCCCCACAGAGTTCGACCCTCCCTTACCATTGGGAAACAGCAACAGACAGGCGCAAGAGAAATCGACACCAAAAGTGCCCGTCATTCGTGCTTTCGGGGCCACCGAAACGGGGCAGAAAGTATGCGCCCATATTCACGGCGCATTACCATACTTATACCTTGAATACCATGGATCGTTAGTACCAGAGGAAGGTTAGTGGAGAGGTACATATTGTGGATGTTTGTTAAGCAACCACAGTGGACAGCTATATACGTCGCTTACATCTTTCGATCGACCATGCGCTTGCTGTCAGCTACCGCCGCAATATGTATGACGGGAAGACAGCTTTCGTTGGGCATATCACGCTCGTCAAAGGCGTACCATTCTACGGTTTCAACGTCGGCTATAAGTTCTTCCTCAAGACCTACATGCTCAACCCGTTGCATATGACCCGCCTCGCAGATCTCTTACGACAAGGTACGATTATGGGCAAAGCGTTGCAGCCCTATGAGAGCCATATGCAATACCTGCTCCAGTGGATGTGCGACTACAATCTTTTCGGATGCGCGTACATCGACAGCAAAATCGTCAAGTTCCGTGGTCCCGTCCCTGACTATTTGGAGATGAATAATACCATTCATCGATGGCACAACCAGACTATCCCTCAATCTTATATCTCTGACGAGGCGCAGATACCGCGACAAAGCCATTGCTCTCTCGAATTGGACATATGTTGCCAGGATATTCTAAACAGGCTTGAGGTTAAAGAGCGGTCACTGCATCATGATTTTGTTGAGCGCAAGCACCCGCTGCCTTCAGATGAAAAACTCGTCCAGAGCATGGCAAGCCTCTGGCGGGATGAGACTCGAAGGAGGAAAGCTACAATGGGACAAGCGAATGAAAACAGCAGCCCTTTCCCGCCTGAGGTCCTGGTCTCCGTATCCGCAGATCCAAGAAATTCTCAACCAGGAGGATGGATTCACGAGGAAGAGTACTGGGAGAAAATGGCGGATATTGTGAAAGACGAGAAAAATAAGAGTGACGGTCGAAAATTGAACTTTGACTCGTTCGTTGGAAAGACACTGTTCGAGGGTCGAATTAAGAAGTCAATAGAGAGTGTAGAAGACTTGTTCCCAGATAACCTCCTACTCCTGAGTGAGTCTCGGAAGGCCTCTCAAGCGGTTAGGGTGCCAGGCGAGAACTTAGACGACCATGAGTTGGAGGTGGATGAAAAGCGCGCACTTTTGTTCGAAGAAGATATGTTTGACTACGCATCTGACGAAGAGATTGCACGAGAAATGGATATTTCTCAACGCCGACAGAAGGACCATGTTGAAGAACTTTACGCCGACGATGGCATACCAGAGAATGAGCATGCCGAGGCTGGAAATGGCATCATTGGGAGCTCGAACGGGAAGGCTACAGACACTGTCAAGGTCACTTCTGCAGGAGCTGCGGAAGGTCCTACAAGCTCTGGAGAGCTCGCTGCCCTAGGTATCAGAGATGCTGGCGACCACACTCACGCGGACCAAGACGCTTTCGATATACCTTTAGAATATGCGTGCGACATAACGGGTGCTCTTAAACAACAAGGATGCAGCAAGAGACCTGGATCTGCTGCAGGGCCAGGTGGGAAGCGCAGAAAGCTTATTTGTGACGAGAGGCCCCAAAGTAGAGGCCACCTCGAGGAACACGCAACAACTGTGGACACTGAGGAACGTCCATATTTCACAAGCGAATTCGCAGATGCCAATACTGATGGTTCAACCCTCACTACTGACGAGCACGCTGACAGCCGTAAAGCGGATGGACAGCCCAAGCACACGACCCCGTCTTCATCGTTAGAGGGCGGAAGAAGAAGGAACAATAAAGGCAACAGGACGCTCCCATTTCCTATCGTAAAGGATCCGTACAACCTTGATCCGTTCCCGAAGTCAAGTCCGAACAATGATTCACCAACTAAAAGCTCACAGAAATCCAAAGCTAAATCTGCGAATTTCGACAGGTCAAGCGACCAATTGTCCAATCATCCATCTAGCAGGAAATTTTCGGCTCCCGAGTTCACTCTTCCAAGCTTCGCTGCGCCTTCTACGCAAACTCTGCAGTTGACCCCTAAGGTTCACCAAGCCTTTAACGTTTTACCTCAGAAAAACATATTGTGTTTTGGTCCGGGGCCGCCTACTGTTGCAGATCTTGATGGGGAACGACGTAATTTCAGGTTGGCCCAGGTGATCTACCAAAACGCTCATTATCGCAACGAGAAGGATGTCCCGGAGCGCGCACGAGAATATGGAGGTAGGGAGTTCAGGCTGGAGAGCACCACAATCCCATACCTTCCAGACTTTAATCCTACTGGTGTATTGGCTGTCAAAGCCAGCGGCAAGTCTGGAGTTGTTCTCGAAAAGGCCGTTGAAGAAAGGATCTACCTGAAGCGGAGACGAACATGTGGTCTGCGCACTTGGGTAATGGGCGAACCCCCTCCGTCAAGGGCAGAGATTGAACACGCGTTTCAAGTACAGGAAATCCCACTCAGGTTAACCCATGCTCCTCATACCGTTGGAGCGAGCCGCAACAGTAAGAAAGATGAGATATCGCAGATAGACGCAGTGACTCAGAAGAACCGCTATGGCTTCAAGTATTCTCAAAAGCAAGAGTCCACCAGCGTTCAGCACGAAACCCAATATATGAGTATCATGAGTCTCGAAGTGCATGTTAATACTCGAGGCAACCTTGTCCCAAACCCTGAACAAGATGCTATCGAGTGCATTTTCTGGTGTATCCAGACGGACGACGAGGATGTTGTTGTTAACGGGATCAATGAAGGTACACACGTCGGAGTCCTCGCCCTCTCAGAAGACACTGGGTTAGCACATAAAATCTATCAGCAATACAATATCGACATCGACGAGGAAAGTTCTGAGCTTGATCTTTTGATCCGTATGGTGGATATTGTAAGACACCATGATCCAGACATCCTCACGGGTTACGAGGTGCATGGCGGCTCTTGGGGTTACATGATTGAGCGCGCAAGATACAAGTATGACTACAACCTTTGCGACGAATTCTCGCGCATGCTGTCACAGTCCCACGGCCGCTTTGGAAAAGAAAATGATCGATGGGATTTCAATCATACCTCGACCATCCGAGTGACCGGAAGACACATGATTAATATCTGGCGCGCAATGAGGGGAGAGCTCAATCTACTCCAATATACGATGGAGAATGTTGTGTTCCACTTGTTGCATCGGCGCATTCCGCACTATCCATATAAAGATCTCACAGCGTGGTACAAATCTGACAAGCCTCATGATCTTGGCAAAGTTTTGGACTACTACATCTCTAGGGTACAGCTTGACCTTGAGATCCTAGAGCAGAACGAACTCGTGCCTCGAACGAGCGAGCAAGCCCGCCTTCTTGGCGTCGATTTCTTCTCAGTCTTCTCTCGGGGTTCTCAATTCAAGGTCGAATCCTTGATGTTCCGCATTGCAAAGCCAGAGAACTTCTTGCTCCCATCGCCCAGTCGCAAGCAGGTCGGCCAACAGAATGCGCTGGAATGTCTGCCCTTGGTCATGGAGCCTCAAAGCGACTTCTACAACAGTCCACTTTTGGTGCTAGATTTTCAATCATTGTATCCCAGTGTAATGATTGCATATAATTATTGCTATTCGACTTTCCTCGGGAGGGTGGTCAGCTGGCGTGGCCAGAACAAGATGGGCTTCGCGGACTACCAAAGAGAACAAAGACTAATCGAACTGTTTAAGGATGATATCAATATCGCACCGAATGGCATTATGTATGTCAAGCCTGGGGTTCGGAAATCGCTTCTGGCCAAGATGCTGGGCGAGATACTCGAGACACGAGTCATGGTCAAGAGTGGGATGAAGGTCGACAAAGACGACAAGACACTGCAGCGCCTGCTCAACAACAGGCAATTAGCACTGAAACTTATCGCTAACGTCACCTATGGGTATACCTCGGCGTCCTTCTCTGGACGTATGCCTTGTTCTGAGATAGCGGACAGCATTGTGCAAACGGGTCGCGAGACACTGGAAAAAGCGATTGCACTCATCCACTCCGTGGAAAGGTGGGGAGCCGAAGTTGTTTATGGAGATACAGACAGCTTGTTCGTCTATCTTAAGGGTCGGACCAAAGACGAAGCTTTCGATATTGGTGCTGAGATCGCCCAGACAATCACCAAAATGAATCCCAGACCAGTAAAGCTAAAGTTTGAGAAGGTATATTTTCCCTGCGTGCTGTTGGCAAAAAAGCGATATGTCGGCTTCAAGTACGAAAGCAAAGCCCAGGAAGAGCCCGACTTCGACGCAAAAGGTATCGAAACTGTCCGAAGGGATGGTACACCAGCGGAGCAGAAGATCGAAGAAAAGGCGTTGCGAGTTCTCTTCCGTACCGCAGATCTCAGCCAAGTCAAGAGCTATTTCCAGCGACAGTGCTCGAAGATCATGAAGGGCAAGGTGTCGATTCAAGATTTCTGTTTCGCCAAGGAGGTCAAACTCGGAAGCTATAGCGACAAAGGACTGCCACCGCCTGGTGCGCTGATTAGCACAAAGCGCATGCTCGAAGACCCGCGAGCAGAGCCGCAGTATGGCGAACGCGTGCCCTACGTGGTTATCTCGGGAGCCCCTGGAGCCAGACTTATTGATCGCTGTGTGGCACCGGAGGTGCTATTGCAGAATGAATATCACGAACTTGATGCAGAATACTACATATCAAAGAATTTGATTCCACCACTAGAACGGATATTCAATCTTGTCGGAGCCAATGTTCGGCAATGGTATGACGAGATGCCGAAGTTCCAGCGCGTTCGACGCATTGAGGCGGGCTTGTTGGCCTCGGGAAAGGACCTCTCCGTCTCAAAGAAGACACTGGAATCTTACATGAAATCATCTTCGTGTCTCGTATGTCGCAAGACATTGGAAGATGCTACACCAATATGCGGCGAATGTATGCAGCAGGCCAACACTTCAATGCTGGCGTTACGGTCGAGACTGAAGAAGGCTGAGGGTAAGGCGACGGATTTACTGAAGGTTTGCAGGTCTTGCGCAGGCCTGGCATGGGGAGAAGAAGTGAAATGCGACAGCAAGGACTGTCCAGTCTTCTACACGAGGGCAAGACATACGGCAGGTCTTAACACTACAAGGCAGCTGACGGAGCCAGTCATGAGGGCATTGGGAGAGCTAGGGGACGTTCACCTGGAATGGTAGACGAACAAGGAGTTTTGAATTCGGATCATTGCAGGCGTACTTAGGATATACCCCAGGGTACGTTGATTGATGATGTCTTAGCAAAATTCGCAGATAGGTAGAAGTTCACCATTGCTTGCCAAGTCCTCTGCACATATGAATACCAGGAACGTGACATCCTTTAAAGTGTTTACTTGCGCCAGAAGCGCCCAATCCTGCAACAAGCCTCATCGACCACTGAACTCGAGTGATTCCCAGAACCTGTCCAATCATGTCGTAATGGTCTTTACTGCCTTTCTTATTACCTACCTCATCGGCGGCCTAACCTTCTTGCCCTTGATAATCTGCCTCGTCATCCTCCACGCCTATCTCACGTTTCCCGAGCGCTCCAGCGCTACCTCCTCGCCAGATGACATTCACGACCTGAACGATGACGCCCAGAGCATCAAGTCGTCCGTCGTCTTGGCTGATGTCGAAGAGAAGTTCCGCCGCCAACATGAGGGCGATGTTGCCTCCGGCTACTTCGCGGTCTGTCGAGAGTACGTGCCCGGGGGTGTCAATGGGAAACCACCAGAGAGAACCACGCCCGCTGGTACGGTCGTTGCCAATGAAAGCCCCAGTGTGTACCAGAGCATGTACAGAAGCATATTCGACAGGAGGCAGGGACCGACGCTAGACCCCGGGAAGGGCAATGGGAGAACCGTCAAGAGAGCTAGGAACGTCTTCTTCGTCGTGTTGAGGCATGGTCATTTGATGCTATACGACGACTCGGAACAGCTCGATCCACGGCACGTCATATTCCTCGAGCATTACGAGGTCAGCATCTACGGTGGGGAAGAAACAATGCCGGAGGGGGAGCTTTTCATCAAGAGAAACAGCATTCGGTTGACCAGAAAGGTGGACATTGGGGACGCGGGGTCGGCGTCCAAACCATTCTATTTCTTCTCAGAAAACTGTTCGGAAAAGGAAGACTTCTATTTCGCCCTTTTACAGAACCAGGAGGCCAGATCAGATGCACCGGAAAGCCCTCCGAGACCTCAGCGATACGATGTCAAACACATGATCACACTTGTTCAAAAGCTGCACTCTTCTGAAGAACAACTACAGACACGGTGGATCAACGGGCTCATGGGCAGGCTGTTTCTGGCCCTCTACAAGACGGAGCAGATAGAGGACTTCATCAGGAAGAAGATCACGAAGAAAATCGCACGAGTCAAGAAACCTGCGTTCCTTTCCGGAATTGTTCTACGGAAGGTCGATATGGGAGAAGGCGCGCCATGCATCACAAATCCCAAGCTCAAGGATCTGACGGTCGATGGAGATTGTTGTGCGGAGGCTGACTTCAGGTACAGCGGGAATTTCCGTCTCGAAATCGCTGCAACTGCTCGCATCGATCTTGGTACTCGCTTCAAGGCTCGTGAAGTCAACCTTATCCTGGCCGTGGTTGTCAAAAAGCTTGAAGGCCATGCTCTGATCAAATTCAAGCCGCCCCCGAGCAACCGGGTGTGGATTTCTTTCGAAACAATGCCAGACATGGACATGACTATCGAGCCCATTGTTAGTTCAAGGCAGATAACCTACAACATTATCCTGCGTGCCATCGAGAGTAGAATCCGAGAAGTCTTCGCGGAAACCCTTGTCCTGCCTCATTGGGATGATAGTCCTTTCCTGGATACCTCCCATCAGCGGTACCGTGGCGGCATTTGGTCACAGTCTGCCGACACCACTCCTCAAACTCATACAGCCGTTCCGGACGAGGTCATCGAGGATGAGGCTGAAGCTGATAGTACTGCGATCGATGTGGCTCCCGCTCCTTCGCTGAAGAGCAAAGATGAAAGAACTACGAGCCTCTCGTCACTGCCTGATTCCTTGGACTCAGGCTTGAAGAAGCGGAAAGGGGCAGGAGCATCTACAATCACGCTGGCAGAAGGCAGTAGCGATAAGATTTTCACCGGAGCTACCCAGAAGGCACCCAAGATCATTCGAGCACGCTCGTTCGCCTCCGCCGCCGGCCCTCTCGTCAGCCTGGACCACGCCAACATTTCCGAGCCGTCTACCAAGCCTAGCACAAATCAAAGAAAGTACTCCGATGCCACCAGTGCCATGATAGCAATCTCGCAACGCTCCCCTCCCACTTCTCCCACCGAAACCCCATTCGGCTCCCTGCCCGACCAGGGTCCAAGCAGAATCCCAACCAGCAAAACCAACAGCATATCCTCCAACTCCTCCAAAGCCAACAGCATCACCGACCACCCCACCACCTCCACGGGCCCCTCATCATTACCACCAACCCCCACAAGCACCGACTCCCACTCCATCAAATCTTCCTCTACAGCCCATTCCCAATCTCGCCCCTCCATCAAATCATCCTCCACGACCCACTCCCAACACCCTACCTCCACGCGCGCCCCACCAACCTCCTCCGAAAAGCGCTACTCCACCGCCTCCCTCGGCGCCGCCACCGCCGCAGCAAAGAAATGGGGCTGGGGCGTTCTCTCGCGCACAACGGAGCTCAAACCCCCCAACAACCCGTTCTCCAATCTCGACAGACCAGGCACGCCCGATCACCCTATCGGACGCGGCCGACCTCTGCCCCCGCCTGGACAACCTCTTCCTTTCCCAGATAGGAAACCGAGCCAAGTGGCCTTGCCGAAACGTAAACCCGTGCCGGCACCACTCATGCCGCAGACGAGGCGGGATGAGATCAAGGCTCGAAGCAAGGAGCCGCCGCCGTTGTCGAAGCCGAGGAGGAAGGATGAGGTTGGGGTGGTGAAGGAGGATGAGGATGGGCCGGGCGATGGGGATGGGATGCTGGTTGTTGAGGCGCCAGCAGGTAGTGAACCGGAGAGTCCGATGGGGGAGGGGAGAGGGGCGTTTCTTGAAGGCGGGTTGGGAACTACGGGTGGGGAGAATGGTGGGAAGACGGACGAAGGGGGGAAGATGGGGAGCTATGTTCGCCCTACTGTTGAGGAGGATGCAGAGGATGAGAAGACGCCGACTAAGGCCGCTACGTGAGTATTTGGGGAGGCTGGACCTTGCATTGATCGTATCCGGCACTAGCGATAGACCGCCTCATTATGGGACTGGCATGGTTATGTGTGGGTCAGGCGTAGGATATCAGGAGGATATAGGAGCAAGAGGATTTTGCCTGGTAGTCTGTGCTTAATCTCCAGATACCAAGTAGCCGCTATGAAGTCACTACTAAGGAAGACTTGTCAAAGAATATGTACCCAATTTCCGACTCCCCAGAAATGCTGTCCTCGCTACCGGCAAAGCCATGCAATTCCATATTCACCCGCCCCCCCCTACGTTTCTCATCTCCTCACCAAGCACCCCCAGCTGCCGTATTGACCGCCTGCGCCGGTAGGGGTCGGCTCCGCAGATTCCGAGGCTGGGTCCTCCCGCTCCGCGCTCGCCTCGTGTCGTACAGATCGTCGACTTCCTCAAGGACCTGGTTGACGCGCAGACCCATCTTCGGCTCGCCCTCGTCGTCCGAGGCGCCGTCGTTCCAGCTGTGGGTCGTGCAGGTACCGGTGGCCATGCCCCAGCCGTTCCAAGATGTTGCTGTGTGTTGGTCAGCATGGTGGTGATAGGGATGTAATAATGAAGAAGACAATGGGAAATGCAAAGAGGAGGAAGAATGGGAAGGGGGAACATACCGGCGATGACGGGAGCGTTAGGATGCCAGCTCGCATCCCTAACGCACGTCTTCCATGAGCCACTACTACGATCGTCATCCATGTCGTACGTCATAGAGGAAGCGTACAGATCCGGGTCTCTTGGGCGCGAGTTCTGCGTGGCGTCCTTGACGTCGATCTTTCCAGCGAGCGTAGCATCCATATTGTAAATGTAAACACTTCCGTCCTCACTACCAGAGTACACATACCGTGAATTCGTGCTGCCTGGTGGGGAGAAATGACAGCGGATGAGGGTTTTCAGAACGCTATGCCCGCGGTAAGTGACCAATGAGCAGTCATGCGGATGCGGCTTGTATTCCTCGTCGTAAAAATTCATGAATCGGTAGTCGAAGCCGGTTGTGTGGCTTGATGGGTTAATGGTGGAAGCCTTCTCCGTCGACATCATCTTTCGCAGATCCCAGAGCTTCATCGTCTGGTCTTTGCCGTTGCTAAGCACGTATCTACCGTCGCCTTTGCTGTCGACGTAGGTCAGCCCTTCGGTGTGGCCCATGAAGACACCGGCTTCGCGGCTGTCGCCCATGCTTCGCCGGTCCCAGACTTTGATCAAGGTGTCGTCGGAGCCGGAGTAGAGGATGTGCGGGGACGACGTGTCGCCAAAGCAGACAGCGTTTACGTCGTCCCCGTGGCCCTCGATGCTGAGAACGGATTGTCGTGATTCGATGTCGTAGACATGGACGGAGCGGGCGGAAGTCCCTGCGACAATTTCCCGCCCATCACCTGAGAAACGTATGGACCAGATCTGGATAATGATCAACAGTGGTGCCCTATTGTACAGAGAGAACAACATACCCCAAAGCTGCTGTACCCGGGACGATAGCGCCGCATACCAGTTCCTGAGTGTAAATCCGAGAAGTCGAGCAGCCACGGCTCTCCATTCTCCCCGGGATCTGTAGGTGCAAGGCATACTGTACTTCGTATCGAGCTGTATGCGAGATATTTATTATCAGGACTGAGTGTAGCGTCGGTAATGGTCCATTGTCCGTACGGATAGGTAACAGTCTTGTAATATCTCCAACTGTATGGGTTAGAGGTGTCGTACATTCGAACTTTGAAGTCTTGGGCACAGGAGAAGAAAAAGTTGCCGTCATCTGAGAATTGTCCTGAGTAACAGCGAGCATTGTAATGGATGATAGTGTCGGCTTTGTCAGACGGTATGAGACCCTGAATAGTTGAACGGTAATGGGTCAGCAGAATTAAAGTAAGCTCTTGTATTGGAAAGCATACCTGGGAGATAATCTGCCCCTGAGTTCCAAATTGACCACGTTCTGCGCCTAATTCTCTGCTTAGAAGCCTCCTAGCCAGCCGTTTGTTCTTCTTCTTGAGGATGTCCTGATAGTATTCAGTGCATCCGAAGGTCCCACTCCGCATCAATCGGGTGCCCTCCTCGCTAGGCACTGCCGGATATGGATGTTTCGCACGCTTCGTCCTCCGTCGCCGCCGAGTTCCAAATCCACTTGTGTCAACCTCCTCCCCGGCCTCATCCTCATCAGCGGCTGCCCGTGAGTCTCCATGATTCGCAAATATTCTGCGCAGCCCAGCTTGGCCAAGGAGTTGCATGATCTGATTAGGTGATACTGCGATCATTCGTCAGTCGAGGATATAGTATCTTTGTGCTGACGCGGGTACCCTGAATTATCCGCCTTCCAGTACCGGTAGTGCCAGCGGCCTGTGACTCTTCCACGGCAGGATTGAGCAGCTCCCTTACAGCCTGAGCGACATCCTCCCCCGCAGCATCGTTCGCTCCGCCATCGTCAACGGACACCTCGATCTCCACACCGCTTACACCATCGTCAGCATCTGTAACTCCGTATAACAACGATTAGCCTATGAGCCGGTTTCTATCCAGTCTGGCTCGTCAAGCAGAGCCAGTTGTAAAAGCGCACCGTGAAACTCCGTATTTTCATCTTCCTCCTCCTCTTCTGCGGGGTCAAAGAATTCGATATCTTCGCTCTCATCAGTGGGAGGCTCGAAATCCATGTCGTCATCATCTACTTCGTCTACCCAGTCGCTTTCGCTAGGTATAGCATCATAGACGTTCACTGCGTGACTCGAAGGGTCTGGAGATGCTGGACGATTGGCTCGAGAGTCCAGCGAATCTTCCATGACTGCGGACAAGTGATACCTTGTGACTGCAACTTCAATGGAAGTAGAAGCCGAGCTTGAATGAGGTGAGGGGTGTGGATAAAGATGTCCGTTAAATCCATTAAGTCCGGTGCGCCTCGGTAGTGGGTTCCAAGCGCTGTGCTCCGTACTTGTGCGAGGTAAGGTAGCTTGCTAAAATCGGTATAAAATCAATGCCCATACATTTCCAAAGGGAACGCAGAGGTAGGTTGGAAGGGAGAGATTTTAAGGGGGATTTGAATATCATTACGTCTTCACCTTATCCGAGATGTAGGTCATGGAAGTGCAATTAGAGCCAGGGTGGTAGATGGGGATACCATGGGATTATTCGAATGCTCGACTATTACGCATATGGGGTATCTGATCCTATGGCTAGGCTCGAAGTATGACTCAAAGGCTCATACCGCTAAATAAACATGATGTAGTATGAATGCATGAGTGGAGACGCAAACCCCCAAAGAATTGCAATCACATAAAGTACTGATAATCCAGCTCGGCCGATCAGTCATCGATCGGGCATAGTCGCTTAGACCGTGTGTCCATTATCGACGCCGTTGTTACCTGCCGCAACAAGGTTATTGCCGCCCTTCTCTCGGTGGTGCATGCCACCGTGAATGGCTGGGTCGTCTTCGTAATCACGAACGTGGACTGATTGCCAGTCATTACAAGTACCAGCAGTGAGGCTTTAATGTGATAACTTACTTCCGAGACGAGCAGGGTCAATGCCACGATGACCCCAGATAAGTAGGGCACCGAAGACTGGCTTGGCGAGTAGATCCAGGATTCCGTAGAAGACTGCTTCAGAATCTGGCGAGATGAGATTGCCACCCTCGCAGAGACCCCAAGCAATGGGGTACAAGAACCACAGGAACACTGTGAGAACCCCGCAGATGTTGTAGGCTCTACTAACGTCGGAGCCAAGGGCGGAGGCGTGCTTGCGAGCTGTCCAGGTCAAAGTCCAAGCAATGGCGAAGAGAGCGAAGCAGCCAAACACGAAGTAGCCCCACTATTATGATTAGCCCCTCAACTTTCCAATGCAGTGATCTGACACATACCTTGTACGAAGACACTACCAGGGCTCCAACCAACCCAGTGATGATCATAATTTCGTCAACCACAATCGTGAACAAGACAGTCGGCCATGGAAGTGCAGCGGTGAGAAGCAAGTCCATCAGCAAAAGTGGTGTGGTTATGACCCTTCGATAATTAGTGGCTGAATCAGTAGGGCCGGCGGAAAGTTTACCAGTCAATGTAGCGCACATAGAAGATCTCACGGTAGGTCCCATGGACACGCGGGTTGCTCCTCATGAATTCCACTGCGATGGGGGTGAAACCCAAGTTGGATCCCATAGTGAAGTAGGCGATCGCAGCAACCATGGTGATCAGAGCAGTAATATAGTGGAACAGACGATGGGTTCGAGGCTTGGTGAAGGATAAGCCGAGGAAGACGAAGGTCGCCACGGTCATGACGGCGCAAACAGCCTGTGAGGATCAGTACCTAGCATCAAGTTCGCTGGAAGTTCAGAACATACCCAATACCAATCGGAGCCATGAGTAGTGATGGCGATATCAGCCAGGGCACCGTTGACAAAGTTGCTGTTCGTGGCAATAGCATTGTTTGCACGACGTTCAACAGCCATGATAATCGTAATACTTTGTGGATGACCACAGTACTTGTCAAAGGTAGAGTGCACTGATAGTAGTTGCAATATGATTGTATGCGGTTGGGCAAATGTGTGGAAAGTAGTGAAAGTACTCAGCAGAATGTGAAGGGTGGAAAGAATTTGTTTGTTTATGAGAAGTGACGGGTCCATTAGCTTATCACACGCGGACGCCAAAGTTTGTAGCCGGCAAAGCTGCTGACACCTATGACGTGGTTCCATACGGAGTACTCATGTGAAATTGCATCACATCACTGCCCTTCACTCTGCACACTTTGACCAATCGAGCCAATGCTTTTCCTGCCCACAGCTGCCCGCATTTGCTTCATGCAAGCAGTGAAGCCCATGACCCATGGCCTGTTGATTGAAGTGCGGAGGAACAGCCGGAGCCTGAACTTCTTCCATTCCCCAATAAAATGAAGCATTCCCAAAGCGGTGACGTTATCTATCACACGTCAATTAAATCCGTTTTGCAGCAGCCGGGCAACTCCCCTTTCTGCCCCTTTTTGGGCTTAAGAATTACAAAGGTTCTCGACGTATCTACACATTCTTCATGTGCTTGAAAGGCCAGAGTCAGTCATTGCATGTTTGCTCGATCGTGAGCGTGATGGGCTTGAAGTCGGATCTCGGGTAACGCTCAAGCCAAGATCTCTAGCGCCGTCGCTCTTGCATGAGCCTTCTACCTTACTGAAGGAAAGCTTAAAGTAACCAGGAGCATGACCTCCCATGGCCACTTGCTGCTTTTACTTCCAAGCACATCTACCAATCATAAGTAAAGTCGTCCAGGTCGAAGCAGTTTTTCATTTGCCATACGTTCCGAATTTTTGACACATCGACACTAGAAGTACATGCATCTACCACAAACGAACATGATCGCAGTCGACGTTCTATTGCGCCATGAGGCTGTCCGGAAGGGAAAAACCCGTTTCTGGTCCCTTGGTCTGACCCCAACGGTTATTGCTTTCGCCTTGTCTGCGGGCTGGCAAAATTGCATCGACTCAAAATGGGAGCAACCTAATTAGCCACGAAGTATGAAGTAGCCTGTTACAATACTTTGTACCACGGTCGTGCTATCCGTATGGAACGGCTCAATCTACTATCAAATTGGTTCGGCAATCGACTTGGCACTATGGTTCTAAGCATGCGCCTGCAAACTTGATGAACTTGGCAGAGAAATGAGCCCGTGGATCCGAGGGCTGACCCTCGAGTTCCAAGCAAGGACATCTTGAAAACCCGTTTCTCAAACGGCGGCATTAATAAATCATTCACAAATGGGATCACGCCATACAATGAATAGCTCCATCATTAGCGTAAAATTGAGTGAAGACAGCCGATTACCATCGGCACTAGGTGCTCGCCTCACCAGTCGAGGACGTTGAACCGGACAATAACAGCGGTCAACAACAAGAGGAACAGTAGAACGACAGCGTGGAAATTCGATAGGAGCGGCAACGCTTGAAGCTGATCAATTTCTTTGACGTCCTTGTTGCGAGCCCGCATCTTCGGAGCCCAGGGCTTGTCCATACCAAAATCTTCGAGTACCTGCTCACTCGTAATCTTGCTTCCTGCCAGGCAGATAGGGACACCTGTTCCTGGATGAGTCGATGCACCAACAAAGTGCAGTCTGTCAATTGACGGGTGTTTCGTAGATGGTCGGAAGGATAGGACGTTGAAGAAGCTATGACTGAGGCCCAAGATGGCACCCTTGTCGAGATTAAACGTATCTTTCCAGCTTTGCGGTGTGTTGGCGATCTCCTTTACGAGTGCTTGCCGTAAACCGCGAGCGCCAGTTCGGGTTTCGATAGTAGAAAGGACGGTTTCTCGCGCCTTGGCCACCATGGCCTCCCAATCCTGCTTGCTTTGCATGTCCACCCCCTTACCCTCTTTCTCGCTCATCAGATGACCCACGGGTACCAGGACAGTAATTGAGTCCTTCCCCTTTGGACTGGCGCTTGGGTCAATGCGTGAAGGAACATTGACATAAAAAGAAGGCTGTCTGGGTATTAATTGCTTCTTGAAGATGTCATCGAATGACTCCCGGTAGTCATCTGCCAGGAAGATGTTGTGCGTAGTCAGCTCAGGCACCTTGCGGTCCATGGCCCAATAGAAGGATATTGAACTGCAGCTCGCATGTCGTCTTTGCAGCGAGTCTGTCTGAGGCGAGTAGGGTAGCAGATTGCTGTATGCGTAAACAAGGTCAGCGTTGATGACTACGACGTCAGCTGTTATGACTTCCCCAGTCTCGAGGGTGACGCCCGTCGCCCGTTGATGACCGGAATCTAATGCTATCGAAGAGACTGGTGTAGCCAGGCGGTAGGTAACGCCTAATCGTTCTCCGACGTTGACAAGTGCCTCGATCACTTTGTGGAAGCCTCCTCTGGGGTACCAAATCCCTTCGGCTAACTCAGTGTACTGTAGGAGAGAATAGGTACCAGGAGCGTCGAATGGTGACATGCCCATGTACATGCTCCCAAAGGTGAAAACCCGGCGGAGGCGCTCGGTCCAAAAATACTTCGAGGCTCTTGAGTAGATGCTTTCAAACGGATGCAGAGGCAAGAGGTGGCGCAGGAACGATGGTCGAGCCATGGAGAGAATAGATGTAAAATTCTTCCGTAGAACATGCGTAACGCTGAGCTCATAATGTCGATGTGCTTCCTGTAGAAAGCCCAGGTAGCGCTCAAATCCATCTTTACCTTCCCACTTCTCCACCTCGTGCTTCATTCGGGAGACATCTGTTGAGAGTTCGAAGGATTCTCCATCGCTGAACCACAGATTGTAGTTGGGCTCGCATTTCATAAGCTCCACCCCCTCAGCTTCGAGCGATGTCCCAAGATCAGCGAACGCTTCCCGGAAGAGCTGTGGCAGGAGTAGCAGCGAAGGGCCTTGATCAAAGCGCTGACGATCGAATCAGCAAGACAGTATCTCATTCTCAGCGCTCTGCTCACATATCCATCATAATGTATCAGCGAGCATCTACCGCCGGTAAAATTATTCTTCTCGAAAACTGTCACACGGAAGCCTGCCTTCGCAAGACGGGCTGCAGTAGCGACTCCCCCAACGCCAGCGCCTGGCGACATTCATCGTCAGTCATGACTGGTCTGAGGGTCATTTTGCTGTAAACAAACCTACGACAATCGCCGTCCTTTGCCCCAGCTTCTCCCCCATCAATATTGACTGGCTGAACGAATATGGCTCAACATTTCACATGCTTGTGGACGGAAACCTAACGTATATACCCCAAACTAGCACCGGAGGCGAATCGATGACGGAGCCCAACGTTAGCGTTTCCAGCAACAATGCTATTATTCCTATACGCCGATGTCTAGCATGTCAAAGTACTTCGACGAAGTCGCGCATCTATAAGGTAGCATAGAGATCATTTGGTCAGCCATGTTCCAAAGAAGGCAAGAGTCAAGATTTTGAGCAGCATCGCAGAACTTCACACATTTGCTGGATGTTAAGTTTCGAAGTGTCTTTAGCACCTATTTAGGTAGGTGGATCCAGCCGGCTTTCAATGTTATCTTTTGAGATTCGTATGTACAAGCTATGCTAAGGTATCTTATGGACAATGGCCAGATCTCCCACATTTCGGACTATATCGCCCTTTCCATGTACACAATTAAGGGGGTATGGTTATTGATTCAATGCGTTCCATGCGACTCTCAGTCGCCTCAGCTTCGGTACCGTCGCTCTGCCAGCCTTGATCTTGTAGCCTGGTACCCTGAGGACTCTCCCTATCTCGACATAGCTTTCAACTGCAACACGCATTGGCCCGCGTGCCTCGCGAGGCAGCTGCTCAATAGCACCTTTTGACTCTTTGTATATCCTCATAGCATTGTCTAGAAGCTGCTGCCGTAGGCATTCCACCTTCGAAGTTGTGGGGTCGCGAATGATGTCGTCGGAGCTGAGTCCGAGCCCGTTGAGCCATTCCAATGGAAGATAGACGCGATCGTTCGATGCGTCTACTGAGATGTCGCGAGCGATGTTGACAAATTGCAGCGCGATACCCATTTGCCCTCCGGCAAGAGCAATCTCCTTCCGCTCGCTATCGGATGTCGGGACTTTAGTATGATAGTATGCGAGTTCAATGCAGGACTCTGCGACGGTACCGGCGACTCTGGCGCCATATAATTCCAAAGTTGCTTGATCCTTGATCGGAAAGGGGTTGTCGGAAGACTTGAAGAGAATGTCAGTCTCAAACCCTTTCAGGAGCTCATAGAGAGGAGTAGGAGAAAGGTAGGTCGTAGGGAGCAGACGGAGGGCTGCCTGGGCGGGAGGTGGAAATGTTTTGATCACGTAATCGGACACCAGGGGCCTTTTGTCGGAATATGACAAGTCAAGATAACGGATTAACTTGACAATCCAGTCTTGAGCCTCCGTCGAACTGGCAGCGTCGTCGACAAGGTCGTCTGCAACGCGGCAAAACGAATAAAGCAGGACGAGATCGATTCGTAGCCTTCCCTGAAAAACCCCGCTAGCAAGGTAGAAACTTCGACTCTTCGCTCGGAGTCGAGCGAGCGCTTGCCGCATGCCCTCGACTCGGTCATCGTCGTAGGCCCATGTAGGTGTGAGGAGCGCTTGAACGAGAAGTATTGGCGAAGGGAGCAAGGGTATCGAAGGGAACAGCGTGGGGAAGGCGTGCAGAATGGCAAGCGCATTGTCGAATGCCACGAGACCGAACACGATTAGGACGTTTGTAACAAGGAAAAAGACAGCCTCTTCGATTTCCAAACCGTCCCAAAAATGCCAGCCTAATTTTGTCCCAGATTCGATGACCCATGTTCCACGCTTAAGTGCCATGGTATCAACAACCCATAAGTACAAGGTAGGCAGTACGATTGGTACCATAGTATTGGACATCGGTAGTCCCAGGATAAACTGATAGGCCAAACTCCAGAGGAGAAGGATGAACGGCCCCGCCCAGACCAGAATCAGTCCCATGTAGA